>VOFB01004079.1_pt1 | contig 31575 bp, 53 predicted proteins | sample 5384141 | NCBI WGS metagenome assembly VOFB01 (sample SAMN12384721, study PRJNA508395) | human gut metagenome | isolation source: healthy gut A | host: Homo sapiens | reverse complement strand
ATGAAGTGGATAAAAATGAATTGAAAGAAGTGCGGCATTCGGAAGAATGGCATAAATCGAGCGAAAAAAGTAAAGTACAGACTTGCAGATGCCATGAAATCCTGCATGAAAAAAAAGCACCGGTGGAGAAAATCACAGTTAAAGGAGATCACGGAAGAGTGTGGTGTGACACGGCAGACATTTTACAGAAATTTTCAGGATAAATACGATCTGATCAACTGGTATTTTGATAAGATTTTGATAGAATCATTTGCCCACATGGGAGAAGGAAAGACCGTGTATGAGGCACTGGTAAATAAATTTCATTACATACAGGAAGAAAAGCTGTTTTTAAAGCAGCATTTAAAAATGATACTCAGAACTGTCTGAGGGATCATGATTTTGAACTGATCAGGGAATTTTATAAAAATCAGATTGAAGAAAAATCAGGAAAAACCATGTCGGAGCATCTGCAATTTCAATTAGAAATGTATTGTCAGGGGTCAATTTATATGACGGTACAATGGGTTTTGGGAGAGATGAAAGCAAGTCCGGAAAATCTTGCACATGCACTGGCACAGTCCGTGCCGGAAGAATTGGCAAAAAGTATTTCGGGAGCTGGAGATGTTGTGAAATTTGTATTTGTTGGGGTGATACGCATGGAAAGCAGAAAACTTCTATGTGGCAGAGCGGACGCGGGAAAGCAGGATATTCCTTCGCGGTGCAGGCCCGCTTTACCTCAGCCCGTTGACCGTTTGTAACTCGAAAGTGGAAATCTTCGTGCAATGGCACTCGATTTACTTTCTCTAACAAACGCTGCAAAGTGTCTTCGGAACGCTCCTGCTAATGCACCTGCTCAGGAACACCCTGCTTTCCGCTGGTAGTCACAGTAAGAAGTTTTTCCGACTCCACAGCGTATTCACTCAACAATACAAGATTTAAAAGATAAAAAAGCCGGAAGGTTATTGATTAAGATATTCGATAGTAAATATTAGATGACAGATACTATATTTACTATTTGAGGGATCATTTATCTTAGTCGATAACCTTCCGGCTTTCTTTACTTTTATCGAAATTTCGTATTGTTGAGAGAAAATGTCTGGGTGTGAGGAAAGCTTTCTGACTTGAAATGCCCAATATCCACACTTGCTGTTGCGTGAGCAGTGCATTGACAAGGAGCGTTCCGAAGACACTTTGCCCAACTTGTTAAGGAACGTAAACAGGAGTGCCTCTGCACGAGTGTTTCCACATTCCTGTTACAAGTTGTCAACGGGCTGAGGTAAAGCGGGTCCTGCACTGCGATGCAACAGCAAGGGCGGATATGGATGCTCTTCTGTCAGAAACACTTCCTGCTGTCGCGATATTTTCACCCCGACAACTACAAATTTATCGTTCACATAGTATAAAGAAAAAGTGAAAAGTGTAAAAAATTGTGAAAATGTTACAGATATACTAAATTGTAACTTCCATTTTGAAAAACAAATTGTTAAAATAAAGACATAAAAACCGGACAGGATAGTCTGCCGGAAGAATCTGTTGAAAAAAGGAATGATTACAATGGCTAACAGAATTATGTTAAATGAGACATCTTATCATGGAGCAGGTGCGATTCAGGAAATCGCAAATGAAGCAAAAGGCAAGAGCATTCAAAAAAGCATTTGTATGTTCTGATCCTGATCTGATTAAATTTGGAGTGACAGGAAAAGTGACAGATGTCCTTGATCATTCAGGACTTGCTTATGAAATTTATTCTGATATTAAAGCAAACCCTACGATCCAGAATGTACAGCACGGCGTTGAGGCATTTAAAGATGCAGAAGCAGATTATATTATCGCAATCGGCGGAGGATCTTCTATGGATACATCAAAAGCAATCGGTATCATCATTGCCAATCCGGAATTCGAAGATGTAAGAAGTCTGGAAGGTGTTGCGCCAACTAAGAACCTTGTGTTCCTATTATTGCAGTTCCAACAACAGCCGGAACAGCTGCAGAAGTAACGATCAACTACGTTATCACAGACGTTGAAAAGAAAGTAAATTCGTATGCGTAGACCCTCATGATATTCCAGTGATCGCAGTTATCGACCCAGAAATGATGTCTTCTATGCCTAAAGGATTGACTGCCTCAACAGGTATGGATGCTCTGACTCATGCAATCGAAGGATATACAACAAAAAGGCTGCCTGGGAGATGACAGATATGTTCCATTTAAAAGCAATCGAGATTATTTCCAGGTCTTTAAGAAGCGCTGTTGCAAATGAAAAAGAAGGCCGTGAAGGAATGGCTCTTGGACAGTATATCGCTGGTATGGGATTCTCTAACGTAGGTCTTGGAATCGCTCATTCCATGGCTCATACACTTGGTGCTGTATATGATACACCACATGGTGTTGCGTGTGCAATGATGCTTCCAATCGTTATGGAATACAATGCAGATTGTACAGGTGAGAAATACCGTGAGATCGCAAGAGCCATGGGAGTAAAGGGCGTTGATGAAATGTCTCAGGATGAATACAGAAAAGCAGCAGTCGAAGCAGTTAAGAAACTTTCTGTTGATGTTGGAATCCCGACAAAACTGGAAGCTATGAAAGAAGAAGACCTTCAGTTCCTTGCTGAATCCGCTCACGCAGATGCCTGCGCACCGGGCAACCCGAAGGATGCAAGCGTAGAAGATCTGAAGGATCTGTTTAGAAAGATTATGTAATTCAAGATAACTTCAGGAGATATAGGAAAATAGAGTTTCAGTACAAAAGGAACTGATTTCGTAGGTTATTTCGTAAGTAATTGAAAATATATCTTGACATCACTGCACTAAAGTAGTAAAATGTCACCAAATTTAAGAAAAATAAACCGTTGAAGCGGAGATCAAAGCAGTTATGCGCGCACAGAGAGTCCGGGAGGGTGAGAACCGGGTGGAGATGCAGACTGCCAAATGGACCACTGAGGGTACAGTCAAAGGAATTTATAAAAGAGGTCTGCAAAATTTCAGATTGGATATTGATTTATAATTCTGAGTATTCTGTGACGTGGAGGCATACGTCAGTTGCCGGAGATATGATGGTATCCCGCAAAGTGCATGGAAAATTCCATGAATCAAGGTGGCACCGCGGAAATAAATTAGACTTACCGTCCTTGACAGAGTAGAAATATTCTGTCAGGGACTTTTTTTATTTTGTCCCTGCCGGAATAAAATTTCGACATAAAAGGAGGACTACAGATGAATGAGACACTGGAAATGATTCAAAATTATGCTGCATCAGGAAAATATAAAAGAGTTCCGGTCAGCAGAGAACTCTATGCTGATGCATTTACACCGATCAGCGTTATGAGAACCCTTCGGGCGGCCAGCAGACACTGCTATCTGCTGGAAAGTGCGGAGGACCGACAACAGTGGGGAAGGTATTCCTTCCTGGGCTATGCACCGACAATGGAAATTACGTGTATGGATGGAAAAGTAGTCATCCTTGAAGGAAATGAAGAGGATGAGAAGATAAAAGAAGTCCAGACGGATCATCCGGGGAAAATTCTCCGGGAGATTTTAAAAGACTATAAAAGCCCGGTTGTTCCCGGATTACCGCCATATACAGGTGGTCTGGTGGGATATTTTTCATATGATTACATCAAATATGGGGAACCATCACTGAAACCGATTTTAAATGGAGCGTCAGAAAATGATTTCCGGGATGCGGATCTGATGTTATTTGACAGGGTTATCGTCTTTGATAACTACAGACAGAAACTGATTCTGATCACCGGAGTCCGGCTGGATGGAGACCTGGAAGAAAATTACGAAAATGCACAAAGAGAACTGGAAGAAATGGAGCGACTGATCCGCAGTGGTGCAAAGGCAGTATTTAAACCGTTGAAACTGGAAGAAGAATTTCAGCCGGGAGCAGAAAAAGCAGAGTATTGCAGAATGGTGGAAAAAGCAAAAAGAATATATCCGGGAAGGTGATATTTTCCAGGTGGTTCTTTCTAATCCACTTACGGCAAAGGCAAAGGGAAGTCTTTTGATACTTACCGGGTTCTTCGGGCATCTAATCCTTCTCCTTATATGTTCTACTTCTCAAGTGACGATATCGAAGTGGCAGGAGCTTCGCCGGAAACGCTTGCGAAGCTTGAAAATGGAACGGTCTGCACCTTCCCGCTGGCAGGAACAAGACCCCGTGGAAAGACGGAGGAGGAAGATCAGAGGCTGGAACGAGAACTGCTGGCAGATGAAAAAGAACTGGCAGAACATAACATGCTTGTAGATCTGGGAAGAAATGATGTCGGAAAGATCAGCCGACCGGGAAGTGTTAAAGTAGATAAATATATGGAAATCCAGAGATATTCTCATGTGATGCATATTGGTTCTACTGTAACCGGAACGATCAGTGAGGAAAAAGATGCTCTTGATGTAGTGGATGCGATTCTCCCGGCAGGAACGCTTTCCGGAGCACCGAAGATCCGCGCATGTGAGATTATCGCAGAACTTGAACAAGGAGAAAAGAGGCATCTACGGAGGGGCAGTCGGATATCTTGATTTTGCCGGAAACCTTGATACCTGCATTGCTATCCGTCTTGTATATAAGAAAAATGGAAGTGTCCGGGTACAGTCCGGTGCAGGAATCATGGCGGACAGCATTCCGGAAAATGAATATCAGGAATGTCTGAACAAGGCAGGAGCAGTATTGCAGGCAATTAAGATTGCAGAAGGAGGTCTGGAATGATACTTTTATTGATAATTATGACAGTTTTGTATATAACCTGTATCAGTTTATTGCAGAAATTGAACCGGATGTAAAGGTTGTGCGAAATGATGAGATCACTTCAGAAGAAATCCTGAAAATGAATCCGGGTAAGATTGTAATCTCGCCAGGTCCGGGAAAACCGTCTGAGGCGGGAGAATGTATCCATGTGATCCGGGAATTAAAAGGAAAGATCCCGATTCTCGGAGTGTGCCTGGGACATCAGGCAATCGCAGAAGCATTTGGAGCAACCGTAGGATATGCAAAGCATCTGATGCATGGAAAAACGTCACTCCTTGAGGATGTGGATACAGACAGTCTTTTATTCCGAGGACTTGAAAAGCCGGTGCAGGTGGCACGCTATCACTCCCTTGCAGTGGAAGAAGATACACTTCCGAAAAGAACTTAAGGTGACTGCAAGAAGCAAAGACGGAGAAGTGATGGCAATGGAGCATGAAAAATATCCAATCTATGGTGTACAGTTTCACCCGAGTCAGTTATGACACCGAAAGGATTTACGATGATAAAAAACTTTATAGAAAAGCAGTAAATTATGCAGACACAGGAGGAGCAGAAAATGATCAAAGAAGCAATTATCAAACTGGCCAAAAAAAGAAGATCTGACATATGCAGAAGCAGAGCAGGTCATGAATGAGATCATGGAGGGGAAAGCGACAGATGTACAGAAATCCGCATATCTGACAGCTCTTTCCATGAAAGGTGAAACGATCGATGAGATTACAGCATCAGCATCCGGTATGCGGGCACACTGCATCAAACTGCTTCATGATATGGATGTACTTGAAATTGTAGGAACAGGTGGAGACGGATCCAATTCCTTTAACATTTCAACGACCTCTTCCATGGTTATTGCGGCAGCAGGAATCCCAGTAGCAAAGCATGGAAATCGTGCAGCATCTTCAAAGTCCGGTGCAGCAGATGTACTTGAAGCATTGGGCGTTAAAATTGATGTTCCACCGGAGAAAAGCACAGAATTATTGAATAAGATACAGATCTGTTTCTTATTTGCACAGAATTATCATATTGCGATGAAATATGTCGCACCGATCCGCAAAGAACTGGGAATCCGTACAGTATTCAATATACTTGGACCTCTGAGCAATCCGGCAGGAGCCAATATGGAACTGATGGGTGTATTTGATCAGGCACTTGTAGAGCCACTGGCACAGGTTATGGCGAATCTGGGAGTTGTCCGTGGAATGGTCGTTTACGGACAGGATAAGCTGGATGAAATTTCCATGAGTGCGGCAACATCTGTATGTGAGATTAAAGATGGAAAATTCATTTCATACGAGATCACACCGGAACAATTTGGATATGAACGCTGTGAAAAAGGTGCGTTGACCGGAGGAACACCGGAAGAAAATGCAAAGATCACGATGGAGATTCTGTCAGGGGGCAGACAAAGGACCGAAACGTCAGGCAGTGTGCCTGAATGCCGGAGCCGCGATCTATATTGCAGGCAAGGCAGATACGATTGAAGCAGGAATAAGAAAAGCAGAGCAGATCATTGATGAAGGTCTTGCTTTGAAGAAGCTGGAACAGTTCAGAGAAGAAAGCCAGAAGTAATAAATGTAAGAGAACAACAAAAAACAGGAAGGAAACAGCAGGTATGAACATTCTTGAGACGATCACGGAAAGAACAAAAGAACGGATCAGAGGAGAAAAAAGCAAATTCCCATAAATGAAATAAGAAAAAAAGGCAGAAGAAAAAGCCAGTTCCGATACAACAAAATTTGCATTTGAGCAGGCACTTCGTGCAGAGGGACTTTCCTTTATCTGCGAGGCAAAAAAAGGCATCTCCTTCTAAAGGACTGATTGCACCGGATTTTCCATATGTGCAGATAGCACAGGATTATGAAGCTGGCGGTGCGGCAGCAATTTCATGTCTGACAGAGCCATTCTGGTTTCAGGGACAGTGACCGCTATCTGAAGAGATCGTACAGAAAGTATCCATTCCGGTACTCCGAAAAAGATTTTACCTGTGATGAATATATGATCTATCAGGCAAAAGCGATGGGAGCTGCCGCAGTGCTTCTGATCTGTTCCTGTCTGGATGAAGGGCAGTTAAAAGCATATCATCAACTGGCGGAAGAGCTTGGAATTTCTGCATTAGTGGAAACTCACAGTGAAGAGGAGATTTTGACGGCAGACAGGATCGGAGCAAAAATCATAGGAGTCAATAACCGGAATCTGAAAGATTTCACAGTGGATATTAAGAACAGTATCCGGTTGCGGAACTGGTAGATCCAAAGACCGTTTTCGTGTCAGAAAGCGGAATTAAAGGGGGAGAAGATATGAAAGCACTTTATGAAAATGGAACCGATGCGGTACTGATCGGGGAGTTGCTGATGCGGGCGGAAGACCGGAAAAGAAGCTCGCAGAACTGCGGATGGAAACCCGGAAAGGATGTTGAAAATGTCAGAAGAAAATAAAGATCCCGGAATCCCAAAAGCCCGGATTTTGAAATCGCAGATTCAGAAATCACAGCCCCAGGATCAAAGATTCCAAAAACAAAGATTAAAATCTGTGGGCTGAGCAGAATGGAAGATATTGAGGCGGTCAACGAGGCATGCCCGATTATTGTGGATTTATTATTAATTACCCGCCGAGCAAAAAGAAATATTTCTGTGGACCAGCTTGCAGAACTGAAGAAAATACTTAGAAAAAGAGATGAAAGCAGTCGGAGTTTTTGTAGATGCACCTGTTGAATCGGTTGCGAAGCTGCTAAATGAAGATCTGATCGATCTTGCTCAGCTTCATGGAAATGAAGATGAAACTTATATAGCAAATCTGAAAAACTGACAGCGAAACCGTTGATCAAAGCGGTGAAGGTCAGTACGGAAGAAGAGGTAAAAAAAGCTTTTGATACTGTTGCAGATGAAGTGCTGTTAGATCATGGAAAAGGAACAGGAAAAACATTTGACTGGAGCATTTTAAAAGCAGTGCCGGATCATCGATATTTCCTGGCAGGAGGACTCGGAACAGAAAATATAAAAGAAGCGATCCAGATATATCATCCTGCAGTGATCGATCTGAGCAGTTCTGTAGAAACCGATGGAAAAAAGACCGGAAAAAATACTGGCAGCAGTAAAAGCAGTGCGGGATACCGGGAAAACAATATAGAAACAAGAGAACAAAAGAAAATAAAAAGAAGGAGTTAAAAATGACAAAAGGAAGATACGGAATCCATGGTGGACAGTACATTCCGGAGACACTGATGAATGCAGTGATCGAACTGGAGGAAGCGTATAATCATTATAAAAACGACAAAGAATTTAATGACGAACTGAATACATTATTAAATGAATATGCGGGAAGACCGTCCAGGCTGTACTATGCCAAAAAGAATGACGGAAGATCTGGGCGGTGCAAAGATTTATTTGAAAAGAGAAGACTTGAATCATACCGGAGCACATAAGATCAATAATGTACTTGGTCAGGTTCTTCTTGCAAAGAAAATGGGAAAGACCAGGGTTATTGCGGAAACAGGTGCAGGTCAGCATGGAGTGGCAACAGCGACAGCAGCCGCTCTTATGGGCATGGAATGTGAAGTCTTCATGGGTAAAGAAGATACCGAACGTCAGGCACTGAACGTATACAGAATGAGACTTTTAGGTGCAAAAGTACATGCAGTCACAACCGGAACAGCAACTTTAAAGGATGCTGTTTCGGAGACAATGCGTGAGTGGACAAGAAGAATTGATGATACACATTATGTACTCGGATCTGTATGGGACCGCATCCATTTCCGCAGATCGTGCGTGATTTTCAGGCAGTTATATCTAAAGAGATCAAGGAGCAGTTGATGGAAAAGAAGGAAAACTCCCGGATGCAGTGCTTGCCTGTGTCGGACGGAGGATCCAATGCGATCGGTGCATTTTATAATTTCATTGAAGATGAGAGTGTACGACTGATCGGTTGTGAGGCAGCAGGAAGAGGAATTAATACTGCAGAAACAGCCGCAACGATCGCTACAGGAAAATTAGGAATCTTCCACGGAATGAAATCCTATTTCTGTCAGGATGAATATGGACAGATTGCACCAGTCTATTCTATTTCAGCAGGGCTTGATTATCCGGGAATCGGACCAGAACATGCAGATCTGTATGATAAAGGCAGAGCAGAATATGTAGCAATCACAGATGATGAGGCAGTTGATGCGTTTGAATATCTTTCAAGAACAGAAGGAATCATTCCAGCCATCGAGAGTGCCCATGCAGTGGCATATGCAAGGAAACTGGCACCGACAATGAAAAAAGATCAGATTGTAGTTATCACCATTTCCGGACGAGGAGACAAGGACTGTGCAGCAATTGCACGTTACAGAGGGGAGGATATCCATGAATAAGATTCAGAAAGCATTTGAAGGAAAAAAGCATTTATACCATTTATTACATGCGGTGATCCAAATTTAGAGACAACGGAGCAGCTTGTCTATGCGATGGAACGGGCAGGTGCATCGCTGATCGAACTGGGAATCCCGTTTTCTGACCCGACCGCAGAGGGTCCGGTGATCCAGGGAGCAAATCTGAGAGCACTTTCCGGTGGTGTTACGACAGACAAGATTTTTGACCTGGTTGTAAAAATAAGAAAAAATACAGCAATTCCACTGGTATTTATGACATATGCAAATGTAGTCTTTTCATATGGAACAGAGCGGTTCATTAAGAGAGCGGCGGAAATCGGGATGGACGGTCTGATCCTGCCAGATGTTCCGTTTGAAGAAAAAAGAAGAATTTGACAGGGTATGCAGAGAGTATGGGGTAGATCTGATCTCATTGATTGCACCGACTTCTCATGACCGAATCCGGATGATTGCAAAAAGAAGCTTCCGGTTTCATTTACTGTGTATCATCATTGGGAGTTACAGGTACTAGAAGTGCCATTACAACAGATATCGGAGCAATGGTCGGACTGGTAAAAGAAGTGACAGATGTTCCGTGTGCGGTTGGATTTGGAATTTCCACACCAGAGCAGGCAGCTAAAATGTGCGAAAGTGCAGATGGGGCAATCGTAGGCAGTGCGATTGTAAAAATCTGTGCGGAGTATGGAAAAGACTGCGTGGAGAAAGTGGAAGAATACGTGAAAAGTATGGTGGGAGCGATATAAATTTGTATTTGTTGGGGAGAAAATATCCCAGGAGCAGGAATTGTTTCTGACAGAAGAGCGTCCATATCCACACTTGTTGTTGCATCGCAGTGCAGGACCCGCTTTACCTCAGCCCGTTGACAACTTGTAACAGGAACGTGGAAACACTCGTGCAGAGGCACTCCTGTTTACGTTCCTTAACAAGTTGGGCAAAGTGTCTTCGGAACGCTCCTTGTCAATGCACTGCTCACGCAACAGCAAGGGCGGATATTAGGCTTTTCAAATCAGAAAATTTTCCCTCATGCCAGAACATTTTCTCCCAACAAAGACGAAATTTTAATAAGAAATAAAGAGCCGGATGGCTATTGACCAGGATAAGCAATCTGCAAACTGCAGGATTTGATATCTTAGTCGATAACCTTCCGGCTCTTCTTCTTATTTTTAAATTTGCATTGTTGAGTGAATATCCTGCTTGCCGCGTCCGCTCTGCCACATAGAAGTTTTCTGCTTTCCAAGCGTATCCCCCCAACAACTACAAATTTTATACTTATTTCATACAAACTTTAAATTCTTTTAATTGATTTTTTTCTTACACTATCTTATACTCATCTCACATCAAAATCTCAGACAGATCCAATTCCCATTTTCTACGTCTGATGTCCAGTATGGAGAGCATTTCATATTTCAAGACCATTTCGGTCAGAGATTTTCATTTTGATGATAACAATATTTTATTTTTAGGAGGACTTGCCTATGGGACAAGCAGATGTAAATGTTAATCTTTGGCTTAAGGATACGAAACGGTTCGCAGACCTGTTCAACGCCATTTTATTTCATGGGGAGACCGTGATCCTGCCGGAGAACCTTCACCCCAGCCCGGAGACAACCGCAGTCAGTCTTCAGGACGCTCAGGGGAAAAATGTTGTAAAAAAGCAATACCGCGATATCATCATGAACTGGCAGGATCAGGCTCTGCTGATGCTGCTGGCGGTGGAATCACAGACTGCCATTCATTCGCTGCACCGTTGAAAGTAATGCTCTATGACAGCATGGAATATGCGGAACAGGTGCGGGTCAAATGGAAAGAACGTCCGCCCCGTCTTTCTTCGGCGGAATTTCTTTCCCGGTTTCAAAAAAATGATAAACTCATCCCGGTGATTACTTTGATCTTCTATTATGGGACAGAGGAATGGGATGGACCTTTGGAACTGCATCAGATGTTCGATCTTGGTACAGAAAAGAACCATGCGGAACTGATGAAAAAGTACCTTCCCAATTATCACATTAACCTCGTCGATGTCAGAAGACTGAAAAATTTAGAATCTTTTCAAAGTGATTTACAAATCATCTTCGGTATGCTACAATGTAGTCAGGATAAATACGCATTGCGTACATATGTGGCAAATCATAAAGACTATTTCCAAAAAAGCTGGATCTGGAGACTTATCATGCACTTGGAGCATTCTTAAATTCCCGGCAGCTTATGGAGATAAACGTAGAACAGAACGAAAGGGAGGAACTGGATATGTGTAAAGCACTGGAAGACATTTATAATGATGGCGTTCAGGATGGTATGGAACAGGGCAGACGATCGGGAATTGCGGAGGGCGAAGCTCATGGAAAAGAACTTGGCATTGCTGAAGGTAAAGCTTCCCACAAAAAGATGTAGCCCGGCAAATGCAAAAGCTTGGTTATTCTTTTGGATGCAATTGCAGCAGTACTAAGAGAATCGGTTGATGGAATCAGCAAGATACTGGCTGTAGTTGGATAAATTTGTCGGGGAGAAAACTTTCCTCATGCCAGAACATTTTCTCCCAACAAAGACGAAATTCCAATAAGAAATAAAGAGCCGGATGGCTATCAACTAAGATAAACGCTCCATCAAATAGTAAATACAATATCTTAGTCGATAGCCATCCGGCTTTTTTTTCTATTCTTTTTAATTTGCATTGTTGAGTGAATACGCTGTGGAGCTAAAAACTTCTTATCGAGATGGTCAGCGGAAAGCAGGATGTTCCTGAGCAGGTGCATTAGCAGGAGCGTTCCGAAGACACTTTGCAGCGTTTGTTAGAGAAAGTAAATCGAGTGCCATTGCACGAAGATTTCCACTTTCGAGTTACAAACGGTCAACGGGCTGAGGTAAAGCGGGCCTGCACTGCGAAGGAATATCCCTGATTTCCGCGTCCGATTCGTCACAAAGAAGTCTTTTTCTTTACAAGCGTATCATTCCAACAAATACAAATTTAATTCTATTGAAGGAGGCAAAAACCGGAAGTCCTACTGCACCGAGAAGCAGATAAATTAAAAAGCTGATCGTAGCATCTTTCATTCCCAAAATAAATACGGAAATAAAGATAACCAGATTTGTGAGAGAAATCGGTACCGGACTGAATGGAAGCGGAATTGACAGCGGTGCAAGAATGCAGGTGATCGCAGTCATCAGTCCAATCAGAGTAATCTGTCTGGTTCTTGAATTTTGAGTAAGAGAGGTTGTCTGTCCGTTTGGTTGTTGATTAGTCATGAGTGACTCTTTCAAATATCTTGATTAAATTTCTTATATGTCCTACGCAAGTATAAAGCACAAAAATATTTGTCAACCAATTCTGAATTAAGGTTGACAATCGAGCTGCTTTCGAGGTTAACAATGTGAATGCGAGAAAGGTGAGAGAAAGGTGAAACTGTAAACCGACAGTACCAGTTTCAGGTGATTTAATGCTAATTTAATAATTGCAGCTATTCCTATAAAAGATACAGCCATGCTATAATAAAAACTAAGATTTTAATGAAAAGAGGAAGGATATGTTTGGTTATGTGACGGTGTGTGAACCGGAACTGAAGGTAAAAGATCTGAAAAAATACAGAGCATATTATTGTGGGCTGTGTCGTACTTTTTAAAAGAAGATTATGGATTTATGGGGCAGATGACGCTGACATATGATATGACGTTTGCAGTGATCCTGCTGTCCTCATTGTATGAGAGGATTCCAGAACTGGAGAAGCACCGCTGCAAGATCCATCCAGTAAAGAAGCAGATGATGCTGCGGAACGAGATCACATCATATGCAGCAGCAATGAATGTTTTGCTGGCTTATTATCATATGGAAGATGACTGGCAGGATGAGCGGAAGGTGACAAGCCTTTTGGCAAAAAGTATGATGGAAGGAAAAGTGAAGAAGATCATTGAAGCGTATCCAAGACAGAGCAGAGTGATCAGAGACTCTTTAAAAAGAACTTTCAGAGTGTGAAAAGGAGAATTGTCAGGATATTGACCGGGCAGCGTGGTGTTTCGGACGTCTGATGGCAGAACTTCTGCTTTATAAGGAAGATATCTGGGAAAAGACGCTCCGGAAGATGGGATTCTATTTAGGAAAGTTTATTTATATCATGGATGCTTATGAGGATCTTTCTGAAGATAAAAAGAAAAATCGCTATAATCCGTTAAAGCAGATCTCGGAAAAGGAAGATTATGAAGAACGGATGGTTCAGATCCTGCGAATGATGATCGCAGAAAGTACGGCACGGTTTGAGCAGCTCCGTGTCTGGTAGATGTGGACATTTTTAAGGAATATCCTGTATGATGGAGTCTGGAATCGGTATAATCAGATTCAGAGTCGGATTCAGGAGCAGAATCAGGCACAAATGAAAAAAAAAAGTAAGAAAAGTGAGGAAAAGAAATAGATGAGGAAAAAATCCGTATGAGGTACTTGGGGTGTCTCCGAGTGCATCGGATGATGAGATAAAGAAAGCATACAGGGAATTGAGCAGGAAATATCACCCGGATGCGAATATAAATAATCCACTGGCAGATCTTGCAGCGGAAAAATTTAAAGAAGTTCAGGAAGCTTATGATACGATTATGAGAGAGCGGACAAGTGGATCAGGTTATAGTTATGGTTATGGTTATGGTAGTGGTTACGGGAACAGCTACGGAAATGGTTATACAGGCGGACAGATTGATCCAAGGCTCCAGGCAGCGGCCAATTATATCAACAGCCGCAGGTACAGAGAAGCGTTAAATACATTGGATCAGGTAAATGAGAGGAGTGGAATGTGGTATTATCTCAGCAGTTGTGCCAATGCAGGCTGTGGAAATAATATTCTGGCGAGAGATCATGCAGCACAGGCTGTAAACATGGAGCCTGGAAATCCGCAGTACCGGCAGTTACTGAATCAGTTGGAATTTGGAAGTAACCGCTATAGCAACAGTCCATATGGTGGAGGGTATGCACCGGGGAGCAGTAATTCCTGTGGTACAGGAAATCTCTGCTGTGACCTGTGGATTGCGGATTCACTCTGTGAATGTATGGGAGGAGATCTTTGTACATGCATTTAAAAGCGAAAAGGGCAGCGTTTGGTGGATTGCTGCTTGCGATGACTGTCATCTTTATGTTTTTAGGAAGTGTGATAGAGACAAATACATTATTTTTATTGGCGGCAGCGTCCTTTTTGTGGGTGTCGTATTCAGAGAGTTCGGTCAGATGACTGGACTTGCTTTTTTATCTTTCAGCAGTGTTGCTTGGGTTTCTTCTGGCACCGAATAAACTCTATGTTATTACTTTTGCCGGAATGGGATTTTTATATTTGGGGAAGAGAATTTATCTGGAAAATCCTGGAGCGTTCTGCCGGAGTAAAGCGGAAAATGCAGTGGTATCGGCTGGCAAAAGTGATCCTTTTAACGGACTCTATCTGCCATTGATTTTGGGATATGGAGAATTATTTTTCGGAGGAGAAATATCAGAGTGGCTTCGTTACAGTTCTGTTCTGGCAGGACAGGTGATTTTTGCACTTTATGATAAGGCATATGACTATGTACAGTTGCAGATCTGGGGAAAGATAAGAAACCGGCTTTTTTCTGAGTAAAAAGGGCAAAAAGGAAGAGCCACATTTCTGTGACTCAAGGGGAAAAAAGTTTATGAAAAAAGTGTTCTTTGTTAAGAACAATTATAGTATAGAAATAATTTGTGAAAATTGTGTGATGATTGTTTGAATGGAATATGAAAATCTACAAAGTTCTTGAAAAAAGAAAAGAAAATAAAGGAGCAGATAAATCTTGTAAATGTGTAATAATAATGACAGATTTTGCTGGAAAAATATGTAAAAAATTAAGGAAATATTAAAAAAATATTAAAAATTAGGGGGGTAGTGAAATATACATGAATTATGTTGAAAATAAAGGGGGAAAATGCTATCATTGTGCATGACAAACAGAGGGTGCATCGAAAGGTGCAGAGGCATAAGATGGAGTTTTAAAGGTATAGTTATACAATGAGGGAAAAAAATTAAAAAAGAGAGCGGAACGAGGAGAGAATGACGTAAAGGGGAAGGAAAAAGATTCGAACATTGGCAGATTATAGCCGCCTATCTGGTCATATATGACATATTCGCAGTGAATTTTTCTTATTTTCTGGGGTTACTTCTAAGATTTGATTTCAGTTTCACAAAGATTCCAACAGAATATATCCATGCAATGCTCAGATTTGCACCGATTTATACGGTGTTCTGTCTGGCTGTATTTTGGGTACTTAAATTATATAATAGTTTGTGGGCATTTGCCAGTTATACAGAGCTGAACCATATTTTACTTGCAAGCATTATTACAACCCTTTTAATGTAGGAATTACGATGCTTTGTAAGAGAATGCCGGCTTCTTATTATATAGTAGGAGCAGTCATGCAGTTTTGCCTGATTACAGGGATTCGGTTCGGATATCGCTATATTACTCTTGAGAGAACAAGGATGGCACAGGTGAGAAAAGAGCAGAACCATACAAATGGCCGGAATATTATGGTGATCGGAGCTGGTGATGCGGGAAAGAACCTTGTACGTGAATTGAAGACTTTCCAGACGGATCAATGGTACGCCGCAATGCATTATTGATGACAACAGAAATAAATGGGGCAGAAATATTGAAGACGTACCGATCGTGGGGGAAGAGCATCTATCTTTTCAGCAGTTGAAAAGTATCAGATCAGTACGATCCTTTTGCAATTCCGACAGCAAGTGCAGAGGCAAAAGAGAGATCCTGAACCTGTGTAAAGAGACAAAGTGTGAACTGAAGATACTTCCGGGAGCGTATCAGTTTGTGCAGGGAGAAGTATCGCTGGCACAGATTAAAGATGTTACGGTAGAGGATCTGCTTGGAAGGGATACGATTCAAGTGGATATGGAACAGATTTTTCAGTACATAAAGGGAAAGACGATTCTGGTGACGGGAGGCGGAGGCTCAATCGGAAGCGAACTATGCCGTCAGATTGCGTCCCATGAGCCAAAGCAGTTGATCCTATTTGATATTTATGAGAATAATGCATATGCCATCGAACAGGAGCTTCGCAGAAATCATTCGGAACTGAATCTGGTGACTCTGATTGGTTCCGTACGTGACAGCAGAAGGCTGAATCAGGTTTTTAAAAAATATAAGCCGGATATCGTCTATCATGCGGCCGCCCATAAGCATGTGCCGCTGATGGAGACCAGCCCGAATGAAGCGATTAAAAATAATGTAATCGGAACATACAAAACTGCCTATGCGGCAATGCAGAATGGAGTAAAGCGGTTTGTTCTGATCAGTACAGATAAAGCTGTAAATCCAACGAATATCATGGGTGCAAGCAAGCGACTGTGTGAGATGGTAATCCAGAGCATGGATGCAGTCAGCAAAAGTGGCAGAATGGATTACTTCCATTACTGCATGGCCACAGAGACAATGCAGAAGAGCTGGCAAAGCAGGCAGAAATCTGTCTGAAAAAGGCAGAAAAAAGAGCAAATACTGCCAGACTGAAAATTGAAAGTATCAAGAATCGTGAGAGAACAGGAACTCAGTTCGTTGCGGTACGATTTGGAAATGTACTGGGAAGTAATGGATCGGTGATTCCACTATTTAAGAAGCAGATCGAGGCAGGTGGACCGGTTACAGTTACGCACCCGGACATCATCCGCTATTTTATGACGATCCCTGAGGCGGTGAGTCTGGTGCTTCAGGCGGGAACATTTGCCTGGGGGAGAGATCTTTGTCCTTGATATGGGAGAACCGGTGAAGATTGATACACTGGCAAGAAACCTGATCAAACTTTCAGGATATGAACCGGATGTAGATATCAAGATCAGAGTATTCAGGTCTTCGGCCAGGAGAAAAATTATTTGAAGAAAAGCTGATGGCAGAAGAAGGAATCATGCGGACAGATAATGAACTGATTCATATTGGAAAGCCGATTCCGTTCGATACAGAGGTATTCTTTTGAACAATTAAAAACTTGCTGATACATGCTATAACAATTCTGATCATATTGTAGAGCTTGTAGAGCAGATCGTGACAACATTTCATCCGGTAGGAGAACATCCGACAGGAGAAGAAAATAAGAAAAGGCAAGAATAGTTGAGATCAGGCCAGGCGGTCTGGTTTGGAGGAAGCGTGCATTTTGCACGCTTTTTAGGCAATATACAGAAGCTGAAATGAAGAGGAGAAGCATATGTTCAAAGAAAGTGATCAGATAGAAAAATTTGAACCAAAGGTGTGGCTGAGCAGTCCGACGATGCATGGAGAAGAATTTGAATTTTTAAAAGAAGCCTACGAGACAAACTGGATGTCAACAGTTGGGGCGAATATCAATGAAGTAGAACGACTGGTATGCAAAAAAGATTGGATGCAAGTATGCAGTCGGATTGTCTGCAGGAACGGCAGCTCTTCATATGGCAGTAAAGCTGGCAGGAGTAAAACCCGAGAGAAAGTTTTCTGTTCTGATATGACATTCAGTGCAACAGTAAATCCAATTGTATACGAAGGTGGTGAGCCAGTATTTATCGATACAGAATATGATACTTGGAATATGGATCCTGTTGCTTTAGAGAAGGCTTTTGAGCTATATCCAGATGTAAAAGTGGTAGTTATTGCACACCTTTATGGAACACCGGGAAAAGTAGACGAACTGAGAGATATTTGCGAAAAGCATGGAGCGGTTATTATAGAGGATGCAGCAGAGTCCATGGGAGCAACCTATAAAGGTCTGCAGACAGGGACTTTTGGAAAGTATAATGCAATTTCATTTAACGGAAACAAAATCATTACCGGATCTTCGGGTGGCATGCTGCTGACAGATGATAAAGAAGCAGCAGAAAAAGTAAGAAAATGGTCTACCCAGTCCAGAGAAGCAGCACCATGGTATCAACATGAAGAGATCGGCTACAATTATCGAATGAGTAATGTTATTGCAGGAGTAGTCAGAGGACAGATGCCGCATCTGGAAGAACATATTGCACAGAAGAAAGCAATCTATGAAAGATATAAAGAAGGACTGAAAGGTCTTCCTGTGCGGATGAACCCGTATAATGAAAAGGAAAGTGAGCCGAACTTCTGGTTATCCTGTCTGATCTTGGATAAAGAGGCAATGTGCCGGCAGGTGAGAAGCGAGTGTGAACCTCTTTACATACCGGAAACAGGAAAAAGTTGTCCAACGGAGATACTGGAGGCAATCGCAAGTATTAATGCAGAAGGCCGTCCAATCTGGAAACCAATGCATATGCAGCCGATTTATCGGATGAACGGATTTGTGACCAGAGAGGGCGATGGAAGAGCGAAGACAAATGCTTATATTGCCGGTGGAGCAACAGGAAAAGATGGAAATCCACTGGATATTGGAATGGATATTTTCCATAGAGGTCTTTGTCTGCCAGTGATAATAAGATGACAGAAGATCAGCAGAACAGGATTATAGAAGTAATCCGAAAGTGCTTTGAATAAGAAAATTGAGGAATGAAGCGATGAAAAAATCAAAAAAATAGCAGCTCTTTTCGGTGCAGGTGCAACGGTCATTGCCGGGAAAAAGTTATATGATAAATATAAATATAAAAACTTGTCTCAGAAAAAAAATACAGATTCCCCATCGTCAGGGATTTTATGAAAAATACATTAAACGTCCTCAGGATTTTTGCTGTGCATTAGTAGCAACGATCGTTCTTTCTCCTGTCATGGGAATTACGGCATTGCTGGTGAAAGTGAAGTTGGGTTCGCCTGTTATTTTTAAGCAGGAAAGACCTGGATTGAATGGTAAAATCTTTACGCTGTACAAATTCCGTACTATGACAGATAAAAAAGATGAAAATGGGGAACTTCTGCCGGATGAGGAGAGACTGACGAAATTTGGTAAAATGCTTCGCTCTACAAGTCTGGATGAATTACCGGAACTGATCAATATGCTGAAAGGTGATATGGCTGTTGTAGGACCGAGACCGTTGCTGGTGAAGTATCTTCCCTTGTATGATGAACATCAGGCAAGACGGCATGAAATAAGACCTGGATTTACCGGTTATGCACAGGTTCATGGAAGAAATGCAATCACATGGGAAGATAAATTTGATAAAGATGTATATTATGTAGATCATGTGAGTTTCCTGGGTGACTGGAAAATTATTTTTCAGACCGTGAAGACAGTATTAAAAAAAGAGAAGGAATCAGCTCAGGAGAATCTGCGACAATGGAAGCATTTACCGGGTCAGCGGATAAGAAGATAAAAAAAAGTTTCAACAACAGAAAGTCAGGAGTAATGGATTGAAAAAAGCAGGTTGTGATTATAGGTGCAGTGGACACGGAAAAGTTGTTGCAGATATTGTGACAAATGCAGGAGATGAAGTAGTCGGATTTCTGGATGATGCAGAAAATCTTCCGAAGACATTTGCAGGAAGTCCGATTCTTGGAAAAGTAGAAGATTACCAACGATATCAGGCATCAGAATTTATTATTGCGATCGGAAATGCATTGATCCGTCAAAAAATAGCAGAAAAGTTAAAAAATGTAAACTGGCATACAGCCATTCATCCATCCGCAGCAGTTTCAGAGATTGATTGTAAAATTGGTAAAGGAACAGTAGTCATGCCCAATGCTGTTATTAATGCAGGAGCAAAGATCGGAGAACATTGTATTATCAATACAGGAGCGATTGTGGAACATGATAATATACTGGAAAACTATGTACATATTTCTGTGGGAGCAAAGCTTGCAGGGACAGTTCATGTAGGAAAAGCAACGTGGATTGGAATCGGGGCAAAGTGTGAGCAATAATTTGTCCATTTGCGAAAACTGTATGATTGGTGCAGGAGCAGTTGTTGTAAAAGACATTACGGAATCAGGAACTTATATTGGGGTACCGGCGAGGAGAATGAAGTAATGAAGAAAATATGTTATGTTGTAACAATCTCGCTTACAATTAGAGCGTTTTTATACCACAGTTACAAAAACTGGCAGAGATATATGATGTAACTGTTATTTGCTCAACGGACAACAAGTTACAATATCAACTTGGAGATAAAATAAAATATTTTCCAGTTGATATACCAAGGGGATTGCGTTAAAAAGAAACGATAAAGGCAATACGTGAGCTAGAAGCATTTTTCCGTAGAGAGAAATTTGATATGGTTCAATACTCTACACCAAATGCAGCGTTTTGTGCCTCGATAGCGTCAAAGAGTGCAAATATAAAGGTGCGCAATTATCACTTGATGGGATATAGATATCTGGGCGAGAAAGGTGTGGCAAGATTCATATTGAAAATGTTAGAGAAGATTTCTTGCAAAAATTCGACATCTATTGAATGTGTTTGCAATTCTAATTTGAGACTAGGAGTACAAGAAAAATTTTTCCTGTGAACAAAGCAACCGTTGTTTGGAATGGAAGTACTGGTGGAGTTGATCTTAAAAATTTGATTGCAATAAAAGAGAGAGGTGGCGTACAGAAATCAGAAAAAATTAGATATTTCAGAAAAAGATATTTTGTTTGGGTTTGCTGGAAGAATAACAAAAGATAAGGGAATCAATGAGCTGATACAAGCGTTCTTAGAGCTGAAAAATGAGTCAAAGCTATTGTTGATAGGACCACCGGAGGGTATTAACACCTTAGATACAAAGTTGTGGAATTGGGCAAAAAGAAAACGAGAGTGTATTGATTCATGATGCAGTTTCCGATATTGAAAGATATTTTGCAGCAATGGATGTGCTGATTCTGCCCAGTTATAGAGAAGGTTTTGGAAATGTTATAATCGAAGCTGCGGCCATGGGTACGACGGCTATATGCACTAATATCCAAAGGTCCATCAGATATTATTGTGGATAGCACAACAGGATTACTTTGCAATGTTAAAGATGCAAACTCGTTGCTAGAATGTATGAAAACAGTTTTAAAAAATCAATATTATAAAGAACTAGGTAGCAATGCTGAGAACTATGTAAAGAATAATTATGATAATACAATTCTATGTGAAAAAATATTAGAAAGAAAAAGGGTATTGCTAGAATCCTAAGGAAACCAGCTATGAAAAGCTGCTGTTGTAAATCATACAAATTTAAAGATCTATGAATCAGTATTGCGGTAACGAGTTTAATTGCGATGTGATTAATGAAAAGAGTTTATCGGTGAAAAACTTTGAATTAGTTGTAGCAAACAATGTTATATATAATTATTGTATAAGTAGGTTGGAGGAAAGGTTTTGATTAGAGTATTACATGTACTGAACAATCTTGGTAGTGGTGGGGCAGAGGCATTTTTAATGAATATATATCGTAACATTGATCGTAGCAAAGTTCAATTTGACTTTCTTATTCGCAGCCAGGAAAATAATCAGCTTAAACCTGAAATTGAAGCAATGGGTGGTAAGGTATATATTATGCCTCCATTCCCGCAAAAACTGTTTGCCAATTATAAATCCGTTGACAAGTTTCTTCGTGATAATGCAAAAAAATATACAGCAATTCATGTGCATGCAAATGCATTGATTTATGTAAAACCTTTAGAATTAGCATATAAATACAATATTCCTTGTAGAATTATTCATAGTCATAATACATTCACAAATGTTAAAATACTACATAATTTTAATAAAAATAGAATTGATAAGTGGGTAACACATAGATTCGCGTGTTCGGATTTAGCAGCAGAGTGGATGTTTGAGAACAAGGAATATTGTTTTGTTCCTAATGGAGTCAATTTGGAAAAGTTTTCATACTGCGAACAAGATAGAAATGATATCAGAGAAAAATACAATTTGAAACATAAATTTGTAGTTGGAAATGTTGGTAGACTGACTCCTCAAAAAACCATGTTTTTCTTTTAGAAATATTCGCCGAAATTTATAAGAAGAATACAGATGCTAGATTGTTACTGGTTGGTGATGGCGAAGATAAAGAAAAATAGAAAAGTGGATACAGGAGAAAAGATTGTCAGAAGCGGTTATTTTACTGGTGCTGTGAGTAATGTAGCACAATATATGTCTGCTATGGATGTGTTTTTGATGCCATCCCAGTGGGAAGGATTACCGGTAGTACTTGTTGAAGCACAAGCAAATGGGTTACCATGCATTATTTCTGATGTAATTACGGACAGGTAGATGTTTGTTGTATTAGAAGGTTATCATTATATGACAATGTATGTAAATGGGCAGACGAGGTTATGCTAACTACACGTATTAAGAAAGAATGTTCAGAGCTGTTGGATACTTTTGATATAAGACATGTAGCTAAATCGTTAGAAAATTTTTATTTGAATGAAGGTGGGCTTTAGATGATTAATCCGTTGTTTAGTGTTATAGTTCCAGTTTATGGCGTAGAAAAGTATTTGAATGAGTGTGTAGACAGCGTACTTAGACAAAATTTTGACAATTATGAAGTTATCCTGGTCAATGATGGTTCAAAAGACAATAGTCCTGCTATCTGTGATGAATATGCAGAAAAATATTCACAGGTTAAAGTGATACATAAAGAAAATGGTGGTCTGGTCAGTGCTAGAAAAGCTGCTTGCAGAGTTATTTCTGGTAAATATGTTTTGAATGTAGATGGCGATGATTGGGTACGAGATGACTTTTTAGCATCTTTAGCTGATGTGATTTTAGGAACAGAACCGGATGTTATATGTTTTGGAGTTGCAAATGTATTTCGGGATAGAATCGAAGAGGAACAAGCCCAATATGATGTAGGTTATTATAATAGAAAAAGATATCGAGAAAAAAAATTTTCCCAGAATTATTTATGTCCTATGAAGGAAGATATTTCAAACCATCCATATGTGCAAAAGCTATTAAGAGAGAACTTTATAAAAAATTTCAGCTGAAAGTTGATAATAGGATAAAGATAGGCGAAGATGTGGCCTGTACAAAACCAATTATATACAATGCAAACAGCATGTATATAATGAATGAGTGTTTTTATTTTTATCGTCAAAACGAACAATCGATGACTAAAAATAAAACGGCTTTTAGCATGCTTACACCAGAATTGATTTACCAAAATTTTTCAACACTTACAGCCAATGATTTGAGTATGAAAGAACAAGTTGAAAGATGCATATTTCAGATGTTTTTTGGTACAGCTATTTCGCAATTTAATAGAAATGAATCACATAGAATAATTTCAAATGATATAATAAAAGAGTTAGAAAAGCCATATTTGAAAAAGGTAATAGCAGGTTGTAGGTATGATAAATCTAACATAAAGGGAAATCTTGCAGTTTTCCTGCTTAAACATCGTCTGTTTATATTGATGAGATTAGCAAAAAAAGTGATGAATAAATAAAATGTTTATTAATCGTACATATAATTAAGCTAAAATTTAAAGAAGTAAAAATAGGGAGTTGGAATCATGGTGGTATCGTTATCAATTGGAGAAAGCGTAGTATTTTATACGATTGTTTTCTTTATTTCATCAGCAGTATTAAAAGTCAAATTAAATAATATATTTCATAGGTTATTGCTGGCTTCCATACTGCCATTTTTTATCTCAGGCTTCAGATATAACGTAGGGTGGGACTATGGTTCGTATGCCTGGGGTTATGATCTTTTCGAAACGGATGTGAGCATATTAGATTTTTCAAAGACTATCAATTGGGCGATTCAATTGGACTCGATTTAGTGCAATTATTGACAAAATCAATGAACTCTAAGTTTTTGTTCTTTGCAATCACGGCAATGCTTGCACTTGTTCCTGTATTTTTATTTTTGTTAGAAGAATGGGATTGTGAAAAGAACATTCTGCAGTTGGCTGCATTTGCTACATGTTATACATTACTTTTTACAGAATATAGTGCAATTAAACAGGGAATTGCAATTGGCTTTTGTGTATACTCTCTCAAATATGTGTTTCGCAGAAAACCAATAAATTATTTAATATGTATACTGATAGCCTTTATGTTCCATGCGAGTGCACTAGTTTTTATACCTGTATATTTCTTCTGGAGTTATGAAAGAAATGTTACTGGATGGAAGAAAATACTGATTATTATAGTATCTATTCTTTTGTTCTATTTAGTGGAGAAATATTAACCCGTTTTGGAGGAGATCGCTTTTCAGGATATGCAACGCAAATTATTGAAACTGGTAACCTGACGTTTTATCTGATGGTGATGTGGTTGATTATTTTTTGGTTTGCCGAAGAACATTGCTAGATTTAGATAAAAGAAATGAACTATTGATTTTACTTTATGCGATTGGAACAATTTTATGCTTTTTGGTTTTCGGAATGCATTTGTTAAACGCATCGCATATTACTTTGATGTTACACAGATATTATTAATACCTCAGTTAATGTATGTATTCAATAAAAGAAGTAGGAAAGTGGCAAAGATATTAATAGGTATCTATTTTATTTTAATATGTGTTAGATACAACACAGGTACTGCCACTAATATGGCTCCAATCCCATATAGTTTCCTGTTTTAGAATTTGAAATATGAGGACATTGCAAATGAAAAAAAATATGCATACTACAGAACAGTATGACTTTTGGAGGCACAGATATGTTTGTTATTAATCTTTGTAAGGGACTGATACGAGACGGATATGATGTTACAGTGATGCTTTCTGTTAATAAAGACGAGGTGCTTCCTAGAGAAGGAGAATTGATATCAACAGGTGTAAAAATAAAGAAAACTTGTCATTTGTATGGTGTATCCACTAAGTTAAAACACTTAAAATTTTATACAAAGAACTTAAAATCGGAAAGTATGATGTTTTCCAGACTAATATAGACTTGTTTAATGGACCGCAGATGTTTGTTGCTTGGCTTGCGGGAGTTCCAATACGAGAGTGTCATTCTCATAATTCTGAGCAGGGACGAGATGATAGATGGTCGAAGTTTACCGATAATTGTTTATCAGAAAATTATGCGTTGGCTTTGTTGGACTTTTTCAAATAGAAGAGGTGGATGTTCGGAACTAGCATTAGATTTCCTTTTTGAAGGAAATTGGAAAAAGGATTCGAAAAAAAGTGATTCATAATGGTATTGATTTTCAAGAATATCAGAAAGAATTTATCGTAGAAGAAAAAGAAGGCAGAGTTGGGATTGCACAACAAATTTAACATCGCTACAGTTGGTCGAATTTCATTTCAAAAAGAATCCTGAGTTTCTATTAGATGTATTTAATGAAATTTGCAAGGAGCGAGAGGATATAGATTTGGTCTGGTGTGGTAAAGGTGAAGAAGAAGAGCATATTTGCCTTAAAATACAAGAGTATGGATTAGAAAGCAGAGTTCACTTATTAGGAGCTAGAAGTGATATACCTGAAATTTTGAGATGCACAGACTTATTCTTTTTTTGCCTAGTCGGTTTGAAGGATTGGGGATAGTACTTGTGGAAGCTCAAGCAGCAAATCTACCATGTGTAATGTCAGATGTGATTCCGGAAGCGGTTGATTGTGGTCTTTGCTTACCGTTGTCATTAGATTTGGAGAAAAAATGTGGGCGAAAGAAATGACAAAGATATTGGATAAAGGAACCGACATGCATTTGGACATTGGTAAACTAAATGAATATAGCATTGAGCATATGGTGAAGGAAATGGAGGATTTATTTGAATAATGGAAAATAAAAAGAGAATTGTATTTGTAAATCTTCATTCAGATTGGATGCTGGTGAAAGCGGCTTCGGTGTATGTATTTAAGTTTTCAGCAGCAATTAAGCATAAATATTTGATGGACTATTTACTCACACATCCGGAGTATGAAATCTGTAATTATATCAATGATAGAGGCTTTTCTTGGCTTAGAAATGATAATGAAGGATTGATGAAATTCCTAATGTCTTCAGATATGCAGAAAGCAGAAAAACCTTAAAGGTCAATAACATTGATAAGAAAAAGATTACCGTGATTAAGAGGGCGGAGGAAATTAGACCAGACGATCTAGTAATTCTCTATAATATCTGTGCGGATAATTATCGTGGTATGGATGGAGTGAATGCTTTTAAGGCACTTAGCATGCTTCATTTTCACGGTAGAGAGGAAGAGAGTGACATCATCAATCAAGCAAATGTCAGTTGTTTATTTGGAGAAGTAGATCTTCAGAAAAACTGTGATCTTTACCGAAGATATTATCATGTTGATAAACCTTGGGTGACACATCCTTTGTGTATGCAGAGAGATTTCAGAATAAGAAGCTTTTTGCAGAGAGAAAAAAATATGGCTTTTGCAACTGGTACGATTACATATAAATTACACAAAGAGTTTTTAGATACCTATGGCGATTCTTGCGATCAGCCATCAAGAAAACAGATTAAGGATAATCCGGAATTTTTCAAGGATACGATTTATTGCACCAGCAGTGATTATTTAGAGGATAATGCAGGCAAGGAATACAAGGCTACGGACAATAAAATTGTGTTGTTATATAAGAAGGTTTATAACAGATTAAATGTTGGAAAGCAGAAGAAGTATTATTCTTTTGACATGGTAGAAGCATTTAACTCTTATAAGATGTGCATAGTCGGAGAGGAAATTCTTGGTATTCCAGGGATTGGTTTCGTAGAGGGGATGGCTTGTGGTTGTGCCTATATTGGTCAAGATATGCCAGCATATCGAGATTGGGGGCTTGTTCCGGGAGTTCATTATATTACATATGACGGATCGAAAGAAGATTTGAAGCGTGTTATTGAATATTATCAAATGGATGAACATCAGGAAGAACTTGAAAAGATTGCGAAGACAGGCTGTGAATATGTAAGAACTAATTTTAACGGCAACGCAGCAGCTGAGAAGCTGATGCAACAATTAGAGGAACAGCAGAAGATCTGGCTTGAGCAGAGAGAAAATAAGATGGAAAAGTATAAAGTGTCGGTTATAATGGCTGCTTATAATGCTGAGAAAACAATAGAGAGCTATACACAGCATTACCGGGGGAGTATCAGAACATAGAAGTCATCAATAATTAAAAAAGATTATGAGGAAGCAAGCAGTAAAGCAGTAAAGTAGAAGTTTGAGGTGAAGTGTTAATGAAAAAATTACATTTAATTATGCCGATGGGGGTGCAGGATCCCGCTTTTTTAAGAATGGATTTGTTATGCCAAAGCCATTGATTGAAATTAGTGGTAAACCGTTCTTGTATTGGGCAACAAAATCGATTGAAAAATATGTGGATCTGGCAGATATCACATTTGTTGTACTGAAGCAGCATATTGCAGAATTCCAGATTGATGAAGTAATTCTGGAATATTTTCCGGAGGCCCAAATTGAAGCAGTGGACTTTGAAGAGGTTAAGGCTGGACCGGTTATGACTTGTTTGGCAGGACTAAAGAATATTAATGATGATCAACCTATTTTATTCAATGACTGTGACCACATGTTTGCATGCGATAGGTTTGCAGAGGATATGAATTCTGAAAATTGGAATTATGATGGAGCGTTACTAACTTTTGAATCTAATGAGCCGCAGTTCAGTTATGTTCAGTATGAGAACGGACGAATTGTTGGAACCGTAGAAAAAAGGTTGTCAGCAATCATGCAATTTGTGGTGCATATATGGTCCGCAATGCACAGATGTTTCGTGAAATGGCGGATGAATATCTGCAAAATTGTAATTACAGCGAATTTTTTTGTGAGTGGTATTTATAATGTAATGTGTAAAAAGGTCTTGAAGTAAAAATTATACCACTGATTTCCATGTTCCATTTGGTACACCAATCGAATATGAACAGGCACAGAATTCAGAATACTTTGAAGTGTTAAAATAAGAAAAGACAGCAGAGGATTAGGTATGAATAGCTACAATTTAGGCGGCCATTCTGGTTGCCAGATCTTTTGATGGAAGATGATGATGGACAAGTTTTTGTTCGCAAGATTTCAAAAGATGTAGATTATAATGAAAGATTAGAAGTTCAAAGTAAAAAGCAAGCATCCTTTTCGGGTGATCCGATTAGAGCACCTCGCGTGCTAGACCATGGGTATACAGATGATGGTCTGTTCTTCTTTGATATGGAGTATGTTCAAGGTGTTACTCTTGCGGAATACATTAAAACTATGGAAATTGGCAAGGTAAAAGGAATTGTTGAATCATTAGTTAGTAGCATTGTACCGAACAAACCGATTACTGTTCTGGAAAGTGCAGTACCTGTTGAAGAGATTTTTTAGAAAAAAAGCTTTTGGATTTGCGAGGAAAATTGAAAGATAAAAATAACGCAGTAATCAATCAATCATTGGACTTGTTAGAAAGACATGATTGGCATAAATTAACCAATTCTCAATGTCATGGTGATATGACATTGGAAAATATCATCGTCAAGGATGACCGATTATATTTTATTGACTTTTTGGATTCTTTTTACGATTCATGGTTCTTAGATATCGGCACACTTTTGCAGGATGTTCAGGTTATGTGGTCTTATCGATTTGAGAAAGATGTCAACATGAATACGGTTTTACGATTGATTGTCTTCCGTGATTTGCTATTGGATGAAATACGAAAAGTAAATCCAGACTATGTTCTTGAGATTTATTATTCCTTGTTACAAAAATTGATTCGTATTTATCCATATACGAAGGATGAACTAACTTACAATTATCTGAATGAAAAAACAGCACTTGTATTAGCAGATATTCATGCATTAGAAACAAGAGTAAGGGAGGGTGTGTAATGAGTACATTGATTGTTCCTTGTGTAGGACGAAAAATTATGAATGGAATTCCACAGTACTTAAACCGCCATCCAAATGGGAAATTGCTGATTGAGCGAAGCATAGAAGGTGTTTTTCTGATAAATACCGGAGGGTTTTGATTGTTCTGTTAAAGGAGGATACAGAGCATTTTGACGCAGAATCGATTATCGTTCAAGAGGTGAAAGGTTATCCGCTTGAATTTGTGCTTTTGGATCAAATGACTTCCGGTCCGGCGGAAACGGTATATCAGGCAATTCAAAAGGCTAATGTGACGGAACAGGTTGTGGTTAAAGATGCAGACAATTATTTAAAAACGGAAGAAGTGCCACAGGGGAATTTTGTAGCAGGTCTCGATCTAAATACCTGGGAACGAGATGTTCATAATCTTAGAAATAAAAAGTTTCTTAATTGTAAATGAGCAGGGAAACCTTTTTAGATATTATAGAAAAACGAGTTCGTTCTGATGTGATTTGCCTTGGACTGTATGGATTCAAAGAGCAGCAGATTTTGTAAAAGCGTACGAACATTTAAATGATGCCAGTTATCCGATTTCAAAACTTTATGTAAGTCATGTGATTTCCTATCTAATTGGTTATTCTGGACGGTATTCCGATATGTTAATTCTATTGCTTATGAAAATTGGGGAGATGAACGTCTTTGGAAGGATATGCAGCGAGACTATACGTTGTATTTCATTGATTTGGATAATATCTTAGGTTCGGATGGTATCTTAACAGAAAGCAATAAAAGAGAAATTGGAAGTGTTGCAAAATAGAGGGGCATCCTTTATAGGTTACACAGTGGAGAATGAGGAATTTAAGATTTCAGCATTGAATATTTTGCAGGAAGCAGGATTATCTTTTATCAAGATTATATATGGTTGTCCATATTCTGAAAGAAAAGAGCTTATTGCTTCGGATGAGGAATTAGAGAGAAAGGTTATAGAACTATAAGGGGATTACAAATTGAAACTGATTATTGTAGATTTAGACGGAACACTTTTTGATACAAAAGATGTAAATTATCATGCTTACAAAGAGGCAATTGCACCTTATGGATATGATATGGATTATAAATATTATTGTGAGTTTTGTAATGTAAGAAATTATCTTGATTTTTTTGCCGCAGGTAATAACGACAGATAGTGAAATTCTTTCTGCCATGCACAAGGCTAAGAAGATTGCTTATAAAAATCATTTAGATAAAGCTGTATTGAATAAAGGCTTGGTAGATATCATTAGGTTGATGCGTGGAGAATACAAGACAGCTGTGGTAACGACTGCATCAAAAGAGAACTGTTGGGATATCCTCAATCAATTTGAAATTGCAGGTTTATTTGATTTGGTTCTAACACATGATGATATCACAAAATCTAAGCCGGATCCGGAAGGATTTTTAAAGGCAATGGAGTATTTTGGTGCAAAACCAGAAGATACTATCATCTTCGAAGATTCCACAGTGGGGCTTGAAGCGGCAGAAAGAAGTGGAGCATTTTATTATAAGACGTATAGATTTAATTGATTTTATTTAAAAGAAAGGGATTGATGATGAGTAAAGTAAATATGACAATTTCTAAGCAAGCAAGCAAGCAAGCAAGCAAGCAAAGCAAGCAAGCAAGATAAGTATTATTATACCTGCTTATAACTGTGAGACAACAATAGAGAGAGATGTATTTTAGGGATTACAAAAAGGAACCTATAATAATATTGAAGTGATTGTGGTAGACAATGGCTCGGAAGATTCTACAAAGGAAATTGCTAATAAACTAGCCGATAAAGATGATCGTATTATAGTGATTCACCAGAATAATCAGGGACCAGCAGGGTCAAGAGATACTGGATTAAAAAATGCCACAGGAGATTATATTGCATACTGCGATTCTGATGATTGGTTTGAACCAGACTGTCTAGAATCTTTAATGGATTTTTAACAAGATATAACGCAGATATAGCTGTGTGCAGGTCACAAATTCCAGGCAAGATAATAGATTATAATCCCTTTGAGGTTCAGGTTTGGGATAAAGATGGTGCAATAGATGCATTTCTGGAGCACAAAAAATTAAATGGTGTTTTGTGGAATAAACTGATTCGCAGAGAATTATTTGATGGAATTGAATTTGATAAGACGCTGTGGTACTGGGAAGATTTAGCGGTTGTTTGGAAAATTATGAAGCGAGTTAATAGAGTGGTTCGATTCAATGAGGCTAAATACAATTTTTATGTGCATCCTGAAAAGCATGTGTGCAAAAAATATAGTCCCTAATCGTATTTATTCTAGCCTTAAGGTTTGGAATAAAATTGTCGAAGATTGTTCAGACGCTGGCATGGAGGAACATAGTCGCAATGCAACAGTTGCACGGTTTAAATGGTTATACGGCGATTTGAAACTAATGTTTAAAGATGACTATGATGATAAAGGAATCCATGAAAACAGTTCAATGCATCATGCGTCAGACAGGAACAATTGGAATAAAAGAGTTTGGAAAGTAAGAAGGACAAGATATTTGCCAGTCTTTGCATTGCTGATTTAAATTTGGCAAAGACAATGTATAAAATATTAAACAGATCAAAATGATAATAAACTTGGAGAATAGATAAGATGACAAAGAAAACAACCCAAAAGATAAAAGGGATCGCAATTCTGATTATGATTGCACACCATTTTCTAGTGTATGATTTTGGAGCAGATTTTCAAATGCCTGGGTTGGCATTGGATCAAACTTTAAAATCTGCGTAGGAATTTATGTGCAGTGCTTTTCTGGCTACGGCTACTTTTTTTGCAAAGGAGAAACTCTTACATATGGTCTGAAAAAAGTTGGGGATTGCTCCAGGAATATTGGATTAGCTTGTTTACATTATTTA
>VOFB01004317.1_pt1 | contig 31586 bp, 51 predicted proteins | sample 5384141 | NCBI WGS metagenome assembly VOFB01 (sample SAMN12384721, study PRJNA508395) | human gut metagenome | isolation source: healthy gut A | host: Homo sapiens | reverse complement strand
CATCGGTCAGATCGGCATACAGGCCCTTTTGCTGGATCAGCTCCGCATGAGTGCCGCGCTGGACGATATGAGCGTTGTCCAGTACAAGGATCTGATCGGCGTTCGGACGGTTTTCAGACGGTGGGCAATCATGATGATAGTCTTGTCATGGATCAGCGCCTCAATAGCCCGCTGCAATTCATCCTCATTTTCCGGGTCAACACTGCTTGTCGCCTCGTCCAAAATGATGATGGGTGCGTCCTTCAGCATGGCGCGGGCGATGGAAATCCGCTGTTTCTCGCCGCCAGACAGAGTGCCGCCGCCCTCGCCAATCACAGTGTCATAGCCATCCGGCAGGGCAGAAATAAAGTCATGGCAGCAAGCCTTCTTCGCCGCTTCAACCACCTGCTCATGGGTGGCGTCCGGGCAGCCAAACTTGATATTGTTCTCAATCGTATCTGCAAAGAGGTACACGCTCTGGAACACCATCGAGATATTCTTCATCAGGCTGTCCAGCTTGAAATCCCGTATATCCGTACCGCCAATGGTAATCTTCCCGGCGTTCACATCCCAAAAACGGGCAATCAGGTTGCACATCGTTGTCTTTCCTGCCCCGGAAGGACCGACAATGGCCGTAGTCGTTTTTTCGGGAATGGTAAAGCTGACCTGATCTAATATCTTGCGGTCTGCGTAGGAAAAATCCACCTTGTCAAACACGATCTCGCTGGACTTCGGCGTAATGTCAGCGCCTTTCTCGTCCATCACCGGCGTGTCATCAATGGAGTTTGCCGTATCCATCGAGGCCGCCAGCATTTGTAGCAGAGAGGCCATATTCCCGGCGTTCTCCAAATCGTTGAACACCATGAAAGAAGCAATCACCAAAATCAAGCCGTAGGCCAGCGACAGGGAGCCGTCCAGCCAGAACCAGACCGAGGCCAAAAGCAACAGGACGCTAAACACCCGGACAACGGCCTGTTTGATGGCGTCATAGGGAACACTGGCCTTTGTCAGTTTCAGGTTGTCCCGGCAGCTCGCCTTAATTGCACTGCCGATAGACTGCGTGCTGTCCCGTTCCAGTCCAAATGCTTTGACAATCCCCATCCCCTGAATGTACTCCAACACAGACTCCACAAGGGACTCCTGTGTGTGCTGGCGTACCCCGCTGAGTGCGACAGATTTGCGAAGCGCCAGTTCCGCCGCCGCAAGGTAAATCAGGACACCGGCAGCGGCCACAAGACCGATCCGCCAGTCAAATACCAACAGGACGATGACGAGGGCAACCGAGTTGAAAAAACCGCCCAGCACTGACACCAGGACACGGGCTGCTGAGTTCTCTACATCACCCAAAGTTGTTGTGACAATGGCGGTAATATTCCCGATACTATTCTTGTTGAAGTAGCCCATCGGGATGTAGCGCAACCGATCTCCGATGTGGATACGCTTTTCCGCCACCATGCAATAGCCGGTTTCCGTCTGCTCCATCGTGGAAAAATAGGTCGTGATGATACGCCCAATGAGGGAAACGGCCATAATTCCCAGCGAAATGCAGATAAACTTTCCGTCCCGGTTGTCAGATACTAACGCGCCGATCACTACAAAGAGGGCGGCAAACTGCATGGCTGAAAACAGCCCGGACAGGAATGAGAATAACAGGGATTTTTTTAGAAGCCCCTTTTTGCTGCCTGCAAAAGCAAAGATTTTTTTCAATGTTCCATACATCTGACAACACCCCCTTACATCTGGTCTTTCGCGCCGATGTGCGCCTGCCACATATCCCTGTATAGAGGGCAGGTTTCCAGCAGCTTCTCATGCGTACCCTGTGCGTGGATGGTTCCATCCTTCACCACAACGATGTTGTCCGCGCCAACAATGGTAGACAGCCGATGTGCAATCACAATCAGGGTCTTGCCAACAGTCAAAGCGGAAATGGCTTTCTGTACCAGCGCCTCGTTTTCAGGGTCGATGTAGGCTGTTGCCTCGTCTAAAATGACAACCGGCGCATTTTTCAGCATGGCACGGGCGATGGCGATCCGCTGGCGTTCGCCGCCGGAAAGATGGGAACCGGCACTGCCGACAACCGTATCATAGCCATTATCCAGCTTGCGGATAAAGGCGTCGCAGCTGCTTTGTTTGGCAGCCTGTTCCACCTCCGCGTCCGTGGCACCGGGCCTTCCCATGCGGATATTCTCCCGGATACTGCGGTTAAACAGGTAGTTGTCTTGGGATACATAGGAAATCTGGTCTGCAATTTCAGTGAGTGGAATGTCTTTCAGTTCATAGCCGCCGAGAGTAATGCTGCCGGATGTAACATCCCAATATCCGGCAATCAGTTTTGCCACCGTGGACTTTACCAGAGCCGGACGGCCCCACAAGAGGCAGTCATGCTTCCGGGTCGGATAGCAAGGTCACATCATGTAAAACCTCTGTCACTCCGTCATAGGAAAACGACACATGATTCAGAGAAATGTTGGTATCTGCCAACTTGACAGGCATATCCTTATGGTGCAGTTCTTCAGCGTTCAGAAGCTGGCTGATTTCTTCCACATTAGTTCCCAACACAGCCAAATCATCCGTAAAGGTAAAAGCCGCGATAATCGGCCCAATCAATCCCAGCGAGAAAATTACGATAGATAAAAAAGCGGAAAGTTCCAGGCTACCGGAGAGCCAGAACGCGAAGCCGCAGGGTAGCACACAAATCAGCACCGAGGGCAAAATAGCATTGTAGGCGCTCATGGTTTTCTGGTTTTCCCTCATCCAGTCCACATAGTAATTGGCGTTATAGTTTACTGCGTCAGAATATTTTTTGTAGGAACCGGCGGATTGACTAAATGCTTTGACTACCTCAATCCCACCGATGTACTCTACAATGGCGTTTGCCATCTGCTTTCCCGCTTTAACCGCGCCCTCCCACTTAACGGGATAGTTCTTCATGCCAGCAGACATAACAGCAAGGCCCACCACCAGCGTGACAAGGGACAGGAGAGCCATGCGCCAGTCCATGACGAATAGATACACGACAATTACCAAAGGCACCAGCACATTTGCAGTCATTTCCGGGATCAGGTGCGCGAAGGTTGGCTCCATCCCTTCTACCCGGTCAACAATCGTTGTTTTATATTGACCGGATGGAGTATCCAAAATCGTCCCCATAGGGACACGGGCCAATTTAGCTGTGATATTCTCCCGTAGATCGCGCAATGTGTAATAGGTTGCTGTGTGGGAAATGGTGGTGGAAAAGATAGGTTAGAAAATATGACTTTTCCCAAATAACCGCAAAGGCAATAACACAAGCTGACTGTATAGTGCGAAAAATTCTGATCCCCGGACAGCATAAGCGTAACAATATGCGCCACACAGAAATAGGGCACCATCTGGCAGGCCACGCCTAATACCGCAAGGATAATGCTGCCGATGAATTTCCCGTGATATGGCTTGCCCCATCCCCATAAAACGCCTATTGGCGACTCTTTCTTTTCCTCTTTCACTTTACAGATACCCCCTTTATGAAATAGTTTCTAATTTTTTTGAAGTCCCGCTGCATCCATTGCATACTGGTCGATGACAGAACCATCCTCAAGATGGAATGATGTCCGTACAGCAATCTAGAATCAACTCCAGATCGTGAGTAATAACATACACGGTAATACCGGCATCCCTGACCTGCCGCAGCACATTTGCGACCTCTTTCATGTGCTTATAATCAAGGCCGCTGGTCGGTTCATCGAAAAACAGGATCGAGCGTTTAGAAGCGATTGCTGAAGCAATCGCTACCCGCTGTGTTTCTGACCACCGGAGAGGGACATGGGATGCCTGTCCTTAAAATCCAGTAAATCTAACCGACTTAGGATTTCTTCTGCTCGCTTCTGATTTGCTTCCTCCATACTAATCAGCACTTCATCAAGAACCGACTCGGTAAAAGCTGATGATTTACCTCCTGCATGACCATATAGCAGGTACTCAGCCGGTCTTTCGGACGGTATTTTCTTCCGTTCCAGACAATCTCCCCACAACGCTTCTCCAAGCCGCAGAAACAGCGAGAGAACGTGGATTTACCGGCACCGTTATTCCCAATAATCCCAACAATTCGGTTTGTGGGAATTTCACAATCCATGATATGTAAGGTTTCCGGTTCGTTTTTATAGGCAAAGCGGAAATTATGGAGCGCAAGGGCAGTCTTTTCCTGCTGCGGTAGAACCGGAGGCAGGAGACGCTCTAACGCAAATGTGCGCAGTCCCATATTAGATCGCTGCTGCTCCGTGAGCTGCTCAAATTCTGCCGCAGAATAATCACGGCTCACCTGCCCCTCTGCCAGGTAAATAAACCGATCCGCCAGACCACGGAGATAATAAAGCCGGTGTTCCGATACAATAATTGTTTTCCCCTGCGACTTCCAGAACGCAAGAATCTTTCTCAAATCAAGGATGGACGCTGCATCCAAATTGGACGAGGGTTCGTCCATAACGAGAACATCCGGTTCCATAATGGATACTCCGGCACAGGCAATTTTTTGTTTCTCTCCACCGGATAAGTGAAAGATATTACGATCCATCAGCTTCTCCAGCCGGAAATCCCGAACCGTTTTTGCAAACCGTTCTCGGATGTCTTTTTCTGGCTGTCCAAGATTTTCGCAGCCAAATGTAATTTCACTGGTTGTATCCACATTGAAAAACTGGGACCGGGGGTTTTGAAACACACTGCCTACAACTGCGGCTGTATCGTAAAGAGGCTGCTCGGAAACCTTTTCCCCATTTACCCATACTTCTCCCGCCATCTGTCCCTCATAATAATGAGGGATCAACCCGTTAATCAGGCGGGTAATCGTGGTCTTTCCACACCCGCTTTCACCGCAGAGGACAACAAACTGACCATCTTCTATATTTAGATCAATATCCCGACGCCCCCGGTATTTTCGTTTTCTTCTCCATAGGAAAATGAAATATGGTCAATCTTTATCATAAGCTCACCCCTTAAAAAACAAAATACTGTCCCATCAAAAACAGCGCAAAACATAAAGCACAGAGCAGAACAGCAATCATGTCCTGAATATGAAAACCAATCTGACATACGTTGGTCCGTTTGACCGGAGCGCCAAGCCCCCGCGTCAGTGCAGCGGCGGAAAGTTCATCCCCAATTTTTACAACGGACACCATCAGCGGTACAAGACGGTATTCCACCATTAAAAATGGATTTTTCCCTCCAAACCGGATACCCCTCATTTTCATTGCATCACTGATCGCCTGGTATTCTTCGCTGATTGTGGGGAAGAAACGAAAAATAACAGACATAGGAATTATAATTTTTTCTGTCAGGTGCATACGTTCCATAGAACCGATAAACTCACTGACTGAGGTTGAAGAAAGCAGATAGGCCCCCGTCATAATGCCTGGGGCAAACCGCGTCATAATGGATGTAATTGCCAAAACCACAAAGGACAACAGACCACTTAATGTCGTCAGAGCTATGCGTTCCAATACAAAACAGGCAAGATATAAAAACAGATACTTGCCTGCCGTTTTGAAGCGGCGTTCCGACAGGATCAGCACAAAGGGGATTAGGCTTAACACAGGTTTTACAAAATTCATAATCCCTTCGTTGCTGGTGCTGAACATCAATGTAGTAACCGTCAGCAGCAAAATCAACTTCGTGCGCGGATCAAGCCGAATCCCTCTGCGATTGTCCGTTGTGGCGGAAAAGGATACCCCCTCCATTATGCGATGCCCGCTTTCGCAAAATGTTTTTTCAGAAGCGTTTTTCCAAGCAGTCCGCCCAAAATGGCAAATGCAAAAATCCCGGCAATCACCAGAATAATGCTCCACATGGGCATGACAGCCATTACTCGATCAGCGTATTCCTCACCGAAGCTGGCTGCGAAGCTGGCCCAGGAGTCCTCTACCATGAAATACATGGGGATGTATGTACCGACCATCCAAAGGCTAAATACTGCATAACCAAGAATACTTTTCTTTGCACTTTTATAATCGCCGGATTTCAAAATCAGGTCTCCAAGCAAGCCGAAAATCAGCCCCATAGGCACACCCCAGAAACCCATGCCGGTAAGCCCCATCAGCAGGCCGCTCAAAACGCCCATGATTGTAACCATGCCGAATTTCTTAACCCTGGTGAGGAACAGCATGAAAGGGATGCCGGTAATCAGCGACCACAGACTTCCGAGGACAGGAAGAAAGATCGGAACAAACCCAATGGGAATAGCAACACAGCACCCGATGACAAAGTAAAGAACCGTGAACAGACCGAGGTTAATCAGGTCTTTTGTTTGTAACTTGTTATTCATAACGAATACCTCCATTCATTTGCTGGTTAGCATTTACTAACCTCTCTATAAGATACCATAGTACGACACAGTTCTCTACAACCAATCGTCTTTTTAGCTCCAAACAGCAACGAGTTTTAAGGTTGACTGGCTGGGTTCCTGCTTTTATAATAGAATTGCCAATTCAAGCAGGCCCGCCAAAAAACCGAATAGTAGGAGTTATGAAATGAAGATAGATGAAATCATTAAGAAAAGCATTGAAGTCCCCGGTATATCCATAAAACGCAGTGAATATAGCGCCGAGCTCATCTTAAAAGAAGAAAGATGGAAAAGGCTCTATGACCTTTTTCCCATTGTTTCCCGGACTCACCTTAGCCTATATTTTTATAAATTCACCCACATGGGCAGCTCCGGACTTTCGTGATAATGGCTCCATAGAAACAGGCCCGCTGCTCTTAAATTACTGCGTAACCGGGCGGTGTGAGCTCATTCTGAATAACGGAAACTTTGTGTATGTGAAAGATGGGGAGATATCCTTAACCGAACGATTCGCCAGACAGCAATATGTTTATCCCCGCCGAATTTATGAAGGTATGGAGTTTTTTTATTGATATGGATGCCGCAGCAGAGCAAAGTGCCTGGATACAAACGGAATTTGATATTGATTTCCACAAAATCAGAGAGCTTTTTACTGCCCGGCTGGAAGCACTTATATCTCGGCCATTTCTCCCGAAATAGAAGAAATACTAAAAAACTGTGGTCCTTGTTGGATATCTATGTGCCGCTTTCCATTATGCAAATGAAAATCTATACCCTGGCGCTTTTTTTCGCTGCTCCAGAATCTGAAAGAAATACCGCCTTCTCAAGCCTGCACATTCTTCACAGAAACACAGGTAGATATTGCAAAGCGTGTGGAAAAAATCATCACTTCTGATCTGCGCCAGCACCATCCTGCGGGGAACTGGCTGCACAGTTTTCCGTCAGTGAAACCAGCCTGAAAAACTATTTCCGGGGAGTTTTTGGACAGAACATCTCCGTGTATCTGCGTGAAACCCGTATGAAAAAGCCGCAGAATTACTTTCTACCACAAAGCTGTCTGTAGCAGAGGCAGCGGAGCAGGTTGGATATATAAACCAGAGCAAATTTGCTTCGGTATTCAAAAAGCAATTTGGTCTGTCCCCACTGGAATACCGGCGGTCAAAGAATTTGGGAAATATATAAGGCAATACCGCACAGAAAAGTAGGCGCGATACTGCCAGAAGTGATATAATAAGACCATGGATAAACAGATGACAATGACTGCGTTCTGAGCTGGCGCAGGTACCAGATCGAGCGGATCGTCCCATGGAAGGAATGGCTTGCCATGATTCAGCCGTGCTATTACAAAGGAGAGCGCGACAACAAACCCTATCCGCTGGAGATCATGCTCCGAGCTGTATCTGCTGCAAAACCTCTACGACTTGAGTGACGAAGCGACAGCGGCAGAAGCAATCGACAGCCGGGCATTTTCAGAGTTCTGCGGCGTTGATTCCAGCAATCAGGTGCCGAACGGAGATACCATTGGCCGCTTTCGGAACCTGCTGGTGAAGAATGGACTGCAGGAGAAACTGTTTGCACAAGTTGTTACCGCGCTCACTGAACAGGGTCTGATCCTGAAAAAGGGAACGATTGTTGATTCCACCATCATTTCCGCGCCATCCTCCACCAAGAACAAGGAGAAGAAGCGGGATCCGGATGCACATCAGGTCAAGAAGGGCAATACATGGCACTTTGGCTATAAAAGCGCATATCGGCGTAGATAAGGACAGCGGACTGGTCCACACATTGGCGGCGACACCCGCCAATGTTCATGACGTGTCGCAGGCTTCATCCTGTTGACTGGTGAGGAAGAGGTCGTTTACGGTGACAGCGGCTATCTCGGCTCCGGAAAGCGTGAGGACGCAATCGTTCGGAATAAGTCTGGCCGCAAAATCAAATACAAAATCAACCGTCGTCCATCCCAGCTAAAGAAACTGAGTAAGAGCGGCCAGTACGCCCAAGAAAGCAGAACATGCAAAATCTTCTGGCCGTGCGAAGGTGGAGCACGTATTTGGCATCGTCAAAAAACAACTGCAATTTCGAAAAACGCGATACCGAGGTTCGCATTTGGCGAAAGGCAACGAGAAGAAATGCGCCAAATTCAATATCATGTTCGCATTGGCGAATCTGCTTCTGGCTGACAGGCCCTGCCCCTGCGGTGGCTGGCTTTATTATCGAAGTCCTTTTGAGCAACGTCTGCGGCAACAGGGAGCAGAATAACAACCACTATTTTACGCTCTCGCGAATGAATGAAGAGCTCATAGCGCCGGGAGTTCAAGCCTATGGTTTCCTGCCTGCCATGGGAACAACAGATTCGACAGAGGGAAACGTCAATCCGTCCTATGATATCCATGCGGAAGAGTGGTACGAAAAGATTGCCAGTAAAGAGGGGGCGAAAGTATTGGTGGGAGTGCACCAAACCGTCTGGTGTACGCATTCTCCGACGCCCAGCCCCTATTGCGTAACTTGTCGGAAGATCAATTTACTCCCCATATGATTCCCAACTGCTTGGCACTATGCTAATCAACATTAACGTACACGATCTCCAGACCTGCTGGCCGGCTTTCAAGGAAGATTCGCAGGAGCGGTTTTACCTGCTGATGACGAAAACAACGTTGTGTTCAGCAATCTGACGGAGGAGATTGGCGGTAAAATTCTTTCAGGGCGGCCTGAAGACGGGCATTTCTTCCTGCCGAATCGACGGAAATTGTACGATACGATCGTCTCGGGCTCCAAAAAGCCTGGGATGGAAAAGCGTCAAAATGATTCCACGCAGCCAGTTGGATCAAGAGATCGCCGTTGTTCCTTATATGACGCTCCTCCTCATGCTGATCCTTACGGTTCTGGCAGTTCTGGTTTCAATCTTTATTTCCAAAATCTTTACACGTCCGCTTCAGGAGCTTTATGTGAAGCTCCAGCGCTTTGAAGAGGAAAAAGCGGGATTCCGCTCCCTGAAAATCAGGTGGAGATCAAAGGCCTTTCCACAGCTACCAGCACATGATCAACGAGATCAACGCCCTCACCATCAAAAAACTACGAGACGCAGATCCAATTGCGCAGGGCAGAACTCATGGCGCTCCAATCCCCAGATCAATCCCATTTTATCTACAACACGCTCAATTCCATCAAGTGGGATGGCGGATATGCAGAGGATCAAGCGTATGGTAACGGCGTTGGATTCCATGATCAAGCTCATGCAGTTTTCCTCCAAAAACAGCCGGGAGGTCATCCGGATTCAGACGAGATCGATCTGATCCGGGACTACATCAACCTGATCAACCTCAAATATTTCGACAGGATCTTTGTTGATGTCCATGTAGCCGGGCTTGGAAAACTGCGAAACGCTGAAAATTCCTTCTGCAACCGATCGTAGAGAATTCCATCTACCACGGTTTCAGCAGTATGGTCCGGCAATGCACGGTGCAGATCAACATTACCCGAAAAGAAGACCGTATTCTGTATGAGGTGATCGACAATGGCAAAGGGATGAGCAAGGAGAAGATCCGACAGGCTCTGGAGGAAGATCATCCCCTCAACTCCCATTCGTTTAACAAGATCGGTCTTATAATGTGAATAAGAGAATCCAGTATATTTTGGAGAGGAGTACGGTATTCAAATCGACAGCGAACCCGGCAAGTACGAGGGTGATTGTGGAAATCCAGCCCGTATCTATAAGGAGGAGATGGCAAATGCGTAACATCGGGATCGCGATCATTGATGACGAGAGCCTGGTCCGGCTCGGAATCAAATCTTCTGTGGCGAAGAGTATGGCTATGGATTGTAGGAGAAGCGGACAACGGCAGACCGGCCTGGAGATGATCAGGGAAAAACACCCGGATATCGTCCTGCTCGACGTCATTCAGTGCAAGGTTATTATCTTGAGCGATGATTTCTGTTTTGTAAAAGAGGCAATGAAGAACGGTGCGTTCGATTACCTGAGAAAAATGAGATCAACAGCGCGAACATCCTGACGGTTCTGGAGGAGGTACGGCACTCACTGTGCAAAAAGCAGGACGAGGGGCAGGGAGGCTGGGACAGCTACGCGCGTCATGTCTGCCTGCACCGTCTGATCACCGGCAGCAGCGAACCTGCTGAACGGCAGTTGCCTGTCAGTCAATTGCACATCCGGAAGGAAACCTCTGCTGCATTGTGTTTGCAGTGCAGAATTACCAGAAAGTACAGGCCCGTTACGGAGAGGGACGCCCCTTCCCACTGGAACAAAAGCGTTATCAACCTCACAGTGGAAGTGCTGCACCAGTGGACGCAGGAACTGGAAGTTTTTCTTCTGCAGGAAAACCGGTATGTTATCCTGCTGAGCAGTCAGAACAGTGTCAGCAGCACCCAGTCGGAGGAGAAAGCCTGCAGCCTGGTCCACGAACTCCACACCGTGTTCCAGAATTATCTGAATGCTGACACCTGCTACGGTGTCAGCAGCGCCGTCTCGAAATTCTCTGCATTGCCGGAGGCGTTCGAGCACGCGCGCTGCTACTCTGCATCTTCACTATTTTCAGCCGGACAGGTTCCTTTATCAAGGAGATGCGCAAGCCGGATCGGACGATGAGCCGCCCGGAAGTCAAGGAATGCCTTGGCGATATCAATATCTGTGTGTCGCAGAAGCAATACACGCAAATCTTTTTCCCGATTTTATGCTTTCATCCAGTGGCCGCAGCAGCACCACACAGGGAGAACCTGGACGTTATGGGGGTGCAGAACTTTTTCTCAATATGGTGCGCTTCCTTCTCCTGCAGGAGGGAAAGGCGCCGGAAGAAACGGTGGAAAAGCTTCAGGCCTGCGAAACCGTGGAGGAAGCGCAGCGTTTCCTTGAGGACTTCCAAAAGGGGTTGAAGACAGGAGAGCCGGCTCTTGACCAGAAAAAAACTACCTGATTCGCGAGGCGGCGGATTATATCCGGCAGAATTTGAGCCGCGGCGACATCTCGCTCGATGAGATCGCCGACCACCTGATGATCAGTAAGTCTTATCTCTGCCGCCTGTTCCAAAAAAACCTGGGGATTTCCGTGCAGCAGTACATCTACCACACCCGGATTGAACAGGCGAAGGAGTACCTGAACGACTTCCGGCTGAAAATCTACGAGGTGGCAGAGCTTACCGGCTTCAACAGCTCCACCCATTTAATATCGTCTTTAAAAAGATTATGCGGTGCACTCCGGCAGAGTACAGGAACGGCCTGAAGCAGTGAGGGAAAGGTCAATATGAATAAATAAAGTTCAAGATCCTCCGCGGGTTTTAAGCTTTGTGTACTAAAATTGTTCAATATCCTGATGTTTTCTTCAACAGCGTTTACTCGGAGTTCTGGCAAGCAGTCCTCCGAACCAGAGGCAGATGTGGAAGCTTTGATACTGAATGACGGATCTGAATGGAGACCAACGGAAGCATTATTCGCAGAATACGTAAGACTTTACCCAAGCGTGGATGTAAAGCAACAGTTCAACGAGATGCGGGCGTGGTGCATATCCAACCGGACGAAACGTAAGACCAGAAGAGGAATTACCAAGTTTGTAAATTCTTGGCTATCAAGAGAGCAGGACAAAGGCAATCGTCGGTACGGCGGGCAAGGCCAATCTCCTATGGAACAGTGGGCTGATAATGTAAGGGGGTGGGCGTCAAATGACAACCGATGAATTTGACCTCATAGCAGGAGCTATCAAAGCATCCTATCCGGCATCAAAAATACTTGCAGATGCTACTGCGATGCGATTTTGGTACGCAATGCTCAAAGATGTGGACTATCCAATTGCTGAAAATGCTGTTATGGAATTTGCATCTACAAGCACATTTCCGCCGACGATAGCGGATATCAGAAAACTATGCATGGAAAGGACAAAAGGACCTCTTCCGTCGTTTGATGAAGCTTGGGGTAGTGTTCAAAAGGCAATGCGTATGTACGGGCAGAATAATCCGGAACAGGCATATAGCATAATGGATGATGTGACGGTTTCTATCGTGAAAAACCTTGGGTGGACAAATATATGCACGGACGAGAATCCATCGGCATCCAGAGCAAATTTCAGAATTGCCTATGAAGACCAAATCAATGAACGCATAAAGCAGCGGCAACTACCTGAGATTGTGCAAAAAGACAAAACAGATGCAGATTGAGCAGAATACGAAACAGGCTTTAGGAACTAAGGAAACGAAGCTTATCGAAAATGCAGAACCGGTAAATGAGAGAGTCGAGGCGCCGGCTGATCTGATGGAGGAACTAAGGAGGAAGTTAAATGGCGGTGAAACAAAGTGAAATTATCCATGGTACAGAGAAAGAGTTTTTGGATATATTTCATAGTCTTTGCTATTCCCGTAGCTCTTGGCAGGTATGGGAATACTTGATATCTGCAATAGCATGTAGCTTGAGCAATATAACTGATAAGAACCCAGAAAGGAGAAAACAGAGGGAAAAAGAGTATGAGAGGTGCATCAAGGAGATAGGATCAGTTGAGACAGCTTCAAAGATGTTGGCGATTATCGTAATGGCATATGAGGCGAATCCGGATCAGGATTTCCTTGGGAAAATGTATATGCAACTTAACCTTGGAAGCCACTGGCATGGTCAATTCTTTACTCCATACAATGTCTGCAAAATGATGGCTGAAATGAATTTTGGAGATGGAACACAGGCAGAGGTTGAAAGGAAGGGTTATATATCCGTTTGCGATCCTGCGTGCGGAGCAGGAGCGACACTGATAGCGGCAGCAAATTCACTTAAAGCAGCTGGAATAAATTATCAACAGAATGTCGTATTCGTAGGACAGGATATAGATCGAGTGGTAGGACAGATGTGCTACATTCAGCTGTCGTTGCTTGGATGTGCCGGATATATCTGTATAGCCGACACGATTGTAAATCCTGTTGCAGGCTCGGCATTACAGCCGGTCGAACAGAAAGGACAGGAATTTTGGTACACACCGCTTTACTACTCTAACAGATGGCAGATGCGGATATTTATACAAAACATGAAAAGACTAATGCCTCCACCAGAGGCAGAGATACAGAAAGAGGATGAATATGTATTCTTTTTCGATTTTGATAAAAAGGAGGAAACCTATGGGAACAAGTAGGGACAGTAGCGCATTACGCATCAGGAGACAACAGAGATTATGAATTTGAGGGGGCAAGGCAGTTTTTGGAGTATCTGGAAAAGGGATATCCGGCAGAAGAAAAGAACTGCGAGCTGGAGGTCGGGGAGCACGACTTACAAGGTTCTAAAAAAGATACTGTAACCGCATTCTATGATGCAGACGGTAACACATTGTTTGATGTTACGAATGACAGGCTCAAAGAGGAATACGAGGCAATGGAAAGTCTGGATGAAACAGAGCCGAAGTCAGAGATTGGAAGAGCCATTGCAGGGATTGAGAAACAGGCATTTGACGAGGCTGTGTATATGGGGAAGACTTCCCTTGCGGATATTGTGACAGGGAATGTTCCTGATCCGACACCGGAAGAAGTGCAGAAGGCAATGGAAGAGCAGGCAGGAGCAGAGGAAGCAGAAGGTGATGAACCGGGCGACGATTCTTGCGGCCAGGATATTGAGGAAACTCACGATACTGAAACGCAGGAGGCTTCTGAAAATGGTGGAGAGGAAGAAAAAACGGATCCTGAGCCGACAGCAAAGGGGCATCGATGGAGCTGTTGCAAAGCCGCAGGGAGAATTGAAAAAGGCAAAGGAAGGCCATGCCGAGCCTATCCTGTCACATGATTGACCGGTGCAAAGAGTCGGAGACATTGGCTGATGCGGTATGCCAGACGCATAAGACCTGGGAGAAGTGCTTCAAAATACATCATGGATCAGGCACGAAAGCTCAAAAGTGGAAACTGTGCCATGGTAAAGGATTCCATAGTCTACGAATGGGCAGAGGACTATTACAGACTGGATGATAAAGCTCTTGAAGAGAAAAGGCTGTGGAAGCCAAGGAGAGAGAAAAGAAACAGAAAGCCGATCAGCAGAAGCGTCTGGACGGCATGAAGAAGCGTGCTGAGAAAAAGGGAGACAGCTGGAAAAGATAAGGCCGCCAAAGAAAACTCAGAAAGCCGGAAAGCAAAAGGCAGGACAAACCAGAAAGAAAGAGCCGGAGAAAAAAAGAAGCTCCTAAGAAGGGTCGAATGAACTTGAAGGGCAGATGGATCTGTTCTCAATGATGGGCCTGTAAGGAGGATGTACGATGGAAAAAAAAAGCTGTCTGCATTGCCTAGACCAGAGGCAACAGCAGAAATGGTTGAAATGGCAGATAGACTGGACGGAATGGAGCACATTGTGACTGCGGAGCTGGTTGATGATAACAAAAATACTGCTTCTGAATTTCTATGAGGTGTCGAAGCTCAAAAAGGAAAAACGGAAGCAGCATTTAGGACATTTCTGTCAGTGATGATTATATCAATGCAGGACCTGTCACAGTCAAAGGTTAAATGGTTTACAGCTTGCATTTGATAATATGCAGGGTTTCCGGCTGTGGAGTACAAATGGGATCAAAAAATGGAAAAACGAAATTACATTCAAAGGTGTTTATCCGACAACAGGGACCAGGGCGTCCATGGAGAACTTTTTCAGGCCTACCGCAAAGAACTGACGAAGAACGTATGGAATGCTATTGACATTCAGGACAAAGGTCAAGGCAGAACGACTGGCAGAGAAGCACAGAAAAGTCCTTGCGCCGATTGATCTGCGGATGGAGCCGATAGGAAGTGCCTTCACAGGATTTTACCGACTGGGTATGGGAGCAGGACATGAGTTTCAGCCGGTACGGAATTTATAAAAAAAGACATCAAAGGGAAAAGGCTGAATTTGAGTGTACGCACTGCCAGAAGACAGGAATCGTTGACCCGAGCAGGATAAGACTTCCGGAACAATGAAAAGGGATCGTCTCTGTGGAAGCAGAGTGACATATAAGGCAAGGAAAAATGCCATGCCAGATAGCAGATGAAAGATGGTTCATATATGATTGGCAGGAGGAAGGCTTCTTACTCCGGTACTTCAAAGCATGGAGACGCATAAAGAATGACGCAACGATAACAGGCAGCATATGTAAGAAACGCATTGAAGAAACCATGCATGAGTACAGCCGCCGTTTCTGCACATTCTCCGGTGAAAAGCTGATGAAGGAAAGCTATGAATGGGGAGTGTACCATCAGAAGGGAAATTCACGCTGGATTCCGGATGAGGGAAAGATCGCATGCATGGAGTGCATCTTATATCCCGGAAATCTTCCGGAGGCATGGGAACACACGCCCATGAAATATTCCGCACTGGAAATTCTGGCTCAGAATATTCCGACCACTGCTTTCAGATATGAGGATGCCATTGATATTTATCTGAAATTTCCGAAACTTGAGTGGTTCTGCAAAATGGGCTTGAACCAGCTGACAAAGGATGTGGTAAGAGGCTACAACTCCAGTGGGAATATGACGGGCAAGGTCAATTATAAGGCTGACACCATCTATGAAATCTTAGGACTGAATAAGGTCAATATGAGGATACTACAGGCAATAGATGGCAATCATTACGAACTCCGCTTGTTGCAGGTGGCACAGCAACTTGACATTAAGATGAAACCGGAGCAGTTAAAGGAATTTTACGAAACCTTTGAATGCAACACAGATCTTCTGAAGGAGAAGGACAGAAAGGTATCACTCCATAAGCTCTGCAGGTACATAGACAAGGAGAGTGAGAGATACCCGATCGGAGAAAAGAATGCCTGCATGTGGGGCTATTCCTACAACAGGTATAAAGAGAGAACGGATTCAAGAATAGAGAGAAAGCAGAATATGGCACATGACTGGCTTGAGTATATAGGATGGTGCCGGGAACTGAAATACGACCTGGATAACAAGTTTATTTACATGCCGAACAATTTCAAAAAGGTGCATGACAGGGTGGCGGAAGAGTACAAGGCATTGCAGGACAAGAAAGCTGCAGCTGAGAAGTTACGCAGGGAGAAGCTGGCCGCCAAGAGGATGGAACAGACGAAGAAAGCAATGGAGGAGATATTCAGTAAGAATGATGGAGTGGATGCTTTCCAGATAAAAGGAAAGGGACTGCTCCTTGTGGTACCGCAGAGCGGGGATGAAATCCGCAAGGAAGGAGAAGCTCTTCATCACTGTGTAGGAGGTTACGTTGAGAAAGTGGCAAAAGGAGAAACGAACATCTTCTTTGTCAGAAAGGCAGACCATCCGGATCAATCCTATTTCACGATGGAATGGAGAAATAACAAAGGTCATACAGTGCAGAGGTGAAAGCAACTGTGGAATGCCGCCGGATGTGAAAGCCTTTGTGCAGGTGTTCGAGAAAAAAAATGCAGAGGCAATTCAGAAAGGAGATACAAATGGCAAAAAGAAACAGAATTTACAGTCTGCGTAAGGGTTCAGTCCAGTGGAATGAGGAAGACAGACTTTCCTTATGTGGAATGCTGATCAAAGCAGGATATGCGGCACGTATCGGCAGAGGAATGATACCCGGAACAGAAGGCAGGAAGACAGCACAGTACGAATACTTTGTTGAGTATTGGGAGGAAGGAGATGGAGTAAATGCTGAAGCAGGTAACTAATCTTTTGATACCAAAAGCTGTTCCGAGAAAACCTGTCTTAGGACATAAAACATATAAAAGTTCGGGTTTGTTGTCACACTTTGCCAGAGCTGTGATTGTCCAAGATGTGGACATTACCTTAGTGCAGGTCCGAATCACCAGTGTAGATATTGCGATCAGTGCGGACAGCGAGTTGACTGCTCTAATGTCAAATGGGAAGAAATTGAACTTGGCTACGCAAGGGAGGATGGTACATATGAACCGATCAAAGATAGAGTGGTGTGATCACACCTGGAATCCGATTACTGGATGTTTCCACGGATGCCATTACTGCTATGCGAGGATCATGACAACAAGATTCTCCGGTAATGTCCGTCTGAATAAAATGGCAGTTGATAATTATTCTGTGATAGAGCATGGGGATAGAAAACTGTATGTACTTGATGAACCTATGAAGAATGAAACAGGACATGATCTGGTATATCCGTTCGGATTTGAGCCAACCTTCCATAGGTACCGGCTTAACACACTGGACAAGATGAAGATGGGAAATAATATCTTCGTTGGAGCCATGGCAGATGTCTTCGGAGAATGGGTACCGGACAGTTGGATAGATGAAATTATGAGAGCCTGCGAAGAACATCCGATACATAATTTCCTGTTTCTTACAAAGAATCCAGACCGATATGTTAGTTTGCTTTTGAAAGACAAGCTGCCGGAGTTACCCAATATGTGGTACGGAGTGACTGTAACAAATTCAGCACAGGCAATGACAGCGGAGGAAACAATGCAGGATTTGCCCAATAAGGCACATACTTTTCTCAGCATAGAGCCTATTTTGGAGGATGTAATTGATGCACTAGAAATTACTATAGCCAATTTTACGGACTGGGTAATCATAGGTGCAGAGACAGGAAGGAAAAAGGATAAAGTAATTCCTAAGCTTGAGTGGATAAATCACATTGTAAACTGCGCAGACACTTACGGAGTTCCAGTGTTCATGAAAGACAGCCTGATTCCTATTGTTGGTGAGAAGAGTATGAGAAGAGAGTTCCCGGAGCAACTGCAACATAAGAGGATCAGCCAGAAGATGCAGGATAAGTTATATGATATATGTTACTCCTGCGGAGAAAAAAATAAGAAAAGAGAAATGATAACAATTTTAGCAAGATCAAAAGGGGAGAGCAGCCAAAACAGTTCTGTTTTATGTGTAGGAAGTGCTTTGAAAGTTTTTGCAAAGAAAATGGTATTGAGATGCCAGACTTAATGTACAGGAAGGAGATCAAAAATGGAAAATAACAACATCGATAACAATCAGGTAACAATATTAGGAGATATCGCAAGCGGATTTACGTTCAGCCATGAGATATTCGGAGAAGGATTCTACAGCATGGATGTTACTATACCAAGACTTAGCGGCGTATGCGATATTATTCCGGTCACTGTATCAGAAAGGCTTATAAATGTGAAAGAGGATCTCCTTGGCAGAAAGGTTCTTATAAAGGACAGTTCGGTCATACAACAAGCATGAAGAAAGCAAAAATAGATTGAAATTGTCTGTATTCGCCAGAGAAATTATGCTCGACTTTACTGATGAGGAGACAGGAGGTAACGATGATATCAATGAAGTATATATTTCAGGACATATCTGCAAAGGGAGCCTGTATGCCGCACAACGCCACTAGGAAGAAAAAATCGCAGATTTGTTACTGGCCGTAAATAGATCTTACGGAAAATCTGACTATATTCCGTGTGTATGCTGGAGCAGAAATGCAAAGTATGTTGGAAGCCTTCCTGTTGGAAACCAAGTGCGATATTAAGGGACGCATCCAATCAAGACAATATGTGAAATATGGTGAAAATGGAGAACCGGAGTACAGGACAGCTTATGAGATATCCGTTCAGACAGTAGGAGTTGAAGAAAATGACAAGTCCTAATAGAAGCCTAATCGGAAGGAGAAACAGACAATCCGGAGAGATGTTTGAAAAATGGCTGGAAGATTCCTGCGAATTCTATTTTTCACAGGGAGTGGCATGTATCGACAAGACTCCAGAGCCAATGAAGCCTTTAAAGCCTTATGGTGATAGAAAAATGGGACAATATATAGCCTGCTTTACCAAAAAGGCGCAGCCGGATTTCAAAGGGGCTTGTGTGATGGCAGCTGCATTGTATTTGATGCAAAAACATACGGACACAGATAAGATTCAGCAGGGCGCTGTAACGGAGAAGCAATGGGAAACATTTGATCGTTACGAGAAGATGGGAGCCCGCTGCTATATTGTAGTTCTCTCGGAATGAATGAGTTCTTTAGGGTTCCGTGGAATGTATGGAAGTCCATGAAAGAGATGTTCGGTCATAGGTATATGACGTTGAAAGAGTTAACACCATATCAAGTAATACAGAAATACTGCAAAATACTTTTTTTGAAGGAGTAGAGTTACATGAAGATATCAAAGATTGAATTGGCCAGAAAAATAAGCCAGTTGAAAGGAATTGTACCAAAGAAAACCACTATAGACGCCCTACAAGGAATTTTGGTGCAGGATGGTTATTTAATCGCATCTAACACTGAACTGACCGTCAAGGCGACGCTAGGCGGCATAGATGGCGATAATTTCATCATTCCGGCAAAGGCATTTGACCTTATTACAAATCTTCCGGCAGGAGACGTATCGGTCACCTGACGGAGATGTGGTTACTATTCAAATGGGGAGTATTAAGAATAAATTCAAAACCTTACCGGTTGAACAGTTCGCATATGCAAGAAGTGATATAGACACAAACCAGGAGGATGTTATTCCTGCAGATGAGTTAAAAAAGCAATTTCCCATGTAACATACGCCATTTCTGAGAATATGGGAAATCGAACAATGGAAGGAATGTTTTTTGAATGCAAGGACGGGAAACTCAATCTGGTAGGATTGGATGGTCACAGGATTGCGTGGGACAGTTTGGATATGAATGGCAGCTTCAAATGATCGTTCCGAAACCTGCAGTTGAGAAGATCATGCAGCTGGATATGCAGGAAATGTATCAATAAGTCATGATAAATATGGTGCGGTATTCGGACAGAAGACTATGAGATATATACAAGACTGATCGAAGGAAATTATGTTAATTATCGCATTGTTTACTGAAGGAGAAATACAGACGGCAGTAGAGAAAAAAGCTCTTCTGGATGCAATAAACAGGGCAAAACTATGCGGTGCACAAGAAGATAAAGCGCCGGTATTACTCAATGTTTCCGGACAGAACATAAACATCACTTATAAAGAACCAGACAGCAGACTATACGGAGGATGTCAGCACGCAAATCGATGTAGGGGACGGACTGAAAATAGCATTCAATCCAACACTGGTTATGGAGTGTGTAAAGGCTTTTGAATGCGAGAATATATCCATATCCTTTACGAGCAGGAAACATCCGGCAATTATCCATGCGGAGGACAGTGATATGACAGCTCTTGTTCTCCCGGTTAATTTCAAGGAGTAGCCTTTTGGTCCATAAAGGATTTACATATCACAATGGAGTAACTCGTCAATATGCAATGCAGGAGGGGGTTATCCCTCTCCAGAAAGGAGAAATATGATTTGCCCGAAATGCAATAGAGATTTTCCGAGACTTCTAGCTCTGTCCAGAACGGACAATGAAACGATGATTTGTGATGAATGCGGAACTAAAGAGGCCTTAGATACTGTTGGATTTACAGAAGGAAGTCCTTCCAGAGAAGCCATATTGAAAGAAGCATATCACAAGAAAACTCCGCAAAGATCGTGTAAAAGCTGTGGTTGCGGCAACCGGAAATCGGTGGGCCATGGAGAATTTTAATCTAACACACAATTAGGAGGATATACAGATGGCAAATTTTGATGAGGATATTATAAGAATTACAGAAGAGGTATTAAGCGATGGAACTGTAGATAGAATTATTCGAGAGCAAGTTGTAAAAGGTTTTGAAAATGCTATATCTAATTCGTTCAAATGGGGAGAATTGGAACAGACTATAAAGGATCGAGTAAAAATATTCTTGTACCGTTTATTGAAAGTTACGATATGAGTGAATATATAGTAAAACTTGATCAGGTGCTTTCTGATGTTGTGAATAGTACATCTTTGGTAGAAAACAAAAAGATTCTGGAAAATTTCAGTATTTGATGGTTGAACCTACAGAGAAAGAAATAAAACTGTCTGAAATTTTCAAAGAGTACAAATGCTTTGTATCAAGAAATATGGAAATAGAAGGCAGGAAAGTATCTTTTGACGACGGAACTCCAGAATACGAAGAGATGGCAGTTAACATGGAATTTGAAGAGGAAGACGAAAGATCTTGGAGTTCATTCAGATATGCAACTGTTGACTTTACTGTAGATGATCAGAACCAGGAAGACGATCTGAATAGAACGTTGCGATTGTCATTATGGGATGGATCTCGCAAACCGGGATGGGAAATCCGAACAGAATGCAATCCTGCAATTTCTTCCCTGAGACATTTGGATAAGTTCGATCTGTTAATGGTAAGGCTACAGAGAGCTGATGTAAGGGTAATTGATGATGTTCACCATGAAGATGATTATGTATATTCCGATACGAAGCCGGAACCGACATATAGGTAAAATGAATGGGCAGCTTGTATTTGATGAGTTTATGAATATATCTGAGGAACAGAAAACTTGCACTGAAATAGTAATGCCAAGAACTCAGATGTTGGATCCGTGCTATTACTGTTTATGCAATTCGTGTATCAATAATGCAGAGAGCGCGACCATTACTCCAGATGAAATTCCAGATGATTGAATCCATGCTTTTTTTCTGCGATATGTGCAGAAAATATGACGGAAAAAGCATGAAAAACATGGAAAGAGAAGAGTGTTCGAAATATGTGATAGATAATCATCATGCACTGTTAAACCGTAAAAAGATAAAAATTATGAGGTGAGATAATGAAAGATAATGAAGCGCTTAAATACTTAAAAGAAGCAAACAGAAAGAATGACATGCTTTGCGTTTTACCAAATTCCGACATAGGGAAATGCCTTATAAATGCACTTGAAGAAATCCAACAGTACCGGAAATCGGTACCGTGGAAAAAGATAAAGGAAGAACTGGACCGATTAAGAAATGACAACGAATGCCAAGGGTTGTATTTCACATTTGAAGAAAGGCAGGATTTAGCAAGACAGCATAAGGAGTTAGAAGCATATCGATCTATCGGCACAGTAGAGGAATGCCGGGCGGCAATGGAGAAGCAGAAAGAAATGATAACATATTGTGACGAAAACGATTGTTCTGATTGCCCTTTCCATAATACAAGCAAAAATACAACAAATGCATGAATGATTTTATTGCAGAGGAAATTGTGAAAAGGCGGTGGAGTTAATGAGCAGAATGGAGAGTGAGAATCATGGCAAAATGCAAAAACTGCACAAACCTACACGAGCATTGGTGTGAAAAAATCGTTGATAGCCCATGTGAGGATACAGAAAGAGAATGCGATCAATATAAGTGTATGACACAAGCAGAGAGAATAAGATCTATGACGGATGAAGAACTGGCAGAATGGTTTTCTACTGTGACAGATGATGTGCTTCGTGGAAGTACATGGAGTAAAGATGGGTGGATGAAATATCTGCAGTCAGAAGTGGAGTAGCAAGTTGCCAGCAAGTTAAATCGGTTTTTAGGAGGAATAGAAGATGAGAGTTGAAGAAATTGCATTGAGACAGGAAATCAGGCAGATGCGTAACGAAGCAGGAATTAATAAAAACACTTTACGCGATATGGCGGAAAAAGTTATGCGGGAAGAAATTGAGAAACAGGTGAAGAACGCCATCAATCAAAGTAACATTAATAGCATTGTATATAGCAAAGTCAATTCATATGAGCTTAATGATATGATGCGGGCGGCAATTAAGAAAGAAATCAGCGAAGCTGTTGACATTAAGATCAACGTAAAGGCAACTATTCCGCAGAGAGTCTTAAAAGGAAACTGATTAGAATTAAAGGAGAATTGAAATTATGGAGAATGTAACAGGAGCATATGCTCTCTATGAATTTTTAAAAGAATTGGTAGAAAGTGGTCAACTGAAAGAGAACAATGATAATTCAGAAGTTTACTTTATTGATGAAGATAGATTTGCTCATGGTATAACAGATTATTCGTTTGACGATAATCAAAGTTTGATTCTTTGGTAAAATAAGGATTTAGCGGAGGTATAAGAATGATATTATTGCAAGACGGTGTAGAAGTGCTTTGCCCGATTGGATATTGTAAAAGCAGATGATGAAAAAAGAAATCCAAATGATATAGAACAATGCCCGATTGGGTGTGAAACGTGCGCCGGAGACTGTTTTATTATGATGAGGATTTAAACTAAACTGAGATTTAAGGAGTAACGCTTATGAAGAGTGACATAGTATCTTTTGAGTTTGTAAGAATCAATCGTGCCAGAGGTAAAATATGCAAATGCAATCCACCACATTATGAAAGTAGATACCACCAACAGGATAGTTACTTGCAGCGATTGCGGAGCGGTTATTGATGCATTTGACGCACTTGTACATTTGGCAGAAATGCATGAGGATATTGAGGAAACTCAACAAAGGATGTTATCCAAGGCCAAGAGTTATGCAAAGATGGCAGACGAGGAATTCCAAAGAATGAGAAGAAACAAAGTTTTTAGAGATATGGAAAGTAATTATCAAGTGGTTTGTACCAATGTGTCCCAAGTGCATGAAAGCGTTTGATCCTGTACATATACAAAGCTGGACAAGACATAACTGAAATTTAACGGAGGAAGTGAAGATGGCTATATTAAATTATACCACTACGGTGGATAGCTTTAAGACGGTTTCGGAAATCAACATATCCTGGTGAAGCACAATGCCAAAAGCATCATGAAAAATTATGATGGTGAGAGTATTACGGGGTTGTCCTTTTTAATCGATACTGGCGTCCAGCAGATTCCGTAAGACTGCCGGTGAAAGTAGATGAATGTCTGGAAGTGCTGAAGAAAGAAAAAGAAAAACAGCCCTCGCAGCAACATTAAAGCAACCATGGAACAGGCTGAGCGTGTGGCGTGGAGGATCCTGAAGGACTGGGTAGAAGCGCAGATGGCACTGCTGGATATTCAGATGGTGCGATTTGAAGAAATATTTCTGCCGTACATAGAAACCGGAAATGGACAGACCATTTATGAGAGACTAGAAGAAAAACAGTTCCTTATTGAAACGGTAAACTGACCTTTAGAGGGAGAAAGAGAGGAAAATAACATGGAAATCGAAGAAAGAACATTTGAAGTTGATTTAAAAGAAGGACATGCAGTTGCATTTGATTTTGATGGCGTAATACATAAATATTCAAAAGGTTGGCAAGACGGAAGTATTTATGATGAACCAAATCTGAAAGTACTAGATTTGATGCTTTTTGCTTACATTATCTGGAATTCCAGTATTTATTTTATCAACCAGAGAACCTAAACAGATTAAGGACTGGTGGGATAAGAAGGGATTCACATTAGAAGCAAAGGTACTGGATTTTGACATAACATTTTTTAATGATTGCAGTTATATCGGAATCACAAATAAAAAACTTCCTGCACAGGTGTATGTGGATGATCGGGCATATAAATACACGGGGCAAACACCACAGGAATTTTTTAAAGATTTTGCAGTTGAGTGAGTCAGCTAAACCAAACTTTTCCCAATATGGTCCAAAGGAGGAAATGAGAAGTGAAAAAATATGCGGAAATCACGAGAGATAACAGGATGTGGGATGCACAGAAAACAATATATGGAAATGCTGCATGGGTAAAGCTTCCTGATTGCGGAACAGCGACTGTTATATGGGGAGAAAATGAGGAAGGATATGAGCATGTATCTGTATGTCCTAAAAAGAAGTATGACAAATTAGGCCGAAAAATCTTCCAACCTGGAACGATATGTGCATCCTGAAAGATATGTTTTTCTATGATGATGAAGAGGTATACCAGATCCATCCTAAAAGGATCAATATGTTAATAAAATGGAGAATTGCTTACATCTTTGGAAGCCAATCGGATTTGATATGACAGATATGGTAATGCAAAAATCGCATAAAGAAGGAGTGGAACAATGAACATAGACGATTTGATTTGTGAATTATTAGAAGAACCATGCGCCGGAGAGAAAGGCGGAGTAGTATTCACAAGCCGTTCTGTAGAACTGATACATGAAATCGCAGAGAAATGCAAAACTATTCCGATTGTATCTTCCACGCAGAAGCAGGCAGAAGAATATGCAGAAGGGATAACAGCGGAACAAGTTTACATGGACATGCTTGTTAAAATTGTCGAAGCGCCTACCAAGATACATATGAGGCTGACCACAAGAATGCTGATACCGATCATCTCGGACAAGCTGAAAGCGAGGGGAATGCGATGAGCAATAATGATAAAGTTACTTCGACTGATATTAAAAAAGCTCTTGCAGAATACTATTCAAAAGATTATTTCATAACAGAATGCAAAACCTGTTCTACATACTTTCCGGATCCACAAGGTCTTCTAAAATTTGATGGTCTGGCTATACGAAAAAAGCTATACAGGTCCATGTATAACAGGCTATGAGATTAAAGTCAGCCGTGGAGATTTTCTACAGGATTCTAAGTGGCATCTGTATTTGCAGTATTGCAATGAATTCTATTTTGTTGTTCCGGCCGGATTGATTGACAAGGGAGAATTGCCAGACAATGTAGGGCTTATATACTATTATCCAAAAACTGGAACCTTGAAAAAAAGAAAAAAAGCTTTATGGAGGGACATAGAGGAGCCTGTAGGAGTGTACAAATATATTATATTTAGCCGGCTTGATCAGGACAGAACTCCATTTTATGAAAGCAGAGCGGAATATGCAAAAGATTACTTGAAAGATAAGAGTGAGAAAAGAAAACTTGGTAAACAATTTGGAAGCAAGATGGCAAATGACCTTATAGAGGCTCAGGTGAGGCTTGCAGTATTGCAAAAAACTGAGGAAAAGATAAAATTGCTCGATCAGCTAAAAGAAGTAATGAAAAAACATGATGTTGGATTGTATTGCTGGAAGGATGATGAACTCGTAAAAGAATTGGATAAGGCGTTACAAAGCCACTATCCACGAGATCTTGACCGTGTTCGAATGTATCTACAAAATGCGATTGATAGATTAGATGTCATAGAGAAGGAATGCGGTGGAGAAATGGACAATCAGGGGCAGAAGATGAAAGTAGTTAGTATTTCAGATTACAGAATACAAATAAGAGAGGGAAGAGCTGAGAGAGTAGGGCAACAATATATAAACAGACTTGGAAATTCGACATATCATACGGAATTCAGAGAGTTTTATAAAACAAAATTAGGAAGACTATCTCCAGAGGAATGGTTTTCAAAGGCGAAGGAAATCGTTGGAATTATCGGAGAAAATGAACTACTGGATGCCATAGTTGCTTATTGTAAAGAAAACTGTGCATGGCTTCGCAATACCTCTGAGAAAAGAATTGAAGAATACGCTATTGAGTGCCTTGCATCTGGAGCGTATACACACTGGAAGGAATTCGAGATGAGAGAGAAGCTGCCAGCGCATAAAGCAATAATTTTTGAAATGAGTGATTTTGATGATTGATATATCCGCCATACGATATAAAGGAGTGATTAAAAGTGACCTGTCTTGGTTGCGGAAGAACACTGAAAAGTGAAAAAAGTATTCAGATTGGATATGGACCGGTCTGTTATAGAAAGATGTTCCTTGGAAAAAGAAGACTACCATGGATGGAAATAGGAGAGATTACTCTCTGGCAGATGATAAAAAATTATTCGCTACCAGGTCAGTATAGCTTATCTGATTATATAGACATGTAAGAAAAAGTTTACAATGGAATAGAAAATTTATGTACTTTTATAGAATAAATTGCTATAATGTAATTATTCAAAAAATACGTAAGATACAAGAAGAAAGGCCTTCTTGAGATATACAAAAAGGATAAAATGTATGTGTTAAAGGAGGTCTATTTTTATGGGAACAGACAATGGAAGGCCTGTCCTCATCACCTTGTCAAAAGAAGATCTGCAGGAACTAATGGAAAAGGCAGCTGTAGCAGGAGCGAAAGCTGGAATCGACAGGTATGAGGCAGAATTGAAGGATAGGCAGAAAAAGTACAGGGATAAGAGGTACCATAACACAAAGTTGCTTCTCAGAAATTATCGTATGCTGCAGATCAATGCGGAAAATTCTGTTTTTGGTCGCAGTCAGATGGAAGAATCTGCAGCGGATATTCTGGATAATATGATGAACATGTATAATGATGAGGTAATTGTGGAAAGTATAAAGACCAGTGCCACAAGAACGGCCATCATTGTAAGTCATGTAAAAGACTATGATCCGGATGTACCAGATATGCTGCGAACAATCCGGAAACGAAATCGACAAAAGAAGATATGATATTATTTACGGATTATATATTTCGATCCGAAAATCACCAGAAAAGAACTTATGAATAAGTGGAATATTTCATCAGACACCACCTATACAGACGAAAAAAATAGCCATTGAGAGGCTTTCTGCTCTGATATTTGGCGTGGATGGTTTGACTTAACATATAATATCCGTATCCGAAAAAGTATCGGTTGACACCCGATTATACAAAGTGTTATCTTGTATTCGTAAAATCATATCAGTCAACAACCCCGGGAATAGAGTCCTGGGGTTTTTTGCTCCTTCTCAAAAAATGTGAAGGAGGTCACAAAATGACAGGGATAATTGTTCTGATTATCTATGCGCTCATTATGGTGGGTGCAACAATACTAATGACAAATAAAGAAGGAAACATGGAAAGGTTTTGCGTGGGAGACCGAAATACTGGGTGGATTGTATCAGCATTAAGCATAGCAGCTACTTGATTTGGGCGCCGGCACTGTTTACATCTACTGAAAATGCCTATACGAAGGGGCTTTGCAGGGCTCTTTCTGGTTTTTTGGTACCGAATGTATTGTGCCTGATCTTATTCATACCTTTCGCAAGAAAAATAAGAGCAGAAATGCCGCAGGGTATCACATTGTCTGGATATATGCATGAGAAGTATAAATCCAAACCAGTGAGGAATGTTTATCTGTTCCAGCTTGGTGTTATCTGCATTATCGACAGGAGTTCAGCTTTTGGCCGGAAGCAAGATATTGAGTATGATCACCGGAATTCCATTCTGGTTAATGACAATCATAATGGCTGTCATAGCATTCTCATATTCTCAGTTTTCCGGCATAAAGGCGTCAATCCTTACAGATGCAATCCAAATGATATTTATGCTGATCGCAAGCGTATGCTTTGTGATATTCGGCATCCGGAATGCGGGAGACATGGATACTTTGGTGAGTGGTATTGGAGGAATCAATAGTGATGGATTCTCGCTCGTGTCGGAAAGAGGATGGGAGATATTCCTTGGTTTCGGGCTCCCAACAACAGTAGGACTTCTTTCCGGGCCATTTGGCGATCAATGTTTCTGGCAGAGAGCGTTCTGCGTAAAGAAAAATCGAATAGGCAGTGGTGCTTTTGTTGGAGCGTTGCTATTCGGTATTGTTCCGTTGTCTATGGGGATTCTTGGATTCATCGGAGCAGGAACCGGATATGTTGCAGCTGATACGGGAGTGATTAACTTTGAATTGATAAGTACATTATTCCCAAGCTGGGCGGCGATTCCGTTTCTGTTTATGGTTGTGTCCGGGCTTTTGTCTACGATTGACAGTAATTTATGTGCCATCGCATCTCTTACGACAGACATTAAGACGAAAAAAACCTCAACTTTTGGGAAAATTGCAATGATCTGCCTACTTCTTGTGGGAATTGCTGTTGCAAACATTCCGGGATTAACTGTAACACATCTGTTCCTGATGTATGGAACACTGAGAGCAGCAACCATGCTTCCAACAATCTTTACTTTAAAGGGAGTTAAGCTGACTGCGAATGGAGTTACGACAGGAATTATCTTTGCCTTGGTTGTAGGGCTTCCTATTTTCGCCTACGGCAACATTTATGGTATTGCGACATATAAAACAGCAGGAAGCCTCTTAACTGTGCTCTCGGCTGGAATAATTGCCATTATTGTATCACATATCCAAAAAACAGGAGGTGCGATACAAAATGGGAAATGAAGCATTGGGAAGAAAGCAGAGAATCAGTAATGATGCGTGGATTGAAGCTATGACAAACATCGAGAAGTCTGTCCCAAAAAAGGATTTGGATTCAAAAGTGAGACAAACCGTCAAGAACATTAAGGAAAAGACGGATGGTAAGAACGTTGCCTATGGATGGAGCGCGGGAAAGGACAGTATTGTACTTGGTAAGATTTGCGAGAAGGCCGGTATCAAGAAATGTGTTCTTGCGGTATGCAATCTTGAATATCCAGCATTTGAGGCGTGGGCGAAGGAGAATGCACCGGAAGGGCTTACCATTGTTAATACAGGGCAGGATATTGAATGGCTGAAATCACATCCGGAAATGCTTTTCCCAAAGGATGCAAAGACAGCAGCCACATGGTTTAAGATAGTACAGCACAGAGCACAGGAAAGTATTTCAGGAAAACAACCTGGATATGATTCTGCTTGGAAGGAGAAGGGCAGACGGGAATTATGTTGAAGAGGATCCAATACATATACAAACGCCAGAGGAATTACAAGATTCAGCCCACTGGCAGATTGGACCCACGAAGAGATACTTGCCTATATCCATTATTACAAACTTCCTGTTCCTCCTATCTACGGATGGGAGAAAGGATATCTGTGTGGTACACATCCTTGGCCGGCTCGACAGTATATGAAAACAGAGGAACAAGGATGGAAAGAAGTGTATGAAATAGATAAAAGTATTGTGCAAGAGGCCGCAAAGCACCTTGAAGGTGCGAAGCGGTTTTTTGATTCTATAAAATAACCGGTTGCAGCCGGAAACGTCATTGTCCTTCAGAAATGGAGGAAATATGAAAATAACAACTAAAAACTATCCGAACTCCGTAAGCCTGAGAAGAACGTACGGATTCACACAGAGCAGCAGCTCCGGGAGTTTGAAAGAAGCGTAAAGATGTTTGGCCAGATCAGACCGATTGTCATTGATGAGAACAATGTGATTCTGGCCGGAAATGGACTTTATGACACTTTGCTTCGTTTGGAGTATGAAGAGGCAGAGGTTTATCAGTATTTTGACCTGACAGAAAATCAGAAAAAGAAACTTATGATAGCAGATAACAAGATTTTCTCACTAGGCATTGAAAACCTCGATACGCTGAATTCATTTCTGGAGGATCTGCATGATGATTTAGATATTCCGGGATATGATTCCGAAATATTGAAGCAGATGGTATCGGAAGCAGACGATATCACAGAGAAGCTTTCTTCGTATGGGACTTTGGATGATGAAGAAATCAAAGCCATTAAGGAGAAAAATGAAAAGGCATCGTTGCCGGAGCATGGAGAAGAAAATCCCAATACCGGCGTTGCATACACTGCATCAGAAGTACCTCTGCAATCTGCAGGGGATACGGATAATGAGGAAGATGGCGAATCCGCCGATGTTAAGAAATTTGTCATCTGTCCTAAATGCGGTGAGAAAATATGGCTGTAAAAAGACGAGAGTCCAGCATTGATGTTGTAAAAGCAGCCGAGATACGGATCACCAATGTTTTTAACAATGGCCTTCCGGTATTTATGTCTTTTTCCGGCGGGAAGGACAGTTTGTGTATGGCTCAGCTTGTGCACAACCTTGTGCAGAGGGGAAAGATAAATCCCTCTCAGCTGGTCGTGCAGTTTATCGATGAGGAAGCAATATTCCCATGCATAGAAAAGACAGTGAAAAACTGGAGAAAGCGATTTATTCTGATGGGGGCTAAATTTGAGTGGTATTGTTTGGAAGTCAGGCATTACAACTGTTTTAATGAGCTCTCCAATGATGAATCATTCATATGTTGGGACAGAGAAAAGGAAGATGTCTGGGTAAGACAGCCTCCCTCATTTGCAATCAGAAGCCACCCACTACTTAAGCCGAGGGTGGAAACGTACCAGGACTTTCTTCCAAGGACCTGTCAGAGTGGAATAACAATGACAGGTATCAGGACAGCAGAGTCCGTTCAGCGATTACAGAATATCGCTACAATGACAAGAGCGGGAAAAACCATGACAGCGAAACACCAGATATTTCCGATCTATGATTGGACCAATAATGATGTCTGGCTTTACCTTCTTAATGAACATGTGGAGATACCGGATATTTATCTGTATTTATGGCAAGCAGGAACAAGGAAAAGGACAGTTGAGAGTATCACAGTTCTTTTCCATAGATACAGCTAGAAGCCTTGTAAAGATGAATGAGTATTACCCAGATCTGATGGAAAGGGTAATTCGAAGGGAACAAACGCATATCTCGCAGCCCTTTATTGGGACAGCGAGATGTTCGGAAGGAACTCCGCGACAAGAAGATCAATCGAAGCAGATTCCAACAAAAAAGATTATAAGGCAGAGCTTATAAAGATGTTCAATAACATGGATGTGTATTTTACTACGGAGCATAAACGACAGATTGCATCCAAATACAGGAACTTTTTTCATAAGAGTAGCCCCTATTGCAACAGAAAAAGATTATAAAATTATTTACGAGGGACTCATATCAGGAGATCCAAAGCTGCGCACCTACCGAGCGTTATTTCAGAGAATATATGGCCGTTACATTTCAGAGG
>VOFB01004205.1_pt1 | contig 31589 bp, 47 predicted proteins | sample 5384141 | NCBI WGS metagenome assembly VOFB01 (sample SAMN12384721, study PRJNA508395) | human gut metagenome | isolation source: healthy gut A | host: Homo sapiens | reverse complement strand
CTCAGTATTGCTTCGTTCGGTTACATTGCTGATTTTCGCGACGGTCGGACGACGAGCAGCGGGCTGCGGGTCGGCGGGCCGGGCGTTCAGATTTTTGCGCGCGGTAGAGAGCATGAGCTTAATGCGGTTGAGCTGGTTGACCTCGGACGCGCCGGGGTCGTAGTCCACCGCGACGATATTGGCCTCCGGGATAGGCGCGGCGCAGGGACTTGATGACGCCCTTGCCGACGACGTGGTTCGGCAGGCAGGCGAAGGGCTGAATGCAGACGATGTTCGGTACACCGCTGCGGACGAGCTCGACCATTTCGCCGGTGAGGAACCAGCCCTCGCCGTACTGGTTGCCAAGGGAGAGGAAGGGCTTTGCCAGCTCGGCGACGTCCGCGATCTCCATAGGCGGTTCAAAGCGGCGGCTGGCCTGCAGCGCGTCGAGCACCGGGCGGCGCAGGTAACGAATGGCCTTGACGCCGAGCTGGCCGACAAGCGCGCCGCCCAGGCTCCCGCCGAGGAACTCGTGCTTGTAGCCGCCGTTGTAGACGCAGTAATTCATGAAGTCCATGAGGTCCGGCACGACGGCCTCCGCACCCTCGCGCTCGAGCAGGTCGACGAGGTGGTTGTTGGCAAGCGGCATGTATTTGACGAGAATTTCGCCCACGACGCCGATGCGCGGCTTGCGGAGCGTCTCGTCCAGCGGGAGCGCATCGAAATCCTCGACGATCTCGCGGCAGAGGCGGCGGAGTCCCGCCCGGCGTGACTGCCGGTGAGCGAGGCGACGCAGCGGTCGCGCCATTTGGCGTGCAGGGCGTTCGCGCTGCCGGGGACCTTTTCATACGGCCGTACGCGGTACAGGCAGCGCATGAGCAGGTCGCCGTAGACGAGCGAGCGGAACCGGCATCCATCAGCAGGCCGGAGAGGCACGGAAGCCCGGTTCTTTTCCATGCCGTTGGCATTGATGGAGATGACGGGGATGTGGCTGAGCCCGGCCTTTTCCAGCGCGCGGCGGATGAAGCCCACGTAGTTGCTGGCCCGGCAGCAGCCGCCGGTTTGGGTCATGAGGACGGCCAGGTGATCGGTGTCATACTTCCCGGAGGTAATGGCGCTCATGATCTGCCCCACCACGGTGATGGAGGAAGCAGGCGTCGTTGTTGACAAATTTGAGCCCCGTGTCAATGGCGCCCGGTTGTCATTATCCGAGGATTTCCATGTGATATCCATGGCGCCGGAACACCGGGCCGAGGAGGATCGAAGTGGATGGGGGGACATCTGCGGCGCGAGGATGGTCCAGTGCTCCGGCGCATCTGCCGGGTGTATACGGTCACGGTCGGGGACCGGACCTGGGTGGGGAGGATGCCCTGCCGGGCGCGCAGGTCCATGGCGGCGAGGCTGCGGATGCGGATGCGCGCCGCGCCGAGATTCGAGACCTCGTCGATCTTCAGAACGGTGTAGAGACGGTTGCTCTTCTCCAGAATTTCCGCGACCTGGTCGGTCGTGACGGCGTCGAGCCCGCAGCCGAAGGAGTTGAGCTGGACGAGCTCGAGCTCCGGCCGGGTGCGGACGAACTCCGCCGCCGTATAGAGGCGGGAGTGATAGACCCACTGGTCGTTTGCGCGCAGCGGCCGGGCAGGCGTGAAGTCGACGGGAAGAGAATCCTCGGTCAGCACGGCCAGATCGTAGGAGGCGATGAGCTCCGGGATGCCGTGGTTGATCTCCGGGTCGACGTGGTACGGGCGGCCCGCCAGCACGATGCCGCGGCCGTGATTCTGCTCGATCCACGCGAGCGCCGCCGCGCCCTGCGCGCGGATGTCGGCCTTTGCGTGCTGCTGCTCGAGCCATGCGGCATGGACGGCCCGGCACGGGTCTCCGCAGGCTGGAAATGCCCCACGTCTCTTTGCAGAAGTCAGCCAGGCGCTTCGCGGCGGTCTTCTCGTCCGTAAAGGCGAGGAAGGGGCGCAGATAGGTCACACCGTCCTCGCCGATGGCGTCGACGTTATTTTTAAGATTTTCGGGGTAGGAGACGACGATTGGACAGTTGAAGTGGTTCTGTGCGCCAGGCGTCTCCTGATGCTCATAGAACACACAGGGGTGGAAGATGGTCCTGACACCGTGGTCGATGAGCCACTGTACATGGCCGTGGGCCAGCTTGGCGGGGTAGCACTCGGACTCGGAGGGGATGGACTCCATGCCCAGCTCATAGATCTTGCGCGTGGAGCGCGGCGAGAGCAGGACGGAAAAGCCGAGCTGCCGGAAGAATGTTGCCCAGAACGGGTAGTTCTCATAGAGATTCAGCACGCGCGGGATGCCAATGGCCTCGGGGGCCTGGTCAACGGGCACAGGCGGGATAGTCAAACATGCGCTTGAGCTTATAGGCCATGACATTCGGCGCACGGTTCTCCTTCGGCGTGCCGCCGAGGCCCTTCTCGCAGCGGTTGCCGGTGACGTGGCGGGCCGTTCGAAATTGATTGATGGTGAGCATACAGCGGTTGGAGCAGCCGCCGCAGCGCGGTGGTCTGGTGGTGTAGTGTAAGGGCCAGGATTTCCGGAATGGGGGAGCATGGTGCTTTGCTGCCCCTGATACCGGTCCCGGGCGATGAGGGCTGCGCCAAAGGCGCCCATGATACCGGCGATGTCGGGGCAAATGGCCTCCACCCCGGCGATGCGCTCAAAGGCCCGCAGTACCGCCTGGTTGTAGAAGGTGCCGCCCTGGACCACCACGTGCCGGCCCAGATCCCTGGCGTCGGCCAGCTTGATCACCTTATACAGGGGCGTTTTTGATGACGGGTAGGCAAGACCGGCGGAAATGTCCTGGAGGACGCCCCTCCTTCTGAGCCTGCTTCACGTTGGAGTTCATAAATACGGTGCAGCGGGTGCCCAAATCGATGGGATTGGAGGCAAAGAGAGCCTCCTGGGCGAACTGCGGCGGTGTAGCCCAGGGAATTGGCAAAGTTTTCAAGGAAGGAGCCGCAGCCGGAGGAGCAGGCCTCATTCAGGAGAATGGTGTCTACGGAGTGGTTCCGGATTTTGATGCATTTCATGTCCTGACCGCCGATGTCGAGAATGCAGTCTACCTCCGGATCGAAAAAGGCGGCGGCCTGGTAGTGGGCGATGGTCTCCACCTCCCCTCGTCCAGGCAGAAGGCGGACTTCAGCAGGGGTCTCGCCGTAGCCGGTGGAGCAGGTGCGGAGAATTTTAGCCTCCGGCGGCAGCTTTGCTGCAACTGACCCATGGCCCGGATGGCGGTCTGGATGGGCGAGCCTTGATTGCCTGCGTAGAAGGACCACAGGAGCTCCCCTCCTGGCCGACCAAAGCCAGCTTGGTGGTGGTGGACCCGGCGTCGATGCCCAGGTAGCAATTTCCCCGGTAGCGCTCCAGAGGGGCGGTCTGTACCCTGGCCCGGCTGTGGCGGGCCTGGAAGGCGCGATATTCCTCCTGACTCTGGAAGAGGGGAGGCAGCCGCTTCAGCTCAAAGGCCATTTGCACCCCCTGCTCCAGCTGGGAGATGAGTCCGTCCAGGGAGCGGGGCTCCGCCTCACCGGATTCCAGGGCAGCGCCCATGGCGGCGAAGAGGTGGGAATTCTCGGGGTCGACGATATTCTCCGGCGTCAGGTGCAGGGTGCGGATGAAGGCCTTTTTCAGCTCCGGCAGGAAGTGCAGCGGGCCGCCGAAAAGCGACGCAGCCGCGGATGGGCTTGCCGCAGGCAAGGCCGGAGATGGTCTGGTTCACCACGGCCTGAAAGATGGAGGCCGCGAGATCGGGCACCGTCGCGCCCTCGTTGATAAGCGGCTGGATGTCCGACTTGGCGAACACGCCGCAGCGCGCGGCGAATGGGATAGATGGCTCGCGATAGTCCGCCGCGGCGCGGTTCAGACCCTCGGCATCCGTCTGCAGGAGCGCGGCCATCTGGTCGATGAACGAGCCGGTGCCGCCTGCGCAGACGCCGTTCATGCGCTCCCTCCCGCCGCGGAAGTAGATGATCTTCGCATCCTCACCGCCCAGCTCAATGGCGACGTCCGTCTGCGGGGCAATGGCCTGCAGGCTGGAGGCCACGGCAACGACCTCCTGCACAAAGCCGATGTTCAGGGCTTTGCCGAGGTTGATGGCGCCGGAGCCGGTGATCTTCAGGCGCAGGTCGCAGGGGCCGAGCTTTGCGCAGGCGTCCTCCAGCAGCTCGGCAAGTGTTTCCTGCGTGTGCGCACAGTGGCGGCGGTAATCGCCATAGCACAGGACGCCGCGTTCGTCCAGAATAACGAGCTTTGCGGTGGTTGAGCCGATGTCGATGCCGCCCGATAGCAGTGTTTCATAACGGGTACCCTCACATGTGTTTTTTCTAAACAATAAGTATATCATAAAGCGGCGTGAAAATCAAATGTCAGAACTGTGAAGGATTTTGAAAACAAATGACCGTCCTGCACGAAAAACGCTTTCAAAACTGCCGGAATGTGGTATGCTATGCACAGATTCCAGATTTCGAGGTGGACGTCATGCCATCAACTTATGCACACTTCTGCTTCGGCAGGGAGGTGCTTGCGGCGCTGCCGCAGGAAATGCAGTCGCTGCTCTGGCCGGAGCAGAATCTGTTTTCCATTGGGCTGCATGGCGGATATTCTGTTCTTTGACCATCCGCTGCTCGGGCACGTCAGCCGCCTCGGCCACCGGATGCACAAACAAAGTGGTGCGGCCTTCTTCCGCCCCCACAGGGGGCTGGCCGCACTGGAGTTTCCGGCGCCGGAAACGGCGTATCTCTATGGATTTTTGTGCCACTTTGCGCTGGACCGCGCGCCTGCCACGGCTACATTGCCGGGCAGATCGCGCCGCTGCAGCGGCGTGAAAGCCCACAGAGATCGAGGTCGAATGACCGCAGCCTGCTGGTGCAGGCCGGGCTGGACCCGATCCGCACGAGCCTGACGGGCCATCTGCATGCCTCGGCGCGCAGCGCGGCCGTGATGGCGGAGCTGCTGCCGGATGAGCTGACGCCCCCGGCAGACGGACAGCGATCCGGACGTTCCTGTGGGGCAACGCGCTGTTCCTTGCGCCGGGCCGTGCTAAGCGCACGGCGCTGTATCTAAGCATGCACCTGTCGCGCGTATCCACAGTCTGCACGGCATGATCGTGAACTATGAACCGAACCCGAAGTGTACCGAGAGCAATGCGGTCCTGCAGCGCCTGTTTGACGAGGCCGTGCCGCAGGCGGTCACGCTTATCACGGAATATCTGCCCTGCATCCGCGGAGAGCTGCCGTGGAGCGGCCTCTACGACTTACGTTCGGCGGAGTGCTCGCTTAGCCCCGCGGGAACACGACAGTCAGCAGCATCTTGAAGTCCTCGGCGGCATAGACCGCGTGGGGCTTCCCGGCGGGCATGACGATGCTTTCGCCTCAGAATAGCCATGATGATCCTCCTTCCGGCTGCGCTGCTGCGCTCAGCTGCAAATAGCTTGCCCCAGATCAAAGAGAAAGTATGTTGGGATACCAACGGAGGAAGAAAAAAGAATGAACGATGCGGCTCTGCTGGCCTCGCCGCTGTTTCGCGGGGCTACATCGGAGGAGATCGCGGCCATGCTGCCCTGCCTCGGTGCGTCGCCCCGGCGCTTTGCACGCGGGGAACGCATCCTGCGGGCGGGGGAGCCCACGCGATATATGGGACTGGTGCTCACCGGGAGCGTTCTGGTCGAGCACACGGACCTGCAGGGAGCGGTCACGCTGCTCGGGCGCGCGGAGCCTGGGGAGCTGTTTGCGGAGGCCTATGCCTGTGCATCGGATGAGCCGCTGCTTGTCGACGTCGTGGCCAGCGAGGCCTGCGAGGTGCTCTTCCTCGACGCAAGGCGCATCCTGACGCAGTGCACGAGCACCTGCGAGCACCACAGCCGCATCATCCGTAATCTCGTCGGGACGCTGGCGCATAAAAATCTGGCGCTTTCCCGGCGCAGCCTGCACACCGGCCCGCGCACCATTCGTGCGCGGCTGCTGTCCTACCTCGGCGAGCAGGCGCGGCGCGCGGGGAGCCGCAGCTTCACGATCCCGTTCGACCGCCAGCAGCTTGCCGATTATCTGAATGTGGAACGCAGCGCGCTGTCCAATGAGCTGTCAAAATGCAGCGGGACGGCCTGCTGACCTGCCGCCGGAGCAGCTCGTCGGCGAAGATGGCGACCCACATGTTCGCAATGCCGAGCGCACCGAGCACAAGGCAGACAGCCTTGACGGCCAGCGCAAAGACGATGTTCTGCCAGACGAGGCGCATGGTCTTGCGCGAGATGCGCATGGCCAGCGAGAGCTTGCGCGGATCGTCGTCCATGAGCACGATGTCTGCGGCTTCAATGGCCGCATCCGAGCCGATGCCGCCCATGGCGATGCCGAGATCGGCGCGTGCGAGCACCGGCGCATCGTTGATGCCGTCGCCGACGAAGGCGAGGTTTGTTTTCTTCGGCTTATTCTGAATGAGCTTTTCGACTTCGTTGACCTTATCGCCCGGGAGCAGCTCGCTGCGAACTTCGTCAATGCCAAGCTCTTTGGCGACCTGATCAGCCACACGCTTGGCATCGCCTGTGAGCATGACGGTTTTTTCAACACCGGCGTGCTTCAGCTTCTGAATGGCTTCCTTGGAATGGGGCTTGATGACATCGGAGATAACGATGTGACCGGCATATTTGCCGTCGATGGACATGTGGATGATGGTGCCGACGCTGTGGCAGTCGTTATATGGAATATTGTGCAGCGCCATGAGCTTTGCGTTGCCGGCGAGGACCTCGTGCCCGTCGACCTTGGCGGTGATGCCCTTGCCGCTGACTTCTTCAATGTCCGTTACGCGGCTGCGGTCGATCTCTTTGCCGTAGGCTTTCTGCAAACTTTTGCTGATGGGGTGGGAGGAGGCACACTCGGCGAGCGCGGCGTACTCGAGCAGCTTTGCTTCGTCCATCGTGTTGTGGTGGACGGCAGTGACCTCAAACACGCCCTGCGTGAGCGTGCCGGTTTTATCGAACACGACGATTTTTGCATCGGAGAGGGCCTCAAGATAGTTGGAGCCCTTGATGAGCACGCCCTCATGGCTTGCGCCGCCGATGCCCGCAAAGAAGCTGAGCGGGATGGAAATGACAAGTGCGCACGGGCAGCTGACAACGAGGAAGGTCAGCGCGCGGTAGATCCAATCGACCCAAGCGGCATCCATGCCGAACGCCATGCGCAGGAGCGGCACGGCAATGCCGAGCAGTACAGCGGAAATGCAGACCGCCGGGGTGTAAATTTTAGCGAAGCGGGAGATGAACGCTTCCGAACGGGACTTGCGGGAACTGGCGTTTTCAACGAGGTCGAGGATTTTGGAAACGGTGGACTCGCCGAATTCCTTTGTGGTGCGGATTTTCAGAACACCGTTTAAATTGATGCAGCCGCTGATGATCTCATCGCCCTCTTTGACATCGCGCGGGAGGCTTTCGCCGGTGAGCGCGCTGGTATTAAGGCTTGCGTTGCCGCTTTCGACCACGCCGTCGAGCGGGACTTTTTCGCCCGGCTGCACGACGATGATGCTGCCGACCGCGACTTCGTCGGGATCGACCTGTTCTAACTTGCCGTCTTTTTCAATGTTGGCGTAGTCCGGGCGGATGTCCATCAGCGCGGAGATGTTTTTGCGGCTTTTGCCGACGGCGTAGCTCTGGAACAGCTCGCCGATCTGATAGAACAGCATTACGGCGATGCCCTCAAGATAATCGCCGCTCTTTGTCCAAATGGCGAGGAAGAACGCACCGAGGGTGGCGAGCGCCATCAAAAAGTTTTCATCGAACGCGCGGCCGTTTAGGATGCCCTTGCCGGCTTTTCTCAAAATATCGTAGCCGATGACAAGGTAGGCGGCGAGGTACGCGATAAGGCGCGGAATGCCCGTGATAGGTAAGAACTGTAACACGACCAGCATCACGGCGGTGATGATGATGCGATACAGCGTAATCTTTTGTTTCTTTTTCATGAGGATACCTCTTGTGGTTTTATATAGCAGTTAGATGACGCATTACCGTGTGAAAAAGACCGACTGCACCGAGAAAGCGGAGCCGGTCATTTTTTCTGATTATACGGGTAGACCGAAGTAAATTAAAGCTCGATTTCGCAGTCCGGCTCAACCTTCTTGCAGGCCTTGAGGACATTCTTCATGACAGCTTTAGCGTCCTGACCGTCTTCAAACTCAACGATCATCTTCTGGGTCATGAAGTTTACGGTCGCGTTTGCAACGCCTGCGGTTTTCTTGGTTGCCTCTTCCATCAGGTTGGCACAATTTGCGCAGTCAACTTCGATGCTGTACGTTTTTTTCATGGGAAAAACCTCCGTAAAAAATCATTTTGTTTTGAAATGTGGTGCTAACGATTAAATACTTGCTTAATCGTTACAGTTGTAGTATACTGGGGCCGGAATAAAAAATCAAGGGGTTTTCGGGCGCTGCTTCCAAACGGGCGAACGGGATTTCCGAAACGGATAAACGGAGGGCTTTTTATGGCGGATTTTGCATTGCCGCACGACCACGGCAGGCACAAGCACGACGAAGCGCTGCATAGAGAATTGATGAATACGGAGCGTTTTTCGGCCGTCGGATGCGACCCGACCCGGGTCCGCATCTTCTGGCTGCTCAGCCATCACGAGGAGTGCGTCATCAATCTGGCCGCGATGCTCGACATGTCCAGCCCCGCCGTATCGCACCATCTGCGCTCGCTCGCCGAGAACGGGCTGCTCGTCAGCCGCCGTGACGGCAAGGAGGTCTATTACCGCGCGGCAGACACGGAGGAGAGCCGTCTGCTGCACGAGATCGTCGAGCGCGTCATGGAGATCGCCTGCCCGGAGAAGACCGTGGACTTCCAGGCCTCACAGGAGGAGATCATCCGCCGCGTGCACACCTATCTCACGGAGCATCTTTCCGAGCGCATCACGATCGAGGCGCTGTCGCGCGAGTTTCTGATGAATACAACGACGCTGAAAAGCGCCTTCAAGCGCGTTTACGGCTCGTCCATCGCGCAGCATATGAAGCAGCACCGCATGGAGGCGGCCGCCGCACGCCTGACGCAGACGCAGGACGACATCGCGGCCATTGCCAAGGCCGTCGGCTATGAGCCAGAGCCGCTTCACCGAGGCATTCCGCGAGGTCTACGGCGAGGTGCCGACGGAGTATCGCAAGCGCCGCTGCCGCACGGCGGAAAACGGCGCGGCCTGCTGCAGCTGCGGCAAATGTGGGAAATAAAAAACGGCGGACAGGGCCAAACGACCCTGCCCTTGAGCTTGTCAAAAAAGGATTTTTGCCAAGCTCTCAAACGAGACCCGTTTCACTGGGCTCTCGTTTGAATGGGGCAGCGGCTCGCTGCAGCGCACGAAGGGCACGCCGCAGGCGTGCCCTTCGCACGTTTGCGAGCCGAGCGGTATTTTCTCCGCCGTACATGCCGCCGGAGAAAATGATTGGGGGCTTTTTCGCGTCTGCGGACGCAAACTCTGCGAGGCTTTTTCGACAGGCTCTCAAACGAGACCCGCTTCCCGGGCTGCCAGCGGCAGCGGTCGATGGCGACGCGGCCGTCCTGCGTGAACAGGGACGCCCTCGGCCTCCAGCATGGCGCGGCGCAGCGGGGCATATGCTCCGCCTGCGATTGTGCCGTCCTCTCGGATGACACGCTGCCACGGCAGTTCGTCCGGGCAGCGGCGCATGGCCCAGCCAACCTGCCGCGCGGCCAGCGGGGCGCCGAGCATACGGGCCAGCTGGCCGTAGGATGTGACAAAGCCGGGAGGGATCTGCGCGACGAGCGCATAGACGGAGGCAAAACGACGGTGCTTCCGCCATGGTCAGCGGCCCTTCCGGTGGAAGAGCTTTTCCCAGAGCGAGCGCTTTTCCTGCGGGGCGGCGGCGCTCTGCTGCTGCGCGGCTTCGACGGCACGCTTCATGAGCAGGACCTGCGCGCAGACCGGCTCATAGGAAGGTGGCTTTTCGTATACGTTCCGTCCGGCAGCAGGACGCGCGCCTTGACGGTATCCGCCAGCATGGCGTCCAGAATTTCGTGGAGCCTGCGGCGAATCTCCGGGCTGCGAATGGGACAGGCGATCTCTACGCGGCGGACGGTATTGCGCGTCATCATGTCGGCAGACGAGATATAGACGTGCTCCTGCTCGCCGCGGCCGAAGCAGAAGATACGCGAGTGCTCCAGAAAGCGGCCAACGATGCTCGTGACGGTGATGTTGTCCGTATAGCCCGGCACGCCGGGGGCGAGGCAGCAGATGCCGCGGATGATGAGCTCGACGCGGACGCCCGCCTGCGAGGCGCGCGACAGGGCGTGGATGACGTCGATATCCGTCAGAGAATTGAACTTCATCAGAATGTAGCCGTTTGGGCCGAGCGCTGTCTGTTCCTCGATGCGTGTGAGGATCGGCTTCTTCAGCTGGTGCGGCGCAACGAGCAGCGTGCCGTAGCTGCCCTCGAGATTGCCGAGCGCCATATTGCTGAAGAAGGCCGCGGCGTCCGCTCCGATATTCTGGTCTGCCGTAACGAGCGAGACATCTGTATACTGCTTTGCGGTCTTCTCGTTATAATTGCCTGTGCCGATCTGCGTGACATGGCGCAGTGCGCCGCGCTCCCGCAGAGTGATGAGGCAGATCTTGGAATGGACCTTGTAGTCCTCAAAGCCATAGAGCACCGTGCAGCCGGCATCCTCCAGCCGCTCGGACCAGTCGATGTTGTTCTGTTCGTCAAAGCGGGCCCGCAGCTCGATGAGGACGGTTACGTCCTTGCCGTTTTCGGCGGCGGCGCAGAGATAGTCCACGAGCTTGGCCTTGCGGGCCAGCCGGTAGATCGTGATGCGGATGGACAGAACGTCCGGCGCATTGGCCGCCTCGCGCACCATCTGCAGGAACGGCTCCATGGATTCATAGGGATAGGACAGGAACAGGTCGCGCTTCAGCGCGGCGCGCAGCAGGCTCTGGCCCGGCAGCAGCATGGCGGGCTGCTGCGGCGTGAAGGGCGGGTCGGACAGGGCGGCGCGGCGGGCCTCCGGCAGATGCTCGCCGAGAGAGAAGGCGTAGTCCATGCACAGCGGCGCCTCGCAGGAGACGAAGATCTGTTCGCCGGAGATATCGAAGCGCTTGCGGAACAGCTCGGCAAAGTGCCCGCCGATGGGCGCGGAAAGCTCCACGCGCACGACGCACAGCCGCCTGCGCTCCCGCAGCAGCTTTTCCATCTTGGCGCGCAGGTCGATCTCGCGGCCGTCCGGCGCGAACGGCTCGTCGTCCGGGTTGATGTCCGCATTGCGCGTGACGCAGAACACGACCTTTTCGAGCGTGCTGTACATCTCAAACACGCTATCTGCGTAAAACAGCAGGACCTCCTCGAGCGGAACGTAGCGGCAAATGCCATTCTGCTCCGGCAGGAACAGCAGCTCCGGCACGGAGGGCGGCATGGGATAAGACCCCAGAATTCCGATTTTTTCCGCGACAGCCGCACACCGACGTGCAGCGTCTTGCTGGCAAGATGGGGAAAGGGATGATGTGCGTCGACGATCTGCGGCGAGAGCAGCGGCTGAATGGCCGTGCGGAAGAGCTGGCGGATATAGTGGTGCTCGTCCTGCGTCAGCTCGTTCATGCGCAGGCGCTGCAGGCCCTCTGCGCCAAGCTCCCGCTCCACGCGGCGGAAGACACGGTCGCGCCGCTCATACAGCGGGGCCGTCGCCGCATAGATCCGCTCGAGCTGCTCCTTTGCCGTCAGGCCGGACTTGTTGTCCACGCCGTGGCCGCCCAGCGCGGCGACGTCGCCGAGGCTGCCGACGCGGATCATATAGAATTCATCGAGATTGCTCGTGAAAATGGAGAGAAATTTCACGCGCTCCAGCAGGGGACGGTCTCGTCCTCCGCCTCCTCAAGCACGCGGGCGTTGAATTGCAGCCACGAAAGCTCCCGGTTCTGCGTGTAGCCCTTTTTCCCAGATCGGTTCCGTCATGGGGTCTGCTCCTTTCCAGATGGTTTGCTCCATTATACCGGAAATGCGCGGCTGCTGCAATCCCGGCGTTGTAAAATCATGAAAATTTGACACTCCCCCCTTTTCAAGTGCGGCAAAAAGTCGTATGATGATAGAGATGATAAGAACTCAGACTGTCAAAAAACTGCCAAGCCAAAAGTTTCGGAGGGAAGGAAAGTGTGAAAGGAAACCGTCAGGGTGTCCTTTCACGTTCCATCACCCGCCGCAGCGGCAGAATTGCAAAAATAATACAAAATCCTATTTTTGCAATTCTGGAATCAGCTTGGCGAAAAAAGCCTAAAGGGACTTTTTTGACAAGCTGAAGAATTACAGGAGGGACGAAACCATGAAAATCGGTATGCTGACATCCGGCGGCGACTGTCAGGGCCTGAATGCGGCCCTGCGAGGTGTGGCAAAGGCGCTGTATCAGAATTCGGGACCGCCGTGACCATCTATGGCATCCGCGACGGCTACCGCGGCCTCATCGAGGGCGACTATCACCCCATGGAGCCGCAGGATTTTTCCGATATCCTCACGCGCGGCGGCACGATCCTCGGCACGTCGCGCCAGCCGTTCAAGACCATGCAGCAGGCAGAAGAGAATGAGGCGACAAAGCTCGAGAAAATGCTCGATACCTGCCGCCGTGCCCGCTTTGACTGCCTGGTCATCCTTGGCGGCAACGGCACGCACAAGACGGCAAACCTGCTTTCGGAGCACGGCATTCCCGTTGTGACGCTGCCGAAGACCATCGACAACGACCTCTGGGGCACGCAGGTGACGTTCGGCTTCCAGTCGGATGAACATCGCCGTGGAGGTCATCGATTCCATCCATTCCACGGCGTTCTCGCACAGCCGCGTGTTTATCGTGGAGATCATGGGCCATAAGGCAGGCTGGCTGACGCTGCATGCGGGCATTGCCTCCGGGGCGGACGTTATCGTCATCCCCGAGATTCCCTATGACGCGCGTGCCATTGCGGCGGCCATCCAGCAGCGCGCCCGCGAGGGCAAGCGCTTCTCTATCGTTGCCGTGGCGGAGGGCGCGATCAGCCGCGAGGAGGCTGCCATGAGCAAGAAGGACTTCAAGGCCGCCCGGGCGGCCATGCCGTATCCGTCCATTTCCTACCGCCTGGCAGATGAGCTGCAGAAGATCACAAGTCAGGAGATCCGCGTGACGATCCCCGGCCACTTCCAGCGCGGCGGCGCGCCCTGTGCGGCAGACCGCCTGCTGTGCACGCGCCTCGGCGTGGCGGCAGCGGAGCTCATCCGCGAGGGAAAGTTCGGCAACATGGTTGCCGTGCAGAACGATCGCATCGTGCCGGTGCCGCTCAAGGAAGTTGCCGGACGGCTCAAGACCGTCCCGGTGGACGGCGAGCTCGTCCATGCGGCGCGGGAGCTTGGCCTGTGCATGGGAGACTGACAAACATCGGGCCGGGAACACTTCACAATGCCCCCGGCCCGATATTTTTCGATTAGGCGGTTTCCTGCGCACGAAGCGTGTGAAGCAGGGCGGTACAGCCTTCGTCAATCTCGGCTTCCGCCTTGCGGAAGTCGCGCGTGTACCACGGATCGGCGATCTCATGCGGATGATCCGTGTAGTCCAGCAGCAGATGGACCTTATTTTCGGGGTCGCCGCCGAAGATGCGCAGCATATCGCGGCGGTTGCGTGCGTCCATGCCGATGAAATAGTCGTAGTTCGGGTAATCCTCGCGGCGGAGCTGCACGGAGTATTTCCCTTGCAGGAGATACCGCGGGCCTCAAGCAGGGCGCGGACGGGCGGATAGACGGGATTGCCGACCTCGTCGCCGGTGTTGGCGGCGGACGAGATGACCCAGTCAAGCCCCTCCTTGCGCACGAGCTGCTTCATGACCAGCTCGGCCATGGGGCTGCGGCAGATATTTCCGGTGCAGACGAACATGATTCGAATCATTGGTTTGCGGATCCTTTCTCAGACAGCTCCATCGGCACGACGTCGACCACGGTCAGCCGGCCCTCGGAGACGGTAAAATGAATGTCAAAGCCCGCGAAGCCCATGCCGTAGCGGCGCGCGGGATCGTCCTGATAGGACGGCCGGGGATCGTGCGACAGCACGCCGAGCAGGGCGCTGCGGTGCGCCTCGGGGATGTGTGCGAGCAGCTCTGGCGGGAAATCGACGTCCAGCAGCAGGTCGGGCGCAAGGGACGTGAAGCCCGCGCGGGCATCGGGAAAGCAGTCAGAATAGGGAAGATACGGCTTGATGTCGAACACGGGCGTGCCGTCCATGAGATCGGCCCCCGACAGGCACAGAACAGGCCCGAGCTTTGCATCCTGCCGGACGCCGGTCAGGACGACGCAGGACATGCCGAGCGGGTTCGGCCGGAACGGCGAGCGCGTGGCGAACACGCCGAGGCGCGTATTGCCGCCAAGGCGCGGCGGGCGGACCGTTGGCGACCACAGGCGCGGCGGTTGGCGGAAAACTCCCAGATGAGCCACAGGCGGTCAAAGCCCTCGATGCCGCGCAGGGCGTCCGGATTGCGGAATTCCGGCGTGAAGATCAGCTCCGAGCGCAGCTCCGGCACGACGCCGCTCTGGCGCGGGATGCCGAATTTCCCGGGGAATTCGCTGTGCACATGCGCAATGGGACGGAGAACGCAGATCTCTTCCATGCTTGCCCTCCTTACAGCTGTGAGAACACGTCGCCGAGCGAGGCGTGCAGCACAAGCCCGGCCATGTCGTCATAGGGTGTCTCGTCGCGGTTGATGAGGGCGAGACGGTCGCCGCGGTAGTAGCCGGAGCAGGCCTGCGGCAGGATAGACGGTGAGGCTCGTTCCGCCGACGATCAGCACATCGGCCTGCCGGATGGCGGAAATGGCCCCGGCCATGCGTCTTTTCGTCGAGCGCTTCCTCATAGAGCACGACGTCGGGCTTCACTGCCGCCGCAGGCGCAGCGGGGATGCCCTTTGCGTCGCGGATGAATTCGGCGGGATAGAATTTGCCGCACTTCATGCAGTAATTGCGCAGAACGCTGCCGTGCAGCTCATAGACGCGCTTGCTCCCGGCCTTCTGGTGCAGGCCGTCGATGTTCTGCGTGACGACGGCGGCCAGATGTCCCTCCTGCTCCAGCCGGGCGAGCACGCGGTGCGTGACGTTCGGCTCAAAGCCGAGCGGGAGCATTTTTTCGCGGTAGAACCGGTAAAAATACTCCGGATTATTCAGAAAGAAGCTGTGGCTGATGATCGTCTCGGGCGGGTAGTCGAATTTCTGGTGGTACAGGCCGTCTACGCTGCGGAAATCGGGGATGCCGCTTTCCGTGCTGACGCCTGCGCCGCCGAAAAACACCATGCGCTTACTCTCTGCGATCCAGCTGCGCAGCTGCTCGATCTTCGTCTTCATCTGCGATCTCCCTCAGAATTTTTTTGTCCTCCTTGCTGTCGAGCCGCAAGGCGGCATACAGGTCGGGACGGCGCTCCCGCGTGCGGAGGATGGACTGCTTCCTGCGCCAGCGTGCGACCTTGGCGTGGTCGCCGGAGAGCAGGATATCCGGCACGCGCAGGCCGTGCCACTCGGCGGGGCGGCTGTACTGCGGGTATTCCAATGTGCCCGCCCAGTGGCTCTCATCCTCAAAGCAGGCCGCATCGGACAGCACACCCGGCACAAGGCGGCAGACGGCGTCCGTAATGGCCATGGCCGGGATCTCACCGCCGGTGACGACAAAGTCGCCGATGGAAAGCTCCTCGTCGACGCACTCGTCGATGAAGCGCTGGTCAATGCCCTCATAATGCCCGCAGACAAAAACGAGGTTGTCCATTTTTGCCAGACGGCGGGCATCGCCTGATCGAACACATGCCCGGCAGGGGGAGGTAGATCGTGTGGACGGGCGCGCCTGCCTCGTCGCAGACATGGCACCAGCAGCGGTAGAGCGGATCTGCCTGCAGCACGGCACCATGGCCGCCGCCGTAGGGGTAGTCGTCCACCTGATTCTGCCGGTTCGCAGTGTAATCCCGGATCTGGTGCGTTTCGATGCGGAGAATGCCGCGCTCCTGCGCGCGGCCGAGGATAGACTCGCTCAGCACGTCGCCGACGGTGTCCGGGAAGAGCGTCATGATATCAATTCTCATCGATTGCCATTCCTTCGATCAGGTGCAGGCGCACATAGCCCTCGTCAACGCGAATTTCGCGGACGAATTCCCTGACGGCCGGGACCATGTAGCGCTTCTCGCCCGCGATGACATAGACATCGCTCGACGGCATGGTCAGCACGTCCTCAATGCGGCCAAGCTCTGCGCCGTCCTCGTCCAGCGCGCGGCATCCAATGAGATCGGCAATGAAAACGCTGCCCTCCGGCAGCTTTGCCTCGTCCCGGTCGATGCAGACGCGCTTGCCGCGCAGGGCCATGCCCTGCTCCGGCGTAAGTCGATGCCCTCGAGGCTTGCCAGCACGCACGTCTTGTGCACGCGGGCGGAGGCGGACGGCATAGGGGCGGCCGTCCAGATAGAACGTATCAAATTGCAGCAGGAATTCGGGGCCGTCCGCCCACGGCAGGATCTTGACCTCTCCCTGCACGCCGTGGGTGCTGACGATCTCGCCCGCCTCCAGATATTTTTTCTGCATGCTGTCCTCCTGCTCAGAGCTTGTCATAGGCCTTTTCCAGAAAACGCTCGGCCTTGACGATCACGCGCTCGTGCTGTGCATGGCCGATCTCGCCCGCCTCGTCGTAGGCTGTGACGGTGAAGGTGATCTTTTGCCGTCGACCGCCGTGACGACGGATTCTGCGCGGACCTCCATGCCGACGGGCGTGGCGGCCGTGTGGAAAAGCTGCAGGGAAACGCCGACGGACGTCTCGCCCTCGGCCAGATACGGCGCGATGCTTTCGCAGGCGGCACCCTCCATCAGGGCGGCCATACAAGGCGTTGCATAGACGAGCAGATCGCCGGAGCCGACGGACTTTGCAGTGTCCTCCTGCTCGACGAGCGTCTCGCTGTGGCCCTGCAGTCCAATTTCAATTGCCATTGTCATAATCCTCCAAATGGACCTGAGGCAGCACCGCATCCTTGCACCTTCGGCCTTCACCGGATATTTTTTGCCGAATGCTCTTGCGGAATTGAGCGGTGCCAGCCTGATTTCTCACATAGTATAGTACCAAATTTGCAGGGTCAGGTCAATGCAAAACAAAAATAAAAGATTGCCATTTTGGCGATTCCGGGCTATAATCTGGGTAATAACATATGCATGAGAGGTGCAGTATGAAAACGAATGAAAAACTCAATCTGACCATGCTCTGCGATTTTTACGAGCTGACCATGGGCAACGGCTACTTTGTGGACGGGAAGGCGGACCAGATCTGCTATTTTGACGTCTTCTTCCGCAATGTTCCGGACGGCGGCGGCTTTGCCATTGCGGCAGGTCTGGAGCAGGTGGTCGAGTATATCCGCGATCTGCATTTTCGATGAGGACGACCTCGCCTATCTCCGCGGCCGGGCATCTTTGCGAGGGCTTCCTGCATATCTGGAGAATTTCCACTTCACGGGCGATATCTACGCCGTGCCGGAGGGCACGCCGGTCTTCCCGCGCGAGCCGATCCTGACGGTCCGCGCCCCGGCCATCGAGGCGCAGCTCGTCGAAACGTATATTTTGCTTGCGCTGAACCACCAGAGCCTCATTGCCACAAAGGCCAACCGCGTCGTCCGCGCGGCGGAGGGCCGCCGCGTGCTGGAGTTCGGCTCCCGCCGGGCGCAGGGCGCGCAGGCTGCCATCCTCGGCGCGCGCGGCGTATATCGCGGGCTGCTCCGGCACGGCCTGCACGATCTCCGATCAGCTCTACGGCGTATTCGCGGGCGGCACGATGGCCCATTCGTGGGTGCAGATGTTCTACAGCGAATATGAGGCCTTCAAGCGCTACTGCGAGCTGTACCCGACGAATGCCGTTCTGCTCGTCGACACCTACAACACACTCAAGAGCGGTGTGCCGAACGCCATCCGCGCGTTCAACGAGGTGCTGCGTCCGCTCGGCATCCGCAAGTGCGGTATCCGCCTCGACTCCGGCGATATGACGTACCTGACGAAGAAGGCCCGCAAAATGCTCGACGAGGCCGGCTGGCCGGAATGTGAAAATTTCCGTGTCGAATTCGCTGGATGAATACCTCATTCAGGACCTGCTGCGGCATGGCGCACAGATCGACATGTTCGGCGTCGGCGAGCGCCTCATCACGGCCAAGAGCGAGCCGGTGTTCGGCGGCGTATATAAGCTCGTGGCCGTCGAGCGCCCGGACGGGACGATCGAGCCGAAGATCAAGATCTCCGAGAACGTCGGCAAGATCACGAATCCGCATTTCAAGAAGCTCTACCGCTTCTACGGCGCGGACACCGGCAAGGCCATTGCGGACTATCTCTGCCTGCACGACGAGACCGTAAACGACGGCGAGGATCTGGAAATTTTCGACCCGGAGGCGACTTGGAAGCGCAAGAAGGTCTATAACTTCCATGCCCGCGAGCTGCAGGTCCCCGTGTTCCGGAACGGCGAGCTCGTCTACCAGCTCCCGACGCTCGACGAAATTCGCTCCTACTGCCGCGAGCAGATCGACACGCTCTGGGACGAGGTCAAGCGCTTTGATAACCCGCACACCTACTATGTTGACCTCTCGCAGAAGCTCTGGGAGATCAAATACCGTCTGCTGAAGGACAACGCCTGCGGAGAGCACCATGCGTAAGCGCGGCGCGGCGGCTCGGATGGCCCTGTGCGGTGTGCTTGCCGCGTTGGCGGTCGCGCTGATGTTCCTCGGCGGGACCGTGCCGTTTGCCTCCATCGCCTGCCCGGTGCTGGCCTCGCTCGTGCTCATCCCGGTCTACTGCGAGTGCGGCTGGAAATGGGGCCTGCTGTGGTACGCCGCCGTGGCCGCTCTGGCCGCGCTGCTGGCGCCGGAGAAGGAAGCGGCCGTGCTGTTCGTGTTCTTCGGCTACTATCCCATGCTGCGAAAGCTCATCGGCAGGCTGCGCGTGCGCGCGGCTGCGTGGGCGGTCAAGCTTGTGTATGTCAATGCGGCGGTCTTTGCGGCCTATGGCCTGATGCTCTATGTGTTCCATCTGACGGCTGTCATGGAGGACTTCGCGGGCATGGGAAAGGCCATGCTGGCCGTGCTCCTTGTGCTGGCCAACGTAACGTTCGTGATCTATGACGTGCTTATCGCGCGGCTGGAGATCTATTATCACGTCCGCCTGCGCCCGAAGCTGCATCTGTGAATAATGTGATATAAAGTGTATAAATGGGAGACTGTGCGGCTGCACAGTCTCCCCTTTGATTTTTTTCAGGCCAGCAGCGTGACGGCGATGCCCGCCAGCACGCTGAAGCCATAGAGGATGGCGACGACGGCGGCGTTTTCCTTCCAGTTCCGGTTCGTGCGCAGCAGCACGAGCAGGCCAATCCCGGCGTTGGACAGCAGGCCCGCGAACAGGCCACCGAGGCCGAGCACGCCGCTCAGGTAGGACTCCGTCACGACGACGGAAACGGAGCAGTTCGGGATGAGGCCAAACAGGGCGAGGATGAGCTCTCCAAGGACGGGACGGTTCAGTATGGTGCCGGACAGGCGTTCCACGCCGATATAATGGAACAGCAGATTCAGCGCGAAGTTCACCGCGATGAGCATGGCGGCGATCTTCAGCGTGTGGCGCAGGGCGGCGAGGAACACGCTGCCCTCTTCTTCGTCACAGTCGCAGTGCTCGCGTTCGCAGAAGCTGTGGATGCTTTTCTGCGCGCGGAACCAGCGGCCGAACAGCAGATCCGCCAGATAACCGAGCAGGATGCCGAGCGCAGCCTTCGAAAGCGTGATGAGAACGATGGTCTTCCACGAAATGCCGCTGCTCTCCGTCAGCGAGGAGAGGAAGATGGGCAGCATCTCGTCCGATGTGGCAAAGAACACGGCCAGCATGGTGCCGACGGTGATGGAGCCGGTGGAAAACAGCGTGGCGGCCGCTCCGGAGATGCCGCACTGCGGCACAATGCCGAGCAGGCCGCCCAGCGCGGGACCGGCCCGGCGGGAATAGCGGCGCAGCAGGCCCTCGTTCAGGCGGCTGCTGCGCTCGAGCAGCTCCATGAGGAGATAGGCGAGAAATAAAATGGGGATGCTCAGCAGGCCGTCCTTCAGGCCGTCCAGCAGGGCGGAGAGAACGGCGCTCCAGCCGGTCATATCGGCGGAGGCGGCCCCATGCAGAAACAGTGGCGTCAAGTTCGTGGCTCCTTTGTGTGGAAAATCGGCTACTATTATACCGGAACGGCCGAAAAAAAGCAATCGATTTTGCAAAAATCCCCGGACGCATTTGCGCCCGGGGAAAAAGGCCTTGCTTCGCTTACAGCGCGCAGTAGGCAGCGGCGGTCTTCGCGGCCAGACGGGCGTTGTTGTAGACGAGCTGGATGTTGGAGGCGAGGCTATTGCCGCCGGTCAGGTCCTTGACCTTCGCGAGCAGGAACGGCGTCGTGGCCTTGCCGTGGATACCGGCGGCCTTGGCTTCCTCAATGGCCTCGTCGATGGCCTTGTTGATGACGTCCGGATCCATGGAGTACTCCTCGGGGATCGGGTTCGTCACGAGCATGCCGCCGCGCAGGCCGAGCTCATGCTGCGTCTTGAAGGCCTTGGCCAGATCTTCCGGGGTGTCGATCTCATAGTCGACGGAGAAGCCGGACTTGCGGGTGTAGAAGGCGGGCAGCTCCTTCGTGCCATAGCCGATGACGGGCACGCCGTGGGTCTCGAGGTACTCGAGCGTCAGGCCGAGGTCCAGAATGGACTTTGCACCGGCGCAGACGACCATAACGGGCGTGGAGGCCAGCTCTTCGAGGTCGGCGGAGATGTCCATGGTCGTCTCGGCACCGCGATGCACGCCGCCGATGCCGCCGGTGGCGAACACCTTGATGCCGGAACCATGTGGGCGATGATCATCGTGGTGGTGACGGTCGTTGCGCCGTCTTCGCCGCGGGCGCACAGAACAGCCAGATCGCGGCGGGAGGCCTTGGCGATGGCGGTGCCCTTCTTGCCGAAGTACTCGATCTCCTCTGCGGTCAGACCGGCCTTCAGGCGGCCGCCGATGATGGCGATGGTTGCGGGAACGGCACCGTTCTCGCGGATGATGCGCTCGACCTCCAGAGCGGTCTGCACATTCTGCGGATAGGGCATGCCGTGGGAGATGATGGTGGATTCCAGAGCGACGACGGGCTTACCGGCGGCAATGGCCTCGGCGACCTCGGGCTTTACGTCAAGAAACTTGTTGAGCTGCATGATAAAGATCCTCCTGTATCAAGAATTGAAAACTTACAAAAATTATATTGCGGCCATGCGGCTGCGGACTGCGTCGGCAGACATGGCAGGGTTGATGGTTTCTTCGCCCTCGATGGCGATAGCGGCGGCTGCCGCGGCGGCGCGCGCCGTTTCGGCCAGTGCCGTGCCCTCGAGATAGGCCCCAGGCGAGCGCGGCCATGAAGGCATCGCCGGCACCGGTGGCGTTGCGCATCTGCGCGGGGATGCAGGGCTGCATCAGCATTTCCTTCTGGTCGGCGGCGAACACGCCCTGCGTGCCAAGGGAGATGAACACGCGGTGCAGACCGGTCTCGAGCAGTCTGGAAGCCGCAAGGCGCAGGCTGGCTTCGTCCGTGATCTGCACGCCGGAGAGAAGCTCGGCCTCAATGCGGTTCGGCTTGAGCGTGTGGACCCTGCCGAGCACGGGCTGAACCTTGCGCGCCTTCGCCGTGGAGACGGTATCGACGAACACAGGGGGGGTACAGTGCGTGACAAGGTACTGCAGGGACTCTGCCGGAATGTTCGTATCGGCGACGATGACCTGCGCATTGTTCAGCAGGGACAGGTTGGACGCGAGATAGGCGGGGGTGATGCGCTCGCAGATATCCATGTCGGAAAGGCCAAGCGCCATATCGCCGTCGACGTCGTTCAGGAAAAGGTAGGTGGACGTCGTGCCGCCGGGCACCTGCAGCGCGTGGCTGATGTCGATGCCGAGTTCGCCGCAGGAGGCCGCAACGCGCTGTGCATGCAGGTCGTCGCCGAAGGCGGTCAGCAGGCGGACATCCACGCCAAGCAGGCTCATGTTGTGGGCAATATTTCGTCCGACGCCGCCGAGACTGATGCGCACGCGGCCGGGGTTGGAATCCCGCGCGACGAGCGGCGCATAGGACTGGCCGCCGATATCGACGTTCACGCCGCCGACGACGGCGGCATAGGTGCCGGAGCGGAGCACATAGCCCTTCCCGGCGATGTAGCCCTTTTTCATCAGGTTGGAGATATGGACTGCGACAGAGGAGCGGGTGATGCCCGCGCGTTCCGCAAGGGCTTCCTGCGAGATCATGGGGTCGGCCTCGATCCACTGCAGGATCTGGCGTTCACGCTGTGTCATGGGCGCGCCTCCTAAGCGAAGTTTTATTTTCTAATCTATTGCTTAGTATAGCACAGATCAGCAGAAAGTCAAGCGGTCCGCAAAAATTTTTGCCCGCCTGTACACAGGCGGGCAGGGGGATCATCCGGGAATGCGGCCCTCCCGGAAGCGGTCGATCATCTCGCCGGTCAGGCTGATGCGGGAGTAGTCCGCAGGGACGTCCTCCGGCGTATGCCACTCGGCCAGCGCAAGCTCGCCGTCGCGCAGGACGGGCGTCGGGTCGCCGTCGACGTCGCAGAAGAAGCCGAGCAGCAGGCTGTCCGTCAGGACCCACGGCTGCGATTTGTAAAACCGCAGATTTTTGACGCGCAGGCCGACCTCCTCCATGACCTCGCGGCGGACGGTGTCCTCGAACGATTCGCCGATCTCGCAGAAGCCTGCGATCAGGGGCGTAGCGGCGGATGAGGGGCGGTTGGCGTATTTTGTCATGAGCAGGCGGCCGTGATCCAGCACGGCGACGATGACGGCGGGGTTGATGCGCGGGTAGACGTTCTTATGGCAGACCGGGCAGGTCATGGCGCGTTCGGCCGGGTTTTCCGTCATGAGTGCGCCGCAGCGGCCGCAGAAGCGGTTTGCGGCATACCAGCGCTGCAGACTCTCACCTGTGGCGCAGGCAAAGGCCGTTTCGCGCGGCTCGGCATCGCGGTAGGTAACGGAGGGGACATAGCGCCAGCCCTCCGGCGCTTCGACCGGCTCCCGCGCCAGAAATACGGCACGGTCGTCGAGGCGAAAGGCAAAATGGACGGCGATGTCCGGAAAATCAGCGCACCGGCAGACGCAGGGCATCCACGGCACTCAGCACGCCCTGTGGGCCGTAGATGAGCAGCAGGTCCGCGGGCTGCGGCTCTGCCGGGGTGAATTCAACGTGATATGTATGAGGCGCGATATCCTGCAGCATGGTCACAGGACCTCCTTCCATGAGATCGGAAATTCGGACGGTTCGCCCGGCGGGCACAGGGACTTTTCCACCAGGTCACATCGTACCACCGGCCGAATTTATAGCCGACCTGCCGGAAATGGGCGGCATCGCGGTAGCCGATGGCGCGGTGGAAAGCGAGGGACAGCTCGTTTGCGGATGTGACGACGGCGAAGACCTTCCGGCATCCCTGCCTGCGCAGCAGCTCCTCTATGCGGGCATAGAGCTGCCGCCCGATGCCGCGGTGCTGCGCCTCGTGGGCGAGATAGCAGGAGATTTCGGCATTCCACGCATAGGCAGCGCGCGCTCAAAGGCGCGCCCGGCGTAGCAGTAGCCGAGCACGCGGCCGTCCTCCTCCCAGACGAGCCAGGGATAGACGGCGGTGTGCTCCGTCAGGCGGCGGGTAAATTCCGCCTCGGACGGGACTTCATATTCAAAGCTGACGGCCGTCTGCGTAACGTATTCCGCGTAGATGGCGAGCATGGCGGGAACGTCGGCAGGAACGGCTTCTCGAATGGACATGGGATCACCTCGATATCGGGCAATACCGCATCATTCCCCTTTGGCGGACCTTTTTCGCCGAAGGCTCTTGCTGAATTGTACGGTGCTGCCCTTTGTTTTCGGTTCCTATGGTAGCACGAATTTTGAAAAAGTACAGAACTTTTTTGCAAAAAACTGCCCGCCTCTTTTCGAAGGCGGGCAAGGCGCGTTATTTCGGCAGACGGCTGACGCGGTAGAGCATGCGCGCCGCTTCGATGCGGCTGACGCTCGTGTCCGCGGCGGCCAGCGGGATCCCCGCTTCCTGCAGAGGGCCTGCATGGACGAGGCCGCCCAATACGGCGCGTCCGTCTGGGAGACGACGCTGCGGAGACGGGGAGCTCCAGCATGTTCTGCAGCATGACGGCGGCCTGCCCGGCCGTGACCGGCTCATTCGGGCGGAAGACGAGGCCGCGCTCGGAGACCATGCCGTTGACGATGCCGCGGCGCATGGCTGAGGCGAGATAGGGCTGGAGCCACGCGGGCGCGTCGTCGGCATCCGCAAAGCCGGAGCCCCGGGCGTGTCGTCCACGGGGACATCGAGCAGCTCCATGGCCATCACGAGGAATTCCGCACGCGAGACCGTCTCCTGCGGCAGATAGCACAGCGTGCCCCGATGCTGCGGCCGCCGGTCAGCCCGGCCGCAGCCGTCCACATGGCTTCAAACTGATCCAGACTGCCCGTAAGATCGGCAAAGGCGCGGCATTCCGACGGCTTTTTGACCGTGATACGGACCGTTGCAGGGTGGGAGACGTTTCCGGCGGCATCCGTGACCGTAAAGGTGAAAGCTGTCCTCGCCAACCTTATTCTTGGCGGGGGTGTGACGAAGCTGCCGTTTTCCTGCAGCTCGACCTTGCCGCGCTTCGGCTCCTCGGCGAGCTGAAAGGTCAGGTTTGTGTCCTCCGGGTCGGAGCCGGTGAGCCGGCCGTCGTTCGGAATGTTTTTGTACGTCTCCAATTCCGCGTCGTCGGCCTTCGGCGCGGCGTCCTTAGCCGAGCGGATGCGGATCGTGACCTGCGCCGGTTCGCCGAGCGCCGTGCCGCGGATGGGGCAGTAGCACAGAGCGGCCTCCTGCCCGCCGGTGCTGACCGGCAGAAGCTCCAGCTCGCCCAGCACGGACACGGGCAGCACGTCGCCTGCACGGATGACGCGCTCACCGAGGCAGACCGTCGCCACGTCGGCCTCCGGCACGGACGTGACGAAGATGCCGTTCAGGTCCGAGAGCGTGTCCGCGCGAAAATCCGTCTCGCGGAAGCAGTAGGCGATGGGGTAAAAGCGTCTCCGGCCCGGCCGCGTGCGCGGCCGGGAGCATGCACAGAAGCGCCAGCAGAAGAAGCAGCGTTCGTTTCATGGTGTTCCCTCCTAAAAAAGTCATCGCGGGTAGGATACACCGATTTCTCCAGATTATGCAAAAAGCGGCACCGGACGATGCGGCAAATCAGGACCATTGTGTTTTTCGGCGCTCTTCCAACCGCTGTATGAGCCGCTGCCTGATCGCCTCGGTCGACTCCGCCTCAGGCAGCTGCTCTGCGCGTTCTGCTCCGCGATATTGGGAGACCGTGTTGGAAATCATTGGCTGATCGCTTTTGACGGTGGTGCTTCGGATGGCCTGAATGTCGGAATATAGCAGGGTCTTCTTTTGCAACCAGCGCTTCAGCGACTGCTTTCAGGAAAATGTCGTTTTGGGTGAGAATGCTCTTTGCTTTGCAGTAACACTGCTCCAGCTCCAGCTGTACGGCCGCCTCGCTGCGCGCATTCAGACCTTCGGACATAGGGGGAAGATCGGCTTTCCACATCAAGCAGGGAAAAGCCCAGTGCTCCTTCTGCGGCGGCTGCCTCACGGATGCTGTTGACTGCACGTTTGATATCGCTGGCGCAGCCGTCGGCAATCTGACCGGCATACCGCATCTCCACAGCTGCTTTTGCCGCCCAATGCAATGACTGCAATACACGAATCCGGAATGGCTTTGCAGATATGGACAAAGCCACCGCAGTGATTTTCTTCAGAGGGAAGCAAGGATGTAAAGCCGACACTGCCGGGGCACAGGAGCTCGCAGAGGACCAGATGCCCCGCCTCATGCAGCGCTACCTTTTCCATAACTTCTGCAGGTATGCCGGAAATATCCTCCTGCGCGCCGTATTGCTGCTTCAGAACCGTACTTACCAGGTCCTCCATCTCAATACTGGCTTTTCGGGCGAAGGCCGCGTGAACTGCTGCTTCATTCAGGATCGTTTCCAACTCAGCGCAGGAATGATAGCTGATCATCTTTGCCAAGTCATTCAGGTCGACGCTGCCAGAAACCTTTTTTCCGTTGAGGTAATAAGCAATGATCTCCTCTGCATCCGACGCCGTTGGCGCACAGAGACCGATCTTTCGGTCAAAACGCCCGGAGCGCCGCAGCGAATCCGGCAGCTTCCGAATGTCATTTGCGGTCGCGATTACAAATACGGCATCATCCTTGACCGTGTCGATCCCTGCCTGCACGGCGACATACTCCGGTGCATCACAGCGCGAGCTATCCTCGTTGGCAAACTTGTCCATATCATCCAGAAAAACAATGGCCGGCGCTTCAGCCGTCGCTTTGGCAAAGGCCTGCGTAATGCTGTCGATAAAGGCATCGCCACCCTTGTCGCGGCGTACCGTGATGGTGTTTAACCCGCTTTCTGCAAAAAGCACTTTGCTAAAAAGGGTCTTGCCCAGACCCGGCTCGCCATACAATAGCAGCCCGTGCGGCATGCGGGCGCCCATTTCCTCATAGATCGTCCGATCACGGAGCATGTCGCAAATCTGCAGCAGCTTCTGTTTCGTGGCTCGATAACCGATGACCTTGTCAAATGCACTCATGATAATTTCTCCTTTTTTGAATTTGCCGCCAGTATAGCACCTTTTTAATTAAGACCTAAGTTATATCAATAATTAACAGCAGTTAGTCAATTTGTGTTACTAATGAAAAGAAAAAAAGATTTTTTGAGAAATATAAAGAAATTTAATGCGGAATTAATATTTAAATTTAGGTCTTAATTATGGACGTGCTATACTTCCTGCAGATCAAATTCTCAGGAGGAATGAATCATGAATATTGTATTTTCACCGGCTTTTTTTTTGTGTACGCGGAGCTGTGGGAGGTCGTCGGCCAACGGCAAAATGCAGATGCTCAGTTTTCACAGGCGCTGAAATATATCTGCAGAGGGACGCAGACTGCCATGACGAAGGCTTTTGTTCTACTCAAGCGTTCGGCTTCCCGTGGCTTCACGGAGGCACAATTTGCGGCTGGATGGTGCTGTGAGTATGGCTGCGGAACAAAGCTTAGTTACCGGCAAGCCATCCGCTGGTACAAGCGGGCGGAGAACAACGTGACGGCCGATGTGATGAACGCTTATGATCCTGTAGGTGAGGATGAAAACGCCAGACTTCAGCTGTACTTCACATGTGCTTCGTATGCTGCGGCGGCAGACTGTCTGATGGATATGCGGGAGCGGGAAGACAGCTTTGCGTCTGACTTTGACTCGGCAGCCGGGGAGATGCCATCGGCATGCTGCGCTTAGGGCATCGGTTATACTATGGACGGGGCGTGGAATGCGACCGCGTGCAGGCCGCCATGTGGTACCAGCGTGCCGCAAACTCCGGCAGCGACGCGGCCATGCTGTGTCTGGCCAGGCTGGCTGAGGAAGAAAAGCGTGACAGAGAGGCTGCAAGGTGGTATCGCCGGTATGCCGCAGACCGTATCCACTGGCGAAATCGGCGGTTGAACTGGTGAAAAGACTTGCTTTTTCTGGACAACAGATTATAATGATAGATAGTAGATTATAAAAATTTTATAATTTAAATAAATATTAATATTAAATTTTAAAAAGGAGAATACGAAATTGACTACTACAGCATTTAGTGAGAATTTCTTCGAGCGCGATGCGGGCAGAGGTTGCAAAAGATTTACTTGGTAGTACCATCCTCTATCGAAGCAAGGAAGGCATACGTTATTATCGGATCATTGAAACAGAAGCATATTATCATAGCGAAAAGGACAGGGATGGAAAGCTACTTTGCTATGGGGCAGGTAAAACAAAAGCTGCTGCACAATCAACCGTAGTTGCTCCTCTTTTTTCTAAGCCCGGAACATGGTGTGTATACTGTGGACAACTATTGCTTTCGGTAAAAGACGACGTTTTTCCCGATAATGTCCTTATCAAAGGAATAAAAGATGAAAATGGTATATCCTTCAAGCCGGATGGAATTGCACGAGAACTTCATCTGTACAAAACCAAACCAGATTATAGTGACTGTCATGGAAAGTACTCACTATGTGGCTGTAATGTGATTCTAATCGAGGCAATGACCGCTCCAAAGTTCAAATGCAAAAAAGAGTTAGAATTAAGGAAGACAATAAGCTGAATTTCGAACTTGTTGAGACTGAGTAAGTTAGGAAGAGCGGATGCCTACTATGATCTATTTCTCTGCCCGGCTGCCTGTGCTTTACCCAACAGATGCAGAAGCACTCTTTACGGCACTGGAAGATCACAATGTCCCCTATGCTCTGCTGGACGGGACAAAGGACGTCTGGGTGCGGGATTTTATGCCTGTGCGGACACGCTCCGGGCGGATGCTCTCGTTCCGATATGAGCCATCCTATTTGGCAGGTGCTCCGGAGTTGAGGACAGATTTCCGACGCGATATGGCGTTGCAGCTGACACCGGATCTGATATATTCTGCCATCAACCTAGACGGCGGCAATGTGGTGCTTTCTCCATCCGGCGGGCGCGCCCTCGTCAGTGACCGCATTTTTGCAGAAAATCCTGATTGCGAACGGAAAAACTGGTACAGAAATTGTCAGCACTGCTGGAGGCAGAGGTGCTCATCATCCCGTCCCTGCGGAGCGACATGACCGGCCATGCAGACGGCATGGCACGGTTCCTCGATGACCATACAGTAGTATCTAACCGGCCATTATCGCCTCGTGGCTTTGAGAAGACTGTGTACGCGGCACTGCGGTATCACGGGCTGGATGTTTTGGATTTCCCATTTTTCTCCGCTCCCGGTCATAGCGCAGCGGGATGCTATCTGAACTATCTGGAGACGAAACAGGCGGTCTTCCTGCCGGTATTCGGTTCGACACAGGACACCGAGGCTGTTGCTGCGGCGAAGCACGTCTTTTCCCGACCAGTGGTGCCGGTGATGGTGCCGAGTATTGCTGCCGATGGTGGTGGTCTGCACTGCATCAGCTGGGAATCTGACATTGGGCCGCAGACCGGGAATGAGCAATCTCTATGCAGTGGTATGCCCTTACTGGAACATCGCGGGCGGCATTAAAACAAGGGAGCGGGTACGGTCCGATAACGAAGTGCATCCGGCAACGGATGCACTTTATGTGTCTCGTATAATTTCGGTGTTCCATATAAAGAGCGCGACGGCAAAGAAAAAAGCAGCACCGCCAAACACGGTGCTGCCTGAAAATACGCGTCAATAGGGCCGGATATAGTGTGCGCTCATATCGGGGGCGGGGGCGCATTTTGATGCCGGAGACGATGCCCATGGCGAGGAACGACGTCAGGATGGAGCTGCCGCCGTAGCTCAAAAACGGCAGGGCCAGGCCGACGACCGGAAACAGGCCAAGGCAGACGCCGACGTTGATGAGGATCTGGAACAGCAGCATCGAGGCGATGCCGATGCAGATGAGGCGGTTCATATAATCCGGGGATTTCATGCCGACCTGAATGCAGCGCAGCACGATGGCCAGCAGCAGGAACAGGGCGGCAAGGCAGCCGAGCATGCCGAGCTGCTCGCCAATGGACGAAAGATGGAGTCCGTGTGCTGGGCGGGCAGGTAGCCGATGCTCGTCAGGGTCGCCGTGGAACAGACCCTGCCCGTCAGCCCGCCGTTGCGCAGGGCCTCAAGGCTTTGTTCGTCTGCCACAGCACGCCGAGGCCGTCCGGGTCGATGGACGGGTCGATCAGGGCAAGAATGCGCTGCTTCTGGTCGTCGCGGATAAAGTATTTCCAGAGATAGGGCGAGACGGCCGCGACGGCGCCCGCGCCGCCGAGGAACCACCAGCCGCTCACGCCGCCGACATAGGCCATGACGACAAACAGGAACATGAAGATCAGCGCAACGCCGGTATCGTGCGAAATGACGACGATCAGGGCGACGATCCAGAGCATGTGGAACGTGAGCGTGCCGACGGAGCGCAGCGAGGAGATGCGGTTGCGGTTCAGGCTCATGGTCTTGGCCAGAATGATGATATAGGTGATCTTTGCAGACCTCGGCGGGCTGGAATGTTGAAGCTTTGTTGCCGGACGGAGTGGAGACTGGCGGGAGCTGCTGGCGGACGAGCGGGCGCAGTTCCACGGCCCCTGCTGGACGATGGCGCATCGTTGCGACGTGTTCGTCTACAACTGGCAGGGCGAGCGGGACCACGGCAAGATCATGAACCTCGCGGTTCACTCCGGCGCGTACCGCGGGCGCAGGCTGGCGGCGGGACTCTGCGCGCGGCGAATGGCTGCAGGCGGCCGGCTGCCGCGGACCAGTGGCGAGACGCGTCTCTCGAATGGAGGCCATGCGCCGCATTATCTGCCGCCTGCGGCCACCGGCTGACCCGCATCGAGGAGGCCTACTAGCGATCACCCGCCGGAAAGCGCCTGCAAGTATGAAAGACAATTTGAAAAGTAATCTAAAAAGAAATCGCCGCCTGATTTTCTGGGAGCGGCGTTTCAGACTGTCAAACCCACAGCCGAAAGTCCCGGAGGGAAGGATCGTGTGAAAGGAAACCGCCAGGGTGTCCTTTCACGTTCCATAACCCTGCCGCAGCGGCAGAATTGCAAATCAGTGCCGTAAAATTTCGATTTTGTTCTGGAAAAAGAAGCTTTCATGAAAAGCCCAAGGACTTTTTTGACAAGCTGCTATGCCTACCATGTGGTGACCTGTGACGCGCCCGGTCCGCTCCGGGGTGTCGGTTGGTGAGAGGAGCGTTATGGCTGCTTCTTCCTGCCGGGCGGAGCTGAGGGCAAGGCATGCAGCGCGAGGCTATGAGCAGCAGCACGGGACAGCTCCGGCAGGAAGAGAAAGAAAGCCTCGTAAACCGAAAGCATCCATGATGATGCAATGAGCAAAGCGGCAGCCCTGCCAGCAGTATGAGAAAGATGCGCGTGCGCAGCACGCCAAGCGCCGCCGCAGGAAGAAACGAGCACGCAAGATAGAGGATGCTGCACAGCACCGTGTGCAGAACGCTGGAAAAACGACAGCGCCTTATAGAGAAAGAACACGACGAATCCGCCACGGCGCAGTCAGCGGCACGATGGTCCTCCGCCGAACAGGGCCAGCAGCACAGATAGAGGGCCGCCGAGAAGACCGGCAGGCCGACGAGCAGGAAGATATCCGGCGTGAAAGCGTCATGGCCGTCGCGCGACAAGTCGGCGAGAGAAATTGCGCGCTGGCGCCGAAAGCAGCATCAGCGCCATGGAAAGGTGTACAGCGCGGAGCGCGGCTCTGCTGCAAAGCGAAAACTTTGTTTCTGGGCGTTTAGTCAATCAAATTGCAACAGGAAGCTCTGAATCAATCAGCGCAGAGCGATGGCAGATTTTTGGCAAAGTCGAGAAACGCAGGAATACTTTTGTGTATTTCTAGTTTTTCATACCGGATGGATTGACGAAAAAGATCCGCCATCCGCCGCAGATGACGTTTAAGAGTTTCCTCAAAATAGAGCGCGACCCAGACGCCGCAGACCTCCCGCGCCAGCATGAGGCAGTAAAACGCGGTCGTGCGTACGACGAATATCCAGCAGTCAAGATTTCT
>VOFB01000759.1_pt1 | contig 31610 bp, 23 predicted proteins | sample 5384141 | NCBI WGS metagenome assembly VOFB01 (sample SAMN12384721, study PRJNA508395) | human gut metagenome | isolation source: healthy gut A | host: Homo sapiens | reverse complement strand
TTTCATCATCAATAAAGCGGCCAAACATCTCTTTCTTGTAGTAACACGGCTTCAAGACTTTTTCATCGTGGAGCCGCTTGGCGATACGGTGAAGCCCCAGCCCTTCCTCTGCCATTGAATAGATGTACTCAACAACAGGGGCGGTGTTCGGGTCGATCACAAGGTGATTGTGGTCGGCAGGGTCTTTCTGGTAGCCAAACGGTGCGCCGCTGGAGATATACTTTCCGCTTTTCTTGCGTGTCCGAAGGGCACTCTTGATCTTTCGGGAAGTGTCTTTGGCGTACATTTCATTGATGATGTTTCGGAACGGGGCAATATCCATCTGAGATTGCTCGTTGGAATCATAACCATCGTTGATTGCAATATAGCGGACACCGTGTTCAGGAAAGAAGATTTCCATATACGTTCCGGTTTCGATGTGGTTGCGTCCAAGTCGGGACTGGTCTTTGGTAATGACTGTTGCCACCTTTCCTTCCCGGATATCATCCAGAAGTTCCTGAAAGGCAGGGCGGTCAGAGTTCGTACCGCTGTAACCATCATCAACATAGTACTGGCAATTCCCGAAACCGTTGCGTGTGGCATACTCCATAAGCATCGCCTTTTGAGTGCGGATGCTCAGGCTTTCGCTGTTTGAACCGTCATCTTTTGACAGTCGGCAGTATAAAGCAGTTACTTTTTTGTCCTTTTCCATGTGTACCTCCATAATGGAAAAGAGACCTCATCAATCACATTGTAGCGGATGCTGCGTGATGATGCAAGCCCTTTTCCGCAGTAAAACGTCCAATTAGCCAGCGGCGAGATACGATTCGGCAGTTTTACGAATTTCTTCTTCCGCAAGCCGCTGAAAAAGCGTATTCATCGGCACATTGCCGATATAATGGCGTTCCACGATCAGGCGCACGGACTTCGGACTTCTCGGCGCACGTTTGCGTGTGGTGGGCTTCTTCTCAGATTTTTCTTTGTTCAAGGGCAGACCTCCTCATTCATGTGGTGCAAATACGGAAAGGAATGGATGGATTCTATTCGTTTTTCTCTTTTTGTTTTATTACGTTGGTTAGGTGAAAGTTTTCTTCGATACAGTCTTAAAGGCTGCTATACTGCATAGGAAAAATATCTTTTGCAGATGCCATTAAGAATCTGCATCACAGAATCGTGATTTCGCGCAGTTCGATCCGCGCCGGGGTGATCTTCAGGGTGTAGCCCTGCTGCGGCAGCCGGGGATCGAGTTCGAGCGAAAGATTGGCGTTCCCGGCGTCCTGAGCCGCCGCGACGTCTTCCTCCCGGAGCAGTTGTGCGAGGTAGTCGGCCGCCGGGCGGAGCAGCGGGTCGGCCGGGGCGATGCGGATGCCGCCGCCGAGGTCGAACGTTCCCTGTCCCGCTTTTACGCAGCGGGGCGCCGGGATGATTTCGGTGGCGGGGGAGTCTTTCCGGCAGGCCGCGAAGAGCAGGCAGCAGACCGGAAGCAGGTATGCAAAGTGTTTCATGACGTTATTCGAGTGTGACGGTTGTTTGCAGGCGGATATCTTGCGACGACGAGCCGACGGCGATGACGAAGTCGCCCTTTTCCACCACGCGGCGGCCCTGCGGGTCGATAAGCGCCAGCGCTTCGTCTCCGAGCGTAAAGCTTACCTGCCGCTGTTCGCCCGGTGCGAGCCGGATGCGCCGGAAGCCGCCGAGCTGTCTGGGTGGGCGTACCGTTGAGGCGACCATGTCCGAGATGTAGAGCTGTACGACTTCGTCGCCTTCGCGGTCCGAGGTGTTGCGTATGCGGCAGCTGACTTCGAGAACGTTGTCGCCGCTCTGCCGCGCTTCGAGGCTGCCGTATTCGAATGTCGAGTAACTCAGCCCGTAACCGAACGGATAGAGCGGCGCGGCCGTGAGATCGGTGTAGTCGTGGTTCGCAGGGCGTTTTTTGTTGTAGTAGACGGGAATTTGCCCTTCGGCGCGGGGAATGGTGATGGGCAGACGGCCCGCGGGGTTGTTGTGGCCCAAGATCGTCTCGGCGACGGCGTCGCCGCCCCGTGCGCCCGGATACCACGCCATCAGCAGGGCGTCGGCCTGTTCGGAGGCCCGGCGCAGGTCGAGCGGACGGCCTGCGATGCAGACCACGATAAGCGGCGTTCCCGTCGCCTTTATGCGCCGCAGCAGCTCTTCCTGTTCTCCGAGCAGCGCGAGCGTCGCTCGGTCGAAACCTTCGCCGCACTCCATGTCGCGCACCTCGTCGTGCGCGGCTTTGGCCGCGCCCGTTTGCAGGAATTCCGTGTCGAAGTCGCGGGCGCTCGATCCGCCGATGACCACGACCGCCGCATCTGCGCCGCGGGCCGCGGAGACGGCCGCCGCGATTTCCGACCGATCGCCGCCGCGCACCGTACAGCCGCGGCTGTAGACGACGCGGTCGCGCCCCAGCAGTTTTTCCAGCCCGTCCCGGACGGTGTTCGCCGTGTCTGCTGGGCCGTATAATCCCCTAACTGGTTGTAGATGTTGTCGGCGTTGGGACCGATGACGGCTACCCGCCGCAGGCGCCGGGGATCGAGCGGCAGGGTGCCGCTGCGGTTTTCGAGCAGCGTCACCGACTGCCGGGCCGCTTCGAGCGCCAGCTCCGAGTGGGCGGCGCATCCGACCTCCGCGGCGGCAGCTTCGTCGATATAGGGGTTCTCGAACAGTCCCATTTCGAACTTCAGGGCCAGCACGCGCTCCACGGCCCGATCGATCTCCGCTTCGGCGACGTCGCCCGCTTCCGCGGCCTCGCGGAGTGAGGCGAAGGCGCCGCCCTTCAGGTCTGCGTCCACGCCCGCCCGCAATGCCTGCACGGCGGCTTCCCGGACGCTTCCGGCCACGCCGTGCGTCTCGTGCAGCCCTTCGATGCTCAGCAGGTCGGAGACCACGAAGCCGTCGAAGCCCCATTCGCCGCGCAGGATGTCGGTCAGCATGCGGCGGTTGGCCGTGCAGGGAATGCCGTCCACCGAGTTGTAGGCCGTCATCACCGAGCGCGCTCCGGCCTTTACGGCCGCTTCGAACGGCGGCAGGTAGGTCTCGCGCAGTTCGCGTTCGCCCAGCAGGTTGCTTCCGCCGTTCTGGCCGCCCTCCGATGCGCCGTAGGCGATGAAGTGCTTGAGCGTCGAGAGGGCGTGCCGCGGCTGTGAGAGGTCGCCGGAACCCGTGCCGCGGACATAGGCTTCACCGATGCGCGCCGTCAGGTAACGGTCCTCGCCGTAGCTTTCTTCGGTGCGCGACCAGCGTGGGTCGCGCACGATGTCCAGCACGGGACCGTAACAGATATGTCCGCCCTGCAGGCGGATTTCGGCGGCGATGACCTCGCCCATGCGTTCGATCAGCTCCGGGTTCCATGTCGAAGCCTGTCCCGGCGCCGTGGGGAATGTCGTGGCCCCGATGGCCATGTGGCCGTGGGGGGCTTCCTCGGCGAGGAAGAGGGGAATGCCCAGCCGCGAGTGCTGCACGGCGTAGCGCTGCATTCGGTTGGCCAGCCGCGCCGCCAGCTGCGGGGTCAGCCCCGTCCGCAGGTCTTTCTGCGTCCACGGATCGGCGCGAAACGTGCCCCACAACATGCCGATATGGCTGTTTTGCACCGCTTCGCGGAAAGCGTCGGTCAGACGGACCGAGTCGCCGTGCCGTTCGTACATCTCCCAGCCGTAAGGCGACGTCAGCTGTCCGATCTTCTCGTCGAGCGTCATCTCGGCCGTCAGCAGTTCGGCCCGTTTCTGCGGCGGAAGGCTTGCGTCGCGCCAGTCGGCGCTGCATGCCGCGGCGGCCGCGCACGCCGTCAGCAGTAAAAGTCGTTTCATAGGGGTTGCTGTTTTGTCCAGTCTGCGGGTTCGGGACCCATTTCGAAGCGGAGTTCCCCGCCTGCGGCGATCTCCGCGTAATCGATGTAATATTTCCGGTACGCTTCGCCGTTGAGCGTAATGCGCTGTATGTAGATGTTCTCTGGCGAGTTGTCCGCAGCCGTGATGCGGAATTCCCCGCCGCGGACCCGCAGCGTCGCGCCGTCTACGGCGGGCGAGCCGAAGAAGTAGCGGCCGCCGGCCGGCTCCGCCTGATACATGCCCAGCGCCGAGAGTACGTACCATGCCGACATCTGCCCGACGTCCTCGTTGCCGCAGAGTCCTTCCGGACGGTCGTGGTAGAGTTCGCCGAGGATGCGGCGCACCTTCTCGGCGCATTTCCACGGTTGCCCGATCATCGTGTAAATATAGGTTATGTGGTGGCTCGGCTCGTTGCCGTGGGCGTACTGGCCGATCAGCCCCGATATGTCGGGCGAAGCGTGCGCGCCCATGTCGCCTTCGGCGAGGAACAGCGAGTCGAGCTTCCCGACGAAGCGTTCCCGGCCGCCGAAGCACTCCATGAGTCCTTCGATGTCGTGCGGCACGAGCCATGTGTACTGCCATGCGTTGCCTTCGGTGTAGTCCTGCTCCATGTGGCGCGAGTGGAACGGATCGAAAGGCGTGCGCCATGCGCCCGACGCCGATTTGCCGCGGATAAACCCGGTCGAGGGGTCGAAATAATGGCGGTAGGCCTTGCTGCGGGCGAGGAAATAGTCGTAATCCTCCCGTCTGCCTTCGCGCTGCGCGACCTGCGCCAGCGCCCAGTCCGCGATGGCGTATTCGAGACAGTATCCGACCGATTCGTTGAACTCATAGGGAATATATCCGTACCTCTTGTAGAGGTCCAGCCTCCGGTCGTCGCGCATGGCCGAACTCTTCATCGCTTCGTAGGCTTTCGCCCGGTCGAAGCCGCCGAATCCTTTCAGCAGGGCGTCGGCCACCACGGGGATGGCCGGATTGCCGACCATGCAGTCGGTTTCGCAGCCCATCAGGTGCCAGACGGGAAGTTTGCCCTGCTGTTCGTGGATGCGCAGCATCGTATTGATCAGGTCGCCGACCTTTTCGGGATGGATGAGCGTCAGCAGGGGATGCGCCGCGCGGTAGGTGTCCCAAAGCGAGAAGGTGGTGTAATTGGTGAAGGTCGTGTCGCGGCGGACCGCTCCGTCGGCGCCGCGGTAGTCGCCGTTCACGTCGCAGAAGAGCGACGGTGCGATCATGGTGTGGTAAAGCGCCGTGTAGAAGATCCGCCGCACCGCCGGATCGGCTGTTTCGATGCGGATTTTCGACAACTCGCCGTTCCATGCCCTGCGGGTGGCTTCGCGCACGGCTTCGAAATCCCAGCCGGGGCACTCCGCCTGCATGTTCCGCCGGGCATTTTCCGCGGAGACGGCCGAAAGCCCGACCTTGACGGTGATGCGCTCGGCCTCCTCCGTCCGGAAACAGAAGCGGCCGTAGAGCTTCCGCCCGCGGGCCGAGCGGCCGTCGGCTGAGAGCGTATCCGCGCCGGTGAAGACGATCCGTTCGAAGGGCTTCGAGAATTCGGCGTGGAAGTAGACGCGCTGGTCGTCGGCCCAGCCCGTCGAATATCGCCAGCCCTCGACCGTACGGTCGCTGCATGCGGTGATGCCGCAGTCGGTGGACCGGTCCCAGCCCTGCCCGTTTTCGAGGTCGAGGACAATGCCCGCGTCGTCCGATGCGGGGAAGGCGTAGCGGCTCATTCCGACGCGCGGCGAGGCGGTCAGCTCGACGCCGATGCCGTAGCGCAGCAGGCGAGTGGCATAGTAGCCCGGCGCGCACCGTTCGTCGGCGCGGCTGAAACGGGACCACATGCCCGACGACGGATCGCCGGCCGTGCCGCGTCCCGGCGTGACTTCGCCGACGACCGGCATCAGCGAGATGTCGTTCAGGTCGCCGATGCCCGTGCCGCTCAGGTGCGTGTGGCCGAACCCGATGACGGTCGTGTCGGCGTAATTGTAGCCGGAGCACCAGTCCCATGTCTGCGGGATGCTCGTCGGACCGAGCTGTACGAACCCGAACGGGACGTTGGCGCCCATGAAGACGTGTCCGTGGTCGCCCGTGCCGATGTAGGGATCGACGTATTGCGTGTAATCCTCCGGCACGGCGGAACTGCATGCGCCGCAGAGCAGCGCGGCGATTGCCGGGAGAAAGATGATGCGTTTCATAATTCGTGTCGTTATACAGCGGATGCGGCGGACGCAGCCGCGCCGGCCTTCGCGGGTCCGGCGGCATACGGCCGCAGTCCGTGCCGTGAGCACGGTCGCGCTGTTATGTTTTTTATTGCCGTCTACCGGCCGACGATCTGTCCCTTGACCTCTACCGGGATCTCTTCGTCCTGCGTGCTGACGGTGCATTTCAGGACGAATTGTCCGTCCGGCATGTTTCGGGGATCGAGCGTGAATTCCAGCACAGCTTCCTTGCCGGGGGCGATTTCACCGGGTCCTGACAGGGCGAGGTGTCCGCTGTCGGTCCGGTAAGCCAGCCGCAAGGTTTTCGCGGAAGTGTTCAGCAGCCGGAGCTGCCGTGTGCGTTTGGGGTCGCTGCGGCTCAGCTGCCGCATGCCGATCGCCTTGTTGTCGGCGCGCAGCGCCGCGGAGAGTGCATAGGGGATACCTGATTTCGGCTTCGGGAATCCGGCTGATTACGTAGCCCTTGACGACCAGCGTGTTGAATTTCCGGTAATTGCCGTTGCCCGCGATGACCGTCAGCCCGATGGAAAAATCCCCGTACCGGTCTTTGGGGTCGAAAGTCACTTCGACGGTCCCTTTGCCGCCCGGCTTTACCGGCTTGCGGCTGAATTCGGGGCGCGCGCAGCCGCATTGGGTATGCACGTCGAGCAGCGTCACCTCCCTGTCTGCGATGTTCGTGTATTCGAAGCGCAGTTTTACCGTTCCGTCCGTTTCGGCTACCTTTCCCAGATTCTTCACCGGCTCTTCGAAATGCAGCAGCCGCGGATTGGCCGCCGGCGCCAGCAGCGGAGCCAGTATTGTCGCGATGAGCCATCGCCTTGAGGATGCGCATGGATTTCCTGTTTTTTTTAAGGGTTGCGGGCGGCCGCTTTTCCGGCGGCCGCCCGACCCTTGATTCGTTAGCTGTTTAGGTTAGTCTACGACGGGGCATTTGATTTCGCCGGTCCAGATGGGATTCGACGAAGCCTTGCCGTGGTATCCGTTGCCGGAGAGATCGGCAAACGTCCTTCCGTCGTCTTCGACCTGATCCAGACGCCAGTAGCCGATAAGTCCTTCGGCCGTCGTCGGATCGACGTAGCACTGGTTGTTCTTGAGTTCGGTGGGCGTCAGGGCGCGTTTCCACACCCGCGCCTCGCTGACGTAACCGTTGAAGTAACGGACGTCGGCGGCGGACATGCCGATGGCGAACGGACTGTTGTAGTAGAATCCGAGATTGATGGCCTTGCTGCTTGACGAGTCTACGCTGATTTCGGCGTTGCCGTCGATGTAGATCGTCATTTCGGAGCCGTTGTCCACCACGGCGATGTGGTACCAGCGTCCCAGACTCAGGGCGTTCGGAGCCGTGATGGAGGTTCCGCGTCCGGCGAGCTGCAGCTGCGCGGGATTCTTGATGCTCTCGTCGCCGACGCGCAGCAGGAAGTTCTCCTCGACGCCGATCAGCGACGAGATCATATGTCCCGAAGTTCTCCAGCCGTTGGCATACATGCGGATTTCCATCGTGCAGGCCGGCAGATCTTTCAGCGCGGGATCGTCCACCATGCCGTCCATGGTTATATACCAGCTGTTCTTCAGGTTGATGCCGCGCGTGGTGGTGATCTGGCTGATGAAGATATACTGCGTTCTCGACGCTTCCAGAACGCCCATGCCGTTCGAGGTGCCCGTGATCTTCAGCGGTACGCAGTAGTGTGCGCCTTCGTCGAAATCGTCCATGGAGACGATTTCGAACGAGGAGGGCGTCGAGACGTTGGTGCCTTCGGCGATGGTTACTGCGTCGTCGGAGAGCCGGTAGCTGCCGGCGGGCAGCATCCGGTAGTCCGTGCCGTGCAGGGCGTTGTAGGCATCGACGGCCGCGGCATCGACCGCCAGCGCAACCTGCACGTCGGCCGCCATCTTGCACGAGGAGGTGACGGTGACGCCCATGGACGAAGGACCGTCGACGTACATGTTGGTGATGTTCGAATTCTCGGTACCCGTGAAATAGACCACGTCGGAATATTCCAGCGATTTCTGGCAGCCGGCGGCCAGTACGGCCGCGGAGAGCGCCAATCCGGAAAGAATATGATTGAATTTCATAGCTCTGTTTAGGTTTATTTTGCGTAAATGTTGAAGTCGCCGACGCCCATGTTGCTGCCGTACGATGCCGTGATACGGATGTACTTCATCTTCTGCGAACCGTAGAGCGCGACGTAGGACGAGGGAACGTTTTTCAGCAGACTGCCGTCGGCGCTGGCCGCCGTACCGAGTTCGGTGTAAACTTCGCCGTCGAGACTGTATTCGATGGTTATGGCGTTGGGCTGGTAGTTTTGGTAGGAAGCGTTGTCCGTACGGGCCGTGATGCGGAGCCCTGTCATCTCGTACTCTTTGTCGAAGGTTATCGTAAACATGATGGGGCTTCCCCACGGACGCATGAAGGTGTCCGTGCTGTCGTCGATTACCTCCGGCCAGCTTCCGCTGTGGTAATCGCCGCCGGTGATGCTCCAGCCCGAACGGTCGGCCACGAGCGCGCCCGTGATGTCGGCCACGGTGAAGTTCTTGCGGAAAAGCTCTTCCGCCGGGGTGATGACGAGGTAGACAACGCCGCGGCTGCTGCTGGTCACCGCGTCTTGCGCCGAGAGTTTCAGCGGCACGAGATAGCCCTTGGCATTGGTCAGGCCCGTCAGGTCGCCCGTGAGTGAGGCCTTGATTTGGCCGTCGGACTTGTTGTTGTTCGGGCCGATGGCGCAGGGGTTGTTCTCCAGCAGCAGGTGTCCGTCGGGAAGTGCGGCGTAGGAGGTGCCGTTGGCCGAGTTGTAGGCCGCGATCAGCGAGTTGTCGGCCGTTGCCGATACCGAATATCCGCTTGCCGAGGATACCGTGCAGTAGACGTTGAACGCCGCGTTGAGTCCGTTGAACGAACCGCCCGGCGTGTGGGCTATGGCGCCCGTCAGCATGTTGTCGCTGCCGCACATGGCATAGACCGTGGGTTCGTCGCTCTCGATCTCATAGATGTTGAATTCGCTGACGTATTTGCTCCAGCTGCTTGAGAAACTGATGGTTAGGCGCAGATAGCGGGCTTCGAGGTAGTCGTAGAAGGCGATGTAGCGGTCGGAACCCGACGTCGCGTATTCGTTCGATGCGGGAGTGCCGGCCGTCAGGAAGGTCTGTCCGTCGGTGCTGTATTCGAACGAAACGGACGAGATGCCTGCGCTGTTGAGGTCGATGCCGGTCACCATATGCGTCGATTTCATGTCGATGGTCACCACGTTGTCGTTCTGGTCGGTGAAGTTGGTCCGCGTCGAGGCGCTGCCGTCGAACAGGTTGGCGTAATCCGGGCAGTCGGCCGTCCATGCGGTGCGGCCTGCGGCGGGGAATCCGACCATGTCGTCTACCGACGTGATGGGGCGGATCTTGTTTTGCTCGACTTTCACGGCCAGATAGACCACGCCGCGGCCGGCGCTGGTGCCTGCGCCCGAAGAGGAGAGTTTCAGCGGTGCGAGATAACCGTTTAGGTCGCTCAGCCGTGTCAGGTCGCCCTTGAGCGAAACCCTCACTTCGCCTTCGGATTTGTAAGCCCCGGCGGCGATCGTCAGCGGGTTGTTGTCCAGTTGCAGGTACTCGGCGGGCAGCGCCGCGTACGAAGTGCCGTGGGCCGTGTTGTAAGCGGCGACCAGCGAGTTGTCGGCTGCGACCGACACCGTGTAGCCGCTTGTCGAAGCTACCGTCGCATATGCGCTGAACGAAGCGTTCACGTCGCTGGTCGAACCGGTCTGCCGGTGCGTGATTTTACCCGTGATGAGGTTTTCCGAGCCGGTCACGGCATAGACGGTCGGATCTTCGCTGTCGATCTTGTAGATGTCGATTTCGGAAAGGGTTTTGCTCCAGCTGCTCGAAAAGCCGACGGTCAGCCGCAGGTAGCGGGCTTCGATATGTCCGTGGAATGCGGCGTACATTCGGGAGCCGCTCGTCACGTATTCGCCCGATACGGGAGTTCCGGCCTGCGAGAAGTTCTCGCCGTCGGCGCTGTATTCGATCGACACCGAGGGCACGGAGCCGTATCCCAGACAGAGTCCGGTCACCAGTTGCTGCTCCTTCATGTCGATATTGAGCACGTTGCCGTACTGTTCCGGAAAATCGACCGACGTCGAAGTGCTGCCGTCGAACAGATTGGCGTAATTGCCGCAGTCGGCCGTCCACGCGCTGCGGCCCGTGGCGGTGAAGCCGACCATGTCGTCGGTGGATTCGATGGCGCGGATGAGGTTGATCTCGGTCGCTACGGCCACATAGACCGCTCCCATGACTTCGCTGGCGTCGATGCCCTCGGCCTTGATGCGCAGCGGCGCCAAGTAGTTGCGTTCGGTCAGCAGCGAGAGGTCGCCCGTGAGCGTCACCTTGACCGAGTCGGCCGATGCCGTCGCGTTTTCAGGCACGGTCAGCGTCGTGTTTTCGAGCGTCAGGTACTCGGCGGGCAGCGCCGCATACGAGGTCTTGTGCTCGGCATTGTAGCTCTCGACCAGCGAAGCGTCGTAGACGAAGGTCGCCTTGACGCCCGCATGGCGCGTGGTGTTGCAGCGGACAGGGAATTCGGTGAAGAATTCGCCGGTCGAGCCGGTGGGCTTGTGTACGACCCGGATCGTGTAGAGGTTTTCCGTGCCGGTCTGGACGTAAACCAGTCCCGGAGTGCCGTCGATGGTCTTGTCGAAGTCTTCGAACTCCTGACACGCCGTGAGCGACGAGAACGCCGCTGCGGCCGCGAGTATGTATTTCGTGATATTTTTCATGGTTCAGGTTCTGTTTCAGGTTATTTCGTTACGGCAGGGTTCTGCAGCTGAATCGCGCGGCGCAGGTGGCCGTAGGGTATCTCCTTGTCGGCGCCCGAATCGGAAGTGTGGTAGTCGCGCAGGCAGAAGAATGCGCCGAAACCGCCCTTGAAATGGCCTTCCGGGGCCTTGGCCGCCGCCTGCGCCTCCATGCCGCCGCCGGTCTGCCAGTAGGCGCCGATGTTCTCCGTGAATACCTGTTTCTCATAGGGGAACGTCGAGGTGAAGGAGACGCTGCTGCTGCCGTAGTTCTGTTTCACATAGTAGTCGAGGTAAGGCTCCGTCTCTGCGGGCGGGGTGTGTCCGTCCACGATCAGCAGTTTTTCGGGGTTGGGCGACATCGGGCCGATGAACTGGCCGAGATACTGCACGAACAGGGTCATGCGATCGCCGTAGATTCCGTAGTTGCGTTCGTCCGAGGATTCCGGCTCGTAGTCGAGGTCCAGACCGTCGATGCCGTACTCCCATACGTCCTTGAGCAGGTGGTTGCCGTAGAGCACGCACCAGTCGGGGTAGATGCCGTCGGGGTCGATCGTGGTCGTCTGATTGACCATGTCTTCGCGCGTGAGTCCGAAGTTGGCGAAGTTGTCGTTCTCCATGATTCGGATGATCGTGGGCATCACCAGCCGGGTGCCCTTCTTGTTGCGCATCTCCCACATCTCCTTGTAGGCCAGCGGATTCTTGACCGGATCGGGATAGCCGCCCCAGAGCGAGCAGATGTCCACGCTGTCGGGAAGTCCCGCGAAGCGGTAAGCCATCGAGTAGCTCTGGTCGTAGTCCGAGAACCATACGAAGCAGAGCGAGCGTTCCTTGAAGGTATCCTTGTAGGCGCGCAGGTTGGCGTAATATTCTTCCGAGTATTTGTAAGCCGGCTGCAGGTTCAGCGGCTCGGCGTCCGTGTCGCATGCCGTAAATCCGGCGCATACCGCAAATATGACGGCAAGGGTCGTTATTGTCTTTTCATGGTTGTTCAGATTTTTCGGTTTATAATCTCGGATTCTTGTCCCACCATACGCTCGTGCCGCCGTTGTCGCCCGTGGGGTTCGACGATTCGCTGTTGAGTGTGTGCGTGGCCGTTGCGACGGCTTCGGCGTTGGTGCTGTACTCCGTCGAGGGGTAGTTCAGACGGCGGATCTGCCGGGTGGTGCTGATCTTGCCGCCGCTGTTGTTGACGAGGACCGGCAGGATGCGCGGATAACCCGTGCGGCGGAACTCCGACCAGGCTTCCTGCCCTTCGGGGAACATGGCCAGATACTTCTGGGTGATGATCTGTTCGAGATGGGTTTCGAAGTTGCCGCCCGCTTTCCAGCAGATGGGAATCGAGGCGAGCGGGCTTTGATTCGAGTTGCCGCCGGTGACCATGTCGGTATAACTGCCGGGCGTCAGCTCCTTGTCGGCGATGTAGTCTTCGGCTCCGCTGGCGCCGAGCGTCGAGAACGAAGTGCGGATACCTTCGGCGTAATAGGTCGCAGCGTCCGACTCGGAACCCCAGCGCAACTCGTATTCGGCACGCAGGAACCATGCTTCGGCGGGCGTCATCCACATAATGTTGTCGTTGTTGGTGCAGTTTACGCGCGAAAGGTCTTCCGAATCGGCATAGGACGAAGTCGGCGTGATGCCGGTGCGTACGCCGTGGTACTCGCCCTTGGCCGTCGCCACGAAGTACTTGCCGCGGCGCGGGTCCTGATAGCCGTTCATGTAGGCTTCGATCGTGGCGCCGATGCGCGAGTCGTCGAAATTGTACTGGATCATGTAAAGCGGGTATTCCCACGAACCGGTGGCGGGTTTGTGCAGCTCCGCGAGGTCGGCGGCGCCGGTCATCAGGCCGACCGGATTGCCGATGGCGGCCGCGGCCTGCTCTTGGGCCAGCGCCGCGTCGGCATAGACCACGCGCATGGCCAGACGCAGGCGCAGCGTATTGGCGAATTTGATCCAGCCGCTCACGTTGCCCGAAAAGACGTTGTCGTAAGCCTCCAGCAGTTTGGTGCCGGGTTGTGCCTCGTAAAACGCGGTCAGTGTCGTGATGGCGGCGTCCAGCTCCTCGAAGAAGCGTTTGTAAACCGCCTGCTGCGGATCGTAGGCCTTGTTGATGTCCCCGCTGCTGATGTTGAGGTAGGGGATGGGACCGTAGGTATCGGTTACGCGGTGCATCGCGGCGACCTTCACGATGTCGGCGAGGGCGACCACTTCGGGGAATTCGCCGCGCTGGGGATCGAGCTGGTTCCATGCGCTGATGACGCGGGTGTAGGCGTCGTTGAACATGGCGTTGTACCAGTCCTTGCCCGTGACGTTGTAGAGGTTGTTGCCCGTGAAGCTGGTGTTGATGACTCCGGTGTAGCCGGCGAAGATGTTGCCCGCGAGGTCCTCGATGACCTGATAGTTGGCGCTGCCGTACTCCTTGTCGCCGACCAGCTGGAAGGAGGGGATGACGTTCTTGGTCATCTGCGCGAAGGCCGAACCCGTCGAGAGGTTGTCCCACGACAGCATCTCGTCGGTCGCTTGGTCGGGGTTGGTGTTTTTATTCAGAAAATCGCCCGTGCAGGCCGCGGTCGCCATAAGACCGGCCAGCGTCAGGAGTTTTATGCCGTTAGCTTTTTTCATAAGACTGTAATGTTGAAGTTAGAAGGTCACTTTTACCGAGAATCCGAGGTTGCGCGTACTCGGCTGCATGAAGTAGTCGATGCCGGAGGAGAAGGTGCCCGTGCCGGCGACCGTTTCGGGATCGAACGGCGCTTTGCAGTAGAGCATCCAGAGGTTGCGGCCGATGAACGAGACGTTGAGTCCCTTGATCCACTTGCACCACTTCTGGACGGGGATGTCGTAGCCGAGGGTCAGCTCGCCCAGCCGGACGTTGGTCATCGAGTAGACATAGCAGGCGCCGATGGCGTCGGCACCGTTGCCGCCGATGGTCTGGTAGTAGTTTTCGGCCGGAATGCGCTGGCCGTTTACGAGCGCGCCGCCGTTCAGACGGTCCGTGGCCGTGCGTTCCGAGACGCCGAAGTAGTCCATCGCGGCCTGCGTGAGCGATACGCCTACGCCGCCTACGCGGGCGTTGAACATGAAGCCCAGCGCGAGACCTTTCCAGTTGAATTCATTGCGCCACGAAAGCGTGTAGCTCGGATTGCTGTTGCCGGCATATATCCATGTGTCCTTGGCCGGGGCGACGTTGCTGCCGGTGGGCGATACCCAGATCGCGCCGTGCTCGTCGGTCTTGAGCGTATTGACGTAGATGTCGCCGATCTGGCCGCCTTCGCGCAGCACCATCTTGACGCCCGTCGTACCGCCCATGACCATCGAATCCTGCGAAATCACCGTGCCGTTCGACAGTTTGTAGGAGTCGAGCATGTCGACCACCTTGTTGCGGTTGCGCGAGTAGACGAGGTTCGAAGACCACTTCACGGGACCGAGGTTCTGGTTCAGCTCGGCCGACACCTCGACGCCCTTGTTGTCCACGCGGCCGGCGTTGACGTAGAGGCTGCTGTAGGTCGATGTCGATGAGATGTCGGGGTTGAAAACCTGATTGTAGGTGCGCGAACTGTAGTAGGTTGCGTTGAGTATGAGCTTGTTGCCCCACAGACGGACGTCGGCGCCGACCTCCCACGATTTGGTGCGTTCGGGTTTGAAGTCGTCCGAGGTGAGGTAGGTCGATGTCTGCGGCGTGCCGTCCGATACGGGGTAGGTCGGAATGGTGATCCAGCGCATCGGGGCGTTGCCCACTTCGGCGTACGATGCGCGGATCTTGGCGAACGACAGTACGCGCGAATCGACCTTGAAGATGTCGGTCAGCACGGCCGAAAGACCTACCGACGGGTAGAACATCGACGTCTTGGAGGTATTGGCCAGCGCCGTCACCCAGTCGTTGCGCGCCGTCACGTCGAGGAATACCATATTCTTATAACCCAGCTGCAGTGTGGCGAAAAGCGACTGCGTCTGGTCGTTGATGGTCTCCTTCGCCTGACTCTTGTTGGTGGTCATGTTGGCCAGCGTGAAGAGGTTGGGCACGCCCGTCAGGTCGCCGCCGAGCAGTATCGCGCGGTGCTTGTAGTCCTCGATCGAGGCGCCGAGGGTGGCGTTGAGCGAGAACGCTCCGTCGGCGAAGGTTTTGTGGAAGTTGGCCAGCACGTCGGCGTAACGCTGCGAGGTGATGTAGGTGTTGTTGTAATAGCGGCCCTTGTCGCCGGCGAAGAGTCCCAGCGTCGAAGCGTAGTTCTTCTGCTCGGCCGTGATGTGCGTGTAGTCGATGCGGGCGCGTCCCGTGATGTCGAGCCAGTCGGTCACGTCGTATTTGAGCGAGGCGCCGAACAGGAAACGGTCCTTGCCCGTGTTGAACATGTTGCGGTTGGTGATCCAGTAGGGGTTCTGCATCTGCAGGCTCTGCGATCCCCACGGCCAGTACTGCACCGGGAAGTTGCGCGAAGCGTTGTAACGTTCGTAAACGGCGTATTTGCGGATGTCGTCGCTCGGCGACATGAGGTAAACCGGGATCATCGGGTTGTAGTACTGGCCCGACGAGAGCATGTTCTGCTCATTGACGTTCATGTACATGCCCAGCACGCTCAGGTGCATGCGCTCGTCGAGGAACGACGAGCTGTGGTTGGCCGTGAAGTTGTAACGGTTGTATTCGTTGTTCGGAATGATGCCCTCGGCCGTCACCACGCCCGCCGAAACATAGGTCTGGCTCTTCTTGCCGCCGAAGGAGAGTCCCACCGAGTTCGAAGTATTGTATCCCGTCTGGTAGAAGTCGGTCGGCGTCCACGACTGCTTGGTGACGAGTTTCGTGCCCCACGAAGCGTAGTAGCCGTCCTTGGCTCCGTAGGTGTTCTGGAAGGCCGGGGTTAGGAACGGCGACATGAAGGTCGTGTTGTTGCTGTAATTGACCGAGACGCCCTCTCCTCCGCTGCGCGTGGTGAGCATCAGCACGCCGTTGGCGGCCTGCGAACCGTAAAGCGCGGCGGCCGAGGGCCGGTCAGCGCGGCCATCGACGCGATGTCGTCGGGGTTGAAGTTGGAGATGCCGTCGCCCGTGAGGTTGTTCTCGCGCATGATGGTGAACTCGTCGCCGGGGTTGGTCAGCGAGAGCGACGGCAGCGGAATGCCGTCGAGTACGTAAAGGGCGTTGTTGCTGCCGGCGATGGATTTCGAACCGCGCATCACGACCTTCGTTTCGCCGCCGACGCCTGCGGCGCTGGCGTTGATGGTTACGCCGGCGATCTTGCCCGCGAGGCTGTTGACCATATTGGCGTCGCGCGTCAGGAATACTTCGTCCGATATGTTCTGCACGTTGTAGGATACGGCGCGCTCCTGCCGTTTGATGCCCAGCGCCGTCACCACGACCGCTTCGATCTGCTGGTCGTCCTCTTCGAGCGTGACGGAGAGCGACGTGCGGTTGTTCACGGAGATGCGCTGCGGCTTGTAGCCGATGAATGAAACGTCGAGGACCATGCCGGCCGGCGAGACGTTGGACTGGAGTGCGAACGTTCCGTCGACGCCGGAGGTCGTGCCCTGCGTGGTGCCCGAAATCATGATCGTGGCGCCGATGACGGGCACGCCGTTCTTATCGACGATCCTGCCGGTGATCTGGCTGGCCTGCTGTGGCTGCGCGCCCCCGCGGGCCGAGAGGATGATGCTCTTGTTGTCGATCGAATAGCTGACGTTGGTGTTGCGGAACAGTTCGTCGAGTGCGGCGCGGATGTCCTTGTTCGCGACCGAAAGGGTGACGTTCCGGTCGAGCGGAATATCCTTGGTGTTGTAGAAGAAGGTGTAGCCGCTCTGCTCCTCGATCTGCTGCATCACCGTCGAAACGGGGGTGTTCGAAGCCTTGAGCGTGATGTTTTTTACCTGAGCCTGTACGGGGACGGCGGCGATTGCGAACGCCATGCACAACGCCAGTGCATACGACCGGACCGAGCGGCTGACTCCGGCTGCCGGGGTACGGTGTAAATTTCCCCCCATAATTTGGGTGGAAAAGATTTTTTTCATAAGTTTGTAAGAATTGAGTTTTAGGTTAGTCCGGCCGTTTCATGCGGCCGGGTGATCTTAACGATTCGGCATACGGGAGGACGTGCAGGTCTTTCCGTATGTTTTTTTGTGTCAGGTCGGTGTCATGGTGTCATTCGGTTTTTGGTTTATGGTTGTAGGCAAATCGGTTCGTGCGGTTTTTCAGTAGACTTCGAATACGGCCCGGCCCGCCGAGGCTTTGTCGCCGGCCGTCTGGTCGATCCGTCGGAATTTGATCTTCGACGAAATGGAGAAGTGTTTGAGGATCAGGTCGATACTCTGGTTCGAGAACGTACCCGTGAAGGTGTTTCCGAGCAGTTCGTCGTTGCGGATGTTGAACGAGACGTTGTATTTGTTGCCGATCATGCGCAGGGCGTCCTTGAGCGGGGTGTTGCTGAGGACGATCTTGCCCTCTTTCCACGAGGTGTTGCACGGAATGTTGGCCGTGTTGAGGTAGATTACCCCCGTGCGGGCGTTGTAGGTTATCTGCTGGTCGGGCATCATCTGCACCAATTGGCTGCGGTGGTTGGCGTCGTCGTACTTCATGCCGATGCGTCCCGATACGAGCGTCGCGCGGATGTATTCGTCGTCATAGGCTTCCACGTTGAATTCCGTGCCGTAAACCTCTATTTCGGTCGATTGCGCTTCGACCACGAATTTGCGTTCGGGGTCTTTGGTCACGTCGAAGTAGCCTTCGCCGTAGAGCACCACGCGGCGCTCCTTGCCGGTGAATTTGGCGGGGTAGCGCAGGTAGGAGTTGGAGTTGAGCCATACGCGCGTGTCGTCGGGAAGGGTGACGGAGCTGACCATACCCGTTGTGGAGCGGATTTCGACCATGCTGTTGTATTTGTATCCCACCTGCATCAGCAGATAGGCCGACAGGCCGACTAAGGGCAGCAGCATGACGGCGGCCGCGCGCTCGACCTGCCGGAGTGTCCGGCGCCATTTTTCGGCCCGGATGCGGCCTTTGACCTTCCGCAGTGCGCCGGCGGTGTCGAGGGCGGCTTTTGCCTCCTGCGTTTCGGCGGCGAAACAGATGTAATAGATTTGTTCGGCGATTTTGCGGTTCTCCTCGCTGGCGGCGATCCACGCCGCGACGCGGGCCGTCTGGTCGAACGGCAGTTCGTCGTTGTAATATCTGACAAGGAGTTTTTCTATGTTCGGGGTGTTCATGTTTTTTCCTGCTTTTTATATTACAGACTATTCAAAAACAAAAGTTCCTAAACGAAAATCATAAAATTTCAATTTTTTTTATTCCGGGGAATCTAAATCCGAATTTTTATTAATTTCGCATCATGCCCGAACGGAAAAAGATATCCGACACCTGCTTGCTGAACCGGCTGGTCGACGGCGAGATGAAGGCGTACGAGGAGATTTTCGTACGTTATTATCCGACGCTCTGCGCCTACGCCCGCATGTATGTCAAGCGGGAGGAGACCGCTGAGAATATCGTGCAGGACCTGATGCTGTGGCTGTGGGAAAACCGCACGGTATTGTGTATCAGCACTTCGCTCCCAAATATCTATTCGGCGCCGTGCGCAATAACTGCCTGACCTATCTGGGGCACGAGTCCATCGAGCGGCGCGTGCTGGGCAATATCCGCAATAAGATGTGCGAGCAGTTCGAAGTCCCCGACTTCGACGTCGTCGAGGAACTGCGCGAAAATATCCGGGCGGCCGTGGCGGAGCTGCCGGCCTCCTACCGCGAAGCGTTCGAAATGAGCCGTTTCCAGCGCAAAACCTACGAAGAAATCGCCGCCGTGCTGGAAGTATCGCCCAAAACGGTGGATTACCGCATCCAGCAGTGTCTGAAAATCCTTCGTGTCAAACTCAAGGATTACCTGCCTTTGCTGACGATGCTGCTGGTCGTGAACGAATAGGCGGTTTTACGGTCTCACCTTGGCTGAAAAAAACTTGTCGGACTATTTCGATCTCACCCGGCGCGATCAATTCGGACCGGATGCTTGTGTCTGACGCGGAAAATTGCTAATTTTGAAGATTGGAGCGCAAAACGGCTCCCGGCTGTTTTTATGATTAGAACTTTTCTGTTGATTGCTTGTCTATTGACCTCCGTTGCCTGCAGGCAGCGGGTGGAACTCCGGCCGATGCCAATATCGTTGCCAATGCCGGAAATCACTCCGCGGAGACGATCCGGCCCGATACGGCGGCACGTCCGCCTTTGGCGTTCGGCCATGAAACGTGGGATTTCGGGACGATTCCCGAAACGGGCGGTCCTGTCGTGCATGTGTTCCGCTTCACGAACAGCGGTACGAAACCCGTCGTCGTCGAGCGTGTCGGCGTGACCTGCGGATGTATGAAACCGACCTTTTCGCAGGCGCCGGTCCTTCCCGGCGGCAGCGGCGAAATCGGGATAGCTTACGATCCGGCGGACCGTCCGGGAGCTTTCGACAAGGCGGTATACGTCTATACCGACGGCAGCCGCATGATGCCGCTCCGTATCCGCGGCAGTGTGGCGGCGCGTCCCGAAACGGCTGCCGACCGCTTTCCCGTGGAGTTTGGCGGCGGAATCCGCCTTAGCGTTAAGGAGGTCAACTTCCGCATGGTGGAGCAGCGGCATGACCGGCGTCTGACGTTGCGCTGTCTCAATACGTCACCGTACGAGGTGCGGCTGAGGGTGGAATTCGCTGAACCGCTTCCCTTTCTGCGGGCCGAAGCTCCTGCCGTACTGGCGCCCGGTGCGGAGGGAGAGATCGCTTTCATCTGTGACTTGTCTGCTGCCGAGGTGTGGGGAACGTTCGTTGATTCGTGTTATCTGACCGTTTCCGGACGGCGGCTCGAAGGGGCGGTCGTGGTGCGCGGAACCGGTATCGGTGACTTGGCCGAATTGCGCGAAATGCCGCGCGGGAAACGTCCGCAGGCGGAAATTGCCGAATCGTTGCTGGATTTCGGAACGTGCGCCGCCGACGGCACGGCCGAGTGCCGGTTTACGTTGGAAAACAAGGGCGGTTCGCCGCTGCGGATCCATGCGGTGAAATATCCCGCAGGGGTGACGGGGCAGATTACGGCGGGCGAAGAGATTGCGGCGGGCCGGGCGAAAACGTTCGTATTGCGCGTGGACGGCCGCACGGCCGGGAGCGGGAATTACTTCGTGCATGTCGAACTGCTGGTGAGCGATGCGCTCAGTCCGTTGTGCGACCTCCGGGTGCGCGGCCGCTTCGAGTAATCCGAAGCCGGAAATCGGAAAAATAAACAAGCTGCCCGAAAAGGCAGCTTGTTTGTTGTTCATATTACGTCGGTCGTCATTCGGGACAGCGGACGTTGTCCACCCATTTCATGGCCGAGCTGGAGTAGGTCGCCTTGTATCCGTGTCCGGTCAGGTCGTCTTCCACCTTTTTGCCGTCGGCTTTTTTCGTTGAAGCGCCAGTATGCCAGCAGGCCGTCCGTCGCCGGGTCTACATAGCACATGTTGTTCTTCAGGTCGTTGCCGTTGAGAGCCTTGGCCCATACGCGGGCTTCGCTGATGTAACCCTTCAGCTGGCGGCCGTCGTTGCACGAATTGGCGATGCGGAACGAGTCGTCCTGATATACCTGCGTGAGGTCCAGCGAAGTCTTGTTGGTGTCGGCCGAGCAGGCGAGTACGCCGTCGATGTAGATGCTCACCTTCTTGTTCGGACCGTCGAATACGGCCGCCACATGCGTCCACTTGTTGAGGCTCACGGCGATTCCGCCCGTAGGAACCATCAGTGTGCCGCCCCATCCGGAGAGCTGCAGCTGACCTTTGAAGTCGTCCTGTACGAAACGCAGGCAGAAGTTCTCTTCGAGGCCCATCACCGTATTGCACCAGCCGCCCCAGCGCTGCAGGTTGATGCGGGCTTCGTAAGTGACTTCGCCCAAGTTGTAGATGTCGTATTTGTCCTGCTCGCCCTCGGCGAAATCGACCTTGAAATAGGTGCTGCCCGAACAGTCGGCAGCCGGGCCGATGATGATACGGCCGATTTCGACGAATACCGTCCGGAATCCCTCCTTGACTTTCAGATCGCCGTCCACGCTCTCGATGCTCAGCGGAATGACATAGCTGACGCCCTCCTTAAGCCCTTCGTCTTTGGTTACGCTCACTACGAGCGGTTCGGCTGCGGAAAACGAACCTGCTGGAATGGTCAGTTCGGTGTTCTTGAGCACGAAGTTCGTTTCGGGGAGCATTACGCCCTTCTTACCGTACTGCGTGTTGTACTCTTCGATTTTCGAAGGGTCGGTTACGAGCGGACTTTGGTATCGTGTCCGACGACGATCGACGACGAGACCTTTACGCTCAGCTCTTTGGGAAACTGGTCGTCGAGTGTGAGCGACAGGGTGGGGACTTCGCCTTCGGCTCCGGCGATGTAGACCACATCGTCGTAAACCGGAGCTTTCTGGCAGCCTGAGACCGCCAATGCGATCAGTGCGAATAAACTATATTTCAGTTTCATGGCAATTTCTTTTTTGTCCGTTAAACGATTACTTCCGGGCGGGGTTCTGAATCTGTATGGCCTCGATCAGGAACTTGTAAGGTTCGGGATTGCGGTATTCGTACTCCATATGATAGGTTCCGCAGCCGCCTTTCATCACCTTTTCTCCGTCTATGATCGGCTGCCACTGCGCCATGCCGGCCACCGATTTCATCGACTCGCCGTCGCGGGTCGTGTAGTTGGCACCGCCGTTGGTGCGGTAGGTGATATTCTCGAAATTCTCGGTGACGATGAACCTGCGGGCAACGTCCTTGAACGGAACCTCCGAGAAGTAGTTGGCACAGCTCTGCAGACGTCCGTCGAGGTTCGAATCGCCGCTGCATCCGTACGCCTGCGAGATGAAGTAGTCGAAACACTTGCCGAATTCGCGGGGCATGTTGGCGTTCAGCTCGCCGTCGATGGCCAGTATGCGTCCCGTGCCCGAAGTGCGGCCGAAATAGGTGACTACGACATCCATGAAGACTTTGTAGCGGTTGGGGAAGCCCGATATGCCGTAGGGTTTCTTGCCGGTGCCGATGTTCGGCTCGTTGTCGATATCCAGTCCGTCGTATCCGTTGTCGATGATGCGTTGGCAGAAAGCATGCGCAAAACGCTGGATAGCCGCGATATTGCCTTCCGTGAGGTTGTCGTTGCCGTATGAGCGGTAGGGACCTTCCCAGCCCCAGTAGGCCAGCATCTCCTCTTCGGTGGCCGCCGTCGCGCCGTCGGGCGCCACGCCCATTTCGAATCCGTCGAAAAGCGAAGTGGCGATCACTTTCAGACCGCGCTTGTGCTGGGAATCCTCCATATCCTTTGCGCTGGGCTTCGGTGATTGTCTGCCAGCCGCCCCACAGACCGACCATGTCGATGCTGTCGGGGAGGGATTTCATGTAGTTGGACGCCGAGGCTCCCGTGGCGCTCCAGTTTCCGAACCAGCCGAAGACGATTTCGTGGTCGCTGTTCTTATAGTCGCGCAGATCGGCGTAGTACTGATCCGACTTGGGGTAGGGCTTGACAATCTCCAGTTTTTCGGGATCGGTCTCACACGAGAACAACAGGGTGCCTGCCAATGCGATACATCCTAATTTTATGAGTTTGTTCATGGTTTTCAGACTTTTTGAGGTTCGTAATTTATTTGGCATCCCACCAGAGTTTCTGTGCGCAGTTGTCGTTGCCGCCGAGGAATTCATTTACGGCTTTGGCCACCTGCTCGGCATTGCCGTCGTACTCCTGCTGCGGCAGGGGCACGCGGCGGATCGTCGCGCCGGAGGGCAGTACGCCGCCGCTGCGGTTGGTCTGCGAGGGGAATACCTTCGGGTAACCCGTACGGCGGATTTCGCTCCACGCCTCCTGTCCGTTGGGGTAGAGTGCGATCCATTTCTGCACCATGATGCGTTCGAGTTCACGGCCGTCGGCGGCCCACTTGACGGTGACGCTGCTCGGACTCTCGATCGAGCCGACCTGCCCCAAGCCGGGATATTTCATCGGAGTGCTTTTGCTGTCGGACAGATATTTGTCGGCGTTCGGCGCGCCCCATTGGGAGAACGACGTGCGGATACCTTCGTTGTAGAGGTTTTCGGCCGTGCCGCCCATGTTCCAGCCGAGGAGTGCACCCTCGGCCCGCAGGAAGCAGACTTCGGCGGCGCACATCCATGTCAGCGGCGAGGTGAAGCCCACTTTGGGACAGCTGGCCAGCGACTGGTAGTCCTTGGGGTTGGAGATGATGCCGTTGGGGATTCCGTGGTAGGCGCCGTCCTTTTCGGCGGGCGAGAAGTAGCTTTCCAGACGCGGATCGCCGTATCCCGACAGGTAGCTCTCCATGGTTGCGCCCATGCGGCATTCGTTATATTCGCCCCATAGGTATTCGAGCGGGTGTTTGTACGAGAAGCCGATGCCCGTGCGGGTGAGCAGCTGGGCCGAGTGGGTATTGTCGGTCATCACGCCGATGTTGTAGGCTCCGAACTGGAAATTTACGGCCTCCTCGGCCCAAGTCTGGGCATCGCCGGGAGCGGCGAAGCGTGCGCGCATGGCCAGACGCAGCTTGAGCGAGTTGGCGAAGCGGATCCACTTTTCCAGATCCGAATCGAACACCACGTCGAAGTCGGCGATGGGCTTCGCGCCCGAATCGGCTTCGTATGCGGCCTTGAGCGTTTTCAGCGCATGGTCCAGCTCCTTGATGAAGGTGCGGTAGACGGTCTCCTGCGAGTCGTAGGGCAGGCCGCTCGACATTTTGCCGAAGGCGGTGTAGGGCAGCGGACCGTAGATGTCGGTCACACGGTGCATGGCCTGCACCTTGACCACCTCTCCCAGCGCGAAGACCACCGATGCGGAATCGACCTTCTGGCGCAGGATGTTCCATGAACTCATCACGTTGTTGTAGGCCTGCTTGTAGGGTTCGTCCTTCCATTTGGCCGTGGGAAAGGCGTAGCAGGTCGAGTTGCTGCCGCTGTCCCAGTCCTGCGCCTGCCCGAAATATCCGGCATAGCTGTCGCCCAGCAGGTTGTCGGCCAGCTGGTAGGCGTTGGCGCCCTCGGCGAAGACGTTACGCTGCATGGTTTGGATGAACGCCGCCCATGCGTTGTCGCGGTCCACGTCTTCGGGGGTGGGTTTGTCTTTGCTGGTGTTGATATTGTCGAAGTCGCCCGTACACGAAGTCAGGCCCGTTGCCAAGAGTGCGAGTGCCGCAACTCCGCAAGCGATCGTATTGCGTAATTTTTTCATAACCTGTCTCTCCTGATTTAGAAATTAACTTTTACGCCGAAACCCCATGAACGCAGCGACGGCGGCATGAAATAGTCGAAGCCCTGATAGTACGTCCCGGTGTTAGAGGTCAGTTCTGGATCGAACGGCGCCTCGTTGTGGAGCATCAGCACGTTGTTGGCAATGAGCGAAAGGGTGATGCGCAGGCGTTCGCGGGCCAGTGCCGGGAGTGTGTAGCTCAGCGACAGTTCGCGCAGGCGGACGTTGGTCGCGCTGTAGACGTAGTTCGAAAGTACGCCCGTGGTGCCGCTGGCGGCTACCGAATAGAACGTCTTGGCGTCCATGCGTCCGCCGTTGACGATCGCGCCGCCGTTGTCGCGGTCGCGGGCCGTCGATTTCGATACGCCGTACTGGTCCATCATCGCCTCGGTGCCCGACACGACCACGCCGCCGACGCGGGCGTCGATCAAAAAAATCCGAGGTTCAGCCCTTCCATGAGAAGGAGTTGTGCCATCCCAGCGTGTATTTGGGGTCTATCGAGCCGACCTTGACATAGGAGTTAGGCTCGATTTCGATGCCGTTGGTCATCGGGTTCACATAGATGTAGCCGTTGGGGTCCTGCTTGAGGTGTGTGGCGTAGATGTCGCCCATCGTGCCGCCCTTTGGTCAGCACCATGCGGTACGACTCGGCCGTCGAAACGATGAATTCCTGCGGCGCCTTGACCGTGGTGCCCGTTACGGGGTCGGTCACATATTCGTCGAGCAGTTCCTTGATCTCGTTGCGGTTGCGCGTGTAGGTCAGCGTCGTCTCCCATTTTACGGGACCGATGTTCTGGTTGAAGCCCGCTTTCAGCTCGATACCGCGGTTATTGACCTTGCCGGCGTTGGCGTAGGCATAGGAGTAACCCGACGACGAGGGAATCTCATACTTGAAGAGCTGGTTGTGGGTGTTGGTGTTGTAGTAGGTGAATTCGAGACTCAGCTTGTTGTTGAACATGCGCAGCTCCGTACCGATCTCGAACGATTTGGTAAGCTCCGGCTTGAGGTGCGAAGCGGCAGCGAAACCGTCGGTGCTGATGTTTTGGTCCTCCAGCGGAATGTAGGTGTAGGTCAGGTAGGGCGACGGGGGATTGCCCACGCCGGCGTACGAGCCGCGGATTTTCCAATAGTTGAGGATCTTGTTCTGCGGAATCAGCTCCGAGAGGATCAGCGATGCACCGACCGAAGGATAGACCGACGACATGGAGGGCGTGCCGGCCAGCGTCGAGAACCAGTCCGAGCGGACCGACGCATCGACGTAAACGAAATTCCGGAAGCCTACCTGCACCGATCCGTAGACGGCCTGCGTCTGCTGGCGGATGTGTTCACGGGTCATTTCGGTCGTCGGGTCCGACATGTTGATGTTGCTGACGTGGAAGAAGTTGGCAAGACGCAGCAGGTTGCCGCTCTGTCCCATCATGTCGTATTTTTCGTCGTAGAGGCTGGCGCCGATGTTGGCCGTCAGGCGGAAATCGTCGCTGAGCTGTTTGTCGATGTTGAGCAGTACGTCGGCGTAGAGCGCGTTATTGGTCATCTTCTGCTCGCGGTAGTGGCCTTTCGACTGGCAGAACAGTCCCGGCGTCGATGCGTAGAGTTTACGCTCGTAGTCGGTGTCGGCATGGTCCATGCGGATACGGCCCGAAAGGTTGATCCAGTCGGTGATCTTCCACTTGAGCGAGCCGCTGACGATATAGCGGTTCTGCGTGGTGTTGAACATGTTGCGGTTGGTGATCCAATAGGGGTTCTGGCTCAGGGCGTCGAGTCCCGTATTGCTGTAGGGCCAATACATCGTGGCGAAGTTGCGGCCTGAGTCGTAGATTTCGTAGGTCTTCAGACGCTCGAAATTCTCCGAAGGCGGGAATAGGTAAACGGGCAGCAGCGGATTGTAGTAGAGTCCCTGCGCCACGCCGTTCTGCGACTCGCTCTTGGTGAAGAAGAAGTCGGTGTCGAGTTCGAGTTTGTCCTTGACCAGCTCGCGTCCGTGGCGGATCGTGAAGTTGTAACGCGAATATTCGTTGTTGGGAATGATGCCGCGCGAATTGACCGAACCGGCCGAAACGAACGACTGGCTGCGCTCCGAACTCGATGCCACGCTGACGGTGTTCTGCGTGTTGTAACCCGTCTGGAAGAAATCGTTGGGGTCGTACGACGAGGGCTTGCCGAGCTTCTCGCCCCAGCTTTTGAAATCGCCCGACTGACGGCCGTAGGTGTTCTGGAACTGATGGGTGACGAACGGATTCGAAAAGGTCGTGTTGTTGGAGTAGGAGACGTGCGTCGAGTGGTCCGCACTGCCTTTCTTGGTAGTGATGAGGATCACGCCGTTGGCGCCGCGGTTGCCGTAGAGCGCTGCGGCCGAAGCCCCCGTCAGCACCGACAGCGACTCGATGTCGTCGGGATTGATGCTCGAAATGCCGTCGCTGTCGCCGACGCCCGCACCTTCGTAATAGTTGTCCGACTGGGTCGAGCGGAGCGACATCATCGGAATGCCGTTGAGTACGTAGAGCACGTTGTTGTCGCCGAAGAGCGATTTGGCGCCGCGCATTACCACGCGGGTTGAACCGCCGGTACCCGACGACGACTGGTTGATGCGCACGCCGGCCACCTTGCCGACCAGACTGTTCACCACGCTTACGTCCTTGACGATGCTGATGTCGTCGCCCGCAATCTGCTGTACGTTGTATGTCAGTGATTTCTGATCGCGCTTGATGCCGAGCGCCGTTACCACGACCGCGCCGATCTCTGCGGTGCTTTCCTGCAGCGCAAGGTTGATGACCGTCTGCGAGCCGACGATCCGCTGCTGGCTCTGGTAGCCGATATAGGAGTAGACGATTTCGGCTCCGCTGCCCGGAACTCGGACCGTATAGCCGCCGTTGACGTCGGTCACGGCGGCGAAATTGGTGCCGGTGACCAAAACCGTCACGCCGACCAGCGGCAGCCCGGCCGCGTCGGTGACTTTGCCGGAAATCGAACGCTCCTGATCGTCTGCGGCGTCACCCCCCCACGAACAGGACTACCCGGTTGTCCGTAATCCTATGGGCGATGTCGGTGCCCTTGAGGACGGCCGTGACGACCGAATTGATGTCGCTGCTGGCGATGTGCGCCGAAACGCTCTGCGTTACGTCGATGTCGTTGTTGTAGAAGAAGGTGTAGCGGCTTTGCGTTTCGATGCTTTTCAGCACCTGCGACAACGCCGCATCGTTGAAGTCGAGCCGTATTTCCTGCGGATTATTCTGCGCGGCGGCTTGTGTGGCGAAAGTTGTTATTGCTGTAATTGACAGGCAGATGCGAACAGCGAGTCGGGTCTGAACGCAAAATTTTCGGCAATAAGTCTTGAACTTATCAAAATTTGTCATACCTTTACTGATTGATGGATTGATAGATCCGTGCGGGTAGCGGCCCGCCGGGTTTGTTTTGATTCATTAAGGGAGCGGGAACTTCGGCAGAGGTTCCCGTGTTTTTTTTATGACAGGCTTATTTCATAGGCAGGTTCGGGTTTTAGGTTGTTTGCAGTAGGTTCGGTTTTTATTTGAGGATGATCGTATCCTCCTCGCGTTCGTAAGTGAACGGTGTGGTTATTCGGATGACTTCGAGGATCGATTCCAGCGAATCCCCGAAACGGAACTCTCCGGTAAATTTCTTCCCGATGAACTTGTCGTTCATAATCACGATCTTGACATTGAACATCTGTTCCAGCCGGTGGCATACTTGTGTGAACGGCGTCTGGTGCAGCACCCAGACGTTGTCTTTCCAGCGTACGGGCTCTTTCGAGTCGGAGATCGTGCTGAGTTTCATTTCGCCGCTCTGAATATCATACGAGAGCTGCTGGCTGGGAACCATGCGGATACACTCTCGGCTGAGCCGGCTCTCCACTTCGACGGAACCCTCCAGCAGCGTGGTGGTGATGGTCTCCGAATCGGGGTAGGCCTCGATATTGAATTTTGTACCCAACACCTTGATCTTCAGATCCCCGGCCCGAACGATAAAAGGATGTTTTTTGTCGTGTGCCACGTCGAAATAGGCTTCTCCCGACAGGAATATCTCGCGGGTCCGGCCGGCGAATTTTTCGGGATAGATCAGTTGTGCGCCGCGGTTGAGCGTAAGCTGCGTGCCGTCGGCAAGCGTCAGGTTCTCCACCTTTTCCCATGCGTTGTTGCGGATGAGCATTTCGGGTGCGGGACGCAGGGCGGTCGCCAGCCAGCCGGAAGTGAGGAAAACGATCATGAGCGATGCCGCGGCCAGCCAGATGCGGTAGGCTTTGGTGTAGTTGCGCTCCGGCCGAGCCTTATTGACTGCGTCGGCGTGGATGCGCGTCATCAGGCGCGCGAGGGAATTCCCTGCGCTGTAACGCTCGTCTGCACAAGGACTTTTTACCTGAATACGGGTGAATAATGAATTGTTGTCGTTCGTATGTTTCGAATCAGTCATTGGGTTCCGTCTATTGTCCGTTTACAAATAAGACAAGACGGACCTGAGAAACCACTAAGCCGATTTGCGATTTTTTCAGATTTTTTTCAGGAAAGGGGCTGCGGCGGCCTTCAGACGGCGCATGGCGATGGCTAGCTGTCCTTCGACGGTGCTTGGGGAGATGTCGAGTGCCGCGGCGATCTCTCGGTGGCTCATGCCGTCCTCCTTGGCCAGCTTGAAGATGATGCGGCAGCGTTCGGGGAGCTGTTCCACAGCGTCGGTCAGCGCGCTGTTCAGCAGTTGGAAGTCAACCGCCTCGTCCGCCGGGACCGCAGGATCGATGCTGACCTGCAGTTGTACCTGTGTAAAGCCGGACATACGGTTCCGGTAGCCGCTCAGCAGGTAGTTGGTACAACTGTTGCGCACGGCGCGGTAGATATAGGCATTGAAGTTTTCGATGCCGCCGAGCATTCCGCGGCTTTTCCACAGTTGAAAAAAGAGATCGGCGACGACGTCTTCGGCCGCCTGCTGCTGGTGCAGATACATGCGTGCGAATTGGAAAAGCCGGTCGTGATAGTGCAGGTAGAGTTGCTGGAATGCCTCTTCGTTCCCTTCGGTGACTTGCCGGAGAACGTCGTCGAACGCTATTTGTGCACTTTTTTTTTGTCATGGATCGGCCCTTAGATCGCATAAGGGTAATTACAAATTTAATTATTTTATTCCGGTTCGCAAATTTTTTTACAGATGTAGGCTTCCGTCTGCAGCCGCATATCGTTTTCTCCGGTATTCCGGCCGCAGCGTTTTTTTATCGGCAGAATCCGGGCCTATAGCCGGTATTTTGCAGTTGACTGCGGATCGCCGCAGCTTTTTTTCGCCGGACGAACCGGAAGCGGTTATCATATATATAAGAATGGGACGGGGAAGGGGACGGACGCATGCCATTCAGCGATTTCAGGCGGAAATCAGGAACCTTCCGTGCCGCTTTATCCAGTCGGGGAGGGGGCCGGCGGAGATTCTTGGGGGCAACTTTTTCGGAACCGGGTTTTCTAGTCTGAAAATAATAAGCTATTTTTACTCCATTGAATTTTGCAATCCCACGATGAAAGACCGCAACGTCATTACCCCCCCCCTGCATAAGGAGGCCGAGTTCGGCGAGCTTTATAAACGCTACAAAGCCCGTTTCGAAAGTTTTGCCGTCGGATATGTGCAGGACCGGCTCATCGCCGAGGATGTCGTCACGGATGCTTTCATCTACTATTGGGAAAACCGCTCCCGGCTCGATGCGGACTGCAATGCCGCGGCCTATATCCTCACGACCATACGCCACAAATGCCTGAATTACCTGCGGGCCCTGCAGGTGCGGATGCGGGTCCACAACGAAGTGGGGGACCTTCAGCGTCGCGTGGTGAGCGAGAATATCCGCTCGCTGGAGCTTTGTGATCCTCAACACCTTTTTGCCGGCGAGATCGAGAAACTGGTGCGTGATTGCATGGCTGAAATGCCGGAACTGACGCGGCAGGTTTTCACGGCCCGGCGCATCCACGGCAAGTCCTACCGCGAAATCGCGGCCGAGTGCGGGATCACCGAGCGCCGTGTGGAGACCGAGCTTGAGAAAGCGCTCGGAAAACTGCGCGAAGTCCTGCGTGATTACCTGCCACTGGTGCTTGCCGCAGGCGTTCTGGAGCGCATTCTGCGATAAAATCAAAAAATGCTCTTTTCCGGGAAACCGGGCCGCCGGGGTGCTTTATTAATGTAAAGCCCCGGAACGGGCGTGTCGTAATATGGAAAAAGAGACCTTATATCGTTTTTATAAAGGCGAAGCCACCTCCGACGAACAGCGGCGTCTGATGGAGTGGCTCGATGCCGATCAGGAAAACCGGCGTATCTTTGACCGCGAACGCGGAATGTACAATGCATTGCTGCTGTTCGCTCCGGAGGAAAAGGCCGCGCGCGGCCGTCTGCTGAATTGGCGCCGTGTAACGAGGTATGCCGTACAGGCGGCGGCCGTCGTTATATTGGCCGTCGGCATCGGTTGGGGATATGTTTCCTATAAGGAGCGGAGCTGGGCGAATCTTATGACCCGCGTGGCTGCGCCCGAAGGACAGCGCATCAATCTCACGCTGCAGGACGGTACCAATGTGTGGCTCAATTCGGGGGCCGAGATCGAATATCCGTCGCTTTTCGCAGGAAATTCCCGGCAGGTACGGCTTTCGGGCGAGGCGCTGTTCGATGTCAGCCGTGACACCCGCCGGCCGTTTGTGGTTGAGACGTTCGCCTGTAAGGTTGAGGTGCTCGGCACGCGCTTCAACGTCAATGCTGACGAGCGGCACGATGTATTCTCTACGGCGCTCATGCGCGGCAGCGTCCGGGGAGCTCCCTTGCCGACCCGCAGCAGCAGGTCGTGCTCAAACCCCACGAAAAAGTGCAGTTGAGCGGCGGGCAACTGTCGCTCCGTACGTCGGACGATCCCAACGAATATCTCTGGGCCGAGGGCCTTATTTCGGTGAGCGGCCGCAGTTTTGCAGATATACTCCACCGGTTCGAACACTGTTACGGCGTGCGTTTCGATGTGAAGCTCGACCGTATGCCCGATATTGAAGCGATGGGTAAGATCCGCATTTCGGACGGCATCGAACACGCCCTGCGCATCCTGCAGCGCAGTTGTTCTTTCCACTACGCATACGACCAAGAAACCAGCACGATAACCATATACTGGGCGTGGGCGGTTCCACGCGCGTGGTGATGCGCGGCGTGAAGTCCATCAGCGGCAACAACAACGCCCTCTATGTGATCGACGGTATTCCGATGCCCGACCTGCGTTCGTCGCAGACCGAGGGCACCTACGAAACGCCCGACGGCGGCGATTTCGAGGGTATCTCGAACCTCAACCCCGAGGACATCGAATCCATGACGGTGCTTTCGGGCGCCACGGCGGCCGCGCTCTACGGTTCGCAGGGTGCCAACGGCGTGATCGTCATCACGACCAAAAAGGGCGAGGAGGGGCGTGTGCGCGTGAACTACGCCAACAACACCACCTTTTCGTCGCCGTTCGTCATGCCGCAGTTCCAGAACACCTACGGCACCGAAGCTACGGCACCGTCCATGAGCTGGGGTACGAAGCTCTCGACCCCGACCTCGTACGACCCCTCGGATTTCTTCCAGACCGGCTTCGAGGAGACCAA
>VOFB01001790.1_pt1 | contig 31629 bp, 54 predicted proteins | sample 5384141 | NCBI WGS metagenome assembly VOFB01 (sample SAMN12384721, study PRJNA508395) | human gut metagenome | isolation source: healthy gut A | host: Homo sapiens | reverse complement strand
TCTCAACCCGAACACTTCTCTTCCCGTGTTCTTTAGCCCTCTCAACTGACGACTTGATTATTATACACTCTATTACCCCTTTTGTCAACACTTTTTTCATTTTTTTGAAGTTTTTTCATTATACTATATATTGTGGATTATTTCTTATTACATACACTATTTGCGTCGATCACAACAAAAAAGAACTGTAACAAATCGTTACAGTTCTCAAAAATTATTTTCTTCCGTAATTATTAATAATCAACTCAACAAAATCTTTATTGCTGCTTGTGCTTCTCCATATACTGCAAAAAGCTGACAATAGTTTCGGTATTTGAATTTCTGCCAAGCTCACGTCTTATAATCCAGCAAGCCTCTTTTTCACGGTCATTAAGCAAATCTTCTTCACGTCTTGTACCTGATTTCAAAATATCAATAGCAGGGAAAAATTCGTTTTTCCTGAAGATTTCTGTCGAGTTTCAATTCCATATTACCCGTACCCTTTAAATTCTTCAAAAATAACATCATCCATTCTGCTGCCCGTTTCAAAAGTGCGGTTGCCAAAATTGTAAGACTTCCGCCCTCTTCTATATTACGAGCCGCACCGAAAACTTTTTGGCTTATACAATGCATCCGGATCAAGACCGCCGGACAAAGTTCTTCCTGTCGGCTGAACCGTCGTTATATGCTCTTGCAAGTCTTGTGATTGAATCAAGCAAAATTACTACATCTTTTTTTCTGCTCCACAAGTCTTGACGCTCTTTCAAGCACCATTTCCGCAACCTTACAATGATTTTCGGGCATTTGGTCAAATGTAGAATATATAACTTCACCGTCTATTGAACGTTTTATATCTGTAACTTCTTCCGGTCTTTCATCTATTAAAAAGTACTATCAATTTAATATCGGGATAATTTTCGGATATAGATTGAGCAATTTGTTTTAATATAGTAGTTTTACCTGCCTTGGGCGGGTCAACTATCATACCTCTCTGACCTTTTCCGATTGGTGCGATTAAATCTATAAGTCTTGATGCGGTTCTTGTTCTGTCACCTGTATCAAGGCTTATTTTTTCTTTCGATATATCGGTGTAAGACGTTCAAACGGTCTGCGTTTTAAAAGCAATTTCAAGCGGGTCGCCGTTTATAGTCTTTACAAACAGTAACGGAGAAAACTTATCTTCATCTTGTGACGGTCGGCAATCACCGACAATTTCATCACCGGTCTTTAAATTAAATCTTCTTATTTGTGTAGGTGACACATATATATCGTTTTTGCCCGACATATAGTTCTCCATACGAAGAAAACCAAAACCGTCTGTCATTACGTCAAGCACCCCTTTACTTCAACTGCGTCTGCCGGACGTTCACGTTTTTCGGTTGCACTTTCTGTTTTTCCTCATTTGCAATCTGTTCACGTTTTTCGCGAATCAATACAATTATTTCATCTTTTTTAAAGCTGAAATTTTTCTATTCCAAGACCTTGCGCTATTTGTTTCAGTTCATCTTTAGTCTTACGTTCAAGTTTAACTCCGTCTTGCATATACTTGCTCTCTTTCTATTATATATTACCTACATTATATTTTAAATGATTTGATTTGTCAACCTTACAAAAACGCATTCCATATAAGAAATGCGTTTTTGTATAATCATTTGTTCTTTAGTCGTCTAACATAACTGCACCTTGAATTGCAGAAGAAACCATCTTTGAGTATCTTCTTAGATAACCTGTCTTAACCTTTGGTTCAAGCGGAGTCCAATTTTCTTTACGCTTAGCCAATTCTTCTTCGCTGACCTTAAAGTTAATCTGGCATTTATCTATATCAATAGAAATAATATCGCCGTCTTGTACAAAATGCGATAGGTAGCCTTCAACAGCCTCCGGTGAAACGTGACCGATTGCCGCACCTCTTGTTGCGCCGCTGAAACGTCCGTCAGTAATAAGAGCAACGTCCTTATCAAGTCCCATACCGCAGATTGCAGATGTAGGAGAAAGCATTTCTCTCATACCCGGTCCGCCCTTTGACCTTCGTAACGGATAACAACAACGTCACCCTTTACAATCTTACCTGTATAAATAGCCTCAATAGCCTCTTCCTCACTGTTATAAACCTTTGCAGAGGCCTTCGTGCTGCAACATTTCTTTTGCAACGGCACTTCTCTTAACAACAGAGCCGTCAGGACAAGATTACCCTTTAATACGGCAATACCGCCTGTTTGGCTGTACGGATTATCTATCGGACGGATTACGTTATAATCAAGTACAGTGCAGTCCTTAATATTTTCGCCCAAAGTCTTACCTGTTGCGGTAATTGTATCAAGCTTTAACAAATTCTTCTTTGAAAGCTCGTTCATAAGTGCCTGAACACCGCCTGCCGCATACAAATCCTGAACGTGATGTTCGCCTGCAGGAGCAAGATGACATAGGTTCGGTGTTTCTTTACTGATTTCATTTGCGTAATCAAGTGTTATAGGTGCTTTTGCCTCATGTGCTATTGCAGGAAGGTGCAGCATTGAGTTTGTACTGCAGCCAAGTGCCATATCAACACGAAGTGCATTATAAATTGAATCCGGGTGATAATATCTCTCGGCTTAATGTTCTTTTCAAGAAGTTCCATAACCTTCATACCTGCATGCTTTGCAAGACGGATTCTTTCTGAATAAACTGCCGGAATTGTGCCGTTACCCGGTAAAGCCATACCAGGGACCTCACACAGACAGTTCATTGAGTTTGCAGTAAACATACCCGAACATGAACCGCATGACGGACAAGCCGCATTTTCAAGTCTTAGAAGTTCGTCCTCATCGATATTACCTGCTTTAAATGCACCGACTGCCTCAAATGCAGTATTAAGGTCACGATACTTGTCTTTATAATTAATTGAAAGCATCGGTCCGCCGCTTACTATTATAGCAGGAATATTTAATCTTGCCGCCGCAATAAGCATACCCGGAACGATTTTATCACAGTTTGGAATAAGTACAAGAGCGTCAAGACCGTGTGCAATAGTCATTGATTCGATTGAATCGGCAATAAGCTCACGGCTTGCAAGAGAATACTTCATTCCCTTATGTCCCATTGCGATACCGTCGCAAACACCGATTGCAGGAAATTCCAACGGTGTACCGCCGGCAATTTACACCTGTCTTTACCGCCTCTGCGATTTTATCAAGGTGAATGTGTCCGAATGATTTCATTCTTCGCACTTACAACACCTATAAGCGGTCTTTCGATTTCCTCATCTGTAAATCCGGACGCTTTAAAAAGCGAACGATGAGGTGTTTTTCTCTAATCCTTTTTTACTATATCACTGTACATTTCTTTTTCCTCCTTAGATTTTCATAAATAGTTGAAGTAATATATTATAATTATATAAATATTTTACTGCATATGTTTTGTCAATCATTTCATACAGATTGCTCTCTGCCGGTGCAAACATTGATACAAAAGTGCAAGCAACAAAAATATAATAAAAATTATATTTATCGTTGCAAAAATTCCACCCATAAATTTATTTACACCTTTTATAATCGGTGCTTCCGTAATACCGTTTATTATCATATACACCGCCATAAGTATAAGACGTATTATGATAAACAGTGCCACGCAGGCGATAACCGTCAAGCAAAGATTTGTAAGCCACATTACGGTTTTTTCGTTTATCGAATTAACCGCATTGTTGGTGCTGTCAATTTGATTTGTCATATCACTTTGAATAAATTCCGGCAAATTCAGCGTTTCGGCAATATCAACACCTCCGCCCTGCGGAATATTGACATTTTCCGCAATCTTTGTGCTTATGTTATTTGCCAAAGCCGAACCTGCAAGAAAGTTTACCGTAGGCGTTTTAAGTGCAAGAACAAGCACTATTGTTACAACCAATGCGACTATTTTTCCAAACCGATTTTACAAATCATTTTTATAACCGATAACAAACGATATGACAAGCACTGCCAATAAAATAATATCAAGAGTTATATTCATGCCATACCCCCTTTATACGGTTACAACTTCAAGGCTGTTTGAATAAATCACCACAAAAGGTTGTATCCGATACTATAATCAGATTTTTATATCCATTGCGGCAGTATATTTTGACATTACTTTTGAATTTGTTTTTCCAAAATAAATATCTCTGCCTATGTTATAAAGTATATATTTTTTATTTATGTCTATAAAGTCAGTAACGCCTATAAGGGTTGTACTGTTCTTTAAAAACCGTTTTTGCTGTACAAATTCAGCATAGGTATATTACCGTCGTCAAATGCCAACAGTTTATTGCCGTTTGAGTCTATAGCCGAATGTAAGCTGTACATTTGAAAAATCGTTCGTCATAAACAATTTTTCCGCTTGATGAAATTCCCGTAACCCTGTTGTCGCCAAACGCATTAACCTTATCACCCACAAACTGAAGTTCATATACAACGGTATCGGGCATTTCGATTTTTGCATAGCTTTCTGTTTCATTTACGTTAAAAAGCTGTACGGTTGTTTTTGCGGTTACATCGGAATTTAAAAGTGCCACTGCGACACTTCTCGACGCCGCCGGAATATCGGCACATATAACCGCGTCACTTCCTGACGCCCACGAGAATATTTGTTCGCCTGATTTATTATATACAGATATACCGCCTCGGTATGACGATTTATCCGTAACAACCACTACATCACCGTTTGAAGAAAGTTCTGCCGACATAACAGTATCGGGATCGTCTACGTCATATTGAAGTTTATTGTCAATGTACAAACAAATTTTATTTCTGCCTTTTTTTCGGCAATTAAAATATAATTTCCGTCTACCTTTAATATCGGATCAACTATCGCCGTATCTATTTCCCACGACAGTTCCCGTTCCATCAATATACGACATATGATTCATTTTTCGCACATACAACACCGTTTTGTACGGTACAAATTCAGTTTCATTCGCACCCTCAAAAGAAACAATTTCATTTGACTTTATTTCTGTATTGTATTGTTCATCAGGTTTTTGTGTTGGGTCGGGTAATTGATTTTTGTCTGTTTTACTCGTTTTAAATACTTTAGATATATTGTTTGAAAAATTATTTTTGTAATTTCCGATTATTCCTGTATCTATCATTATAAAAGCGATTACAACAATTATACCTATTATCACACCTATGATTATACCTTTGTGGTCTCCGATTTTTAAATCGTCAAAAAATCCGACATCCGTTTCATAATCGGGATAATCTGTATCATCATCGTAATTTACATTATTGCTTAAAGTTTTTCTTCTTCGGAATTATTTTCTTCATCTGCTTCTTCTAAAAACAAGCTCGTCTTCCGGTTCTTCATCTGCTTCTTCCGAAACAGGTTCTTCTTCGGTTTTTTGTTTTCCTCACTTACTTCTTCCGAAACAGGTTCTTCCTTATCCGATACAGTTTCATCGTCTGTTTCCGTTATTTCATCATCCAATTCATCATCTGTTTCGGGTTCATCATCAAATGTATTACGTTTTTCGTCCTCCGCATAATGTATGAGGTCACTTATTGAACTTTCATTTATTTCGTCATCGTTTTTCATCAGTAATACACCTCCTTCAGACAAAGGCCTTGCGGCGGAGCGTTTATACCTGCTCTTTCTCTGTCTTTTGAATTTATTATGTCTGTCATATCGTTCGGATTAATCTTTCCGCCGCCGACAAAACAAGCGTTCCCGCAATAATTCTTACCATATTGTAAAGAAATCCGTTTCCGACAACATCAATCGTTATTATATCCCCCGTTTTTATCAACATCAAGCGAATAAATTTCTCTTACAGTTGTTTTTAACCGAAAATCCGCTTGACGCAAAACCTATAAAATCATGTTCACCAATAAACGCCTTTGCGGCAATCCGCATTTTTCTATATCCAAAGGATATTTATAATGCCACGAATATCTGTTCATAACCGCATCGGGAAATTCACGGTTTAAAATTTTATAAACATATCTCTTTTTCACCGCACTGCTGTTTGAATGAAAATTTTCGTCAGTATCTTCCGCCTCAAAACAAACAATGTCATTCGGTAAATATGTGTTTAACGCATACGGCAGTTTTCAGACGGTATTCTTGAATTTGTGAAAAGTTGCATACATAGTTTTCGGCGTGAACGCCTGTATCTGTTCGTCCGCAGCCTGTCAAATGTACATCTTCATTCACAATTTTCTGAATGGCTTTTTTACTGTTTCCTGTACTGTTATGTCATTTTTTCTGTATTTGCCAGCCGTGATAATCAGTACCGTCATATTGAATTTTCAGTTTAATATTTCTCATTATACCATTTCCATTACTAAATTGCAATTAAAAATTCTACCGCCATAATAAGAGCAGCCGCCAAAACAAATACGATACTTGCTCCCAAATCGACTTTACTCATATGTTTCTTTCATTTTTGTACGGTTATTGCCGCCGTTGTAGCACCTTGCCTCCATAGCCGTTGCAAGCTCGTCGGCACGTCTGAACGCATTTACAAAAAGCGGTACCAAAAGCGGTATCATAGCCTTTGCACGTCTTATTATATTTCCTGTTTCAAAGTCCGCACCTCTTGCCATTTGTGCTTTCATAATCTTGTCCGTTTCTTCGGCAAGCGTCGGAATAAATCTTATTGCAATAGTCATCATCATTGCAATTTCGTGTGACGGAACTTTTATTTTATTGAAAGGTTTTAACAGTTTTTCTATTCCGTCCGTAAGCTGTAAAGGTGACGTTGTAAGCGTAAGAAGTGACGTTCCCATTACAAGATACAAAAGCCTTATAACCATAAGTGAACCGATTCGATACCCTCTTTTGTAATCTTTAAAGTAAACTTAAATATCTTCAGTGCCCATACCGTATCACCCGGCGTCATAAACACATTAAGTACCGCCGTAAAATAAATATCCAAAGCATTGGCTTTAAGCCTTTTTAATATCATTTTAAAAGGTACACCGCTTATAAGAATTAATGTTATTGTGTAAATCGTAAATACGACATATGAAATCGGATTTTTAAAATGAACAACAATACTATGTAAAGTATCGTCGTCATTATTTTTACGGGCGGATTCATTTTATGGAGCGGTGAATTACCCGGAACGTACTGTCCTATTATTATATCTTTAAACATTGCCGCCACCTCCGATTAATTTTTTAATTGCGTCCGCGGCATATTTTACCGTATAAATATGCTCGGGCAAATCATAACCGGCAAGTCGCAGTTTATCGGTAAGCAATGTTACTTGCGGTACATTAAGACCGATTTTTCTGCAAATGCTCCGCTTGTGCGAACACCTCCAACCGTTCCCTGCATTTCAACGTGTCCGCCATTCATAACGATTACATCGTTCGGCGGTTTTTGCAACGTCCTCCATTGAATGAAACGAATATAATTATCATTTCTTTGTTTTCTTCGTGAGAAGTTTTTTATCGTTGCAAAGTATTTCATCTCTGCCTTTCGGATCAAGTCCCGCAGTCGGCTCGTCAAGTATAAGCACTTTTCGGATTCATTGCAAGCACACCGGCTATTGCAACCCGTCTTTTTTTTGACCGCCCGACAAGTCGAACGGTGAACGCGTTAAATGCTTTTTCTTTAAGTCCGACAAGTTGCGGCACTTTCTCTACTCTTTTATCAATTTCTTCATCACTGAATCCCCATATTTTTAACCGAATGAATACTTTATATACAGTTTCTTCAAAAGCTGATGTTCGGGATATTGAAACACAAGTCCGACTGTTTTTCTGACAAAGTCTTAAATCGGCTTTTGGGGCGGTAACGTCAATACCGTTAATAATAATTTTGCCCGAAGTCGGTTTACAAGTGCGTTGAAGTGCTGAATAAGCGTTGATTTTCCGCTGCCTGTATGACCGATAAGTGCAACAAGCTGCGAACCGTCCTCAATTTCAATATTACATCATAAAGTGCTTGACGTTCAAAAGGCATTCCTTGCTGATATATATAATTAACGTTTTCTGCTTTTATCATCTTTTTGTTTCTCCCAAAATTCTTATAATTTCATCAAAACACTCATCAACCGTCAGCACATCATCTGAAATTTCTATCCCCATTTTACGAAGTTCATACGCAAGTTCCGTAACCTGCGGAACATCAAGACCGAGTGACTTTAATTTTTCAACATTTTTAAATACTTCTTTCGGCGTACCGTCGAAGCACAATTTCACCGTCGTCAATAACAACGGTTTCTGTCCGCCTGTGCCGCTTCGTCCATATAATGAGTTATAAGCACAACTGTAATGTCTTTTTCTTCGTTAAGCATTTTTATCGTCTTTATAACTTCACTTCTGCCTTTTTGGGTCAAGCATTGCTGTCGGCTCGTCAAGTGTAAGTATTTCGATTCATTGCAAGCACCGACGCAATCGCCACTCTCTGTTTCTGACCGCCGGAAAGCTTTGACGGTGAACTTTGGGCATACTTTTGTCATATTGACTATTTCAAGACACTCGTCAACACGTCTGCGTATCTCTTTAGGCTCAACACCTAAATTTTCGGGTGCAAACGCCACCTCATCTTCAACCAGTGCCGCAACCATTTGGTTATCGGGATTTTGGAAAACCATACCTGCCGACTGACGTATATTAAATATATTATTTTCGTCAGCCGTATCCATACCTTTACATATACCTTACCGCCCGACGGCAAAAGTATAGCATTAAAATGCTTTGCAAGTGTTGATTTTCCGCTGCCGTTGTGACCGAGTATGGCGGTAAAAGAACCTTTTTCTATTTCAATGTTAATATCCTTTAAAACTTTTTCCTCTTTTTATCTCTCCGCTTTCCATATCTTCTTCACGGTAAATAAAAGAAAGATTTTTTTTTTTTTTTTTTATCATTTAATTTGTTCCTTTAAATTTATTTTGTACTGTGTTCCCTGCCAGCGTCCACTAATTCCACACGGCAAAACAAGATTATTTGATTTCATTGTAAGTCCGATTTCGTCGGCAGTGATTTTACCGCCGTATTTTCTGCCTACGGTCATAGAGAGTACATTTATAAGCACTTGTGCACTAAGACCTGTCGTATATGAATTTATAAGGAAAAATAACGGTTTATCCGAAAGAATTTTCATACATTCTTCAATTAACGGATAAAGTTCATTTTCAATCTTCCAAACCTCACCCGACGGACCTCTGCCGTATGACGGCGGATCCATAATTATTGCGTCATACTGACGACCGCGTCTGTTTTCACGCTGTACGAATTTAACAACGTCATCGACAATATATCTTACGGGTCTGTCGCCAAGTCCCGACGACACAACATTTTCTTTTCGCCCAAGTTACCATACCCTTTTGACGCGTCAACGTGTACAACTTCCGCACCTGCTTCAAGTGCCGCAACTGTTGCACCGCCTGTATATGCAAAAAGGTTAAGTACTCTTATAGGTCTGTCCGCCTTTTTTATAAGCTCTGAAAACCAATCCCAATTTACAGCTTGTTCAGGAAAAAGTCCTGTATGCTTAAAGCCCATAGGCTTTATATTAAAAGTCAAATTGCGATAATTAACAGTCCAACGCTCGGGAAGTTTCTTATTCAAGTACTCCCACTTTCCGCCGCCCGATTTTGAACGGTGATACCAAGCGTCAGCCTTATTCCAAAGTTTTTTATCAGATTTTAAACTCCAGACTGCCTGTGGGTCGGGACGTCTTAAAAGATAATCTCCCCAATATTCAAGTTTTTCTCCGTCAGCACTGTCTATAAGTCTGTACTGTTCCCATTTATCTGCACTCCACATACTAATCTCCTATTTCAAATTATAAGTATTCAATTTAATATTTTATCATTTCAACATATATATCGTCAATAGCCGACAGGTAAAAATATAAAATATTTAATATATATATTCACAATTTGCGAATTTTGTGATAAAATATAGTTTGAATTATGGTAGAACGGAGTGAAAATAAATGAAAGTAGCAATAATTGGTTTGGGGTTAATCGGCGGTTCAATCGCACGCAGACTTCGCGGGTTTTCACAACTGCACAATTTCCGCATACAACCGAACATCCGAAACTGTCTTACTTGCAAAGCAGCAGGACGGTGCAATAGACGAAGGAAGTTCGGACGTAAGCGAAGTAATGGATAATGCTGATTTAATCATACTTTGTCTTTATCCGCAGCTTAATGTCGATATGGTTAAAAACAACTTGTCACACATCAAACCGGGTGCGGTTATAACAGACGTTTCCGGTGTTAAGGGTTTTATGATTGATGAAATGTCTAAAATACTTCCCGACAATGTGGACTTTATCGGCGCACATCCTATGGCAGGACGTGAAGTCGGCGGTTATCAAAGTTCGACCGACACACTTTTCAACAAAGCGTCATTTCTGATTACGCCGACAAAGAAAAACAAACCCGAAAATATTGCTCTTATTCGTGAGCTTGCCGAATATATCGGCTGTAAGCACGTTGTCACAACAACACCGGAAGAACATGACGCGGTAATCGCATACACAAGTCAGCTTATGCACGTTGTAGCCGTTGCTCTTTGCGACAATCCTATGATTGAACGTTCAACGTTTTTCAGTGCGGGAAGTTTGCGTGACTGTACAAGAGTCGCGATTATAAACGCTCAAATGTGGAGTGAACTTTTCGTTGAAAACAAGGAACAGCTTGTAAACAGAATACACGAAATGCAGGCAAGTCTCGGAAAGATTGCCGAAGCGGTCGAAAACAGTGACAGAGAAAAGCTTGAAGAAATTATGACTCACGCAACCTCTCAAAAAAATGAAATGGTTAATGGAATAAAAGGAGTTTATTATGCCGAGAAACAAAGAAGAAACAGAGGGTTTATCACTTTTAGGTAACAAAAAACAGTCTACAAGGACACATATGCACCGGAGGTACTTGAAACATTCGTAAACAAACACCAAGGCAACGATTATATGGTAACGTTTGACTGTCCCGAATTTACGTCGCTTTGTCCAATCACAGGTCAGCCGGATTTTGCAAAATCACTATCAACTATATTCCAAACGTGAAAATGGTTGAATCAAAATCATTAAAGCTGTATCTGTTCAGTTTCAGAAATCAAGGTGATTTTCACGAGGACTGTATCAATATTATAATGAAAGACCTTGTTAAACTTATGGAGCCGAAATATCTTGAAGTTAAAGGTATTTTCACGCCGCGGCGGCATATCTATTTATCCGTTTGCAAACTACGGTCAACCGGGTACTAAATATGAAAAAATCGCTGAAAACAGATTGTTTGACAGTTTGAAATAAATGGAGGATTAAAATGAAAACAGAAAAGCACTTGTTGTTTTATCGGGCGGTCAGGACAGTACAACTTGTCTGTTCTGGGCAATAGACAAATTTGGTAAAGAAAATGTATCTGCAATAGGTTTTGACTACGGTCAGCGTCACAAGCTTGAGCTTGAATGTGCAGACAAGATTTGTAAAAAGTCGGTATTCCTTATGAAATCGTTCCGACACCTATTATAAATCAGCTTTCCGCAAATTCACTTACGCGTGAAGATATTCCCGTTGAGGAAACAAAGCCGGAGGGTACACCGCCGAATACATTTGTTGAGGGCAGAAACTTATTGTTTTTTTAAGCTATGCCGCTATATATGCAAAAAACTCACGGCATAACAGACCTTGTAACAGGCGTATGCGAAACAGATTTTTCTGGTTATCCGGATTGTCGTGATATTTTCGTTAAATCTCTTAATGTTACAGTCAATCTTGCTATGGATTACAATTTTTGTTATCCACACACCGCTTATGTGGCTGAACAAGGCTGAAACTTGGAAAATGGCTGACGATTTGGGTGTACTTGACACTATTTACAACGAAACACTTACTTGTTATAACGGCGTACTCGGCGAAGGATGCGGACACTGTCCGTCATGCACGCTCAGAAGACGCGGTTACGAACAATATATGGAGATGAAAAATGTACGAAGTAAAGAAAAGATTTGAAATAAGTGCGGCACACAAGTTAGACCTTGACTACGACTCAAAATGCACGAATTTTCATGGTCACAACTGGATAATTGACGTATATCTTTCAAAGTGAAACTCTTGGCAAAAACGGTATGGTTCTTGATTTTACACATCAAACGCAAAATTCAAGACAAGTTTGACCACAAGGTTATTAATGAAGTTGTACCGTTCAATCCTACTGCCGAAAACTTGGAGAAATACATTTGCGATGAGCTTGCACCGTTCTGTTATCGTGTTGACGTACAGGAAAGTCAGGACAACATTGCAAGCTACATCAAAGATGATGTTAAAATAAAACTGTTATAAGGAAAATCAAAATGAAAGTAATCGAAATTTTTGACAGTATTGACGGCGAGGGCATACGAACAGGACAATGTGCAACATTTATACGCCTTGCAGGCTGTAACCTACGCTGTTCGTACTGCGATACGGTTTATTCACTGTTCGGTGAAGAAACGCCTTGTGAATATACTGAAATGACTGTTGATGAAATTATTTCAAAGGTTAATATGACTTACAAGCGTGTTACGCTTACAGGCGGTGAGCCTCTTGTTCATACCGACAGTGCGGAGCTTGTTTCAAAACTGACCGAAATCGGCTGTGATGTTAATATTGAAACGAACGGCGCAGTTGATATAGTTGATTTTCTCGGCAAAGTGCCGAAGTCGGATAATTTGTTTTTACTATCGACTACAAACTTCCGTCAAGCGGTATGACCGACAAAATGATTTGGAATAATTTTATTAATCTACGGCCTTGCGATGTTATCAAATTCGTTATAGGCTCTGACGAAGATATGAACTTGACTATTGATATAGTCAAGAAGTTAAAACAAGTTTATACCGAAATGCCACATATTTATCTCGGTGCGGTTTACGGAATGTATGACGCACAAAAACTTGTCAATATAATGCTTAAAGAGCCTGTGCTTTGTGACGCAACATTTCAAATTCAACTTCACAAGGTTGTCTGGGATCCGGAAGAAAGAGGTGTTTAAATGAAAAAGAATTTAATCACGAAAAGATAAAAGAGGCTATACGCACAATTCTTACAGAACTTGGCGACGACCCCGACCGTGAGGGATTAAAGGATACTCCCGACCGTGTTGCGCGTATGTATGACGAAATTTTTGAGGGTATGCGATACACCAATGACGAAATCGCTGAAATGTTTAACAAGTGCTTTGAGGTTGACTCAAACGACCTTGTAATCGTTAAAGATATTGAAGTTTTCAGTCACTGTGAACATCACCTTGCACTTATGTACAATATGCATTGCCACGTCGGATATATTCCGAACGGCAAGGTTATCGGTCTTTCAAAGATTGCCCGCATATGCGATATGGTTTCAAAAAGACTTCAGCTTCAAGAACGTATCTGCTCGGATATTGCCGAAGTTATCCAAAAGGTTTGCGATACTGAGGACGTAATCGTTGTTGTTGAGGGTGAGCATAGCTGTATGACAGCTCGCGGTATCAAGGCTCGCGGTGCTAAAACACGCACAAGTGCTATACGCGGTCTTTTTGACACCGACCACGGATTGCGTAATGAATTTTATCAATTAATAAAAGACTAAAAATTAAAATACCGCTAATATCTAAAGATTAGCGGTATTTTTTATAATCTTCTTCATTTTCTTTAGTTCCTGTTTATCTGCCAAATTTACAACAGAAGTAAACAGTTTTACGGTTGAATTATCAAAATATTTTTCATCAATTCTTCCAATTCATCGTTTTTTACTTCATCTTTCGTTATAACAGGGGTACAAATGAATTTATCTTCTCCACGCGATATATAACCCTTTTTATGCACTTATTTATCACCGTATATGTAGTGTTTCTGTTCCAGCCAATATCAATATTCAGTATTTTTGCAATTTCACCTGCGGTTATACTGCCCTCACGCCACAAAACGTCCATAACCTTACGTTCAGATTCAAACAAATTCATAATTTTCTCCCCTATCTTTTCAATCTCAAATATTTAGGAAAATGATTTTCAGTATTCCGTTTGACGCTTTTCCCCAACCTATCGGATAACCGTTTACGGTTACGGCACTCCAGCCTTTTTATCACATTCGACTGTATTACCCATAAGATACTTTTTAAGTTCTTCACTGTCACATTCAAAAATCAACGGTATTCTTAAAATCTTCTTTTTTAAGTGCCAGGCAAAGTGCATATGACGGCTCAAATCTGTTTTACGATATTCCGAGATTAAGACCGTTTCTGACAACCTTAATTTTATCAACGTCAATACATTTCGGTTTCAAGTGTAAAGCTGTTCTCCGAACAGACAAAATTCACCGTCAAGTTCTGTATTCAAAAAACTCTTTTTCAAATTGTCTGTACACCTTTTGGCATCCGTCATACTTGTTTTTTTAGGCTTATTTACTTCACTTTCGTAATTGTCCAAACTGTGAAACAGTGCCACAAAATGTCCCTCACCGTTATTTTTATGCGGAAAAATTCTTCGTGCTTTGCTCATATCACAGTTGAATTTGACCACTCTCCTCTGCCTTTAGACAGCATATCAAGATTATTTGGTTCTACAAGTTCCACATTATAATTTTTCAAGCATATACGCACACACCTGCTCATTTTCCTCCGATGCAAACGTGCACGTTGAATACACAATATATCCTCCGCCTTTAAGCATTTTCATTGCACAATCAAGTATATGTTTCTGTCTTACACCGCACGAAACCGTATGTTCAACACTCCATTCGTCCACTGCCTGCGGGCTCTTTCTGAACATCCCCTCACCGCCGCATGGTTGCGTCAACTATAATCTTATCAAAAAAAATGCACATATTTTTCAGCCAGCCTTTGAGGTGTTTCATTTGTGACTACTGCATTAGTCAAACCAGATCTGTCTATATTGTCCAGACAATATATTTGCACGGTTTTTTTACAATTTCATTTGCTACAACAACCCGTTTTTGCCGATAAAAGCACCTGCCTGAGTAGCTTTTCCGCCGGGTGCGGCACACAAATCAAAGTACATAATCGTCACTTTCAATATTCAAAGCCGATACGGTTGACGCGCGGACGGCTCTGAAAATAAAAAAGTCCCGCAAGGTGATAAGGGTGATTACCTGAAATTTTAGACTTATCCGCATAAAATCCGTCGTTGCACCAAGGTACATTCTGAAGTTCACCAAATTCCTTGATTACTGCGTCTTTTGCACCTACTTTTGAAGTATTTATTCGTATTCCGTAAATATCGGAGTTTCGTCCATTGATTTTATAAAATCATCATACTCATCTCCGAGCATTTTTCATTCTGTCCTCAAATTTTTCAGGCAATCTCATACTTATCCCCTTTTTCTTTTTTACTATAACAATAGTATAAATTAAATTTTAATTCGTGTCAATATAAAGACAAAAAAGTGGTGACCAATGATCGCCACTACGAAGTTTTGCAGAAAATTCAAGAGAAAAACAACTGCCATAAAGGCAGTTGTTTAAAAAAGAGTTCAAATTATGATTAGCAATTTTCTGAGAAATACTTATTTCTAACCATCTGTGATTGTAAGTTTTCGCCAATGATTCGTTTGAAACAACCTTCATAGCAGCGATATGATCACCGATTTCAGTGTTGTAACCATTGTTTAGTTGGCCTTCATGGCAGAATAGATACCGTCGGCTGTAACGTCACCCTTAACAAAGCTGATTGTTGTTGAACCTGTTGGGTTGGAACTCTCTGAGCGCTGAGCCGATAAGTTTACGTTTAGTTCAAATAACAAGACCGATAGCCTTTGCAGCACCTGTTGAGTTAGGAACGATGTTTACAGCAGCAGCTCTTGATCTTCTTAGGTCACCCTTTCTTTGAGGACCGTCAAGAGTCATCTGGTCACCTGTGTAAGCGTGAATTGTACACATGATACCACTCTGGATTGGAGCGTATTTGTTAAGTGCGTCAGCCATAGGAGCTAAGCAGTTTGTTGTACAAGAAGCAGCTGAAATGATGTTGTCGCCCTTCTTTAGTGTTTCGTGGTTTACGTTGTAAACGATTGTTGGTAGGTCGTTTCCTGCAGGAGCTGAAATAACAACCTTCTTAGCACCTGCATTGATATGAGCCTGAGCCTTAGCCTTGATGTGTAGAAACCTGAGCATTCCAAGAACTACGTCTACGTCAAGGTCGCCCCATGGACAATTATTTGCATCAGGAAAGCGTAGATTTTGATTTCTTTTCCATCAACTGTGATTGAATCTTCACCTGCTGAAACTGTATCAGCCTTCTCATATTTACCCTGTGATGAATCATACTTTAGTAGATGAGCAAGCATCTTTGGGCTTGTAAGGTCGTTGATAGCAACAACTTCATAACCCTCTGCGCCGAACATCTGTCTGAATGCAAGACGTCCAATACGTCCGAATCCGTTAATCGCAACTTTAACTGCCATTTAAATTCCTCCTAAAAAATATATATATTTTTTTTTATCTTTGAGTGAGCATAGTATATGCCCATTTATATATTTTACATCAAATTTATAAAATATACAAGCCTATATGTTAAATTTATATCATTTTAATGATTAATTCTTCCTTTTGCACAAAAAGCAGCCTATTTATATCAGTTTTATATATAATTTTTAAACAAAATGAACTGCTGTGAAAATTCACAGCAGTTCATAATTATCTTATTCTATTTCTTCGTTGTCAACTTCTTCGCCGTCGATAGTAATATTAATATCTTTATACATACTCATACCTGTACCGGCAGGGATAAGTTTACCGATGATAACATTTTCCTTGAGACCGATAAGTGGGTCAACCTTGCCCTTGATAGCTGCATCTGTAAGAACCTTGTAGTTTCCTGGAATGATGCGGCTGAAAGGAATGATTCGGTTGCAAGAGAAGCCTTAGTGATACCAAGAAGTACAGGAGATGCAGTTGCAAAATTCAGTACCGCCCTTTTTCCTTAACTCTCTCGTTTGCCTCTTCAAGTTCAAACTTATCAACAAGTGAACCGATAAGAAGATCAGTTTCGCCTGCCTTCTTCAACTCTAACCTTACGCAACATTTGACGTGTGATAACTTCGACGTGCTTATCGTTAATATCAACACCCTGCATACGGTATGTTCTCTGAACTTCACGCGCGATATAAACCTGAACGGCATGAGGACCTCTGATATGAAGAATATCATTAGGGTTTACAGAACCCATTGTAAGTTCGTCACCCGCCTCAATAACGTCACCGTCATGAACTTTAATACTTGAACCGTATGGAATTGTATAAGTCTTAGCTTCACCTGTCTGGTCATTGGCAACTGTAACTTCTCTCTTACGCTTTGATTCTGTTACAGTAATTTTACCGCCGATTTCTGAGATTATAGCAAGACCCTTCGGACGTCTTTGCCTCGAAAAAGTTCCTCGACACGAGGAAGACCCTATGTAATATCGCTGCCTGACGCAACACCGCCGGCGTGGAAAGTACGCATTGTAAGCTGTGTACCCGGTTCACCGATTGACTGTGCGGCAATAATACCAACTGCCTCACCGACATTAACAAGTTCACCTGTAGCAAGGTTTGTACCGTAACATTTAGCACAAACACCGATTTTTGACTTACAAGTAAGTACGCTTCTGATATATACTTTTCGATACCGGCATTAACAATATTATTAGCCTGTACGTCTGTTATAAGTTCACCGTTCTTTGCAAGAACTTCGCCTGTTTCAGGGTGAATAACATCCTGCATAGCTGTACGGCCGACGATACGGTCATATAGCGGTTCGATACTTTTTTTACCGTCAGTTGATTTCAGTTACCCATTCACCTTCATCAGTACCGCAGTCGATTTCACGAACGATAACGTCTGTGATACGTCAACAAGACGACGAGTAAGGTAACCTGAGTCGGCTGTTCTAAGAGCTGTATCTGTAAGACCTTTACGCGCACCGTGTGATGAAATGAAGTATTCAAGTACATTAAGACCTTCTCGGAAGTTAGCACGGATAGGAATTTCGACTGTTCTACCCTGTGTATCCGCCATAAGTCCACGCATAGCTGCAAGCTGACGAATTTGGTTAACACTACCACGGGCACCTGGTCAGCCATCATAAAGATTGGATTGAACTCACCAAGGTGTTCCATCATGGCGTCTGTGACATCAGATGAAGCCTTTGCCCAAATTTTAATTGTCTGTTGATAACGTTCTTCATTTGTAAGAAGACCCATCTGATACTTCTGCATAATTCCTTCGACTTGCTTTTTCAGCGTCAGCAAGGATAACTTGTTTCTTTTCAGGAACTTCGATATCTGATACGGCAACAGTTATAGCACCTCTTGTAGAATACTTATAACCTGTAGCCTTAATCTTATCAAGCACTTCGGCTGTTTCTGAAGTACCGCAAACTCTGATACACTTATCAATAATTTTACCAAGCTGTTTCTTACCTACAACAAAGTCGATTTCAAGGTCAAATTCATTTTCAGGATTTGATCTGTCAATATAACCGATATGCTGAGGAATATTATTATTGAATATAATTCTACCGACAGTTGTACCGATAAGTTTTGACTTTTCTACTCCGTTAATCTTCTTTGTAACTTCAACAAGAATTCTTTCGTGTAGAGTTACTTCGTGATTATAATAAGCAAGAAGTGCCTCGTCAAATGTAGTATACTTCTTTATTACAAACTTCTTAGCCTCACTTATTAATTTCTTCAGCGAAATTTGAAGTGATTTATTCGGTAATACCAAAGTTACAGGATTTGCGTGAATTTCTGTTTCATTCATTGCAACTTCCGGCAACTCTCTCATATATTTAAGAGCCTCTCTTACATCAGTAAAGCTCTTGATTGGTTCTTCTTCATTGTATATAACAACGTTTTCTTCCTGTTCCATATCAGAAAGTCTTTCGATTAATACATTGATTTTAGGTTCATCATCAAGAATTGTATCAATAATTCTGTCATAATGTTCCTTTTGAATTGTCAGGTAGTAAGAACCAAGTATCATATCCTGTGTAGGAACTGTTACAGGGTGTCCGTCCTGCGGTTTAAGCAAGTTATTTGCTGAAAGCATTAGGAAACGTGCCTCGGCCTGTGCCTCCGGTGAAAGAGGAACGTGGATAGCCATCTGGTCACCGTCGAAGTCGGCGTTATAAGCCGTACATACAAGCGGATGAAGCTTTAGAGCACGTCCTTCAACAAGTTTTGGCTCAAATGCTTGAATACCAAGTCTGTGAAGTGTAGGCGCACGGTTTAGAAGTACAGGATGCTCCTTAATTACGTCCTCAAGAACGTCCCAAACCTCTGGCTTTGTTCTCTCAACCATTCTCTTTGCACTCTTTATATTATGTGCAAGTCCGCGAGATACAAGTTCTTTCATTACGAAAGGCTTAAACAATTCGATAGCCATTTCCTTTTGGCACACCGCACTGATAAATCTTCATTTCCGGACCTACAACGATAACGCTACGACCTGAGTAGTCAACACGCTTACCAAGCAAGTTTTGACGGAAACGTCCCTGCTTACCTTTAAGCATATCCGAAAGTGATTTTAGCGGTCTGTTACCCATTCCTGTTACAGTTCTTCCGCGACGACCGTTATTGATAAGTGCGTCAACAGCCTCTTGTAACATACGTTTTTTCGTTTCTGATAATAATATCAGGAGCACCAAGTTCAAGAAGTCTTTTTAAACGATTGTTTCTGTTTATAACTCTTCTGTAAAGGTCATTAAGGTCAGACGTTGCAAAACGTCCGCCGTCAATTGTACCATAGGTCTAAGTTCCGGCGGAATTACCGGAATAACAGTCATAATCATCCATTCAGGTCTGTTACCCGAAAGTCTGAATGCCTCTACAATTTCAAGTCTTTTAATAATTCTTGCTTTCTTTGTGTCCTTGTGTAGCGTCAAGCTCTTCCTTTAATTCTCTTTGAAAGTTCTTCAAGATCAATTCTTTCAAGCAAAGTCTTGATAGCCTCTGCACCCATACCTGCTTTGAACTTATCGCCGTACTTTTTCATATGCCTCACGATATTCAGCCTCTGAAAGAATCTGATTTTGCATAAGATTTGAAGTTCCTTTGATCAGTTACAATATATGATGCAAAATAAAGTACCTTTTCAAGCTGTCTTGAGAAAGGTCAATGATAAGTCCCATTGATGACGGAACACCTTTGAAATACCAAATATGTGAAACAGGAGTTGCAAGAGCAATATGTCCCATTCTTTCACGTCTTACTTTTGCTTTTGTTACTTCAACTCCGCAGCGTTCGCAGACCTTTCCTTTAAATCTGATTTTCTTATATTTACCACAGTGACACTCCCAATCCTTTGTAGGATCCGAAAATCTTTTCACAGAATAATCCGTCCTTTTCAGGCTTAAGAGTACGGTAGTTTATGGTTTCAGGCTTTAAAACTTCACCGTGTGACCAACTTAGTATTGTCTCGGGAGAAGCTAAACCGATTTTAATTGCCTCAAAGCTGTTAAATTCTAACATCTAAAACCTCCATAGTCTATTCACACGTCATGATTATATTTCGTCGTCATCGCCGAAATCAATATCATCAGAATCATCAACGCCGAAATCATTTTTCGTCTGAATCATCCAAAACCATACTTGCATCATTAAGATCATCTTCATCAAAAGTATCTGTAATTCCGTCCTTGTCCTCCATTGTTTGTACAAGTTCTTCGCTTACAACACCTTCGTCCTCATCTTCAAATGATGCGTCAAGGTCGATTTCTTCCATATTATGATTAGAATCTTAATATCAAGTGCAAGTGACTGAAGTTCCTTAACAAGTACCTTAAATGATTCAGGAATACCTGACTTAGGAATATTTTTCACCCTTAACGATTGCCTCGTATGTCTTAACACGACCGACAATATCGTCAGATTTAACTGTCAGGATTTCCTGCAATGTATAAGCGGCACCGTAAGCCTCCAAAGCCCAAACTTCCATTTCACCGAAACGCTGACCGCCGAACTGAGCTTTACCGCCCAAAGGCTGTTGAGTAACAAGTGAGTAAGGACCTGTTGAACGTGCGTGAATCTTATCATCAACAAGATGGTGAAGTTTCAAGTAATACATGACGCCGACTGTAACAGGGTTATCAAACTTTTCACCCGTACGTCCGTCATATACGACTGACTTAAAGTCAGGTCTTAAACCTGCCTCTTTAAATGCAAGTTTTATATCTTCGTCCTGTGCACCGTCAAATACAGGAGTTGCAAGTTTAATAAATCTTCCTTCTCTTGCCTTTGACTTAGCGTCAATTATATTTTGTCTGAAATTATCGTCAATAATTGTATTTTCAAGCTGTTCACGAGTCTTTAAGCTTAGACATCTGTATGCGTAACCCAAGTGCATTTCAAGCACCTGACCAATATTCATACGAGAAGGCACGCCCAAAGGGTTAAGAACGATTTGTAGTGGTGTACCGTCTTCAAGAAATGGCATATCTTCTGCGGCAATACTCTTGAAACAACACCCTTATTACCGTGACGTCCCGCCATTTTATCGCCGACAGAAATCTTTCTCTTTTGAGCGATAACACAACGTACAACTTCATTTACGCCCGGTGACAATTCATCGCCGTTTTCTCTTGTGAACTTCTTAACATCTATAATTATACCCTGTTCACCGTGAGGCACACGGAGAGATGTATCTCTGACTTCTCTTGCCTTTTCACCGAAGATTGCACGAAGGAGTCTTTCCTCGGCTGTAAGCTCTGTTTCACCCTTTGGAGTTACTTTACCGACAAGGATATCGCCTGCGTGTACTTCCGCACCGATTCTGATAATACCCTGTTCGTCAAGGTCCCCTTTTAGAGTATCTTCCGATACGTTAGGAATATCTCTTGTAATTTCTTCAGGATTAAGTTTTGTATCACGTGCTTCACATTCATATTCTTCAATGTGAATTGATGTGAACACATCATTTTTAACAAGTTCTTCACTGATAAGAACAGCGTCCTCGTAGTTATAACCTTCCCAAGTCATAAATCCGATAAGAATATTCTTACCAAGTGCAAGTTCACCGTTATCCATAGCAGGGACCGTCGGCGATTATGTCGTTTCTCTTAACTCTTTCGCCCTCTTTAACGATAGGTCTGTAGTTGATACAACAGCTTTGGTTTGAACGTGCAAACTTAATAAGTTTGTGCGTATGTCTGATACCGCTGTCACCCTTAATTACGATTTGGTCTGCGGCAACTTTTTCAACTACACCGTCTTCCTTAGTAAGTACGGCACTACCGGAGTCTTTAGCTATCTTATGTTCGATACCTGTACCGACGATAGGAGAATCCGTTGTCAAAAGAGGCACTGCCTGACACTGCATGTTAGAACCCATAAGTGCTCTGTTAGCGTCATCGTTTTCAAGGAATGGGATACAAGCCGTAACAACCGATACAAGCTGTCTCGGTGAAATATCCATATAATCAATTCTTGAACCCGGTACTTCCAAGATTTCATCTCTGTAACGGGCAGAAACCTTTTTATCTATAAAACGTCCTTCCTCATCAAGAGGTTCGTTCGCCTGTGCGATTACAAATTCATCTTCGGTATCGGCTGTCATATAAACGATTTCATCTTTTACACGACCTGTTTCCTTATCAACTTTTCTGTAAGGTGCCTCAATAAATCCGTATTGATTAATCTTTGCAAATGTTGCAAGTGATGTAATCAAACCGATGTTAGGACCTTCAGGAGTTTCGATAGGACACATTCTGCCGTAGTGAGAATAGTGAATATCACGAACTTCAAATCCGGCTCTTTCTCTTGAAAGACCGCCCAGATAAAGTGCTGAAATTCTTCTCTTATGACGAAGTTCGGCAAGAGGGTTGTTCTGGTCATAAACTGTGACAACTGTGATGAACCGAAAAATTCGTTTATTGTCGCGATTATCGGTCTTATATTAATTAATGATGTAGGTGTTATAATTTCAAGTTCCTGTGTTGACATTCTTTCTCTTACTGTTCTTTCCATACGAGCAAGACCAATTCTGAATTGGTTTTGAAGAAGTTCACCGACACAACGAACACGTCTGTTTCAAGGTGGTCGATGTCATCAACATTACCTATGCCGTTAGCAAGATTTAGACAATAGTTTACAGACGCAAACATATCGTCGATAATTATATGCTTAGGAGCAAGTTCATCAATTCTTGCCCATAGCTGTTCCTTGATTTCATCTTCTGTTTCGGCATTTTCAAGTATTTCTTCAATAATTGCTTTTCTAACCTTTTTAACAGGGAAATCTTCAACTTCAAAGTCAACATACTCGTCAAGGTAAACCATATTGTTAGAGAATACTCTTACCTTTTTACCTTCAACAAGCAATTCAACCTGATTTACACCTGCTCTTTCGATTTGCATAGCCAAATCCGCACTTATTGCGTCACCTTCATTAGCGATTATTTCGCCTGTTCTCGGGTCTGCAACAGGTTCTGCAAGTGTTCTGCCTTTAATTCTTGCCGAAATAGCAAGCTTTTTATTTACTTTATATCTACCAACTTTAGCAAGATCATATCTTCTCGGATCGAAGAACATATTCATTATAAGTGATTCTGCATTTTCTACGTTAAGAGGTTCACCCGGACGAAGTCTTTATAAATTTCAAGGAGTCCTTCTTCTCTTGATTCCGTAGTATCTTTTTCAAATGTTGCAAGAAGTCTTATATCCTCACCGAATACGTCAAGTATTTCGGCATTTGAACCAAGTCCCATTGCTCTTAAAAGAACTGTTACCGGCAATTTTCTTGTTCTGTCTATTCTTACCGAGAAAACATCGTTTGAATCTGTTTCATATTCAAGCCATGCACCTCTGTAAGGAATAACTGTTGAACTGTAAAGCGGTTTACCTGTCTTATCACGTTCAAATTCGTAATAAATACCCGGTGAACGTACAAGTTGGCTGACGATTACACGTTCAGCACCGTTAATAACGAATGTTCCCTGCTCTGTCATTAGAGGGAAATCACCCATAAATATTTCCTGTTCCTTAATTTCGCCTGTTTCAGTGTTGATAAGTCTTACACTTACTCTCAAAGGAGCGGCATACTTTGTATCCCTTTCCTTACATTCTTCAACGCTGTACTTTGAATTGTAATCCAATCTGTAATCAAAAAATTCAAGTACAAGCTTACCGGCGTGGTCTGTTATAGGAGAAATATCGTGGAATATTTCCTTTAGACCTTCTTCAAGAAACCACTTATAGGAGTCTTTCTGTACCTCTATAAGATTAGGCATATCCAAAACTTCTTTAATTTTTGAATAGCTTAGACGCACATTTTTTCCTACTTCTACTTCATGCACCATTTTCTTAAATCACCTCATCATCATAATAGTAGTTTAAGTATTTTTCCTTTTATCCTAAATTCTCTCCAAAATTAGTTGCATTTTGTATATATTCATGCTATAATACATACAATGATAATGTGAAATTTATTGGATAGTATCCCGATTTTAAGTCTAAGATACAGTTTATTATATTATCACAAATAATACGGTATGTCAAGGGCATACCGTATTATTTTAGAATTTTTTTTATAAATCTTTTGCATTTTTGACTCAAACTGATATATAATATATAAATAAGGCTGGCGACAGTTTTTCATCAGCCCAAATAACTTATATGGAGAGATTTTTAGTTATGCTTAAATTTAGTTGTAATATTGATTATATCCCCGTATCGGTGGATTTATAGAAAAAATTATATGCCTGAGGCAAACGGTTATTGCTTATGTTAAAGTATACCTGCTTGCACTGTCTCTTTGCGGTTTACGGATATGAAATGTCCGCAAGCAGTATTGCAAGTCAGCTTAATTTACTTGAAAGCGATGTTATAAACGCATTTGACTATTGGAATAAAAAGGTGCTTTGAAATATGATAAAGACAGCGGAAATATCAGTTTTCCGCTAAAGAAGAAAATATGAACGTAAGCATTTCCACAAGACAAGCCGAGCCTATTCAAAATACAGAAAGCAGTCCAAGTAAAAAGAGTATAGACCAAGTTTCAAATGCTATGACTCAAAATAAAGAACTTGCCGATTTATGCTTACTTGCACAGGAAATACTCGGTAAAACACTTACAAACAGTGAAATTGAAACACTTTATTATTTTTATGATGAACTTCAGCTTTCACCGGAGGTTATAACAATATTGCTTGAATACTGTGTTTCAAACGGCAAAAAAATATGAACTATATCGAAAAAGTAGCCATATCGTGGAATAAAAACGGTATATTCACTATAGACGCTGCCGATAAATTCATAACAGCCGAAAAAGAAAAAAACGGCTACGCATATAAAATCAGAAAGCTTTTCGGTATTGAAAACAGAAACCTTTCAAAACAGAAGAAAATTATCTAAAAACGTGGCACGATAAATTTTTGATGGATGAAGATATGGTTGAACTTGCATATGAGTATTGCATTATGCAGACAACAAAAAACTCTCGTTTCCATATATCAACTCAATTTTAAAACGTTGGCACGAACTTAATATTCATAATATTGTCGACGCAAAGAAAGACCACGAAGATTTTAAGACAAAAATAAATCTCAAAAAGATTTGAGCGTTTATGATGATAATAATATTAATTATGATGAACTTGAAGAAATAATGCGTGATAAGATGTAAAGGAGATTGAAATTCAATCTCCTTTTTTTAATGTTTTTGTATTGACAAACTCTTTTTGTATAATATAATAATATAGTTACTAAAACACAGATGAAATATGTATGTAACGCATTTTATACAGTATTGTAATAATGCTGACGTAGCTCAGTAGGCAGAGCACTTCATTGGTAATGAAGAGGTCGGCGGTTCGACTCGCTCGTTAGCTCCAAGGAATTGTCCCCGAATTTGGCTATATAGCTTTGTTTGGGGGCTTTTGTTTGTCCTTATACATTTCTTATCATCAAGCGATTTTTTGATTTTGTCCTTTATTTGTCCTTTATTGCTTTCAAAATTGCAAAATATCTTATTCAGATTATTTAATAAATTTGTCACATAAAAGAAAAGCCAAACCGTATAACAAACGATTTAGCACATATTTTTAGACATAAATATTATAATTTCAATTTTATTATCCGTATAAGCCGCATATTTAGCCTTTAAAGCCTTTTTAATATGTTTGCTACTTTTTTCAGTCATAATAAAAAGCCGCTTATGGCGGCGGATAGGTTGAGTATTCCGCCGCATAAAGCGGCTTTTATTCTGTTCTATTTTCTTCAATACTTTTAATTGTGGTATTTTTTCCTCTAAAAGTTCATTTACAAGTCCGTTTATACTTTTCCCTTGTTCTTGTGCATATTGACTTATAATAGCCTTTTTGCCTTTTTTAACTACTATTCTTAAACTATCATAATTTTTTGAATTATATTTATTTTTGCTCTTGTTTGTGAATTTCCTTTAGATTCAGTCATATTATCACCCCTTGACAATACCTATACTTTTTGATAAAATACAAGTAGATAAAGGAGTGACTTAACGGTCATTCTGCAATAATGTTATTTAAAAGTAGAATTTATTTCTACCCCTAAAGTCGTCCATTATGCGAGAATGGGCGGCTTTATTTTTTTATCACATATACAAGCAAAAACAAAATGATTAATACCAACGTGCTTTCACTCATTATATTTTTTCCTTTCCCCGTAAGTCAGAATAACCGCCCAAGTCACCCCCCGACACTACAGGAGATTAAATAAATCTTTAATCTAAGGATATTATAACATAGTTTTTTATGTTGTACAAGTAGAATTTTACATAAAAATACTTGTACAAGTTTGTATGATTTGTATATTGTATTATAGTTGTACAAGTAGTATAATATAACCATAGTCAAGGTTGACTACACGAAAACGAAAGGAGCGAAACACAATGAGAAACATTCACACAATCCGCCGCATAGTTGCAACTATGGCAAACCGATTGAAGAAAATGGGCTTAACACTTTCCGCCGCATTTAAAAAGGCTTGGTCTTTAATAAAGGGTAAAGCTATTGAAAGCAAAGTCGCCGGAGTAACAAAAAGGAAATAGACAAAAGGCATTACACAGAATACTTACACATTACACACCCAATCAAGTAAGAGTATGGCTTGAACGTGACAAGGCAAATTTACACGATAACAACGCCGTAGCCGTTATGATAAGTGTAAATAATTCTAAGTCGTACAAAATAGGCTATATTCCGAAGAATTTAGCTTATGTCATATCGGCAATAGTCGATAAAGGTATCAGCCTTAAAACCACCTTTTAAAGAGGTCAGAGGGCATTACACCCGTTTTATGAATTACGGGGCAGTAATAACCTTGCAATTATCATAAAAAGAAAAAAACCTTGTATAAGCTACCAACTCATACAAGGCAAGCACCACCAACAAGGGGCGGTAACTATATCACACACTTAAATTATATATTACCGCCTCGAATATGTCAAGCACGGAGGTATATTAAAATGTCAGATAAAATTCAAATAAAAGATAATTTAAGTCTTACAGTCGGTAAAATAGCTGATATTAAATTTTTAATTGAAATTATAAGAGAAAATTATTTTAACCAATATAACGTTGATACTCCAAATGACCGTCAAGCCATTGTATGGAACACAAGCAAGCCAAAGCTTTATTTAATATTTTAGCCGACAACCTCGAAAACATTTTTAAAAACTATTGAAAATACAAATAACGATTTAAAAGAATTTTAACAAAAAGTTCAGAAAATATGCTATAATTGCATATTCTCTGAACTTTTTAACAAGTAATAATTTAAAATATACCTGCTCTATGCATCCAAGTAAGAACTTTTAAATCTTCATATGTAAGTCCCCAACCGTTTTCCTTGTCACCCTTTAAAATGCCTTTGTCTACCGCCGCTTGAACAGGCTTTCTTGCCCATTCCGGCATATTTTCATCTATATAATCATATATATCCGGTTTTGCAAGTTCTTTAATTAATTTTGTCAAATGTTCAACTTGTTCTTGAAGTGCTTTTAATTGTTCCATTTTTTTTGTCCTCCTGTTAAATCTACCTGTAACTTTATAAATTTTAAGAATTATATATCATCAAATCAAATATATTATTATCTCTACAATATTTTTTTTGCCAAGTAATAAATCCATAGACAACGCAAACAATTCAGAAATGCGGCGAAATATTTTATTCAGCTTATCTTCTTGTAAATCATTAAACATATATTCAAAATCGGTTTTTAATAACTATATTACAATATTCTTGTAATGAACTATACAATTTTCAGATATTTTTCTATATAGTTTCATTTCCTCTATGCTTGTACACTCCGGAAATGAATTAGATTTAAAAATGTATGTTACATAATTCATCAGTAATATTTTCTATATGATTTATAATATCTTCTACTGTCTTTTTATCCAAACCTTTTATAGTTGTATATGCTCTTAATTCTTGCAAAAGTACAGATATTTCATCTAATCCATTTTTATAATCGTTTATTAAATTTTTCATTCTACACCTTCTTTATACCTTAGTTTCGTTTAAAGGTTTTCCATTGGGTCTATATCTTTTACAGCGGCGGAAAGTGGTGATTTGAGCCTTATTATTTCAACAATAGCATTATAAGCTATATCAGCTTGTTTTAAATAATTCATACTGATTTCAGTATAAAATGACTTTGTCGGTTTCTTAGTTGTAGGGTGTTCAGCCGTTAAAGCCACTCCGTTGTATTTCCAATTCACACTCAAGCCACCTTGCTTTACATAAAGCATATTCTTCTATAAGGTGATTAGGAACATCTTCATAACAATTTAAACCCTTTAGCCATTCGATTGTATTATTATATATTGATAATGCTGTTTTATTATCTACTAAACAGATTGTATTTAATTCAGCTTTATCACCTTTCATAAGACCTCCTTATTGCTGAATTTTTTTTATCTATCGTCTGTTTAGGTCTTCCACCCGTTCCGGGCTTAGGTCCTCTTTTCCCCATTTTTTCACTTCCCTTTTTTTAAGTTTTTCTTAAAACCCTTATTTTAAGCCATTTATGAGGCTTAATAGGTAGGCAAAACTTCGGTGTTTTTTTCTCACAAAAGGGGCGGCGGTCTACAAAAAAATATATTTGAGATTTTTACACCCCCACATCTTATAAATTCCAATGAGTTACAACACTACGTTAGAGCCTATAAACCGCACTACTAAGCCATTTTCAGTAATTCCAACATTCTAACGATTTTTCATATATATAAATATACGTTTATAAAAAAAAATGTGTTTATATACCATTTTATTTTTTTACACGCACATATATATAAATATCGTTAGAATGTTAGAATAATATATATTATTATTAATATATTATTAAATATATAGTTTTTATGCGGTTTTTAATTGTTTTACATCATTCAATAAAACTCTAACAAGTTCCAACATTATTAGAATTTATTTAAAATGGTGATACATCATCTTTTACTTCAAGATATTCATTATCATTTAAAAATCATTTGTACATAACTTGCTTTACAACCGTATACACTCATACTATGTAACCATTTTCCTTGAGGTGTTTTTATTAGTTTATTCCGCTTTGCAAGTTCCGGCATAACCGCACCATAATCAAAGCCGGCACGTTGCAGATATTCGGTAAGTACATTTTTATTTATTATCGCAACATCATCTTTTTTTTTTCCCCATACTTCCCCATTATTATTAATTGAGTCTTTAAATCTGTTCATATTCTGTGATACCCAATTTACAGCCCAATTATATGCACGTTCAGAATTATCAATCTCTTTTTTGTGAAGTAAGAAAAGGTTTAATATTTTCTATGCTTAAAGGTTTCTCACCTTTAAAAATACATTGTTCTGATAATTCATCAGATAATAATAAAAATGTCATTGCCATAAGCTGCTTATCTGTACTATCCGTATTGTCTTTTAACTTTGCAAATAAATCGTCATACCTGTTTTTTAGTTGTTCAAGAGGTAATTTTTTATATATTCAATATATTCCTTTCCGGCAAGACCATAATTAGCCCTTATTATCTGCATTGTCATATGACCGTCATTAATAATCTTACTTGGTGCAGCGATATTAATAATACGGTTTGAAGTTCCGCCGCCGCTATTATACTTTATAATATTTTCTTCTGCTGTCGTAATAAAACAGTTCGCCCAATGTCTAAGCTTTTTATGCCGCCGCTTGCTGAACCTTGTATCTTTCCTTTACCCTCTGTTAAATTCATTATTAAAGTATCAAAATCATCTTTATTTTTAACGGTTTGCCCCCCATCAATAATAACCGGTAAAGAATAAAAAGAAAAGCCGCTTTCTCACTTAATGCGTATTCTGTTCCTCTGAATGATTGTATTAAAGCATTATTGTTATATGCACCTTTCCCCAAACACTTGCAGCCACGCATAAAGCTACTGTTTTTCCCGTTCCTGTTCCGCCCCAAAGGTGAACAATAAAGGTAAACCGCCTATACGCTCTATAAGTGGAGCGGAAAAAAACTCGCCGCCATTACAAGCCTTAAATAAATATTCTCACGAAGTAGCAAGCAATGTTTTGCCATACTTCAAAATTACCTTTACTTTTTTAACTGCTTTATAATATCTTTAAAAGTTCAATTCACTGTCACATTTTATCTTATCCGAATACGGTACAAACTCATTATTTACCCAACCAAGTCTATTAACAGCTTTATATATTGGTATATTACTACTATTCACTTGTAATATATATTGCAAATATTTTATAATATCCTTTTGCGGTATCTGATGTAATATCAATGCTGAAATTTGCAAGATTAACTATTTTAGTATTACTTGCAATTCGTTCACGCTCTACACTTATAAAATTCCACTTATCACCGATTGTATAAGCAATTACTACTGTTTCGGTGTTCTCGTTTATATTTTATATATCTTGCCGTTATTAAAATTGGGTGGCTGCATATTAACACCGTATTTATATCACCCTCTTTGGTTTCAATTACTTTTATATACTCCGTATCATCTACGATATATTTACCACATTTATAATTATTAAATAGTTCGGTATAATCTTTCGAATATTTTTTATTGATATTTTTCCCGTACACATTTCTAACCTTTTTTGAATTGCAAAAATCTTTCTTATAATGCTTTAATGTATTATTAAATTTTGTTTTAACTTTACACTTTTCCGCCGCCGATTTTGCAATATTTAAACAGGTTTCAATCATTTCTGCACTGTTTTTATCAAATATGCTATCTAATAATTCTATTACATTTTTTGTTCTTCATACTGTAAAAAAGCACTTGTAAAATGTTTTTAAGTTCATCACTGTTTTGTGCTATACTTTTGCTCAATCTTTTTCACCTCTTCCGTTTCTACAAGTCTTTTCTTTTCCTCAAAGTCCCCATAAAGCATAATATCACAATAATACTCTATTCGGTCAATATCTTTTTAAAGCTTGTATATATTCACTTTTAAACTTGCATAAACTCATATTATGCGGCGGAATATAATATATTATAATCTGATGTAATCTTCTATAATACGCAATTAAAGCCATTTCAACAGATTTAAACCGCCTCACATATATTTTATTTATTACTCTGTTCAGTCCTTTTCTATGTACTTTTCTTTTCCGCCGGTTTAATACTAACTTTATTATTAAATTCTATACCTAAGTTAAACTCAGTATTTAAAATTTTAACCGCCCCGATAAAATCCGTATTATAAAACATTCTTGTAAATTCAATAACATCACCACCTA
>VOFB01001868.1_pt1 | contig 31640 bp, 48 predicted proteins | sample 5384141 | NCBI WGS metagenome assembly VOFB01 (sample SAMN12384721, study PRJNA508395) | human gut metagenome | isolation source: healthy gut A | host: Homo sapiens | reverse complement strand
CCACCATGGGACCGAACTTCATGTTGCCCGCGTCGGTGAAGAAGTCCTGCTCAGCGCAGAAGCGCAGCTCTCCGGCGATGGGCACCAGGTCGCTGATGGTCTCCGGGTGGTAGGTATCCACCACCTCCTGAGTGACACCGATGACGTAGGTGTTGTTGACACCGATCTTGCCCAGCAGCTGGAGGTCGTACTCCTCATTCATCTTCTCGTTGACAAAGTCGTAGAGGGTCTGTCCTCTGGGATATCGGTGGTGTCCAGCCCCATGATGGTGGTGAGGAGGGTGCCGTCCCACGTGTACATCAGATCGCAGGAGTGATTGGCGGCGGTGAGGGCGTTGAAGTTGTTCACCGCGGTCATCTCGTCCTGATGGTGACAGGGATGCCATGGCGGTCCTCTACCAACTGCTTGATCATGCTGTTGACCAGCTGTACCTCGGAGAACTGGCCCTCATAGAGGAGCAGGCCGGCGGTGCTCTTGGGCAGGAAGGCGTACACGCACAGGGCCAGGGCCGCCGCACAGGAGAGGACGGCAGCTCCCCGGGCGGCCATCCTGCGGCCCCTGGGGCGCTGGCTGTCCCGGCTGTTGAGATACCGCTCCGCCATGCCCATCAGCAGGTCCAGAACCAGGGCCGCCGCCATGAGTACGCCGGTGCCGCCCAGGATGGCCTGCATGTCCTCCTGGCGGATGCCGGTGGTGATGACGCCGCCCAGGCCACCGCCGCCCACAAAGGCCGCAAACACCGCGGTGCCGATGGCGTTGACTGCGGCAATGCGGATGCCGGTGAAGATGATGGGGGCGGCGATGGGGATCTCCACATGGACGAGGCGGTAGGTACGGGTCATGCCCATGCCCCTGCCCGCCTCGATCAGGTGCTCAGGCACTTGGTCCAGCCCCAGGCAGGTGTTGCGGACGATGGGCAGCAGGGAGTAGAGGGCCAGACCCACGATGACAGTGGGGCTTGCCCGACCGATGAACACCATGATGATGCCCAGCAGTGCCAAGGCGGGGGTGGTTTGGATCAGGTCCACCACTCGGAGGACGATCTTCCGGGCAGCAGGATAAAAGTGGCAGAGGATGCCAAGGGGAACACCCGCCAGGACGGCGAAGATGAGGGCGGCGACCACCAGAGACAGGTGCTCTAAGATCATGGAAGCGGTCATACCTTATCCCCTCCCTTCCGCATCCCCTTGGGGACCACCTGACGCTGGACCAGATCCACCAGAGAGCCCAGCACGAAAGCCAGGAGGGCGGCGGGGATGGCACCCATCAGGATGAGGCCGTTGTCATTGGAGCTGATCCCGAGTAGATGAAGTCCCCCAGGCCGCCGCCGCCGATCATGGCGGCCAGCACGGCCCAGCTGACGGTGTAGACGGTGGACATGCGCAGCCCGCCGATGATGGTGGGCATGGCCAGGGGCAGTTCCACCCGGATCAGGCTCTGTATGGCGCTCATGCCGCAGCCACGGGCAGCCTCGATGTACTGCTGGTCCACGGATACCAAGCCGGCATAGGTGTTTTTCAGCACCGGGAACATGGCGTAGATGCCCAGGGCAACCAGTACCGTGGCGGTGCCCGCCCCCAGGCCAGCACCAGCAGACCGATGAACACGATGCCCGGGATGGTGTTGAAGACGGACAAGACGGGCAGGACTACTCCGGAGAGCTTGGGCCGCCGTGACAGCAGGATGCCCAGCACAAGGCCCAGGGCAAAGCCGATGGCGACGGACACCAGGGTGAACAGAAGATGTTGGCCGATGGCCACAGGAAGTTTATCCCATCCCAATGTGTCTCACCCCCAGAGCTGTTCCGCCATGGCGGAGGCATGCTGGTCTTGGTGATGATGCCCTCCACCTTTTCCGCCTCGTTCAGGACGATGAGGTAGGGGGCGCCGCTGGAGATCAGCAGGTCGAAGCAGTCCTTGGCGCTGTCCCCTGTGTGGACGGTGGGGGTGTTGCAGCGGATCAGGGGCTCGATGGTCTTGACCACATGGCCGGTGAGGCGGATGTCCGCGATGGAGACGGTACCCTGATACCGGGCTTGGTCGTCCACCACGATCAGGGTGTCCACGTTGCGCCGTTGCATCTTGCTGACGCACTCGTTGACGCCCCGGCGGGCGGAAACGGTGGGACACGCCGGAGCGCATGAAGTCGGCGGCGGTGAGCTCCTTCTGAGCGTGGGTGTCGATGAAATTGCCCAAAAAGTCCTGGATCTGTCCGCTGGCGGGGTGGGCCAGCATCTCTTCCGGAGGCGCCATCTGGACGATGTTGCCGTGGTCCATGAAGATAATGACGTCGGCCAGATCCAGAGCCTCCGCCATGTCGTGGGTGACGAAGATGAAGGTCTTGTGCAGCTTCTGCTGGAGGCCCTTCACCTCCTGCTGCAGGGAGCGGCGGGTCATGGGGTCCAGGGCGCTGAAGGGCTCATCCATCAGGACGATAGGAGGGGAGGCGGCCAGTGCCCGGAGGATGCCGATGCGCTGCTGTTGTCCGCCGGACATCTCCGAGGGGTACTTGTTGGCGTACTGCTCATAGGGCATCTCCACCATGGCGAGCATGTCGCGGACGATCTGGTCGCACTGCTCCTTGGAGTACTTCAGCAGCTTGGGGACCACGCAGATGTTCTGGGCCACGGTCATGTTGGGGAACAGACCAATCTGCTGGATCACATAGCCGATGTGGCGGCGCAGTTCCACCTTGTCCTTGGAGGTGATGTCCTCCTCGTTCAGATAGATCTTTCCCGTGTCGGGCTGGATGAGCCGGTTTATCATCTTCAGCGTGGTGGTCTTACCGCAGCCGGAGGGGCCGATGAGAACGGCAAACTGTCCCTCCTCAATTTCAAAGCACAGATCGTTTAGGATCTTTTGGCTGCCGTAGGACAGGGATACATGGTCGAATCTTAACAAATGAGACCTCCTTTTCCGGTGTGGCCGGAGACCGGCCAGCGGGCCAACGAGAACGGCACCGGAGGGGCGCCCTTCAGGTATCGGGTGCGGGATGGAGGGGGAGAGCCCTCTGCTCCAGGTAGAAAATTGGGTAACATTACAACTTTATTATAGCAGTACCAGAAAAAACTGTCAAATAAACAAAATGTAAATATGGGTCGGATGACATAAATATGGAATTAAACTGGGAAATTAAGAAACTTTTTATAAAATCTTAACCATATCCCGGCCTGTCCTTAAAAACGTCTGGTACACTCGAACCAGCAAAGGAGGCGAGCGCATGAATCTGGAAATCATCCTGGTCAGGACGGTCCTGGTGCTGACCGCCGCGCTGTCGGTGGGGATCTCTCTGGGGGCGGATACTATCTGCTGACGGGCCTGATGTCTTGGCGCAGGCCCATGGACTACGGCCGGCACCCCGCCGGCACCCGGTTCGCGGTGCTGATCGCGGCCAGAAACGAGGAACTGGTCATTGGCCCGCTGATCAACAGCCTGCTGGAGCAGGAGTATCCGGCGGAGCTGTATGACATCTATGTGATCCCCAACAACTGTACGGATAACACAGCGCTGGCCGCCCGACAGTTCGGGGGCGGAGGTGCTGGAGTGCACCGTGCCGGTCCGGTCAAGGGGGAGGTGCTCCGCTTTGCGGAGGAGCAGCTCTCCGGGCGGCACTATGACGCCTTCTGCGTCTTTGACGCGGACAATGTGGTGGACCGGTGCTTCCTAAAGGAGATGAACAATGCATATCGGGCCGGGGCCCGGGCGGCCCAGGGCTATCGGGACAGCAAAAATCCCTATGACAGCGCCATCTCGGGATGCTACTCCATCTACTACTGGATGATGGACCGCTTTCACAACCAGGGGAAAGCCGGACTGGGGCTGTCCGCCATGATCAACGGCACAGGCTTCATGGTGGCCGCCTCTACTCTGAAGAAGCTGGGGGGCTGGCGGACGGAGACCATCAGCGAGGACCTGGAGATGACCGCCCAGTGCGTGCTGGCGGACGTGCAGGTGGCTTGGTGCCGCTGGCCGTCACCTATGACGAGCAGCCCCTGACTTACCGGGAGTCGGTAAAGCAGCGCAGGAGGTGGAGCAGCGGCACCATCCAGGTGGCGCGGCAGTACCTGCCACGGACCGGACGCCAGATGACAGCGGCCCCCGGGGAGCGCTTCTGGACATAGGCATGACGATGCTGATCCCGGCCTATCAGCTGGTGGCGGTGGTCAATACGCTGGCCGCGGCCGCGGCGGCCGGCCTGAGCGGACGGCCCTTCACCTTCGCGGCAGGGGCGTTCTGCGGCGCGATCCTGCTGAACGTGGGACTGACGGCGGTGTTCGCCACCTTGAGCGGCGCCCTGGTGCTGACGGTGGAGAGAAAGTGGGACCGCCGCCTTTGGAAGAGCTTGCTGGTCTATTGGCTCTTCCTGCTGAGCTGGCTCCCCATCACCATCGGGAGCTTTTTCAAGCAGACTACGGTCTGGGAGGAGATCCGGCACACCCGCAATGTGCTGCCGGAGCCGGTCCTGGCCCGGAAGTGGTGATACATGTGGAAAAAGGGAGGACCGCCCATGGGCGGTCCTCTCAGTTTGGGAAAAGCCCTCCTGCAAAAAGCTCCGGGGACCGATGGGCGGCACCAAATCGAAGCCAAACGCAGTGGATTCGATTTGGAACGGAGGAGCAAGGGAGCGGCAGAATGAGTGCGCGATGAGCTTTGCAATTGAAATGAAAAAGCTCGTGGCAAGCGATATGTCGTTGCCACGAGCTGGCGCAGAAGGAGGGATTCGAACCCTCGCACGGTTTAACCCGTCTACCCCTTAGCAGGGGAGCCCCTTATAGCCACTTGGGTACTTCTGCAGCTATCAATAGCGCCTCGTCAGGAAAGAGGTGGCGGAGAGAGTGGGATTCGAACCCACGGCTCTTGCGAGTCACCGGTTTTCAAGACCGGCTCCTTAAACCACTCGGACATCTCTCCCTGTTGATCTCCAACTCAGAGGCGAATGAAAGCATACCATATTTTGAGCCGTATGTCAACCTTAAACTGCGTTTTTTGTGGGCTGTTTTTCTGAGCCTCAAAACAGGGGGCGGTCAGCCCGCCGGCCCCCGACCGAAAAGGCCCCTGGAAAAACGGGCAGTGCATGTTCCGCAGGGCGCTTTTGGTTTTTGATATAATAAGAAGGACCCCGTCCAAATTCATATTTGGGACGGGGTTTTTGATGGAACTTCCGATTCCCATTTGGTGCGGCTTGTTTATGCAGGGTGTTCTCTGCCGCATCGATCTGAATTGGGGCGATGAAAAGAGGAGGAGCCGGAAAGCGTGGAATATGGATATGTTCGGGTGTCGGGAAAGAGTCAGAATGAGGAGCGGCAGCTCTATGCCATGGAGAAGGCGGGGATCGCCAGGGAGAGGCTTTACATCGACAAGCAGAGCGGGAAGGATTTCAACCGCCCGGAATACCAGCGCCTGCTCCGCAAGCTGCGGGAGGGAGACGCGCTCTTTGTCCAGAGCATCGACAGACTGGGGCGGAACTATGAGGAGATCCTGGAGCACTGGGGGCTGCTGACCCGGAAAAAGAAGGTGGATATCGTGGTATTGGACTTTCCTCTCCTGGACACCAGGGGGAGGGGAGAGGACCAGAGCCTCACCGGGAAATTCCTGGCCGACATGGTGTTGCAGATACTGGCCTATGTGGCACAGAAAGAGCGGGAAAACATACGTCAGAGACAGGCGGAGGGCATCGCCGTGGCGAAGGCCAGCGGGAAGCGCTGGGGGAAAAAAGAAAAACTTACCTCCTGATTTCCCGGCACTCTACACGGCCTGGAAAATGGGGAGATAAGTGAGGGGCAGCTTCTGGAAGTCTGCGGAATGAAGCGCAGCACGCTGTATAAACGTCTGCAGGAGAAGAGGGCGTGCCAGAGGGAGTAGGAAGAAAAGTCCCAAAAGTGTACTCAGATAGACTTCTGTCTGCTCCTGGGTCTCTGTTATGTACTTCGGCATTCCGGCGGAAAAGTTAAGTATTACAGAGAGAAAAATTTTTTTCTTTCGTCTATCTGAGTACACTTTTCTGGACTTGAAAATCCTTGGGCGTTTGGAGGGAAGAGCATGCTGGTGTTGGGAGTGCGCTCCGGCGAATACATCACCATCGGACAGGATATCGTGATCCAGGTCGTCAAGGCCGGTGAAGTGACGCGGCTCGCCGTTCAGGCGCCCAGGAGTGCCCTGTGGTGCGGGGAAAGCTGGTGGAGTCCAGCGGCGGGCGCCCGACTGCATCCGTAAGCTGCGCCAGAAGAAGACACCTCCCCATGCATCAAGATTCAAACAGGACCGGGACGAGACCGGGGCCCTGTCTGAATAGTACTATCCACCCCTGCGGACCGGGAGGGAAGGAACCGTCCGGGAATATCAAAATAAAGGAGAAATCACTATGCGTATTCAGCACAACATCATGGCGATGAACGCCTACCGCAACTACACCAACAACACCAGCGCCCTGTCCAAGAACCTGGAGAAGCTGTCTTCCGGCTATAAGATTAACCGGGCCGGCGACGACGCCGCAGGTCTGGCCATCTCCGAGAAGATGCGCGCCCAGATCACCGGCCTGGACAAGGCCCAGGACAACGCCAAGGACGGTATCTCCCTGGTGCAGACCGCCGAGGGCGCCCTCACCGAGGTCCACGACATGCTCAACCGCATGTATGAGCTGGCTGAGCAGTCCGCCAACGGCACCTTTGAGGACGGCACCGACCGCAAGCAGCTTCAGAAGGAAGTCACCAGCTCCGCTCTGAGATCGACCGCATCGCCGACTCCGCCAACTTCAACGGCATCAACCTGCTGGACGGCTCCATGCAGGACGGCGCTACTATCACTCTTACGGTTACTGGTACAGCCAATGGTGCGACTGTTAGCAGCACTACGAACCTGGGGACGACTACGTTTAAGTCCAATGATAGCCTAACGATTGGTGGGAAGACTTTCACGTTTGATGGTACTACCATTAAGAGCGATGCTGCATTTAAGAAGGCGATTACTGACGCAGGATTTACTCTGGGAAGCAAGGGCAATGCGGGTGGAACAGGCAAGGCACTAACATTGCAGATCGGCGATACCTCTGCCAGCTACAATCAGCTGAATGTTTCCATCAATGATTGCCACACTGCCGCTCTGGAGATCGATAAGCTGGATATCGGCAACCAGAAGGGGCTGCTGCTGCGTTGGACGTGATCAAGAACGCCATCAACTATGTCTCCGCCGTCCGCGGCACCCTGGGCGCCACCCAGAACCGTCTGGACCACACCATCAACAACCTGTCCGTCATGCAGGAGAACATCCAGGATGCCGAGTCCACCATCCGGGACACTGACGTGGCCGACGAGATGATGGCCTATACCAAGAACAACATTCTGATCCAGTCCGCCCAGGCCATGCTGGCCCAGGCGAACCAGGTGCCCCAGGGTGTGCTGCAGCTGCTGCAGTAAGCATCTGGCGCAGTTGTTCTTCCATAGCAACCATAGCAACCACAGGGGGCCGGGCATTGAGCCCGGCCCCTATTTTTGAGCTGAGATTGGGAGGAGAAGGAATATGAAGGAACAAACCGCTCTGGATATCGCCCGCCGGATGGCGGGCTGGGGAACATGGGCACGCCGTGACGGCCTATACCCTGGCCTTGGCTGACGCCCAGGACTGCCAGCCGGATACCGAGCTGGAGGCCGCCCTCTACATCCTGGAACACGGCGGGAACTATAAGGTAGCCTATGACGCCTTCCAGTCCCTCTACAGCCGGGGCTTTCAGCGGGAAACTCTGCTGGAGCTGATGACCCAGGCATTTTACATGCCCAATCGGAAGTTGCTGAAAAGCCGATATGAGAAGAATTGCCGTCTGCTTCGTAAATACCCCTACTGCTTCCGGCAGGACTTTCCCGCCTTTGAGGACCTGCCTATCCTGTTTTACCCCTATGATGACCGGAACTATATCCCCTTTACCGTGGAGACAGAGACCTTTGGGGCGCATCTGGATCCCCGGCACCCGGTAGTCAGCCGGAACTTCTTCAGGGACCTGGACAAGCCAGTGCTGGCGGCGGACGTGTACTCCCAGTATGAGCTGGAATACCTCCGTGACAATGTGCGGAACAGCGAGTGGGTGGGCCGGGAGAACCACATCTATCTCCACTACACGGACTGGGGGAACTTCTGCTCCTATCTCCAGATTCTGAACCTTCGGCCTCTGCTGGAGGCGGAGAAACTGGTTTTCCTGATAGAAGATGAGATTGAGCAGTACCCTATCGAATTCCAGTCCCGCTTCGGCATCGATTACAGCCAGTACCCGGTCAAGCCTATCGGTATCCGGGAAATCAACCGGCTGATTTGGCACACCCAGCTCTCCAGCCATAACGGCGGTGACTTTTTAAACGAGATCTTTGACAATCACCCCAACCTAATTGCTGTAGAATCTATTATGTTTTACACGATTCAGGAACACCTGGATAAGTTGCGGGAATGGCTTGCTAATGATGGAAATCAAGCGGTTGATACAGATATTATCCTTGGGGATGGAAATGAAGAGAAAGCAGATCTGTTGCTCAACCAACTCAGGCAGATGCGTGATTGGACGGAGAAGGATCTTTTTGTGGTGATTTATCTGCTGATGGCGGATTTACGATCCCTGGATCACGAGTCCCGTATCGTGCCAGCGATTTTTTCCAGCCGCACTTTCATGACTATCATCCAAGTATCGAGGTCAATCGACGTGGCTGCGCGGTTGCAGATTCCCAGGAATATCAAAAAGCTCCATAACTTTGCACCGTTGAAGGGCTTCAAGTATATCAAGACCTTCACACCCATGCGTCGGCCGACGTCCTCCACTGGGGCATGTGTGCGTTTCAGGCAGAGGCAGATAGATGAGTGGGAGCCGGGGCAGGAGTTGCAGACTATGCCCGATGAGCTTGCCATGCGTGCACTCAATCGGAATTATATGGTGGACTGGCAGGATCGGCTGTTTCAGGACTCGGTACTGGTGCGCTTTGAGGACGGCAAGCTCAACCCAAAGGCCACCTTCACCGCCCTGGCGGCCTTTTTTGGACCTGCCCTATACGAAGAGCATGACCTACTGTTCCCGCAACGGTGAGCGGGATCCGGAGTCCCTGAAAGGCAATGACCGGGGCTTTGATCCGGCGGCCATCTATCGGACCTATGAGAAGTACCTGGGTCGGGAAGAACGGGTGTATCTAGAGTATCTGATGGGAGATGTGTATCGGCGTTACGGCTATGACTTCCAATGCTATGATGGTTCTCCCATGGATAAAGAAAAGATGGACGATCTGCTTGGCCGGTTGCACGGACATACGGATCTAATTCTAGCATCTTACAAGAAATATATCGAGCGGAAAAGGCTTTCTGGGGAGAAAGTCTCAAAGGAGCTGGAGGAGTCGCTTCTACAGGAACGTAAAGAGAACATCGATGAAAATAGGAGTAAGATCGCTTCGATCTTAATGCGGAGGTTGCGGTTCGTGAACAAAAACGGCGCGCCGCTGAATTTCATGCCCCTATTGGAGCTGGACCCGGCCCTTCTGGAACAGCCGCTCTATCACTGAGGAGGACCACATGGAACACAAGGGAACCGTTTACTTTTTCACCGGCCTCTCCGGCGCGGGCAAGACCACCGTAGGCAGCCTCTTTACCGGCGGCTCAAAAACACCAAGCCCAACGCGGTCTATCTGGACGGTGACGAGATCCGGGTGGCCTTCGGTGAGGATGTGGGCTACACCAACGACGAGCGCCTCCGATGGGCGGGGCGGATCTTCCGGGTGTGTAAGCTCCTCTCCGACCAAGGCATCGACGTGGTGTGCTGCTCCATCGCCATGTATCAGAGCGTCCGGGCCTGGAACCGGGCCAATATCCCCAATTACAAGGAGATCTATCTGAGGGTGAAGCCGGAGACCCTGCTGTCCCGGAACCAGAAGGGGCTCTACACCGGGGGCACAATGTGGTGGGGTGGACCTGCCCTTTGACGAGCCCCAGACCCCCGATCTGATCATTCAGAACGACGGAGAACGCACCCTCTGGAGGCGGTGGAGGAGATCGAGAGGGTCCTGTATCCCAACATCGTCGAAAACCCCATCGATAACCGGGACTACTGGAACCGCTATTATCAGGACGGCCTCTGTCCCATGGACCCCTCCCCCTTTGCCCGGTATGCCGCCACTCTGGTGGAACCGGGACGGACCCTGGTGGACCTGGGCTGCGGCAACGGGCGGGACGCCCTCTACTTTGCCTCCCTGGGCCTCTCTGTCATCGCCATTGACCTGTCAGACACGGCCATTCAGACGCTGCGGGAGCGGGGCGGAGACAACCCGCGCTTCCTCTGCGGGGACTTTATCAACGCCCCCATCCACCGGCCTGCCAGCTATGACTATGCGTACAGCCGCTTTACCATCCACGCCATCAACCAGCAGCAGGAGCGGATGCTGCTGCTGGCCATGCACCGCGCGATCAAGCCCGGCGGAAAGTTTTTCATCGAGGTGCGGGGCGTCCATGATCCGCTGTACGGCAGGGGACAGCCCCAGGAGAAAAACGCGTTCTTCTACAACAATCATTACCGACGCTTCATCGTCATGGAGGAGCTGACCGCCTCTCTGCAGGAGGCGGGGTTCCGCGTGGAGTACGCACAGGAGCGGACCGGCTTCGCCCCCTACGGAAATGATGACCCGCCGGTGATACGGATCGTTGCTATCCGCAAGGAGATGAAAGCATGACCGTCCTGGCAGACCTCCACACCCACTCCACCGCGTCTGATGGGCAGTATGCGCCGGCGGCGCTGGTGGAAAAGGCTGCCGCCGCCGGCATCCAGGTGCTGGCGGTCACCGACCACGACACCATTGACGGCGCCGAGGAGGCGGTCCGGGCGGGCACGGCCCTGGGCCTTACAGTGCTGCGCGGCGTGGAGCTGGGGGCGGCCGAGGACCGGCACATGCACATACTCGGCCTGCACCTCGGCCCGGAGTGCCCCGCCCTGACAGCGCTCTGCCGCAAGCTGCGCGCCAGCCGGGACGAGCGGAAGTTCCGCATCGTGGACTTTCTCCGGGAAAAGGGCATGGATGTGTCCCTGGAGGAAGTGGAGGCGCTAGCAGGCGGCGGGGTCGTCGCCCGGCCTCACTTCGCCCAGGTGATGCTCCGGCGCGGGTATGTCACCTCCTCCGGGAAGCATTCGACCGCTATCTGGATTCCGATGAATATCAGCGCATCGAACGCTGGAAGGCTGGCGCCGCGGAGTGCATCGCCGCCGTCCACAGCGCCGGCGGCAGGGCCGTGCTGGCACACCCTTACCAGCTGGGCTATGCGGACGATCGATTGGAGGAGACCCTCCGCACCCTGCGGGAGAAGGGGCTCGACGGTTTGGAGTGCTTCTATCCCCGTCATACCCCGGGACAGACTGCCGCCTATCTGCGTCTTGCGGAAAAATATGGGCTCCATATCACAGCAGGCAGCGATTTCCACGGGGAAGCCGTCCGTCCGGACACCAGACTGACGCCCATTTCCCTCGAACTGGGGTGGCTGATTTAACAGCGGGGATGTAGACTTGACAAACACATCGCTTCCATCAGCGCAGGTAACATGAGACCGGGTTTGGCAAGAGCGCCAAACCCGGTCGTTTTTCAGCCATCCCAGCTTCCAGTATGTTCAAAATTCCTCTTTTTCCTTGAGAAAGACATAGTGATCGTGCCCGGAATGGGCGGCGTCATACCGGTAACCCAGATCCTGAAAGTCTTTCAGCTCCTCGCTCCGGCGGACGCCGCGCTCTGCCATCCATCGGACCATCTGCCCCCGGGCCATCTTGCACAGCGTGCCCTTTTCCACCACCCGGCCGTCCTTACGCAGCTCGCCGAAGGTGCAGGTGAGCACCTCCACAGAGGGGGCAGGTGGGGGAGCACCGCCCGGCTGTACTCCTGGGAGGCCAGGTCCACCACCAAGCCGGCCTCTCCGGCCAGCGCTCGGGCCAGCCTGTCTCCCCAGAAGGCGTACAGATCAGGGCAGCCGTTCACCGACAGACGGGCCTGCATCTCCAGGCGGTAGGGCGTCACGCCGTCGAAGGGGCGGAGCATGCCATAAAAGCCGGAGAGGATGCGCAGATGTTCCTGAAGATAGGTGAACTGGCCGGTCTCAAAGACGCCGGGGGCCATGTACTGATACTGGATGCCCTGATAGGAGAGCAGGGCGGGGGTGAGGCCCTTCTCCAGCTCCATGCGGGCCAGCCGCTCCACATTCAGATCAGTGATGGCATCGCTGCACCGCCACAGGTGCTTCAGCTCCTGCCGGGACAGGGAACGCAGAGCGGAGAGCAGGCGCTCCGTCTCTGGGAGAAAGGCGGGCAGAGCCTGGGGAGAGAGCGTGTCGGTGTCGGTCCGCATCTTTTGGCGGGGAGATGAGGATCTTCATGTGCTCTCCTCCTCCCACTGCCTCAGAACCGCCAGCTGTTCCGGGGTATGGAACCAGTGCTCCATCCCCTCCGCCGCAGTCAGGGAGCAGCGGAAGCGGCGGGCAAAGCGGTCCACTGTGTCCCGGGGCACCAGATGGTCCTTTTGGGCCCAGAGGATGCGGGTGGGGGTCTCCCAGCGGGAGACAGGGTGGGCGCGGACGTACTGGAGATAGGGCCAGGACAGGGTCTCACCGAACTCAGTGGAAATCTCTCCCTCGGCCTCCAGGCGTGACTCGGTCACCCCGGCCCAGGACATCATCTCCTGGATCAGGCGCTCCATGTCCAGCACCGGGGAGACGAAGAGGGCTCGGTCCAGGGGTGGTCCTGAAAGACCAGCAGGGAGAACCAGGCCCCCAGGCTGACGGCCCGGAGGGCCAGGCGGTTCCACTTCTGTCCGGACAGGGAGAGCAGGTCTCTCAACTCGGGGACAGCGTGCCAGGGGGTGAAGAGCTCCGGCCCGCCGGACCGTGCCCCGTGGCCGGGCAGGTCAATGGCCAGTACCTGCCAGCCCTTGGAGCAGACCACCTGGGCGAAGGACTCGGCCTCCTCCTTGCGGCCGCCCTTGCCGTGGAGGCAGAGCCAGACCTGAGGGGACGGGAAGCCGTAGAGGACAGCGGGGACGGAGGCGTGGTTCAGAGTCAGAGTCATGGTATCCATAAGGTTCCTCCCGCTCCCTGGGGAGCGATCTGTCGTAGGATGGCTGGGGAGGCGTCAGGGCTGGATGGCCACCTTGATGACGCCCTCCCGCCGGGACTCGAAGAGCTGGTAGGCCGCGTCGATGTCCTTGAGAGGGGAGGTGGGTGATGAGGGGAGTGGTGTCCAGCTTCCCGGCGGCGATCAGGTCCAGGGTCTGGGCACAGTTGCAGCCATCCACCCCGCCGGTCTTGAAGGTGAGATTCTTGCCGTACATGTCGGGCAGAGGGAGCAGCTGCGGCCGGTCGTAAAGGGCCACCACCGTCACCACCGCATTTGGCCTGGCGCACTCCAGGCCAGACGGAAGGTGTCCTCCTCCCGCCACCTCCAGCACCACATCCGCCCCTCCGTGGGCGCTGTGGGCCAGGACCGCCTCCCGGAGCCCCTCCGGCTCCAGTGCCAGCACCTGAGGATAGTGGGCACGGACGAAAGCCAGGCGCTGGGGGTCCCGCTCACAGACGATGACCCGCCTGGGGTTTTCCAGCAGGACGCACTGGAGAGTGCACAGGCCGGTGGGGCCGGCGCCCAGGACGAGCACCGTGTCCTCCGGTGAGATCTGGGAGATCTGAGCGGCCCAGTATCCGGTGGCCAGGATGTCCCCCACGAACAGGGCCTGCCGGTCCGTCACGGCGTGAGGGATCTTGGTCAGCCCCTGGTCGGCATAGGGGACCCGGACATACTCCGCCTGCCCGCCGTCGATGCGGCAGCCAAGGGCCCAGCCGCCGCTGGGATCGGTGCAGTTGTTGACCCAGCCGTGTCGGCAGAAAAAGCAGGAGCCGCAGAAGGTTTCCACATTGACGGCCACCCGGTCTCCGGGGCGGAGGGTACGGACGTCCGGGCCTGTCTCCTCCACCACGCCTACCATCTCGTGTCCCACCGTGACGCCGGGCACCGCCCGGGGAACAGAGCCGTGCTTGATGTGCAGATCGCTGGTGCAGATGCTGGCCAGCGTGACCCGGACGACCGCGTCCCCGGGGTCCAGCAGGACCGGCTTTGGCTTGTCCAGCAGGGCGAATTTCCCCCGCTCCAGATAGGTGTAGGCGAGCATGGATAAGACCTCCTGTGTTTTGAGATGGATGAAGGCGGCGCCGGATCGGAGAGAAGGTGCCGGTGCCCTATGTCACACAGCGCGCCGGAACCCAGGGCGCGCCCTAACAGCGCCGCCCGGCCTGCCCATTATACCTCAGGAAGAGAAAAACAGCAACTCGGGAAGTTAGGGGAGCGGCAGGGGACATGTGATGATAAAACCTGAGAGGAACTAAGGCCGTCAGGCAGTTTGGTCAAATGTCCTGATAGTTTGTTCCCTGAAAAAGCTGCAGTAATCTGCAGACTCCCCAAGGAATTTCATCCTGATAGGACAGAGAGGCTTCTGACTGCTCCTGCGCTAGTTTTATGATGGTGCTGTCTGTTGCTTCGAGTTCATTTCCGTTTGGATCTAAAAGCTTTCCCAATAACAGCACTCCGTGCGGCCCGCAGAGTTCCTCTTTAAATTTCAAGGCGTCAATAGCCTTATTTTCTTGTTCTGGAGTCACTGTATAAAACATCAGCTTCTTTTCGATCTGCTCCAGTTGTTCTTTTGCTGTTTTAAAATCGGGAACAAATCGAAGCACTCTTCCAGTTTGGCAAAAGCGGCGCGCTGGGGAGCGGTAAAGCGGGAGTTGTCGAGCAACCGTTGACGATGTGCATATATCTGCGCGGGCATGCCTAAACGCACGGATATACCGTCAAAAACATCGTCTACATGTTGGAAATTTCGAAGGGCATATGTAATTTTATACTCATCGTAAGTATCGAAGGCAAGCGTGGTCAGCTTTTGATAAGCGGAAAAATAGTTGGATCCCTCGCCATAAGCTCTGACTATATAGGTTCTCCAATGATCAAGACACTCGTTGAAAGAGTACAAGAAATTTGCCACAGCATCCTTTGCGTTACGTTCTAACTTTGCGGCGTTTTTTTCAGGGGCTTCCAGGATTTCCGCTAATGCAGAAAATCGATCTTCTACCCTCTGAAAACGGTCAATATTCTTCTGATAGGGGCCCAGCTCCTGTGCTAATGAGTGATACCACTTGCGCTCATCGCTTGTGGCCGGACGCAGATGCTGAAGAGTGCTATCATCGACATAGAAAAAAATACTCTATATCCATATCTATATTCTCCTCTCTCAAATTTTTAAAATCAAGAATCTCATAGAGTTACTTTTTGGTATATCATTTATTAAAAATCCTGTCACTCAATTTTGCTTTCGAGTGTAGTTATAGGATTTCCAGTTATGAATATTCCTACTATTCCCACATGCACACAGGCATAGCAAAAGACCGCCGATAAACGTCGACGGTCTTTCCAATTTGGTTGGAGTGGAATTATAGGATTCCACGAAATCAGAACAACAGAAATGGTATTCGGGTAGTCGGCGATCAGTATTTCCCTTTTCAAATTTTCTGACGGAACTCTTGTATTTTTTTTTCGATGATAATGCGACTTGGGTCATTCCCTCGTTGTTTTCCGAGTAACATCTGCTCTACATCATTATCGCTTAAAATTACTATCATTTTGTTTTCACTTTGCCAAATGTCACGAAGGTGTATTTCAGAACTTGGGTCTCCGCCACATCTCGAAAAAATAAGGCCAAATAAGCCAACGCCCTTCTCTTTTTAAATAATGGGCAACTTGCAAAATATCATCTTTTCCAATTTCATGCGCAGAATTCTTTGCATCTACAACAATAAACTCTGCTTTTATACCGATCTCGAAGGTACATCCAATATCCATATTCTGAGTAATTTGGGATTATATAGTCTCTTCGATTAGCGTAATTGGCATCGGAGTTTTGTTCAGACACAGGATCGAGAGGCGGGCAAAATAGGGCGAATAGAATTTCGCCAACCAATTTTTGATAGACCTGCCAGTCTTCATACCCCGGTCGACATTGTTTAAGCTTAGCAATCAATTCGTCATATTGATCCGGTGCAGCACAAACTGGCAACGCAATGTCCGGAACCCCAAACGAAGAGTTTCACTATCCCATAGTGTAATTCCTGCCGTTTTAACACGTTGACGGTATTCTGAGGCAAGAAGTGTAGGAACAGCAAGAATATAATTGATATTTGGACAGGCTGCTTATAGTAAGATAACTGTCGAATTGCTGATAATATTCTTTGATCTGTAGCGGCTAACATCTCTTTTACCTCGATAGCAAACATTTCTTCTTTGCCATGAAGCTTTCAGTAAATGTAATGTCAAATAGTATTTTTTGTCCATCGGATGTTTCGGCAGGCGTGTCCATGCAGACATTTTCAAATCTGACATCTTGATCTAAAAATTGCTTCAAGTATTCTTTAAACGCATATTCTGAAAAATAAGCGCGATTTGATAGCTTTGAGTTGCATTGTTTGCAAAGCAATCTTAAGTTGTCAATATGATCCGCACCGCCAAGACTTTTGGGGAAAATATGATCAATAACGGTCTCTTCGTATACTAAAGGCCTGCCACATCGTGCGCATCGTCCTTCTCCGCTTTTCCAAAGCTCTCTTTTTGTGCTATCATTGATCATATGCCTCACCTCAGATTAAATATTATCATAAAAAGAAAGCCATAACAACTCTTACACTATTAGTTGATGCCAGATTAATCCGATTTTGGGACAAAATAGAGCTGTTGACAAAATAAATGTGCATAAAACGGTTGACAAGAAAGATAAAGTACTGCACAATATAATTAGCACGTGCGCAAATCATATTGTACAGGAGGACTCGTGATGGATACAGCAAAGGAGCTTCAGGTATTGCGTGAGGAGTTGATCCGGGAAATAGATGAGAAGATCGGACAAATGCTAAAAAACTGCAAAACGAGAATAATACAAACCACCAAAAAAAAATCATGTACAGACGAGAGTATATGAAGGCGTTTACCCTTTGAACGTGGGAACAGGCATATACAAGGGAAAGCGGCCAACAGCAGTTATATTCCCTGGTGAAGTGCGAAAAGAGTGCCCAACATGGAAAAAAAAGTTATGGAAGAAATATTGAAAGATTGCTGTAAAATTTGGAGAGACACCAGATGCTCATGGATCTCCGTGGTAAAATCTTGGGGCGAAACCGGGTACTGCTGGGCAGTGAGACAGGGAAAATGCGCAGTCCGGTGAAAATAGATGAGGCTCTTTTGTAGAAACGCACTATGACGCAGAGACTTTGCTGCGTATATTGACGACCCGCATTCTGGATGAGGTTGGTTATGACTACAGTAAGATACAAATTGCAGTAAAAACTGAGTAAAGAGGAGGAAAAGTCCATGCAGCTGAAAAATACACATGCTGACAATAGAGGATCTGGTGCCCGCAGATCATTTACTGCGAAAAATTGACGCTGCACTGGACTTCTCCTTTGTCTAGGAAGAAACATCCGGCCTGTATCAACGGCGGTACGGCCGTCCGCCCATCGACCCGGTGGTAATGGTAAAATATTTGTTGATTGGCTTTTTGTACGGCATCCCATCGGAGCGGCAAATCGAACAGCGGTGTGCGGACAGTAATGCGTTTCGCTGGTATTTGGGGATAGATTTGGATGAACGGGTGCCGGACCACAGCACGATTTCTCAGCTGCAAAGGAGGAAGCCCGCGTTCCGGAAAGTATTCCGGCGGTTATTTGAAGAGGTGGTGCGGCAGTGTGTGGAAAAAGGTCTGGTGAGCGGACGGCTTGCGGTGACGGACTCCACCCATGTAAAGACCAACACATCCAGAGCCTCAGAGCAGGCAATAGAGGTACTGGAAGAGGCCGGGAACTATTGGAAGCTGCTGGACACCTATGAGGAGGAGGGGCTGGAGGAGCTGAAACGGCAGACGGGGGAAGCGCCGGGCGAAGCGGACAAAGCAGGTCAAAGGACAAGCGCCGTTCCCGCAAGAAGGTGAGCGGCACGGACCCGGAGGCAGGTTATATGAAGCGGCCCGGCAAGCCCAGCGGATTTTATTACCTGTCTCACCAGACGACCGACCCGGACCACGGTATTATCACCGCTGTGACCGTGACGCCGGGGGACGTCCATGACTCCAGGCCCTACTAGAGTATGTCCATAAAAATGTCGTTCCGCTGAACGCCGCTGCGGCAGACTCCGCCTATGACTTCTCGCTGGCACACTGGGTGCTGGAAGGATTGGGCATTGACTTTTTGTTGTGCCCCAGCCCGCCCATGACCGCACGAAGGCTGAATTTAAGCGGGATGTATTCACCTATGCTGAACAGCGGGCTGTTCTGGGAATACTGGGCGGAAAAGAAAGACTGCGGCAGCTGTCCTTTGCGGCAGAAATGTTTGAATGAAACGGACAAGGCCGGCGCCAGAAAGCTCCAGGACAGTTATTTCAAGACTGCTGTTCAGCAGCATTTCTTCAGGCAGTGGGAATCGGAATACCGGGAGGCGCTGAAACTGCGGCAGATTTGGTGCGAGGGTACGTTTGCCGCGCAGAAGTGGGGTCATAATTTAACTCGTGTCTTGCGACGAGGCTTAGAGGCAGCGGAGGACCACTGCCTCCTTTCCGCCGCGGCCTTGAACCTCAAAAGAATGATCCGATGTCTGAATTGACGCTGGGAGGAGTCTTTTTCTTGCTCTAAACCACGCTTATCTCTCAAAGTTAGCAGTTTGCCAACAGCTCAATTTGTCCCAAACTGTTTACTCTCGCGTAGCTCGGATGATATATCCCTCGTTGCCGCATATGGTTCAGAACAGCCGGGCACTGTCTGTCAAAGGGTACATAGTACTGCCGTTGTACGACGGCTACCTTTGACTGGCTGTCCTGGCTGTTCTATTTTATGGCGGACAGGGGGATATCCTCCAGAGCCACTTCCTTTCTCAATCTTGTGAAAGAGCGGGGGATAGGTTGAACATCAAAGAAATTGTAAGGATAAATGTTCCCTATGAGCGCATGATGAACGGGTCTATGCCGTTTCCCGGCAGCACTGCGGTTTGGGATTATGATTCACTTTCACACCAATGGTGAAGGAATAAGGTGACGGCTAAAAGATCTGCACAGCCGCCGGGAGACAAATTTTTCTCGATGAAGGTCTGATCCAGCCGGGAAATAGTTTCCCAATCCGGAAGCGGATTATCCGCTAATAAGGCTTGTACGTTCCGCATGGCTTGGCGTGCTTCTTCCAATCCGCCTCGGGCGATCATATTGGTGTCCGATACATGAGCAATCAAATAAAGCAGCGTGATGGCAGCGGCATCGTTGTAATGCTTACCTGCCGTCAGTGCACGACGAAGAACGGGAATACCGATGCGGGAAACAGAAGGGAGGCCTGCGGCAATTTCGCCGCGAATTCCCTTTATCCCCCTGCTGCAGGTAGAGCCGCTGACCTGTGGTCAGTTTGAGGTTTCCATTGCTGTTCATTGTCATGGTACGAAAATCGGCATCGATTGCACGCTGGGTCATCTGTGCGCACATATCGAGAATCGCGGTGAGGTTCCGACAGGGCTGTTCGGCGTTCCAAAGTCGGCCAATTGCACCGCAGACAGTGCCCATGGTAAAAATGGCACCTTTGTGGGTGTTAATTCCCCGGTAGCCTGGAACATATCCTGTTCCGCTTGAATCCCCGTTCTGCGCAAACGGGCAAAGGTTTCATCGGGAGAAAGCTCCTTGGTTTGCTGTCCCAGGGCTACGCAGCGGGACAGGTAAGGCGATAAAGCAGAAGCGCTAGCGGTAAACGTGAAGATGTCCATGTCTTTGTGGCTTCCACTGTTCACACGATCGACGAGCCCGGGTTTGGGTGTGACACATACCTCGTCTAGCAGGCTTCGCAGAGCCAGCGTTGAGATTTGACGCTGATCTTCCTGCTGAAAATGATGGCATAAAATTTCCATTGTAACTGCCTGCAACTGCTCCACGGTGTGCAATCTTCGGGAAGCGCAGCGGCGCCCGGATGCTCCGCAGACGATGCAGCCCCCGAGCATGTCCACCCACTTCCTCCCGGCGCAGCTGTGTTCCCGTTTCGTCCAGCACGTCCATATCAAATAGCCTGCCAAGTGGGGAAGAATCTTCGATTCCGGTGCACAGCTTTTTAATCATATGTGCATTAGCGCGTACGGCATAGTATGCTTCACAACCCGTATGTTTCAGACGTGTTTGCTGGCCTGCGACCTCGACATGGTGCTCATGGAAAGCAGCCAAAAGCGTTTGACAGCCAAAGTGAAAGGCGCGGCGGACCAAGGGGAATCTTTTTCGGCCCAGCGATATTCATCGTAAAACAGACCAAAGGAAGGCCATATGTATGTATGAACTCTTGTTGCAGGCCAGCCCTATATTCTCTTGCTTGAAGTATCTGTTGTGGTGTGACGCCCATATGATTGCCTCCCTGTGGTAATCAAAGAAATCGAATGTTTTCCAGTGAGCCGGATAAATCTCTCTGTTATGCTATTATAGCATAACAGATTGCTAAAACAAAGAATGGTAGGACGAATTGGGCAGCGTACGCCTCCCAAAGATGACAGGGCGTTGCAGAAAAACATGCAGGAATACTGACAATCTTATTGCAACTTTAAGTTGCGGTCCTTGCCGGTTTTTTTTGCTTTTCAGATGCGGTGATCTGTGATATTTTAACCTATATTATTAAAAATGAATGAAGAAAATATATATATTGCAAAAAAATAGAATGTGACAGACACATGTAAAAGTTTGAAATTATGAAAAGACGAGAAAAAAGAAGCAAGCTATAGGATATAGCAGAAGAACCTACAAGTACGTTGCCGCGTTTCAGAGGCAGAAATGAAAGGAAGGACTATATGAAAAATACAAAAGCAGACTCTGTGTGCCCATGCCAATCCAGCCAGGATCTGCGAGCCCAACAACTGGCTACATGGATTGCGCAACATAAGCAGGAGCCGGGAATTGCACTTCCAGCACTGCAAAAGGCGCAGGAAATCTACGGCTTTTTGCCGGAGGCAGCGCAGCGTGTTGTGGCGCGGGAGTTGGGGAAGTCTCTGTCGGAAATTTACGGAATTGCCACGTTTTATTCCATGTTCAGCCTTACCCCAAAGGGACGGAATCACATTAACGTATGCTTGGGAACTGCATGCTATGTAAAAAGGCGGAAACCGGATTTATGAACTGTTGCAGAGTAAGCTTGGAATACAAGGGGGCGAGTGTACCCCAGATGGCCGTTTCAGCTTGGATGCCTGCCGCTGCTTGGGATGCTGCGGCATGGCGCCGGTCATTATGATTAACGAAGATGTATACGGCAGCTTGACTGGTGAGGAATTGGATGCCATTTTGGCGAAGTATCCATGAGTGATATGTGAGGCAGGATGATGAAAGAGAACATACAAATTCGGAATCTGGCCGCGCTTCGGGCCATCAAGGAAGCGACGCTTGCCGTAATGGACCCGGAGAAAAGTGGAAGTCCCCGTGTCGTTGTGGGATTAGCCACTTGCGGGATTGCGGCGGGTGCACAGGATGTATATGATGCGCTGAAAAATGAACTCAAGGCCCAGGGAATGGACTACGTCCTGTTAAAGCTACAGGATGTGTGGGAATTTGCCAGTTTGAACCTGTTGTGGAAGTGTACATTCCCCCACCAGCCTAGGACGACTTATGTGCATATGACCCCGGATAAAGCGGTTCGAGTGGTTCAGCAGCATCTGCGGGGCGGCAATCCACTAAGTGAGTATACAATTGGTTCCGTACAGTAAGGAGGTGTGAGGCGTGTACAGAGGATATATTATGGTTTGCTCCGGCCCAAACTGCGGGCGTACCTCCGACCGTATTGCAGAAGAATTTGAGGTACAAATTAAGATTGCTGGTCTTCGTCAGGAAATACAGGTCATTCGCGGCAGCTGTATGGGCCTTTGCTCATCTGGCCCCAATGTCATTATGTTCCCAGAGGGACGATTTACAGCCATGTTCAGATTCAGGATGCAGCTCGCATTGTCAATGAGCACCTTTTGAAGGCAATCGCGTAGAAGAACTGCTGTATGATGAAACGAAGGTCACAAATACAACCCGCGGTTTGGATCAGACGGAGTTTTCCAGCGTCAGACACGGGTGGCGTTGCGCAACTGCGGAGGTGATTGATCCGCAGAATATTGAGGAGTACATTGCAGTGGACGGCTATGCAGCATTGTACAAGGTGTTGACGGAGATGTCTCCTGATGAAGTGATCGATACAGTGCTGGAAAGCGGACTGCAGGGCCGGGGCGGTGCAGGGTTCCCAACCGGAATGAAGTGGAAATTTGCCAGCGGAAACCGGGGGCAGGTGCAAAAATACGTTTGCTGCAATGCGGACGAAGGCGACCCCGGCGCATTCATGGATCGCAGCATTCTGGAAGGAAATCCTCATACGGTCATTGAAGCCATGGCCATTGCTGCGTATGCCATTGGAGCGGACAAGGGGTATATTTATGTCCGGGCGGAGTATCCAGTTGCCGTAAAGCACCTGAGCATTGCCATTGAGCAGGCCCAAAAGAGCAGGGGGCTGCTGGGGGAGCATATTTTGATCCTCCCTTTAACTTTGATCTAGAAATCAAACTGGGTGCCGGTGCGTTTGTCTGCGGCGAGGAGACCGCGCTGATGACCAGCATTGAGGGAAAACGCGGCGAACCGCATACCAGGCCGCCCTTCCTGCGGTCAAGGGACTGTTTGAATCGCCCACCATTCTGAATAACGTAGAAACCTATGCGAATATCTGTCAGATCATTTTGAACGGCCCCAGTGGTATCAGTCCATTGGCAGCGAAAAGAGTAAAGGGACGAAGGTGTTTGCGCTGGGCGGAAAGATTAAAAATACCGGCCTGGTGGAAGTGCCTATGGGCACAACCTTACGTGAAATTATCGAAGAGATCGGCGGGGGAATCCCTAGAGGAAAGAAATTTAAGGCGGCGCAGACCGGCGGCCCATCCGGCGGATGTATTCCGGACCATTTGATTGATACGCCGATGGATTATGACAATTTGCTTGCCATTGGCACGATGATGGGCTCCGGAGGATTGATTGTGATGGACGAAGACACCTGTATGGTAGATATTTCCAAGTTCTTCCTGGAATTTACCGTTGATGAAAGCTGCGGCAAGTGTACGCCGTGTCGGGTCGGAACTAAGCGGTTGCTGGAGCTGTTGAATAAAATTACCCAGGGGCAGGGGACCATGGAGGATCTGGACCGCATAGAGGAGCTGGCCAGCTTTATTAAAAGCAACAGTTTGTGCGGCTTGGGCCAGACGGCACCGAATCCTGTGTTGTCTACTCTGCGGTATTTTCGGGATGAGTATGTGGAGCACATCCAGAATAAACGCTGCCCGGCCAAGGTTTGCAGAGCCTTGCTGACTTACCAGATTGACCCAGCGAAGTGCAAAGGCTGTACCGCGTGTGTGAAAGCATGTCCGGCGGATGCCATCATCGGCAGCGTGAAGAATCCCCATAAAATCGACGTACAGAAGTGTATCAAGTGCGGCAGCTGCATTGACAAATGCCGCTTTGACGCCATCAGCAGGGAATTAAGGAGGCGATGGAGCGATGGAAACCTTGAATAGACAGGATCAGACTATGGTCCACCTGACCATAAACAACATCCCTGCTGTGCTCCTGCTGGTTCCACCATTTTGGAGGCGGCGCACGCTGCGGGTATCGCCATTCCAACCCTATGCTACCTGAAAGAAGTGAATGAGATTGGCGCTTGCCGCATGTGTGGTAGAGGTGCGGGGGGCGCGCAATCTGGTGCCCGCCTGTGTCCATCCCATTGCAGAGGGAATGGAGGTATTTACCAACACCAAAAATGTTCAGGCGGCCCGCCGAACCAATCTGAAGCTTTTGTTGTCCATACATAACCAGGACTGCCTGAGTTGTCCCAGAAGCGGCGACTGTGAGCTTCAAAAGCTATGCCGCAGTATGGCGTGGATAACCATATGGCATTTGAAGGGAGAAGAACCACTACGAGATTGATACCACTACGCCGCATTTGATTCGGGACAACAGCAAATGTATTTTGTGCCGGCGCTGTGTGGCTACCTGCGAGAAAGTGATGGGAGTGGAAGCTATTGGTGTCTCAGCGCGGATTCAAGACCCATATTGGACCGAGCTTTGACGCCATGCTGAATCAAACCGCCTGCATTAATTGCGGACAGTGCATTGTGGCTTGTCCTACGGGCGCTCTTACCACCACCGTGGAGACCGATACAGTTTGGGCGGCTATTGATGACCCTACCAAACACGTCATAATCCAGACAGCTCCCAGTGTGCGGGCCAGCTTGGGTGAGTGCTTTGGATTGCCGGTTGGCACCAATGTAGAGGGGAAGATGGTTGCCGCTCTGCGCCGTCTAGGGTTTGACGGTGTTTTTGATACTGACTTTGCGGCGGATATGACCATCATGGAAGAGGCCACGGAGTTTCTCCACCGCTTTGAAAGCGGCCAGCGACTTCCCCTGTTTACCAGCTGCTGTCCGGGGTGGGTTAAATATTGTGAGGAGTTCTATCCGGAATTCTTACCCAATCTTTCTACTTGTAAGAGTCCCCAGCAGATGTTTGGTGCCTTGGCAAAGACTTATTACGCACAGAAGAAAGGAATTGATCCCAAAGATATCGTCTGTGTGTCGGTTATGCCCTGTACGGCCAAGAAGTTTGAGCACAAGAGAGGAGACCAGAGCGCAGCTGGAGAGGAAATTCGGGATGTAGATGTAGCGCTTACGACCCGTGCCCTAGGGCATATGATCAAACGCGCAGGACTTCTCTTTGACCAGATGCCGGATGAGCAATTTGATTCTGCTTTGGGGATTGCAAGCGGTGCCAGCTATATTTTTGGCGTGACCGGAGGAGTCATGGAGGCTGCTTTGCGGACCGCAGCGGAGGTACTGACCGGAAAACCGCTGGCCGACCCGGTATTCCAGGACATTCGTGGAACGGACCAGGGCATCAAGGAAGCAGAGTATCAACTTGTCGGAAAGAAAATTCGGGTCTGCTGTGTCAGTGGGATTGGCAATGCAGCTACCGTGTTGGAATGGATCAAAAGCGGCGAGAAACAATATGATTTCGTGGAAGTCATGGCCTGCCCGGGCGGCTGTATCAACGGCGGTGGCCAGCCTACCCAGCCTGCGGAGGTACGAAACTTTTGGAACCTGAAAGCATTGCGGGCCAAAGCACTGTACGATGAGGATGAGGCGACGGTGCTGAGGAAGAGCCATGAAAATCCATTGGTTCAGCGCGTGTATGAGGAATTTCTGGGACAGCCGGGTAGTGAAAAAGCCCACCATATTCTGCATACCAGTTACGTGGAACGGGATTATGAATATTAATCCTGCCCGGGCAGTTCAGAAGCGCAGCCAAAAAGTCTTGAAACAGCGGACCAGGCGGCAGCCGGTACTATACCGGCCGCCGCCTTGATACTGGATAGAAGTGCAATAACACGGCCCATCAGACCCGGACGTACACATAGCCTTCCATAATGCGGCGAGCAGTGCGGTCTAAATTGCCGCTGAGAACGGTATGGGTGCCGTCTTCATTTTCCTTCAGGTCAGCGTAGGCGTCCATGATGCCCCCACGGGTGGCCGATGCGAATGTGGGGTGCGCGGTTGGAGGATCTTGCCGTTGCCGCAAATGATTTCGTTGACAATGGTACCGGGAGTATTGGCAGCGGTAACGGTGCAGATGGCGCCGGTTCCCATGTAAGCGTCGATCATCTTCATGTTGACGGAGAAAAGGCGTCCCACAATGTCGATATCTTCTGCATGGATTTCCGTTCCATTGCCTGCAGTATAGTTGACGGGCTTGGTGGCAAAAAGCGATCTTAGGCAAGGTTTGACTGTTCTTTTTAGCATCTTCCAAATCCTTGGCGAAGCCGAGGATAATCGCGCCGGTTCCCCGAATGATTTCCAACTTGCGGCAGATCTCCTGACAGTCAGGCAGAGCATTGAATTGGGCAGGGGTTTCTGTGCCGGTCACGCCAAAGTCCTTAGGGTGAACAAAGATGACAGGGTTGGCGGCGTCCACAAAGCTGTACTCATATTCCTTGCCGTCAATTTCAATGGTGTCCTTTACGTTCCCGGTGGGCAGCAGTTTGCCGGAGGCGGCACCCTGGGGGCCGACAAACTTCAGGGTCACTTTCGCGCCGGTTCCGGGTACGCCGTCAATGGCAAAATCGCCCTCCGTCATGGCGCGCCCGTCTTTGACAGGAACTTGGGCAATAATTTCCTTTTGCGTATTCGTGTTAAAAATGTGTACCTCCGTGATAGGCTCCACAGCCTCTACCAGGCCTTCGTCGATAGCAAAGGGACCTACGGCAGAGGAAATGTTGCCGCAGTTCATGGTCTTGCCCACGATGGGAGCGGCGATATCCACCTGGCCAAAGTCATAGTCTACATCAATGCCGGGGCGGGAACTTTTCTTGATGATGGCGACCTTGCTGGTGGAGGTATTGGCGCCGCCCATGCCGTCAATCTGGCGGCGGTCAGGAGAACCAAAGGCGCTCAGAATTACCTTATCGCGCTGCTCCACATCCTGAGGAAGGTCTTTGTCATGGAAAAACACGGCCTTGGACGTGCCGCCTCGCATATAGACGCAGGGAATTTTCACATTGGGTTTGTATTCAGACATGGTTGTGTTCCTCCTTATGGTTTACTGAGTAAAACAGGGATGACAATATTATGCGCACTGTGCTACAATAAAGAATAACGCTATCACGGCCGGAAAAAGGAGTGAGAATTGTGCTGCAAAATTACGAATATTTTCTTATGTTGGCGGAAACCAAAAACATATCTAAGGCGGCGGAAAAACTATATGTTTCCCACCAGTGCCTCAGTCGGTATTTGAAAAATCTGGAAGACGAGTGCGGGCTGATGCTCTTTCAGCGAAAGCCCACACTTGAACTGACCTACGCAGGAACCGTCCTGGCAGACTCTATGCGGGAGATTCAGCGGATTGAGCAGGATACCCGTCGTAAATTAACAGATCTGAAAGACGGTTCCACCGGAGAGGTTCGGCTTGGTGTGACAGAGGGAGGCTGAGAATTTTCCTGCCCGGGCTGATCAAAGCCTATCAGGAGATGTTTCCCGGCGTTATGTTGCGGGCAGTCAGCGCGCCGACCAAGGAGCTACTGGAGCTGCTGGTAGACAATAAGCTGGATTTTGTACTCGGAAGCCCCACCGACCGCGTGATTCACAATCTTGAGTATCTTACCATCATGGAAGAAGATCTCTATTTGGTCGTGTCGGATTCGCTGCTCCAGCAATATTTTCCAGATTCTATCCGGAATGCAAAGAGAAGTTTTCAAAGGTGCAGATATTCGCCTTTTTCAAAACGTTCCATTTTGTGCCGCTACCAAGGGATATAATTCCCGCAGTATCATAGATGAGTTCTTGCAGACGACCAATACCACCATCCGTATCATCTATGAAGCAAACCAACCCGACCTGCTCCACCTTATGACGGCCCACGACTATGCGGCGTCGTTTTCTTTGTCCATGTACCTGCCTCATATTCATTCCCTGAATCAGTCCTTGGCTGAAGGACATAAACTCAATGTATTTCCCATAAAGGGGCTGAGCAGAAAGAATCCGATTTTTTTGATCTATCGGAAAGGAACCTATCTGCCCAACTATACCAAGGCACTGATCGGCCTGATCCAACGGCAATGCACCGCTTACCAGGAACCGCTGGACCAGCTTTTTATGGTAAGAGCTGTGTCAAAGCGGCCATATCGTCCTGCTGATCCAGGCAGCGGAACTGCTGGACCAGAGACTTGGAGCGGTCGGCGGAAAGCATGGAAGCGGCGTTTGCCAGGAATTTGGCCTCCAGTTCGGCCCAGCCCACAGGATTATTGGGAGATCCCTTCAGATCGTAAAGTTCCTTTTCGTAGGTACGGCCGTCTTTCAGGATGATTTCCACTTTGGCCCCGCGCTGTTGGGGGAATTTTGACTGCACCGAGGGGTCTACTGCACAGGTGACCCGTTCTGTAAGGGCAAGGTAATCGGGATTCGTGTAGCTGGGGGCGGTTAAGTGGCCAACACCAAAACAATGGTCCATCAGTGCCACTGCACTTCCATAAGCAAGGCTGAATTTGGCTTGGCCAGAATTCTGAGGCGCCTTGATGATACCGGTCAGATCGTAAGCCACCTGATGGGTTCCGATCCAGATATGCTCCACTTGCTCCGGGGTGATTTGGTGCTCCTGCGCCAAATCCAGCACGGCCTCAATACCCGGCTGAGCATGGCGACAGGAGGGGTACATTTTGTTATAAGTATTTGCGATGGAGTAAACAACACCCAAGTCTCGAATCACATCGTCCGCATCAACCTGCTCAGATTGCGTGTGGAACAGACCATCCTTTCCTTCCAATGCACTCAGGCAGCCCTCCATATTCTGGGCAGCCAGGAAGGCGGCCATGATACCGCTGTATGCTGCGTTGCCTACTTGTACACATTTGGAGCGCTGGCCTGAGCAGGTTGCCTCCATGGTTCCACTGGCCAGCATACCGGCCTGTCCCAGGCCGTTGGCGAGCTGTTTTTCATTCAAGCCCATGAGCTTTCCGGCTACTGCCATCGCGCCGAAGACATCACAGTTACTGGAGGGATGGAAACCTTTGTTGATCTGCTTTGGATTCATATGGGATGCGCTGCGGTATACCACCTCATACCCCAGCACAACAGCGACCAGGATCTCCCGGCCGGAGCGCTTAAATTCCTGGCCGAGGACAAGGGCAGTCGGAACAACCACCGCGCCGGCATGGCAACCGGCATTCTTATGCCCGTCATCCAGCTCCACTGCGTGGGCGAAGGTAGCGTTGATCATGGCTGCGTGGGCAGGGGGAGTAGATGGCGTTTCCACCCAGAACCGAACAATGGCCCGTGCCCAAGGCTGCGATTGCCTGGCGGAAGGACTGGGCATATTCCCAGTGCAGCAGCCCGCGATGGCAGCGCCTACGGTATCCATAATGCGCTCTTTGGCTTGTACAATCACGTCTTGAGGCAAATCCTCATAGTTGGTATGGGCAATAAAAGAAGCAAAATGTTCCGTCAAATACATATTTTGTCCCTTTTTAATTGCGAGACTCCCTTTGGGAGTCTCGCAGTATGTTATCATTAGCGCTTTATCTGGCGGATGACATCAATTACCGTGCCATCCCGGTACTCTACTATGCAGGTGATTCGGTCGGTTGTCCAATCGCCTTCGGCTCGCCGGTCATGGAAGTGGAAAGTTCGTTGAAGCTGTTGAATGGAGACGAGTTTGAGATTGGTTTTTTCCAGATCCTCTTTCAGCTCCTGATAGTTTCTGTGCTTGGGATTCAGCGCTATGCCGGCCTCGGTCACACTGCCGCAACAGTTTCGCCGGGGGGTGCAGAGGGGTAAAGACCCGCTTGACGATGGAGGGGGTACGACCACGGATAATGGGCAGTGTAACAATGGAGATCGCTGCGCCGCCGGCTACATCAGGGCCGCCGCCCAGGCCACCCATCATTTCTCCGGAAGAGCCAGTGAGGATATTGACATTGAAGTCGGTGTCCACTTCCAGTGCACCCAGTACGCCGAAGTCCTCCCGATTTAAAAATCCGCCCTTACTGTATGCGTTGGCGTAGTCCGCATTGTCGATTTCACCACGTCTTGGCGGTCATAGATGGCTCTTGCAGCCACCGCGTCAAAGGACTGGCTGCATTCGACTACGCGGACAAGTCCCTCATCATACATATCGATGATGGCCGCGGGAATTCCACCCAGGGCAAAGCTGGCCTTAACGCCTCGCTCACGCATGCGGTCACCCAGGTATTTGGTAGTAGCGATAGAAATGGCACCTGCCCCTGTCTGGAAAGAGAAGCCGTCCTTAAAACGGCGAGAGGCGGCAATCAGATCCACGGTCCGCTCTGCAATGAGCAGATCCCGAGGATTTTTGGTCAGCCGGGCAGCGCCGGCACCGATTTTTACTGGATCGCCGATGGAATCAACCTGCACCACATAGTCAACATACTGCTGAGAAATGCTGACCGGGCAGCAGGGATACTCCACTAAGTTGTCGGTAATAACGATCGTACAAGCTGCGCTTTGCGCGTCAATAAAGGCGTACCCCAGAGAGCCGCAGGCATTGGGGCCGATTTGCCCGGTACAGTTGCCATAGTCGTCGGCGGCAGAGGCTCCGATAAAAGCAACATCGATTTGCAGCTCTCCGGCCTCAATGGCTCTGGGCCTTGCACCATGGGTGCGAAGGATCACCGGGTTTTCCATCTCGCCGGCCAGAACAGCATCGCCCAGCTGTCCACGGATTCCGCTGGCCTCAATGCGTCAATGGTACCGTCTTTTACAAAATCTGCAATAGAGGGATTTTTAATGTTGACCACGGCGCTGGGCGCAAAGCGGAGACCTTTGATTCCCAGTTCGCGAATTGCAGTTAAGACCTGACCAATGACCTGGTCACCCTCCCGGAAGCAGTGGTGGAAGGAGATGGTCATCCCGTCCGTTAATCCGGATGCGGTGATAGCTTCCTTTAGACTTCCTAAAAGCTTTGTAGAGCCGGGAATACGGTGACCGGCTGTGCGGCGGGTGATGACCGTGCCTTCCTTCGCGGGGGTGCTGTATGGGCCGGTATAAGGCCTGACCACATAATCCCCGATTTTTTCCGGCAGCTCACGCCCCAGACTGTTGATTAACATGATGTGACACCCCTGTCTTAATACCGGCGGCTTTGGCCTTTGCCAGCACAGCGCGTGCGCGCAGTTCCATGGGCTTATCCACCATGCTGCCGTCCAAAACACAGACGCCGGTACGATTTCTGGCTGCCTCTTCCAGTGCCTCTAGAACTCTTTTGTGCGTTGCGGATTTCTTTGGCTGTGGGAGTGAAGCAAGCGTTTACAGTGTCGATTTGCCGGGGATGCACACAGGTTTTCCGTCAAAGCCGAGGGTTCGTGTCATCTCAAGATCGCGCTTGAGTCCTTCTTCATCGTTAAGGTCGGAAAAGACTGCATCTTGTGCGGAGATTCCCGCAGCGCGGCAGGCCATCAGCACGGCATTGCGGGCATAGAAAATTTCCCAGCCAGGTTTGGTGCGCTGGGCATTCATGCTTGCGGTAAAGTCTTCGGCGCCCAGAGCCATTGCGACGACCCGAGGGCTTGCAGAGGCGATTTCCTGCGCATTCATGACACCCAGATAGGATTCGATGTTGCACCAGATTTTAATGCCCCTTCGGGCAGACCGGCCTTTTTCTCGATGGCGGTAATTTTCTCATCCACCCGTTTTACTTCGCTGGCATATTCCACTTTTGGAATACGGATGGCATCAGGCTGAGCCCGCACAGCAGCCTCCAGGTCCTCGTCCAACTCCTTGGAATATAATCCGTTCACACGGATCAGGATATACTTTCCTTTGGGGCGCTGTTCCTTCACCGCGTGGTATACCAGCAATCTGGCGGCATCTTTCTCTCCCGCGGAGACAGAATCTTCAAGGTCATAGACCAGGCAGTCTTCGTTATAAAATCCGGCCTGAATCATTTTAACAGGGCTGGTTCCTCCAACATACATGGAGGTCCGCATTAACTCATTGTCCGACATTGGGATCCTCCTTTCCCCAGTTAAACGGGCTGTCTGTCGCCCGGCAGACA
>VOFB01002488.1_pt1 | contig 31672 bp, 27 predicted proteins | sample 5384141 | NCBI WGS metagenome assembly VOFB01 (sample SAMN12384721, study PRJNA508395) | human gut metagenome | isolation source: healthy gut A | host: Homo sapiens | reverse complement strand
AAGATGTGTATATCTATGACGTTTATGACGCAGAAAAACGCAAGGTAGTAAAAGATAAGCCAAATTATACATACAACTGCTCGGCGGTACAGCTTGCGTACATAATTGATACGGATGTGTTTGCAGAGGAATACGGCTTTGATTTTCCGACTATCGTAACAACCACAGGTACGGAGATAAAGCACGATGACGGTGTTCTGACGCTGATGATAGAATACAGCTGTCTTGACAGGCTTGAAACTATCTCGGAGCAGGACATAGGATTGTCGCTGTATGACGTATACGACAAAGACGAGAAGATAGTAATAGGCTATGCTCACTGTGGCAAACACAGCAAGGAAAAGGACGAGGGCTTATCAGCGACAGGCTGGAGCCATACATTCGGGAGCGATATAATACCGCATTTATGCGTCAAAACTGCGTTTGTAGACGGAGAGGTAACGCCTCCGGAGCTTGATAATCCGCATATCTATGACGGCTTATCGGTGCGTTTTGTCGGAGCAAAGGTAAATCCTTTGCTTTGGTTTAAGGCTTACAGGACTGACGTTAACAAGGACCTGCTTGACAGCATAAGTGCGATACAGGTGAAAAAATAAAAGGAGAATTTGATTATGGAAAATGGAGAAAAGCTGTTTGATACATTCGGTGAATATCTTGAAAAATGCGGTGATGTGGAATTTGATTTTTTCTGTGATGACCTGTATTGTGACCATACCGTAGTATGGAACAGCTATAATGATAAGCTGACAGAAAAAGCAAAGGAAAAATGGAACAAACTGCTCGGCTCAAAATATGAAGTTACTTACTCTGATGATAAGTATCGTATCAGACAGATAAACATACCCGATGAAAATCTGCGTAAATCCTGCCTTGATTTTGCGTATGCACAGGCAGGATATATTCCGGCATCAGAGTACGACGAGCTGTTTTGTAGCGAAAACCGCATTTGCATAGGTAATTGTTATGTAAATTTCGGAATCAAAACAACATCGTTGTCCGGAGAAACAAGACAGGATTGCGAAAATCTGAATATGACGGACTGTATGACGCTGTACGGACGAATAGCAATGAACAATCCTGTCAGCTGTGAAACAGCACTGACTGTCAATGCAGTGAGCGTAACAGGAAATACAACCGAACCGCTGATAGTATGCAGAAAAGGCACTTTCAGCTATGTGAACAATTGGCAGACTGATAAATTACTCGGTAATGAGAAAATGTTTAAGATGATAGCTGATAAGGCGAAGATCGAAGCTAAATCATATAACAAATTTGAAGAAGAAGAACCGGAGGTATAAAAATGTTTTTATTCCCGCTTTTAATGGTAGAAAAGAAGCGTCAGACAATGCTCAGCGAGATACGCAAGGAGCTTGAGATGAATCAGAAGATAACAACAGTGAACAATCTTTCGTATTTCATCAAGGAAGAGCTGAAATATTATGAGTACATCACTCATATCATAATCGACCTTGAATTTATCGAGGAAAAGGGCGATGAATTTCTGACGAGCTTAAAGGCTCTTGTGATGGCAACGGACGTGCCGATAATCATATACGCCGAAGGAGTATATCCCGGTGATATGCTGCTGTCGGAAATAGCAAGACAGGGACTTGCAAATATCATAGGCGAAACGCCCAAAACATTAAAACAGATAAGCCGTAACAAAATGCAGAAAGACCTGCGTGAAGCACTGATAAAGTCAACTGCCGACCGCAGAATAGGGCTGAGGGAAGAACGTCAGAGAAGATTTGACGTTACATATATCCCGGTACAGAAAGGCAATAACAATGCAATACCGAATTACAACAACTGCGACCTGCATTTATCAATCGGTTTATTCGGAGCAATGCGTCGTGTCGGTACTACAACATACGCAATACAGCTTGCAGAGTATTTCACAGCAAGAGGAGCAAAGGTAGCGTTCTTCAGCAAGAACGAGCTGACAGACGGCGATCTGAACATACTCCAGGAAACATACAAGGAAGAAACGGTGTCAAAGGGAACGTATTTCACATATCGTAACATCGACTTCTATTTCTTCGGCAGAGTGCCGGAGAACTGGGGTATCTACAATGTTGTAATCAATGATTACGGCACAGACACAGAGCAGATTGACAACTGGCTGTCCTGTCACTACAGATATATTGTGAGCGGTTTCAACGAAACCGACATAATACAGCTTATGTCACTGCTCGAAACCGACAAGAATGATACAAAGCGGCTAATAGGCAGAGATTACAGAATAGCGTTCAATTTTGGAGATCCGTCAATGTGTGGTGAACAGTACAGGTATCTTTGTTCAAATCTTGCAACTTCGGCAAGAATTACGATGAACGGCTTTCTTCCGTACAAGTTTAATTTGCCGCAGTGGTTTTTGCAGACGTGCGACACGGAGTTCGAGAACTACAGAATGTATATCTCAAACATAAAGAGATAACGGAGGTGGCAGTATGGCACATCTTGAAGAAGATATAATTGAACGAGCAAAAAATACCGATATGATAGCCCTTCTCGAAAGCGAGGAGGGCTTTTCCTTTAAAAGCACTTATGGGGAAAGGGAATTCAAGTGCATTGAGCATAACAGCCTTGTTGTAAACGGCAACCGACGCAGATGGTACTGGAACAGCCGACAGGTCGGCGGCAACAATGCCATTGATTACCTTGTAAAGATACGGGGTATGAATTTCAGAGATGCGGTATTACATCTTGTCGGGGATAGGGAGCAAACGGCATATACGCCGATAAGGAAGGCGGTAACGGAAAATGTATCTGTATCAAAACCTGTACGGTTTGTTCTGCCGGAACAGGCTCACTTTCCGGACGGCAGACGAAATTACAGTAATATCATTGCTTATCTTAACAAGGGCAGAGGAATTGATATGAACATAATCAATACACTGATAGCTTCCGGTCAGATCTATCAGGGAGTGCAGTACAACGGTTTGCATATAGTCGGATACAACGATGAGGGAATGGCTTTTTATCGTTTTAATGATAACCGTAACTGGGTTGATTATAGATTGCAAACGCTGAGAGCTTCACCGACAGCAACAGATACATATCAAGCTGAAGCTGTTTCTTCAAAATATGTTGATAACATTTTACTGAAGGATAACACAAAAATATTTAAGAATAATCTTGTTGTATCGACCGGGAAAAACGCTCAAGGTGAAATATCCTATGCAGCATTCCGTATAGCAAGCACAAATTACAGATTCCGGGGAGAAGTAGCCGGGAGCGATAAGGCAAGCGGCTTTCTGATTGAGAGCGAGGGTATGAACGATTGTGTGTATGTTTTTGAATCGTTCATCGACGCTATGAGCCACGCCAACCTGTACAATATAAAGTACGGAAATAAGGACGCCTGGAAACTGCACAACAGGCTTGCTCTCGGCGGTACAGCTGATACGGCTCTGATGGAACTGTTGAAGCGTAAACCGAATATCCGCAATATTTGTCTGTGCCTGGATAATGATAGTGCAGGACACACTGTGGCAAAGGAAATAGCAGGTAAGCTCAGAAGTATGGGATATGTGAATATCTATGAACGTTATTCCAATGAAAAAGATTACAACGATGAGCTTAAAAAAGTAAAATCAATAATAAACGAACAAGCAGAAGAAAATGAAGTATAAATAATATTTTGACAATTCAGATATATTATGTTAAAATGAGGTGTCGAATGAAAAAATCGTATTATTTTTCAATATGGGCTTGCACAATTTGGGGCATTTTAGTTGCTTTAAATTATTCATATTTTCAAGGAGATAAACAAAATATGGACGATACTACAGTTGACTTTATTCAAAAGCTAATTATTGCAATTTTGCCGGCACTTATCACCGGTTTACTTACTTTTTTTATCGGAAAAAAGTCCAGGATAAATAATTTGTCTAATAATATAGATGAGTTAAAAAATCTGATTGGCTCTCAAGAAGGAACAACGTTGACGAAATACGTTTCTGATACTTTTAACAGCATAAAAGAAGACATCGGACGTCAAGACAGAGGGTCCCTTAGTAAACAACACGATAATTTGCAGAATATGCTTAAAAAAGAAATCGAATTAATAGAAAAAAGAAATGATAGTGATACAAATCGGTTACTAAAATTTGATAACGAACAACAGAATATCGACAATGCAATAAACCAGTTTATTTTGTTTCAAAAAGCTGGTATAAACAGGTAAATACTATAACTGAATTGCAAGCAGAAAACAGCAAGCTTAACGCAATAATAAAGGAAAAAGAAAGAGAAAATGATGCTATTAGAGAAGAACTCAAGAATACATATCAATTGGAAATAAAAGTATGCAACGAGAAAATTGAGTCCTTAACTCAGCAAAATAAATTGTTATCAAGTAAATTAGAGGCAAATCGTATAAATCATCAAAACAAATTCACAAACACGAATGTAAAAGATGAAATTATATCGAAGAACAATTTCAGAACTAAAGATGATGATGAAATAGAGTTGTAAAGCAGAGAGTGGCAGTTAATGCCACTCTTTTTTGATAATTTAATAAAGGAGGATAACCCAATGCAGAACAGCAAAAGCTACTTTGTATTGCCTAATACAGCATTCGGCTTATCCTCCGAAGAATTTTCTGTGCTTGCTTATCTGCTGTCAATTCCAACGGCAAAAAAGCGTGTCAGACAGCAGACCATAGCAGAGAAGTGCAATATAGGCAGTCGCAATACTGTAACAAAAGCAATAAACAGCCTGCTTTCAAAAGGATATATATTTACAAAAATCCGCACAAGACGTGTTAATTACTGGTATGGCACAAATATCTATTATCTTAACGAGGACGCAGTATGCGATTTTTCAAAAGGATACACATTGATACAGCGGAGCGTTTTTGAATACGGCTTATCGCCGGCACAGCTGAAGGTATATGCTTTCATTGCAAAGTCAATCAACTCAAAGCTCGGCTACTGCTGGAACAGCTATACCGATATATCCAAAGGCACAGGTATGTCCCGTAGCACTGTAATTGCTCTAATACATCAGTTAGAATACAGAGGGCTTATAAGCAAAATCAGAAAAATGAGATACGGCTGTCCTAAAGTTTATGCCGACAATGTTTACTGCATAAAACTGAAAAGAAAAAAGCGGATAAAAAAAGAAGTACAGCCCCGCAAAGACTGTACCTCTCAAAAATCCAATGTAAATTATAACTTACAGCTTGATAATAACACAGAGCCTGCATTTTGTCAAGTCCTACTGAGCGATTTTTTGCAAACGAGGGGTAGTCCGAAATATGAGCATCTATATATTACCCAGCAAATTAGCCACAGAAAAAGAAAAGTAAGTAAATTAAATTTACTATATAGCAGTATATATAGGATACTTAGGACCGTTTACGCTCATTTTTCTTCAAAAAAGTCCTGCGGAAAACGAATAATGAGTAAAAATAAGGCTCCGCCTTGATATTTTTCGACTTTTCTTTTCTGCGGCTAAACGGTAAGCCGAAGAATATTGCCGAGCATAAGATAGGATTTGAGGGTTATGTGCGACACGGTGTCGCACATAACGCTACGGTCGCACAGGTCGCTACGGACGCACCTGCATTCTTAGTTTGCACTTGCAATGATATGAAAATTATGTTAGAATGGAGAAAATATGTTAACAAAAGAGATCGTTTACGACTTATACAAAAAGTTTGCAAGATCCGGAACGTCGATTGTAACAGTTCCTTACAAAGAAATCGACAAAGAAGCCTTCAAAGCAAAATGCTGGGATGCGTTTGAATGGCACAGATGGCTCTTCCAAAATACGCTTAAACTTCCCGTTATACGAGATGATCTCACAAGAAACTTTTTTGTAAAGAGAGATGATAATGTGAACAAGCTATCTGTTGTTATCAAAATTCCTTATGAATATCACAATCAATATGCAGACGCTATTTATGAGTTAAACAACGTTGTCAGCCAAGACGGCTGCTGTATGCTTTTTGTGAACAATATGATTTACTCATTTGCTTCGTATTTAGTTATCGAAGATGATTATCAAAATTACGAGAAGATTAAAGCAGCAATTGAAAAGTATCAATTAGAAATTGATATGACGCAAACACTTGACAGCTTATACACAGTCAATTGTATTCGAGAGCGTACAACACCATCAATTTCACAAGCAATTGCAGTAAAGATCAGATATTACTACAAATGACCGCCGTTTATGCTTACAAAGATAAAGACGAATTAGCTCGCTCAGGCTACTATGTTTCCGAAGCCGATAAGCCAAACGTTTTTATTTCCTATTCTCACAACGACAAAATTATCGTAAAAGACGTAAAAGACCGAATTGTTATGTGCGGGCTAAACGTGTGGTTTGATGAAAATTGTATCGCTGTCGGCAAACACATAGTAAATGAGTTTATGGACGGAATAACAAAATCCGATTATGCTATTATTTTTGCAAGCAAAAGCACAGTCAGCTCCGTTTACTCTAAAGCTGAAATTCAGAATCTGTTTGTAAAGGTGCTTAACAATGAAATCAAATTGTTTATTGTTAAGTTAGACGATGTTGATATGAACAGCATTTTTCCAAACCTCAAAAACTATAAATACTATGATTTTTATCAAGAGCATAACATTGACAAGTTGGTAATGAGTATTGTCGATTTTGTCAAAAAGAAGTAGTTAGTACAGATTCGACATCGTGTCGCATTTAGAAACATAGCGAATTAATTATAAAACGATTGGAGGTGACTATGATGATTGAAAATATAGAAAACGAAAAAAAAGACTGTTGCGGATCCTGTGATTTTTGTATGTTCGATAATAACGGGAACGCAGTATGTGCTGATGACAACTCAAAACATAAATACGGTGATATTATTTCTGAGAATGATGAAATATGTGAAAATTATCAGTTACGATTTGGCATAATGTAACGAAAACGCCCTCTGTCAGAGCAACAGCTCCGGCAGAGGGCGTTTTTTATTTCTCCTCGGAATAGCTTTCAGAAAGAAATCAGAAAGCGTTTTGTATATGTTTTGCACAATATAGCTACTAAAAAATCAGCATTTTTACTATAATTTTTGTGCCTTTACCGTTGACAAAATTACCAAAACACGGTATAATTATCAGTAAGGAGTGATATATAAAAAACACTCCGCAGGAGTAGGGCTTTGCAGAGCCGTTACTCTTTTCCTCAGACGATGAAACAACCATCTACTGATATAGCGAAGTGGCTACATCTGTGTCCTATATACATATTATAGCACAGATTAAATACATTATGCAAGAGCTTTCAGAAGATTTATGGGTATTCGTCTGATGGCTCTTGTTTTTTATTGATTATTTTCATTAAGTTCACGCAACTTTTTTTGGCGTAAACGTTCTTTCGCTTCTAAATGCTTGTTTTCTAATTCTGCGACTTCATCCAAAGGTAGGGAGAAGTGTTTGCAAAACTCGGACAGTTTTGATTTATCATTCGGGCAGGGACCGTTCATGTCTCTGCGACCGTTAAGGATTGACGCACAACCGGTTTCGGATATGTTCCATATCGATGAAAGTATCTGTTTTCTTTCTCCCGGCTCAGTGAAATTTCTTTCCTCTAAGATTCTTTCTAAATATGTCCGATGCAAAGTAATGGCTAACTTCTTCATAAAATACACCACCTGTATGATTTTTAGGTAAGACACGATGTCCCACCTTATGAAAGGAAAAACAACAATGATATATTTCAACTACACCAACATTCTGAACAGGAATCTCAAATCGCAGTTCGGAATTGATATGACAGACAGTGATTACAGCGTACGGATTGATGTTTATTACGTTGACCAAGATGATGTTACCGGGAATATTGCAATGGTAACATCGGGAACAATAAGCATTTCACCATTCGATAAGACAAATAGCGCAATGTGCAAAAAAGTCGATTCGCTTTCATGTAGCACGTTCAGATACTACATATTTGACAGCGAATGCGGCGATGACAACAGCAAAACCGCACTTTGTATCATCCTTGATATAGATCGTAACGAGGAAATCGACGATTGGAAAGAACTGATTGACCCTGACCTTGACTATTGGCACGGGTGGCGTTCGGATATGTGCAACGCATCGAGATACACGATTGATGAAAACGGCACTACGAGGATTAAAAGCAAATCCGAAATGCGGTTATCGCAACTTGAATCCTTATATCTGCAGAAAAGAGAAATATCAACCTGCAAAGAAAAAGACGAGCAAGAAACGAACGAAGAGTGACAGATGCGTCATGGTGTCGCACCTTAAGTCTTAATAAGAAGCTGCATTTATGCAGCTTATATATGAAATGTGAAGCGTAAATTCGCGGCACATTTCGCCACCTGTCCTGAGCGACAGTACAAATTGAATGCCGACCATCGTCAGAGATGACCTACAGCCGAGATAACTACGCATTAGTTCTGAGAACATCGCGTGAGTAACACGGGAGAGGAACAGTAAACGCCGGTTTACTGCAAACCACCGACTAACAAGTCGCAGTTCAGAAACGCCGCATTCTGCGGAGCGAGTATACATACCGTACCACAAATACGGTTGAGATACATCGGACCGGGTAGGTGTTAAGCTACGGAGAGATGCGAGAGCGTTAATCGAAACTATGAGTCGGAACGCAAAATGTATAATATATCATGGCGGAGTAGTTACCGCTATTCCGCTGTGATTTTTATATTTATACCTTTAGGGACACTGGAGTACAGTATCCCTAAAAGTGTAAATATTATTGGCGCAGAAAGAGGGATTTGAACCCTCGCGCCGGTTTCCCGACCTACTCCCTTAGCAGGGGAGCCCCTTCACCACTTGGGTATTTCTGCATGGCGAATTAATAATATAAAATTTAAATGGTGCCGCTGATCGGACTTGAACCGATACGGTATTGCTACCGAGGGATTTTAAGTCCCTTGTGTCTGCCGATTCCACCACAGCGGCATATTCTGTTGTGCGGTGATTAACCTTGATATATTATACACTTATTTTCCCTGCTTGTCAAGTGCTTTTTGAAAATTTTATTAAATTATTTTCTGCTTTTCCATCTTGTATTTTATTCCGAAATAGTGTAAAATATTAATTGAAATATACCTAAAAAACAGGATACAATTTCCAACAATTCTATAGTTATCATGAAAGGGGAATACAAATGAGGATAGCTCTGTTTACAGAAACATACCTGCCGAGCATCAACGGTGTAGTCACCCACGTTAAAACTTTAAAGGAAGGTCTTGAAGCGCTCGGACATACGGTACTGGTGGTTACCGCCGATTCAAGAGTAAACAATCACGTTATTGCGGACGATGTAATGTACTGTCCCGCCGTAAAACTCAAGAAAATCTACAATTATGATATAGCGCCGCCTATAAGCAAGGAACGTCTTGATAAAATCAAGAGCTTTGCTCCCGACATAATTCATATCCATAACGAATTCGGAGTAGGCATTTCCGGTGTACTTATTGCAAGAACTCTCAAAGTACCGCTTGTATATACGCTCCATACAATGTATGACGATTATGTATATTATGTAGCAAAAACAAAAGGCTTCGGCAAGATTGTAACTTCCGCCAGCCACCTTTACGCAAAGATGCTCGCATCAACAGCTTCGGCTATTACAGGACCATCGCCCAAGGTTTCGGAATATTTCAAAGCCTGCGGCGTAAAGAAGCCCGTCCACGTTATACCGAATTCAGTGGAGCTTGACGTATTCAAGCCCGAAAACGTTGATAGAAACGATGCTGTCAGGATGAGAAGAAAGTTCGGATTTGCCGATGACGATATGGTATTCTGCTTCTGCGGCAGACTCGGCAAGGAAAAAGAACATAACGCTTCTTCTTGAATACTGGGCTAAAAATGTCAGACCTGAAGATAAGATAAAGCTGTTCATACTCGGTGATGGACCTTTGCACGAACAGCATTGCAAGGAAGCCGATGAACTCGGTATATCCGATATGGTGAAATTTGCGGGCAGGGTAGAACACCCCGATTTACCCGTATATTATGCCTGCTGTGACGCATATATCACAGCGTCACTCTCCGATACCTGCTCAATATCCATGCTCGAGGGTATGGCTATGCACCTTCCTGTTCTCAGCCTTAAGGACGATCTCAATGTCGGACAGGTAAAGGACGGCATCAACGGCTATAACTTTACCGATGCCGACAGTATGTACGAGCTTCTGAAAAAACTCCGTGATATGCCTAAGGACGAGCTTGCCGAGTTTGGCAGGCGTACAAGGGAGTCAATAAAGACATCCGGCGCTATACGCCTTGCTAACGATTTGCTCGATGTGTATAAAGAGGCGATGGAGGTTTACAAGAAGAAGAACAAAAAACGTAAGCTCAAGAAACGCTATCGTGTTATCAGACACAGATATGTTAAGCGTTCCGTAACAAAAACAGGTAAGTCTATATAATAATAAGCGGCGGATATAAACAATCCGCCGCTTCAGTCTGTCGAAAAACCTTTGTGTTTTCTGAAAATGGGGTCGCAGGGGCGTAGCCCCCGACAGGGTCTAGGGGCGGTAGCCCCAGCAAAATAGCCCCTTCCCACGGGGAAGGGGCTTTGGGTTTCGGCAAGGATGCCGAGATAGAACGTCCAAAGGCTTTGCAGGACGCAAAGCCCACAAAGCGTTCTTATAGGGATAGAGAATTCGCACTATCTTATAAAAAACAGACTTTTTCTACAAGCTGAAGCGGCGGATCTAAACAATCCGCCTCTTTCTTATTCCTTCACGATTTTCAGCACAGGGTAGCCGTCAATATACGGCTTTATGATATACGGATGCTTTTTGGCATAATCCAGCATTATATCCGCAAGCGAGCCTTGTTCATCATATCTCTTGTTTATGAACGTTGACAACTTGGAAACAGGCAGAGCGGACACCGTTTCACATACGGGCGAAACGGTTATGCCGAGAAGATTTTCGCTTATGCGGTTGACTCTGAAAGGCCACACACGGCAATCAAAAGGCTTGTTGTCACCGAGCGCACAGCCCTTTTCGGTAAGCATAGGACAATAGGTAAGCTCGTCGCCGTCCTTGAAGTGCATCACAAACCTGTATCCGTCCTCATACGGCTCAAGCTCAGCGTTTTCATCAATGTTCTTTTTTATATATTCTGCCGTTTCTGGCGAAATAACAGGTATCTCCCATATATCGTCCTTGTCGAACACGCAACAGACACGGCACTTTGCGCAGGCTTCACGGCTGAGAATTTCAGTAAGCATTTAAAATCATTCCTTTCGGTTATATCTTATCACAACTGTGAGCAATGTGCAACCGTAAAATTTTGCTTTAAATTACTGTAATTATGTCAATTTGGTTACAATTTGCAAAAACTATTGATTTTAACACGTTGTTTTGGTATAATTAATAATAACTCATACTGTGTATTCAGTGAGAAATTCTGATGTTGCATCTGTGCAGCTGTTGAACAAAGGATATTATATGGAAAATAATAACTCAGTAAATTTTGCAGATTACGAATTTATACCGAAGCTTTTAACTCAGATCGAAAAAGTCATTATAGGCAAGCATGACGTAGTGAAAATGCTTGTTGCCGCCTTGCTTTCCGGCGGTCATGTGCTGATAGAGGACGTGCCGGGTACGGGAAAAACAACGCTCGCAATGACGCTCGCTAAGGCGACCTCGCTTTCGTGCAGACGTGTTCAGTTCACCCCCGATGTCATGGCGTCCGATATAACAGGCTTTACTATGTACAATAAGGAAAGCGAACGCTTTGAATACCGCAACGGACTTGTTATGAGCAATATTTTTATTGCCGATGAAATAAACAGAACCTCCCCGAAAACCCAGTCGGCTCTGCTTGAGGCTATGGAGGAGAAGAAGGTAACGGTAGACGGTGTCGCACATAAGCTCCCCGATCCGTTTATGGTAATTGCCACAGAGAATGAATTCGGCTATGTCGGAACATATCCTCTGCCGGAGGCTCAGCTTGACCGTTTTCTTATAAAGCTCTCCGTAGGCTATCCCACGGCTGAGGACGAGGCAATGATTCTTTACAGAAGAAAAAACGGCGACCCTATCGAAACCGTTGAGCCGGTATGCAGTTCCGATGATATTTCACGTTGCATTTCTGCCGTAAGAGATACGCATATAGATGCGGCTATATATAAGTACATCGTTGATATAGTTTCTGCTACGAGAAACCATCCGTTTGTGGCGCTCGGCGCAAGCCCCCGTGCGTCTATCGCTCTTATGAGAGCGTCGCAGAGCATCGCTTTTATGGACGGTCGTAATTATGTTACCCCCGAGGACGTAGCACTTATGGTGAATTATGTCCTTCCGCACAGAATACATCTCACTCAGGAGGCAAAGGTCAAGCGTGTAAGCGTTGGACTTGTTATTTCCGAAATAATGAAAGCAGTAAGACCGCCCTTTAAAAGCAACGAATAAGGCGAAAGGTCGGTTTGTATGGCTAAATACAGATTTTATTATATATTGTTCGCCGTTGTCAGCACCGTGCTTATGTTTTCGTACAAGAGCAAGCTGACCTCGGTGCTTTTCCTTATAGCGATTGCAATTCCAGCTATATCATTCGTTCTTCTTGTTTTTTCAAGGCTTCTTGTCAAAATCAGAATCGAATACCGCTCGCTCACAGCGGAAAAGTTTGAAAATACCGATATTTCGGTAACGGTTACCAACCGTTTTATCATACCCTTGTCGCCTGCGGAGCTTATAGGCTGTTTTCCGTACAGAAACAGTGAAAAGTTTGAATATCACAAGCTGATGATAAGCGTACCGCCTTTTTCTTCCGTTACGGTTAATTTCAATTCACCGATAAGGTTCAGAGGCGTTTATAAGTCGGGTATTGAGAAGTTGGTGATATATGACCTTTTCAAGCTATTTCGTATGAACAAAACGATGAAATGCTACGAGGATTTTATCGTACTTCCCAGAAAGCTCGTTATCGACCCCATAATCGACACAGGCGACGGCGACAGTGAAACGCTTTCGCAGAATAATTTTTCGCTTGATAAGAACGCTTTCGCAAGTATAAGGGAATACAGGGCAGAGGATTCCATCAAAAACGTTCACTGGACAATGTCCGCAAAGCACGACAAGCTGATGGTAAAGCAGATGGAACGCAGTATTGGCGGAAGCTGTGTGATTATTCCCGACCTTAACGAATATTTCCCGTTTGACGAGGATAATTACGAAGCTGCAGACAGCATAATAGAGGTAATGCTTGCACTTAACCTGTCGCTTATCTCAATGAAACAGCGTTGCCTCAATGCGTGGTATTCTCCTGCGGACAAGCAGTGCGAGCAGTTTTCCGTCAAGAATGAAGAAGACAATATGCTGCTGTTTGATATAATCAGCAGACTTCCTCGTCAGACGGATACCTTCCTTCCAGAAACCATTGCGAGAAGCTGTATGGAAGCCTCAGCCGATATATCTGCCGTTTACTTTGTCACATCGCAGTTAAGACGTGATTTTATCGGCAAAATGACCGATATTGAGCTGTTCCGCAACAAGAGAGTTAAAATTCTGTTGGTCAGCGGAGCCATAGAAACCGATGAGCAGGCAGAGCTTGCAGATGCCGTTGCGGTAACGCAGGGCTTTGAACTTTGGAAGATAGATAAGGATAATATCGTTCAGTCGCTCAATGCGGCGATAGAATTGCATAAAAAGCAATGACAACACATCCGGAATCTTAAAAAACATAACGGAGAATAGATTTGAAACGTAATAACAGTAAAAAGGGCAGCTCCGCTAAACAGCAGACGATTGTTCTTGTCGGAAATACTTACCGCAGGAACGTGAATCCGATACCTGTCATAGCGGTCAAGCTGGTTCTTGCCTATATGCTCACTGTCGGCACTGTAATGAGCTTTATCAATATATACGCCATACCGTTTGAATTCGGCTCTGCCATAGCGCAGGTGCTTCTTTTCGTGACGGCTTTTATGCCTGTATTCATATTCATAAAAAAACGCTACGCTTTGCCTGCGTTTGCGGTCGGTGCCGCCATAGTGTATTTTTTCTTTCACAAATCAATAAACGAATCGCTTATTTTATTCAAGGATTACATTTTTATTCAGCTTGACAGCAGGTTGCTTTCCACGTTGCAGTATGTTCCCGTCAATTCCCATGCGTTCCTTACAAGAACGCAGGATTTTGTCAGCGGAATGAATACGGCTATGCTTATTCTGACGTGCATAATCAGCTTTATATGCGTGCTGTGCTGTTATAAAAAATTCCACCCTATAGCTGTAATAATTACATGGAGCGTGATGTTCATACCTTCGTTTATGTCGGAGGATGCAGATTATTCCGTGTACATTCTGCTTGCGGCAACCGCATTTTTCGGACTTCTTGCGATAAACTCGGCAAACGGTTTCTATTCGAAGGTGCCTGTAAATAATGCGAACGGTGCAAAAAATAAACCATCCAACGATGAAAAAACGTTCAGAAAAAATCTCCGTAAGAAAAATCCGCTACAGACGGCAAAATCCGAGCTTTCACGCTACAGCAGGAACTGCCTTTGCGGTATACTTGCGGCTGTTATCGCATTCGGTGCGACCTTCGGCTCGCAAAAGCTCTTTCCCGATATGAGCTATATCAACACAGACAATATCATAAACTCTACCGTAAAATTCTTTACTGATATAGGAGAATACTTCAGCCTTGCGTTTTCGGGCAATGCAGGCGGGCTTTTCAACGGCTATTTTTCATCGGACAACTTCCTTATCAACAACAATATAGAACTCAATGCGCCGCCGCAGTCGGCAAATGAACCTGTACTTAAAGTAAGATCGACCTACGAAACAGGTATGTACCTTGTCGGAGACATCGGCGTTGATTTCACGGGTAAAAGCTGGGTGAGCATCAGAAAAAAGGTTGGAAAGGACCAGCTGTACAGCGGTGAATATAACATCAGCGACAGCTTTTCTCCCGAAAAGATAGCACAGGTAGAGCAGTATATGAGATTGTTCGGCGGTCTGACGCAGAAGACGCTTACGTCTGCGGATTATTCTTATATCTACGAGCACTCGGAATCACCGGGCTATGCGGGAATACGTCTTGCTATGGAGGAAAACAACTTCAGCGAATATCGTTTCAATCCGAACTATATGTATTCCTCGCAGAGCGTAAGCATTGAATATCTCAAGAACACAAGCATTGTGTTCAAGCCATTCCTTCCCGATAACAACGCTTATATGAAAAATGAGAATTTCGATTACTACGGCGATACGATAATAAGAATAGCTGACAGAAAAAACTGGATGAAGAGTTTTGAAACAAATGTTCTTATTCCGGCTAATACAGGAACATTTGTGTTCGCAGACGATGCTATGACCGACAGTGATAAAGCGTCAACGCTTTATTCTCTCGGATTCGGCAGTTACTCGGACGCAATGACATATATTGAAGATAAGAAAGAATACGACCGTTACGTCAGAAACACCTACACCGCAGTTCCCGAAAGCGAAAAGGAGAACATAAGAAGATTCCTTGACGAATTTGAAGGCAAAGACGGCGATAACGCAGGTACCGTTGATAACGAACTGCTGTATGTTTACGGAATGTGCGAGTATCTGCGTTCACATTACGCCTATTCGCTTACAGCCGATAATACTTCCGATAAAAGCAATACTATGCTCGGAAACTTCCTTTTCGGCACAAAGCAGGGACACTGCGCCCTCTATGCCAGCGCAATGACGCTTGCACTGCGTGAAAAAGGTATACCTGCCCGTTATATAACAGGCTTCACAACAGGAAAGCTCGAGCTTAACGGAAGCACGGGAATGTACGAAAAAACCATACACGAAAACTCACTTCATGCGTGGGTTGAAGTATATACGGAGGATTTCGGCTGGCTGCCGTTCGATCCGACAGGCTACGGCGGAAGCAGCATCTCAGGCGATTATATTGATCCTTCCCGGACGGACGCACCTGTAACTACAGCACCGCCTCAGACGACCTCAACAACGGTAACTACGACCGTGTCACCGTCGCAGACAACAGCTGCGACGCCGCCCGTTACATCCGCTCCTTCTGACAATTCTTCGGATAATTCGGGTAACAATCCTGGCAGTGACGCACCCGGTAAAACCGATTATTCACTTCTTATAAAGATAGCTTTCGCTGTACTCGGCGTAATTGCACTTACCGCACTGATATTTGCGTTTATCAAATCGGTAAAGCGTAAAAACGAAAACCGTATGAAGAGCTTCAGAAAGTCAAAGGATACAGTTTCCGCCGTAAAGGATATGTACGGCTTTATTATGAAGCTGTTCGGTACTACCGATCTTGTTCCGTGTGACAATGAGCTTCCGCTTGAATTTGCCGTCCGTGCCGATGAGAAGCTGAAAACGCTCGGAACGGATACAAGCCTTGTAAGAATTATGAACATAATCGAAAAGGCAGAATTTTCAAAAGAGGAAATATCCGAGCAGGAGCGTGCCGAGGTTTACTTGTATACAAAACAGCTTTATGCGCTTGTGCTTCAGAACTCCGGACGCATAAAAAGAATGTGGATTAAAGTCACTTTTTGACAATTAATTCAATATAATTCTTGTAAATTCCGTGATAATCTGTTATAATTATATCAGAAGTAAGCAAAATCTGCAAAGCGGAAAGGAAATATAATATGAGACTTATAACAAGATCTGATTTTGACGGTCTTGCCTGCGGTGCATTACTGCTTGAGGCAAAGGTCGTTGACAGCTGGATGTTTGCTCATCCGAAGGATATTCAGGACGGGCTTGTTCCTGTAACAGAAAATGACGTTCTCGCAAATGTACCCTTTGCTCCAGGTTGCGGACTTTGGTTTGACCACCATTCAAGCGAGGAAGAACGTCTGAAAATAAAAGGTCATTACAAGGGCGAAAGCAGGATTTCTCCCAGTGCCGCCAGAATCATATATGAATATTACGGCGGTAAGGAGCGTTTCCCGAATTTTGACGATCTGATGCTTGCTGTAGATAAGGTTGACAGCGGACAGCTGACCGCAGAAGAAATACTCAACCCTACAGGCTGGATACTCATCGGCTTCCTTATGGACCCACGCACAGGTCTCGGACGTTTCAGAAACTTCAGGATAAGCAACTATCAGCTTATGGAAAAACTGCTTGTCTGCTGTGCGACAATGTCTACAGAAGAAATTCTCAATATGCCCGATATACAGGAAAGAATCAAGCTGTATAACGAACAGACCGAGCTGTTCAAACAGATGATAGCCGAGCATTCAAGAGTTGAGGGCGATGTTATCATATCCGATTTGCGTAATGTTGATCCTATCTATACCGGAAACAGATTTATGATATACAGCCTTTATCCGCATCAGAACATATCCGCATGGATAGTAAACGGTAAGGGCGGAAAAGGATGTTCCGTAGCGGTCGGTTATTCTATACTTAACCGCACGAGCAGCGTTGACGTAGGCTCGCTTATGCTCAAGTACGGCGGCGGCGGTCACAGAGCGGTCGGCACCTGTCAGTTCAAGGACGAGGAAATCGAAGAAAAGCTCCCGATGCTGCTTGACGAGCTTGTAAATTACGACAAGTATTATTCTGCAACTCCCGTGTAAAGCACGGCTTTAAATAACGAAAGGTACATATATGACGGTACAGGAATATGCGGTAAAGCTCCGCAGTAACATTTCAAAAATCATAAAGGGCAAGGACGATAAGATAGACCTTGTCATAATGGCTCTTTTAAGCGGCGGTCACGTTCTGCTTGACGATGTTCCGGGAACGGGCAAGACAGTTCTCGCAAAGGCACTCGCAAGAAGCATTGACGCAGGCTTTTCAAGAATACAGTTTACCCCCGACCTGTTACCGTCCGATATTACCGGTATCCACTTTTTCAATATGAAAGAGCAGGAGTTTATGTTCCGTGCAGGTCCTGTGTTCACGAATATACTTCTTGCCGATGAAATAAACCGTGCTACGCCCAGAACGCAGTCGGCTCTGCTTCAGTGTATGGAAGAAAAGCAGGTAACGATAGACGGAGCGCTTTTTCTTATCGATAAGCCGTTCATCGTACTTGCAACGCAGAATCCCGTAGAAACGGCAGGAACTTATCCGCTTCCCGAGGCACAGCTTGACCGTTTTATGATAAAGCTCTCTGTAGGCTATTCCGACAGGGAATCGGAAATGCAGATACTCGATAATTCAAGAGCGGTTCACCCTGTAGAAAATCTTACTGCCGTAACCGATAAGACAGAGCTTCTTGAAATGATGAACAGGGTAGAGAACATCAAGGTGAACGAGGCTGTAAGAGGATACATTGCCGATATAGGAAATGCCAGCCGTCATAACAGCGAGATTAAGCTCGGCCTCAGTACACGAGGACTTATTGCGCTGAAAAATATGTCGCAGGCAAGGGCGGCACTGCGTGGCAGGGAATTTGTAACCCCCGATGATGTAAAGACAGTCGCACCGTATGTCTGCGTACACAGACTTATCTGCAGAAGTACGGTTATGCGTGACCCCGACAGCGCAAAACGTGAGATTCTTGACAAAATGATAAAGGAGCTTCCCGTTCCTACGGAGCAGATTTAAATGGAGCTTGTAGCGATTATTCTTGTGATTGCGGCGGTAGCAGCCGCAGAAGTGCTTATTTTCGGAAAGTACGCACTGAAAGGAATATATTACAGTGCGTCGGTAAACAAGGCCGAGGTCTACGAGGGCGAAACCCTCGAGCTGACTGAGGTCGTTGAGAACCGACGCTTTGTTGCTTTGCCGTGGATAAAGACGGAGCTTTCCGCTTCTCGCTGGCTTGCGTTCAGCAGGAAGGATTCCGCCGCACAGACAAGCGGCGGCGACAATACCTTTATTCCGGGCGTTTTTTCGCTGAAGCCACGAAGTAAATGTACAAGAGTCCGAAAAATAAGATGTATGAAACGTGGCGTATTCTCCTTTGACGATACGGTTGTGACCGCTACCGATATGCTGGGTCTTGTAAGAGTTTCAAGAGGCTTCAAGGTCGGGATAAGCATTACCGTCCTGCCTGTCGGCGCAGACGGAGAAAATGCGGTGCTGTCATTCAACGAGCCTGTCGGTGAAATTCTTGTCAGACGTTTCATAAACGAGGATCCGTTTATGATTGCAGGCTCAAGGGAATATACGGGCAGAGAACCGCTCAACCGCATAAACTGGAAGTATACCGCCGTTACCGGTAAGCTGATGGCTATGAACAACGAGTTTACCACCTCACGAAACACCCTTATACTTATGAATATGCAGAGAAAGGGAGTAGTGCCGATAACGTCCGCAGATATAAGAGATACCGAAGCGTTTATAAAGCTGTCCGTCAGACTGATGTGGGAAAGCATTGACAGCGGCTGCGGTTTTGCTTTCGCAACAAACGGCGGTAACGCAAACGGTACAGCCACCGGCTTTGTAAAGACAGCCGAACAGTGCGAGGGTGTACTCAGAATGCTTGCACAGCTTTCCGACAGCTGCAGCTTTGATTTCGGCTCGTTTTTGAATGCGCTGAATTACGGCAGTTTCACAGATGTGATTATTCTGACGCCTTATATTGACGATGAAATGGCACTGTTTGCAAAAGAGCTTGAAAGCCGTGACAAAGCGGCGGTTTTCTATACAACGGGCAACATTCCCGAAAATACAGATGCTCAGATATTGCACGCAAGAAAATTCTCATACACGTTTAATACAGGCTATGCGGAGGGTACGCAATGAAAAAGGATTTTTTAATGAAATGCGTTGCCGCTCTGGCTATGCTTCTTATTCCACTGCCGCTGATGTTCGTTTTCGAGGTGACGGCTTTCAAGGGCTTTATGCTGTGGCATTATCCGATATACTATGCCGTAGCCGCCATAGCCGCCGCATCCGGCTATTTTCTGATGTGCCTCAGACGTTCACGGCACACTCCGAAAACGATTTTTCTTGTAAATACGCTTATGGCTCTTACGGCAACGGTGCTTGTCGTTCTTGTAGCCGTAGTTTCCTCGCAGATAAACAACGTACTTGGCGAAAACGGCTTTAACGTATTCTATTTCTGCGTTGCTCTTATGCCGTCTGTTATTGTATGGTATCTTCTCGGAATGAGCCTTAAGAAGAACAGATTTGGCGATATATTCACTCCGATATGGCTCGGAATATATCTTGTTGAAACGTTCATCTGCTATATTTTCTGCTGTGTAATGTCGGCGGATATGGAATATCTCGGTGCTTCGGAACACAGGATTTCGGTTCTTCTTGTGGTAATGGCGCTTCTTACGGTATTGCTTATCAACCAGTCGAATATACGCTCCGAGATTGACAGACGCAGAAACACCAACCTTATAGTACCCAAAGGGCTCAGGCTTTACAACGCAAAGCTGATAGCGATAGTCGGTGCGGTGATACTTGCGGCGCTGATGCTCAAGGATTATGTAGCCGCAGGTCTTACTTGGCTTGTGAAAATGACCGTTAAGATAATAGATACGCTGCTCTTCAACATCCGCTTTCTGCAGACCGAGCAGATGACCCCGGAGGATACACAGCTCCCCGATTCCGATTTTCTTTCGGCTGCGGGCGAAAGCCGTGATTTTCTGCTTTATATTCTTGTCGTTGTCATTGTCGTACTTTTTATCGTATTCAGAAAGAAAATACTGTCGCTGATGCGAAAGATAGCAGGACGCATCTTCGGAAAATATTCCGTCGATGACACTGTGCAAGAGGTTTATGACGATTACACAGACAGCTACGAGGAGCTTGATATAAGGCAGGAGAGGATAGTAAACGAAACGGATAAGGACTGCCTTAAGCGCTACCGTAAAGCTAAGGATAACAACGAAAAATTCAGGCTCGGCTACAGATTATACGCTATGTGGCTTTCAAAACGCAGTACGGAGGATATTTCCACGAAAACAGTAGAACAGCACCGTCTTATCTCCGAAAAGCTGTATCACGGCACAAACAATATCGGAGCATTTTCCGACAGCTACAGCAAAATACGGTACGATGATGAGCCTGCGACCGCTGATGACATTCTTCTTTCCGACAGCCTCATAAACGAGCTTTATAAATAGCACAATGTAAAATTTGTGTAAAGTCTATTGACAATTGTAAATAAATGTGTTATCATTTCCACATGATAAAAGGGAGTAGTCGGGGGATCGGTCACAGAATGATCCCTGTACGGTGTCGTCAATACGATTTCGAACGCTTTAAGCCTCAGAGATCCGTGCCGTACTGAGTATACGCTTATGACAAGACTTTTGTCGCAATTTTTTTGCGGCAAAGGTCTGTTTTTTTATGCCTTCGCCCAAAACACGAAAGGAAAGGTTACGGTAATATGAATTATTACGACATGAACACACAGGAGGTTCTTTCACAGCTTAATACAAGTATGAACGGACTTACAGGCGGCGAGGCTGAAAGCAGGCTTTCCCGTTACGGAAAAAACGAAATAACCGAGCGGAAGAAAAAGGGCGTTTTAAGAGTATTTGCGGAGCAGTTTGCGGATTTGCTTGTAATTATTCTGATAATCTCCGCTCTTGTTTCTGTTTTCACCGACAACATAGAAAGTGCGATTGTTATCATCTGCGTTATCACTATGAATGCGGTTCTTGGCACTGTCCAGCATTTCAAGGCGGAAAAATCGCTTGAAGCGCTCAAGTCAATGTCATCACCCACTGCAAAGGTAATGAGGGATAATAACATTCATATCGTCAATGCGTCCGATGTAACCGTAGGCGATATTGTACTTGTAGAGCAGGGCGACATTGTCTGTGCAGACGGCAGACTTGTTTCGTGTGCGTCCCTTCAGGTAAACGAAAGCTCGCTTACAGGCGAAAGCAACGGCATAGACAAGTTCACCGAGATGCTGACAGGCGAAAAAATACCTCTCGGCGACAGGAAGAATATGGTCTACACAGGCTCTCTTGTAACGGCAGGCAGAGGTATGTTTGTTGTAACAGCAGTCGGAATGGATACGGAGCTTGGCAAGATTGCAGGGCTTATAAACAAGGCTGAGCGTAAAAAGACCCCGTTACAGCACAGCCTTGACAAGTTCTCAAAACAGCTTTCTGTAGCGATTCCCGTTCTCTGCCTTATAGTTATGATACTCTATATCGTAAGAGGAACACCCGTGCTTGATTCGCTGATGTTCGCCGTAGCGCTTGCTGTAGCCGCAATACCCGAAGCGTTAAGCTCGATAGTCACAATCGCCCTCGCCATAGGTACACGAAAAATGGCAGAGCAGAACGCTGTAATAAAGGATCTCAAGGCGGTCGAAGGCCTTGGCTGTGTGTCTGTTATATGCAGTGATAAAACAGGAACGCTCACCCAGAATAAAATGACCGTAAGACAGGTCTATTTAAACGGCAAAGAGCAAAACGCCGACGCTTCTGCCTGCAATGCGGATTTCGCACTTCTCGAAAGAGCAATGGCTCTGTGCAACGATGCCGCCTATTCCGACGGCAACGCCATAGGCGACCCTACCGAAACCGCACTGTCGGATTACATCGGTGTTCCGGTTTATGAAAAGATTCGCTCCGATTATCCGAGAGTTTCCGAAATACCGTTTGACAGCGAAAGAAAGCTGATGAGTACCTGCCATATAGTTGAAGGCAAGCGTACAATGTTCACAAAGGGCGCAACAGATAACCTGCTTTCACGTCTGGTTTCCGTCTGCGATAACGGCACGGTCAGAAGCATAACAGACAATGATAAAAATAAAATCGCACTTGCAAACGAGCATTTTTCCGGACAGGGAATGCGTGTGCTTGCATTCGCCTATAAGCTCTCCGAAAATGAAGCGGCAGACACGGAGGATAACTATATCTTCATAGGTCTTGCGGCGATGACCGATCCGCCCCGCCCCGAAAGCAAGGCGGCAGTCGCCGATTGCATAAGAGCAGGAATAAAGCCTGTAATGATAACGGGCGACCATAAGGTAACGGCAAGTGCTATAGCAAGAGAGATCGGCATTATGCGTGACGGCGATATAAGCCTTGACGGAGTTCAGCTTGACGAAATGACCGATGAGGAGCTTGACAGCGTTATCGAAAAGGTTTCCGTTTATGCCCGTGTATCTCCCGACAATAAGATAAGGATAGTTGAACGCTGGCAAAACAAGGGCAAGGTAGTAGCTATGACAGGCGACGGTGTAAACGATGCTCCTGCGCTGAAAAAGGCAGATGTAGGTGTTGCTATGGGTATCACAGGTACGCAGGTATCAAAGGATGCCGCTTCAATGATACTTACCGATGATAATTTCGCTACTATCATCAAATCTGTAGCAAACGGCAGAGCAATCTACGCAAATATCAAGAATGCCGTTAAATTTCTGCTGTCAGGCAACCTTGCGGCAATAATCGCAGTATTATGTACCGCTATACCCGGTCTTCCGACGCCGTTCACGGCTGTTCAGCTCCTGTTTATAAATCTTCTTACCGACTCACTGCCTGCAATAGCCATAAGTATGGAAAAAGCAGATAAATCGCTCCTTTCGCAAAAGCCCAGAAATACAGGCGAATCCTTCCTTACAAAAGCAATGTCGCTCGGCATAGTGACAGGAGGAGTGCTTATCGCCGCCGCTGTAATGACAGCCTACTTTATCGGAAGCGCAGTTTCAGCCGAGCTTGGCTGTGCAATGGCATTCAGCACACTGTGTATATCAAGGCTGTTTCACGGCTTCAACTGCCGCAGTGATAAATCAATATTCAAAGTCGGCTTAACGTCAAACAGATTCTCACTACTTGCTTTTCTTGCAGGAATAATATTCCTTGTTTTAGCGGTATTCGTTCCCGGTGTAAGCGGCTTGTTCTCGGCACAGCTTATGAATATCGGATATTTCGGTATCTCGCTTGCAATAGGCTTTGTACCTACGCTGATAATACAGCTTGTAAGAATCATCAGAGAAGCACGCAGAAAATAATCTGCGACCGATATAAATCAAAAGCAGTTCTGAATGAAAAAAAGGTTTACATTTCATTTTGTATATGGTACAATAAAACTGCGGTAATACCGTAATTTTTGTTTGGATGGTAAATAGTATGAGCATTGAAAAGAAACTCTGGGGCAATCATAACGGAAAGGATTGCTACTTATTCACGCTTGAAAACGGCAATATGACAGCCGAGATTACAAACTACGCAGGCTCGCTTGTAAAGCTGATTGTACCCGATAAGGACGGTAACAAGGGCGATATACTCTTAGGCTATGATACGCTTGACGGTTACATAGCAGGAACAAGCAGTCAGGGCGCTTTAGTCGGAAGATATGCAAACCGTATCGGCGGCGCTAAGTTCACCCTTAACGGCAAGGAATATACTCTTGCCAAAAACGACAACGGCAACACGCTCCACGGCGGTAATGTCGGCTTCAATAAGAAGGTCTGGGATGTCAAGGATTTCGGCGAAAACGGCAATCCCTATGTAGTGTTCTCCTACACGAGCGTTGACGGCGAGGAGGGCTTCCCCGGAACGCTGACGCTTGATGTTAAGTACACTCTGACAGCCGATTCGATTGAGATATGCTATAATGCGGTAAGCGACAAGGATACGGTTATGAATTTCACTAACCACTCGTATTTCAATCTGAACGGAACCGACGCAGGAAATATCAAGGATCATATCGCACAGATATTTGCCGATAAATACACTCCCGTAAGCCCTGTGCTTATCCCGACAGGAGAAATAGCAAGCGTAAAGGGTACTCCGTTTGACTTTACCGCACCTAAGAGAATAGGCGAGGATATGGATAACGGCAAGCTCCCCGGCGGATATGACCATAACTATGTTTTAGGCGAAACAAAGGAAATGAGAAAAGCCGCAGAGATATATTCCGATAAGACCGGCAGAGTAATGACCACCTACACCGATATGCCCGCTATACAGTTCTATATAAGCGGCGGTCTTGGCGGCGAAACAGGCAAGGGCGGCAAGGAAATGTTCAAGAATCAGGGCTTCTGCCTTGAAAGCCAGTTCTGCCCCGACTCACCCAACAAGCCTCAGTTCAAGCCCACTTGCGTTTATAAGGCAGGGGAGCAGTACAACTTTACTACCATATATAAGTTCTCTGTAAAATAAGAAATATAACAAAAATACCGCAATCCCATCCGGAATTGCGGTATTACAGTTTGTCGAAAAAACTATATTTTTAATAATACAGGGTTTGGGGCGTAGCCCCAAGCAGGGTGAGGGCGGCAGCCCCACACTCAGCCCCTTCCCACGGGGAAGGGGTTTGGGGTTAGGGATAGAGAATTTACTCTGTTTTTTTAAAATAAACTTTTTCTACAATCTAATACCGCAATCCCATCCGGAATTGCGGTATTATATATTTATTGTCCGAAATGTGTTGTTTCCTTCGGCTCAAGCGCAAGTTCTTCCTCCTTGCACGGTCTGACGATCAGCTTAGATATACAATTATCGTGAACCTCGATAACCTTGAAAATTATATCCTTATAGCGAACCTTCGGGTGTTCGCCCTCTTCTTCGGGAATATATCCGAGCAGGTCGGTAACAAAGCCTGCGATAGTGTCGTATTCGTGGTCTTCTTCAAGCTCATAGCCGAACAGTTCGAGTACATCTTCGGGATCGGCCTCGCCGCTGACCTCGTATGCGCCGTTCGAGCGGGGGATTATCATATCCTTTTCCTCGTCATACTCGTCCTCTATGTTGCCCATTATCGACTCGATTATATCCTCAAGCGTGATGATACCTGCCGTACCGCCGTATTCGTCAATCACAATGCCCATACCCGACTTGAGATTAGTCAGGAACTTGAACACGTCCGAACAACTGCACGATTCGGGAACATATACCGCCTCACGCAGAAAGTCCTCTATTTTCAGCTTATCCTTGTTTTCGTTTCCGACAAGGCAGAGAAGATCCTTTACTATGATTATTCCGACTATAGCGTCAATGTTTTCCTTGTATACGGGTATTCTTGAAAAGCCCTTTTCAAGCGCAATATAGACAATATCATCAAGAGATGAATTTACATCTACTCCGACAATGTTCTTCCTGTGCGTCATTACATCCGATGCGACAAGATCGCCGAACTCAAATACGTTGTTTATCAGCTGTGCCGATTCGTCCTCAAGGTTGCCGTATTCGTTGCCCGCATCGACCATAGACATAATGTTGTCCTGCGTGGTTTCTTCCTTGTCGTAGTAGCTGTCGCCGAGTGCCTTTGATAACAGCTTATCAAGACCTTTGTTCAGTAAAATCAGCGGTGCAAGCAGTATCTTTACCACTCGCTTAGGTTTTCGGGGGTCTGCGTCCATTTTGTTTCCTTTCAAATATCAAAATATATTTTTCGGCAGAACTTCGTGTCCTGCCGCACATTGTAGAAAAGCTCTATCTTTTAATAATGGGGTTGAGGGGCGTAGCCCCCAATAGGGTCGAGGGGCGATAGCCCCAGCAAAATAGCCCCGGCACGGATGCCGGGCGTGTATGCCCAAAGGCTCTGCACGATGCAGAGCCAACAAAGCATACACAGCCCTTCACCACGGGGAAGGGGTTTGGGGATAGGGATAGAGATAGAGAATTTTCTATATTTTTAAATTTAATTTTCCTCAAAATTTCGGCAGAACTTCGTGTCCTGCCGATATCTTTATATATCTTACCATATTTTATGACATAAATCAAGACTTTATATCAAGTCCGAAGAAACGCACCGCATTTTCATTGCAGATTCTAATAGCTTCTTCAGTCGGTATGCCCTTTATTTCAGCCAGCTTTTCCGCTGTTTTATGCGTCATTGAGCTGTCACAGCGACTTCCTCTGAACGGCACGGGTGCCATATAGGGGCTGTCTGTTTCAAGCATTATTCTGTCGCTTGGGATAATCTCGCACGAATGTACCGCCTTTTTAGCGTTCTTGAATGTCAATACGCCTGTGAAGCTGATATATGCGCCGAGCTTTAAAAGCTCCTTTGCTGTTTCCGGACTTCCTGAATAGCAATGCACCACAAATTTATCCGGAGTAGTGCGGTGCAGTATTTTCATCATATCTTCCGTAGCGTCACGGCAGTGGATAACGGCAGGGATGGAAAGCTCATTGGCCAGTTTTATCTGATTTTCGAATATCTCCTGCTGTCTTTCTGCATCATAGCCGTCATAGTGATAGTCAAGTCCTATCTCGCCTATAGCGACCGCCTTTTTATTCTTTGCAAGCGTTCTCAGTATATCAATGTAATTATCGGGTGTGTCGGCTATGTTTTCGGGATGTATCCCTACCGCACAGAATACGTTTTCGTAACGCTCGGTAAGCGACAGAGAAAACTCGCAGGTCGGAATATCCACGCTCATATTTATGATTGCCAGCACATTATCGGATAAAATGCGGTCGAGAACCTCATATCTGTCCTCGTCAAACCACCTGTCGTCATAGTGTGCGTGAGTATCAATAATTTTCATTACTTCAATATCTTTACGCTGTCACGGATAATCAGCTTTCCCGTTACAAGCGTTCTGCCCCTTGAATAATTTTTATCCCTTATCTTCTTGATTATCGTTTCGACAGCCTCATAAGACATTCTCTTACTGTCAACATCTATCGTTGTGATACGGGGATTTGAAATAGTAGAGTAGATGTGGTTATCGTAGCCGACTATCGAAATGTCATCGGGTACTACATAGCCCTCGCTTCTGAGCTGATTGAGCAGGCAGTATGCCGCCTCGTCACAGTTGCAGACAAAAGCTGTCGGCTTCTGTACAGGAAGGTCAAAGTGAGGATAGCTTGTGCCTTCGGGACCTCTGTCGTCAATTACCCACTCACTGCGCAGCGGTATACCTTTTTCAAGCAGAGCCTTGTAATATCCGAGGTATCTGTCCTGTATGCTTGATGTTGACGTTATAGTACCGAGGAAGCCTATGTTGCGGTGTCCTGCGTTTATAAGATAGTTTGTAAGCATATAAGAGCCGAAGAAGCTGTCTGAAAGAATGGTGTCGGTGCGGTTATCACTGCTGTAGAAGTCAAGGAAAACCACAGGAATATCAAGGTCTAACAGCTCGCTCACATATTCATCGTCAAACTGTCCGAGTACGATTACGCCGTCAACCTTTTTGTCCGATACCGAATTCGGCATTGAACGGTTTGCCTGATCGCTTTCTGAAATTACATCGAGTATGCCGTAATAGTTCTGCTTTTGCAGAAGCTCCACGATATGACGGTACATTACCCAGTAGAACGCACTTGCGTCATTTATAAAGTGCTTTGCCACTACTATACTTATGTTGAATGTAAAGCCTTCCTTAGATGACTTTGACGTGTAGCTGAAACGGTATCCCATTTCGTTTGCCTTCTGCTTTATCTTCTCACGAAGCTCATCGCTGACGCCGTCCTTGTCGCCCAGTGCCTTTGATACTGTAACTGTGCTTATATCCATAGCCTTTGCTATGTCGCTCATTGTAACGGATTTTTTCTTCATCAAATCTTACCTCTGTACTCGTCAATTTAGCTAATAACTTTATATCTGCCTTTATATAATAGTGTAACCTAAAACCGAGCTTTTGTAAAGTAACTTTTGCACAAAAAACAACCGTATATATGCGTTCTGTTTATAAAATTAGCTAAAGTTATAATTGTAACGCTCCGTTTTCACTGTTTTAAGCAGATTCAGGGTAAAAAACGTACACTTTTTAAGAAAATAATGCGTTCTGACGAAAACCGTTATCACGATTTTTTTGAAGTAAAAATTCTCGCTTTGTAACAAATGATAAAATTACATATAGAATTTTGGTCAAATGTTACATTGAAAACGGTTTCACAATACTGTATAATTGTAATAGAGTTTAATTGAGGGAGAGTATGCTGATGAGTGTTACTATCAAGGACGTTGCAAAGGCGGCTAATGTTTCCGTTGCAACCGTTTCAAGAGTTCTTAATAAAAAATCCAACGTTTCCGAAGAGGCGATACAGGCGGTAAACAGTGCTGTTCAGGCACTCGGATACAGCCCCAGCTTTCTCGGCAGAGATTTAAGAAAAAGCGAAACGAGAAGAATACTTGCAATCATAGCGTCAACAGAGCAGAGCTTCTACTCGGACGTTATAAGAGGTATGGAGGTAGCCGCATTCTCGCAGGGCTATGATGTTCTGATTGCTACCACCCACGACGATCCAAACCACGAAATGCATCTGCTCGGTATGCTTTTCTCAAGAGCCGTAGACGGTGCGGTACTGCTCGGTCCTAAGCTGGACGCCGCAACCATCAATTCGCTCGGCGAAAAGCACAATATAGCAATGTGCCTTGAACGTCTTGACAACTGTAACGTGCTTACCGTTACAATAGATAACGTAAAGGCAGGCCGTGACGCCGTAAATTACCTTATCCGCAAGGGTCATAAGAAGATAGGACTTATCACAACTTTACAGAGAAGCCAGTCGAGCATTGACCGTGAGATAGGCTACAAGCTGGCACTCAAGGATAACGGCATTCCCTATAACGAGGATTACGTTTATTTCGGCGGCTATGAAACAGAGCAGGGTATGAGAGGCTGTGAATACCTTATGAACCTGCCAAGCCCCCCGACAGCAATATTCTCTATTTCGGATATAATCGCAATCGGCGCAATGAACTATGCACTTTCAAAGGGCTACAGGATAGGCAAGGATCTTATCTTCATGGGCTTTGACAATATCCAGTATTCACATATGTTCGTACCCCACTTATCTACAGTCGAACAGCCGTGTTACGCACAGGGCAAACTGGTAATCGAGAAGCTGATTGAAAATATGAAAGCGACAAATCCCGACCACAACCTTTATACATTACCACACAGCCTTGTTCTTAGAGAATCCACAGGCGATTGATATAATAATTGATATAAAAAAGCATCACCCCGTTCACTTATGTGAACGGGGTTTTAGTCTGTCGATAATCTTATTATTATAGCCTAACTGTGACATATATCGCCAACACCGCTGAAAGAATTTTCCGTACTGACAAGCCATCAATATTTTCGTGAGTGTATCAGTGCAACTGCACTAACATTGACCTTTCAAAAAAAACGCCGCTAACCTAAGATATATGTACTAATATGCGGACGTGTAGCGTTAAGCGTCCCTGCATTAACAGGACATACAATGTTCAGGTAGTTTTACGAGTTACGCCAACACCCCGACGGGGTGTGGGTATGGGTAAGGAAAGAGGGATGCCAAGCTGAGCATTGCTTTAGCAATGCTCCCGCTCCTCACGTCGCTCAAGAGGAATAACTGATTTGGGAGAAAACCTAAGGGACAGGGAGAGGGGCTGTCAAGACCCTTGTCCTGATCCCTTTGGTTGTCTCCCTCTTTCATATCGACAAGTGTACCCGCTTGAATAGCGAACCCGAGAAGTGCTATCCGATAAAAAGAACTATCGGTAGCTTGCTATCGTGGTCTAAGCTGAATGATATAGCAGAAGCACATCGAATACAAGATTTTATCTACACGCATCACCCCGTTCACCTATGTGAACGGGGTTTTTACATTACTGTTGTTCGGCGTTATTCTTATTTTTCTGCTTTTTCGGCTTCTTTTCGTCAACCTGCACTCTATCCGGGTTGCAGTCCTCAAACTCGAACCAGAACGTACTGCCGACACCGACCGTACTGTCTGCACCGAAATTTAACCTGTGCATTTCAAGCACACCCTTTACGATAGACAATCCGAGTCCGCTGCCTTTCTTTGCACGCTGATGCGTTTCGCCGTTCTTCTTGACACGATAGTATCTGTCCCAGACATATTTAAGATTTTCCGGATCGATGCCTATACCGCTGTCGCACACCTCAAGTCTTGCGGTTGTCGGTGTCTTGTGATACAGATTTACCCTTACAGTCTTGTCATCACCTGTATAGGTCAGAGCGTTATTGATAAAATTGTATACTACCTGATCTATCTTTGTAATATCCGCATTTATAAATATATCCGGCTCAGCGTTCAGCACCACGTTATAGTCCTTGATTTCGTTCAGCAGTGAGAAGCGTGGTACTATTTCACCGAGATGCTCAGAAAAGTTCACCGTCTCATATTTAAGCTCCGCAACGCCACTCTGCAGCTTTGACAGATCGAGTATATCCGTTACAAGCGAGGTCAGCCTGTCCGTTTCATCAATTATGACCTGCAGATGCTTTTCACGCTTTTCGGGGTTGTCGCCCGAAAGATCCCTGATCATCTCCGCATAAGCCTTTATCATCGTAAGCGGAGTACGCAGATCGTGCGAAATATTCGCCATAAGATCCTTACGCAGAGTATCCGCTTTTGCTATTTCCACAGATGCGGAGCTGAGCGTATCGGTAAGTTCGTTTATCTCCGTAAAGCTGTTCTTCTTCACAGGCATATCAAACTGTCCCTGCGGCAGCTTCAGCGCCGCCTTTGATATATTGATTATAGGCTTTGAAATGCTGTTTGAGAAGATGATTGACATTATGAATGCGACAATTATGATAATACCTGCGGTAAGATTAAGCTGGCTGTGCAGAATAGCGGTCGTTGTGCCGAGCGGCTCAAGATAATTGAATATATACAGCCTTACGATACCGTTTGTTTTAAAAAACGTGCTTTCCGTACCGTCGTCAAGCTGTGCTATCAGCACAATTGCCTTGCTGTCATTGTTCGTTCTCGGAATTGTAGCGGTGAAGAACGTATTTTCACCGGAAATTATTTCTTTCATATCGTCAGGCGAAAGGCTCGTGATAAGCGAGTACACCTCTTTGTTGCTCTTATCGAGCGAGCTTGCCCTGAAGTAAGGGCGGTTGCTGTCGGAGATTTCG
>VOFB01001289.1_pt1 | contig 31674 bp, 45 predicted proteins | sample 5384141 | NCBI WGS metagenome assembly VOFB01 (sample SAMN12384721, study PRJNA508395) | human gut metagenome | isolation source: healthy gut A | host: Homo sapiens | reverse complement strand
ATAGATTTTGCATTTTCCTCTTTTTTTCTTTTTTGGCTCTTCTGTTCCATTTTCCAACTTTATATCTCGATATAATACACTAGTCTTATTTTTATCATCAAATTCTAATAAAAAAGGGATATCTTTAACTTTTAACTTTATAACAAACATATTACCTTCAATATCAATTTGATGGTTTATATCCAAATTTAACAATAATTTAGAATATCTATTTATATTATACTCACTTTCTGTTGCATACCTTAGAACTCTGTTTTTTTGTATTGTTGCATGATTAGTAAGTAAATATCCTATCAATTCATATTTTACCAATTCTTTATTAGCCAATGTATTTAATTTACTTAACTCTTCTTTTAATTCTGATGAAAAAACATCATTTCTCCTTCCTTTCAGATTTTTTTTGCAATAATTACTCTATCATTTCCACATAAATCTTTTTACAATATATATCTTGATATTTTCCACTATTGCTTAATAAATTTTGAACTTCATTTTTTTGATTATATCCTATTTCAAAACATAAATATCCATTTGATTCCAAATATGATGACGCTTCATTTATTATTTTTTATAAAAATCTAATCCATCTTCTCCACCATCTAAAGCTATTATAGGTTCTTTTGAACTTGTTTGTCCAAATTTTCTATCACATTTCTTTCAATATATGGCGGATTTGAAACTATCAAATTATATTTTTATTAGGAACTTTACTAAACAAATCAGAATTTATTATATTGATTTTATCTTCAACTTGATTTTTTACCACATTTTTTCTTACTACTTCTAAAAGCTCCAGAACTTATATCAACAGCATCTACTATACATTTTTCCACATTTTTAGCTAAAGCAATTGCTATTGCTCCACTTCCTGTACACATATCTAATATTTGTATATTTTCAGCCTTAATATTCTGTAATATATTTATTACTTCTTCAACTAATATTTCTGTATCCTGCCTTGGTATTAAAACATCTTGATTTACATATAGTTCCAAATTCATAAATTCTTTTTTATTAGTTATATATTCTATTGGATTATTCTCTAATATTTTTTTATTTTCAAAAAATATTCTTTTTTCTTGCTTACAATCTAATTGTTTTAAATCATTTGCAATTATATATTGCCTATTTTGCCCTAAAAAACATTTTCCATTATCATCTTTGATTTTAATGTTGCATCTTCTATATTTTTTTCTTTTATCATATTCATCCCTGTTTTTATAGCTTCCCTTATATTCATCACTAAAATCCTTTCTTTTACATAATTGCATTATTTCTATCCATTTTACTAAAATTTTGCTAAAAAATCAAGGTTTTTGGCTTATTAAACCAAACATTCTAAGGAAGTCCATAAAACCTTCTTAGAATACAAAAAAATCCCCGCCTTAGCCGTCAGATGTGTTGAATTTTTAAGGACCTGTTCCTAAAAACAGGTGGGTGCCTACCTAAATATTCCTGGGCTTCTCACAATTCAAACGGTGAGCATGCACGCCATATTTACGAGATTGGCCCCTCTTCTATACTTGTTGGTTCTAAAAATTCTGTCTACACGTACTATGCAGGGTAAATTAATAACTATTTAATTATATAACTTTGAAAATTCTTCGTTCTATTTTTATGTTATTTTTATTTTAGCACAACTTTGTTTTTTATACAAATTTTATTCTTTCAAAAAAAAATATGTTTATCTCTTTCTATATTAGTTTATCTCTCTTTTTTCATATACTATTCTCTCTTTTTCTCTTTTTTTTAGATTTGAATCTACACAGTTAAGTTTAGACTCTCGGTGTGATGGTGTATTTGTTTGATTTGTTCTGCCATTTTTATAACGCTCATATGATATTATACCTCCCTTATTTTAAAAGGTGGGGTGCATCAACACAAGGCCTGATTGCACCACCGTATAATCTCAATGTTATTATAATATCATATTTACTACTATCTCTATTGTTCTACTTCAACTGTGAATGTAGATGGTAGAGAAACTAGGGGACCGACGCCGTCCGTATTGTAATAGTCGTCGTAGTTCAAGTGAGCGCGGTCACCGTACACTGCACACAAAGATCAGAGTTGCTAGACGAAGGAGAAGCCAGCCACCAGTAACTGTCCATTTTTGAATACATATTATTATATCCTTGATTATCTAATGTATTATTATTAGTATTCCATCCATTATTTTGAGCTGTCCATCTATTTTATAGATATATCCCTTGTTGCAGAATATTCTGTACTTAGTCCGCCTTTTGCTGTTCCATTGTTATGTGCTACATCATTATATGATGCTACATACATTTCTATACTTGGTGCTCCTATTGCATAGCTTCCTACAATACTTGAATCCGCATAAGCTTTCCATACACTTGGTGCACATAACCATGCTGCTGCTTTTTCATTATCATTCCAACTTGCTGGTGCTATACTTTCTCTTTTGCTGCCCACAATGGATTCATATTTTTATATTTTGTTATATCTGCATCTGTTAATTTACTTATATCTGTGCTTAGTGATTTTTTTGACTTTATAATCTGCTTTTAAATATATTGTATTTTTTCCATCACCAAAGTTACCTTCTTTATCCACATAGAATATTCTATATGTTAATCCACCTTGTGTATAGTTTTGTGCTACTGCACCATAATACGTTTCTTTATTTGCTGCTATTTGGTCTGCTGTTAATCTTACTTTGGTTTTTGTAACTGTTACTGTACATGTTGTGCTTACACTTGTTGATACTTTTCCTTTTATTGTTATTACTGATGTTCCTTCAGATAATCCTGTTACTGTTCCATCTTCTGCTACTGTTGCTACACTTGGTGTTCCTGATGTATATGTCAAATCTTCAACTTCTCCACTTGGTGTTGTTGTTACTTGATTTTTGCTGTTTCATTTTTTCCTACTGTTACATCAGTAGCTGTTATTGCTGTTACTTTTGAATAATTATAACTTGACATGTTGCTTCATATTCTATTCCTTCTACTTTTGCTGTTATTGTTGCTTCTCCACTTGTTCCTGTTGCTGTTATTGTTCCATTTGCTACTGTTGCTACATTTGTATTAGAACTTTCCCATGTTATTGTTCCACTTACTCCCTCTGTTAATGTTGCTGTTATTGTTTCTGTTTGTCCTTTTAACAATTTTACTTCTTTTTTAGATAATCCTATTCCTGAAATTGTATCTATTGTATAATCTTCATTTATTGTAAATATATTTTTCCAGATACGACTTTCCATGGTAAATCATCTCCATCTGTCTTTACTACAAATCCAGCTTTTGTTAATTCACTTCTTAAAACTGCTTTATCTGGTACTCCTAATCCTTCTGTTGTTGCTGTCATTATTGCTAACTTGATTTGCTCTTCTGCATTTTCCTTTCCTGTTTTGTTTTTGCTTGTGTTGCTCTTTTTAATATTCCATTGTCTCCACTCAATGCTGCTATTGTTACTCCTGCTAATATTAATAACACTATAATTGTTATTACTAATGCTATTAGCGTAATTCCTCTTGCGTTTTCTTGTTTCTTGCCATTGGTTTTTCCTCCTCTTTCTTTTTATTATTTTCTTCTATTATTAAGCTTGAAACTTAACAAAAAATATTAAAGTCTATAACTATTGATATTTCAGGGGTTACATATATTTTTAACAAAAAATTAAAAACTTTTTTAATTTAGATATTGTATTTTTGTTGGTATATGGTATAAAATGAAATATACAGTTATTGTTAAGTTTCAAGATTAATATTGCTTTTGATATAAAATTTTTCCAAAATATTGCTTTGAGCTATATTTTCTAAAAACTTTTTTATGCATTTTTTACTTTATTAAAGGTTATTTTATCACACTTAATCTTTTTTTATAGAACATACTAAAAGTGCACCTATATTCAAAAATGCAAAAAAATAAGCTAATAAAAATATGCAACCCAAACTTTAATATTTGTTTTGTTACTTATTTTTATTAGTTCTTTTTGCTATTTTTTATTTTATACTATTTTCATTTTTACTTCTTTGCCTTTAAATGCAAATACCATTTTGTTATGTTTGTATATCCTCTTTCTTGTAAATCTTCTTCGTATTTTCTTTCTTCTATTTGCTTTTTTGCATTTTCTATTGTTTCTTCTATTGTTTTTTCTTCTTCATTTTCTAATACTTTAAATTCCATTATAAAACTATTTCCGTTTTTGTCTTTTGGCTCTAACATTATATCATATCTTCCATATCCTGATTCTCTATTTGACTTTACATAGTAACTGTCTTTTAATCCTACCAACATTCCTAATACAAATGCATGATAAAAGTTCTCTGCTGTGTTTTCTCCAACGTCCATATAACTGAACATTTGAGTTACTAATACCTTGAATTTCTTTTCAAACTCGTCTAATTTTAATGTTACTAAATCTTTTAAGATTGTGTTTAAATTGTTTCCTATTACTTTGTCATTAAACCAATCTTTTATTATGCTTTGGAACAAGAATTTTATTTCATAATTCGGAATTTTTACTTTATACATTCCTGTGGCTAAGTCTACTACTTCTGTTACTTTTAAATATCCTGTTCCTAGTAGTAGGCCCCAGATATTTTCTTCATTTTGTTCTATTCCTACTATTACTGTGTCTAAGTTTATTGGTACTTCTATTTCTTCATCTCGTAATAGTTGCTCTATTTTTTCTTTTACTGTTACACTATTTTTAGTATTATTTTTATTAAGTCATTTGAGCTTGTGTTTACCCAGTATGGCATTAATTCTCTTCTTTTTAAATAATTTAATATACTCCATGGATTGTATATTCCTTCTGTTTTCCTATTATATATCCATCATACCATTTCTTGATTTCTTCCTTTTGATCTTCTACTTTAAAATCCTTTATTACTTTATCCATTTCTTCCTCTGTTATTCCAAAGTCATCACTAAATTCATCATCTAACACTGTATATACATCAAAATTATTTGCTCCACTGAATATGCTTTCTTTTGGCTATTCTTGATACTCCTGTTAATACTGTTTTTCTAGATATAGGTTGTCTTTAAATGTTGTACCATAAAAAGTCTTAAAAAAATTTTATAGCTTCTTGATAATATCCTTCTATATATGCATTCTGCAATGGTACATCATATTCATCTAAAAATAGCATTACTGTTTTATCATAATGTCGATTCAAATATTTTGTTAACATTTTTATGCTATTTCTCAATACTATCTCATTTTCTCTATAAAATAATATTTCTTTTATTTGCTCTTTTTTCTTCTGGATATATTTTATCACTATCTAATAAATATCTATGCTCTTGATACATATCTGCTATTGCTGTTTTTAGATTTAATATCATGTTCTCATAATTTACTTCTGTTACATCTTTTAGTGTTAAATATATACATGGATAATATCCTAGTTTTGATGTATATTTTTCATCCTGTTCCATTATTTTTAAACCTTCAAACAGTTCTTTGTTTCTTTTTTGTGCAGTCAAAATAATATTTTAACATGCTCATATTTTAACGTTTTTCCAAATCTTCTTGGTCTTGTTACTAATACTACTCTACTTTTATTATCTATTATGTCTTTTATATACATTGTTTTGTCTATATAATAGTTTTTTTCGTATTCTTAATCCTCTAAAGTCACTTTCTCCTATTCCTATTCCATACATATACATCACGCTCCTTGTTTTATGTTTATATTGTACTATACTTTTTTTTTTTTGGCAATGCTTTTATTTCTACATTTTTCGACAGTTGACCAGCTTATATTTCTATACTATTACAAATCAAATTTTTGTAAAAAAATTCACACATCAGTCTTGACAAGCTCATAAAAAAAAATTAGATTTAAGCATAATTTTCACTTAAATCTAATTTTTTAATCACATATTAAACATTTAAAATATAAAACACTAATTATTTACTACTTGTGCTAGTTTGATTATTAGAATCTGTATGTTCTTCAACTTCTTTGCTAGTAGCTGATTGGCTATCAGTAGCACTAGTATTTTCCTTTTTCTCAACTTTATCAGTCATCATAATAAATTTAACAGTACCCTGAGCACTACCATCTTTACCGGAAAACTGATTATACTCATTAGCTAAATCTTGCATCTTTTCTAATCTTGCCTCAAAATCTTTAACTTTATTATTAACTAAATCAGTCAATTTGCTAACACCATCTCTATTAAATTGTTCAATACCAGATTTCAATTCTGAGCTTCCACTAGCCAATTCTGATGTACCTTCTGATAATTGAGTACTTGCTTGTGACAATTGTTCACCTGAAGTTGATAAAGTATTTACACCATCTTTAATTTGAGCTGAACCAGATTTTAAAGTAGAACTTCCTTGTTTTAAACTTTCTGTTCCAGTATATAATTGTTTAGCACCTGTTGCTAATTTTGTATCAACAGAATTTTGTAAAGTTGTTGTACCTTCTGCTATTTGATCAAATCCACTTGATATAGCTGATATTCCTTGGTCAAATTGAGCACTACTTTGTGTTTTCATATTTTGCATATTAGCTTTTACACCATCTTTATTGTTATTAATACCATCTATAGTTGCTGTTTCTTTAGTTGTAGCTTGCTTTACTGCAGCATCTATACCAGCATCAATTTTAGTTGTATCCATATTTGCCAATACTTTATTTATAGCAGCTTTTTGAGCCTCTGTAAATTGTAAATTTTCATTATCCAAAACTTGTTTCATTCCTGTTTTAACACTATTTACACTACCATTTACACTTTGTTTTATACCTGTACCTAAGCTCTCATTTCCTTTTTCTACAACTTTTTTAATTCCAGCAGTTTCTGTATCTTTACCTTGAATTAATTGATCTATACCACTTATTAAAGTTTCTTTACTTGTTTTTTTAATGTTTTAACAGCTTGAGCTTTTCCCTTTGTGTAACACCTTTATTTAAAGTTGATATACCTGTACTTAATTCACTAACACCTCTATTAATTGAACTTGCACCATTTTTTAATGTAGAAACACCATTATCTAATGTTTGAATTCCACTATCTATTTTTCCATAATTTTCATTTACATTATTAACGCCTTGTGTATATGTTTTAACAGCATCAGAAAATTCATTTGTTTTACTGTTTAAAGTATTAGCACCATCATTTAAAGTAGTAGCACCACTAACAATTTGATTACTTGCATTTTGTAAAGAATTCATTTGGCTATATAATTCATCTAACTTATCTAAATTTGAAACATCAGTATCTTCCAAAATTTTTGGAGTTACATATGAATAAATATTACCCATTTCAAAATCTGTAGTTTCTAATGTTATTGTAACACTTTCTGGAATTTCTATATCTGTATCAGAATCTTTTAAACCTAAATTTTTGTTTCATACCTGGTAAAAGCCATACCAACAATCATAGTATTTTTACCATTATCAACAACTTTTCCAGAAGATATTGTTATATTACTAGCTTTTTGTATTATCAATAATTGTACCTAACATTACAACAAAAGGTGTATACATTTTTTTTCTGTTTTACCATTAATATTAACTTCATGTTCATCTTTATTTGTATAATCAATTGTAATTTCAATTTTTCCAGATTTTCCTGCAACATCTTCAGCTGATATTTCATTTCCATCTAATTTATAAGTGATTTTGCAATCAACTGGCAATTCTTTGTTAGTATTTCCTTTATAATATACATCTTTACTATTTGCTTTCCAAACCATTTTGTCCCCATTTTTGAATATGTTTTATCATCATTTACATTTTCTATATCTGTTAAAATACTAGAGTCTATTAATTCCTCACTATTATCTGTATTTTTTAAATGACTATTTACTATAGTTTGATAGCTTTCACCATTACTTTTCATTTTTGTATAAACTGTTTCATCTTTTGTATAACCTAATACTGGTAAAGTTTGCATACCTAATATTGTTAAAATCACACCACTTGCAATTATTTTATTTTTCATTTTTATTCACAACCTTTCTTAAATTTTAAATTCTAAACGAAGTTTAACGATGTCAAAATTGTAATTATTTCGTTTTTCTCTCTTGTAAGGAAAGAATTAAATTTTAACTAGGCAAACGAGTTTAGAATTTATGAGGCGTACAAAGGTACGTTGATTAAATTTTAAACGAAGTTTAACGACGTCAAAATTGTAATTATTTCCTTACAAGTCCTTTTGTGGTTTTGCAAATAACCCTGTCACAAAGAATTAGGCACGCAGGTAAAACAGTAAGCACAACCACCATACTAATAATAGCCCCTCTAGAAATAAGAGTACAAATAGAGCCAATCATCTCAATATTAGAGAACAAGCTAACCCGCAAGTCGCAGCAAAGAAGCAGAAAGCACTAACAATAACAGATTTAATAGAATCTTGTAAAGACAACCTCATAGCCTCTTTAGGAGCCTCACCATTTTTCCTATTCTGCACATACTTATTAGTCATCAAAATCGCATAATCCACAGTAGCCCCAAGTTGAATAGTACCAATAACAATAGAAGCAATAAATGGAATAACAGTACCTGTATAACTTGTAAAAGACATATTTGCAAAAATAGCAAACTCAATAACAGCAATCAAAATCACTGGTAAAGAAATTGACTTGAACACAAATATCATAATTACAAAAATAACTACAGCAGAAGCCACATTTACACTATTAAAATCATGATCTGCAATCTTAACTAAATCATTCATTAAAGGTCCCTCACCTGCCATAATAGCATTTTCGTCATATTTGCTAACAATTTCATTAACCTTTTGAATCAAAGCTGTTGACTCATCTGTTGCATTTTCATAAGTAGAGTTAATAATCAATAATTGATATTTATCATTTTCAAAAATAGACAATATATCATCTGGAATCATATCTTTTGAAACAGAATCACCTAAGATTTCTGGCAAGCCTATAACTCCATCAACACCATCCAAATTTTTAATTTCATTTATCATTTGTTCAGCAGTATCTGTTTTCATATCTTTATTAACTAATACCATTTGAGTTGAAACCATATTGAATTTTTCTTGTAATTCTTTATTTGCTGAAACACTTTGCAAACTATCTGGCAAAGATTTATTTAAGTTATAATAAACCTTTTACATTATTATTTCCATATATAGCTGGAGCTAATAACAATAAAAAATACTATTATCATTGCTTTATAATGATTTACTACAAAATTGCTAAACTTTTTTAAATTCTGGTAAAAGTTCTTTATGTTTTGTTTTTTCTATAATTTTATCAAATACTAATAGCAAAGATGGCAATAATGTAACTGTTGTAATAACACCTATTAAAACACCTTTAGCCATTACTAAACCAATATCTGTACCTAAAGTTAAGCTCGTTGTACACAAAGCTAAAATCCAGCAATTGTAGTTGTAGAACTTCCAACAATTGAAACCAGTGTTTCCTTTATAGCTGTTGCCATTGCCTTATTTTTTATCACCTTGAGCTTGTTTTTGTCTTTGATAACTATGATACAAGAATATTGAGAAGTCCATTGTTACACCTAGTTGTAAAACTGTTGCAATTGCTTTTTGTTATATATGATATTTGACCTAATACAATATTTGTACCCATATTATATAAAATTGCAATTCCTATACCACTTAAAATAATTAAAGGAACACCATAAGAATCCAAAGCAATCATTAAAACTATAAGGCAGAATATTGAAGCTACAACAACATAAACTGACATTTCTTGATCTAGTAAAATTCTTACATCATCTGAAGTAGCAGAAATACCACTAACTTTACAACTATCTCCAACAATATTTCTTAATTCATCAATTGCATCTAAAGTTTCCCCTGCTGCCATACCTGTTTTAAATGTTACTAAAATTGGTGTAGAACCATCTTTATTTATAGCATCTTTAACATCATCTGGTAACATTTCTTCTGGAATAGATGTACCTAAAATATCTGATTTACTAATTACTTTATCTACTGCATCTATTTTTTTATTTTATCTTCCATTTTTACAATATCCGTATCTCTCATTTTGTCATCAATTATAACAATAGAATAAGAACCCATTCCAAATTCATCTGTTAGTATATTTTGACCTTTTACCGTATCTACACTATCTGGTAAATATGATAAAATATCATAATTTATTTTTTATTGCTTTTATTCCTATTATTGAAGGAATTAATAATAATAAACAAATTATGATGATTAATCTTCTGTGATTTACTATAAACTCTCCAAATTTTTGCACTTTTCTCACAATCCTTTCAATATTATTTACTATCTTTTACCATTATATTATTTTTCTGACCATTAGTCAATATTTTTTAAAAAAATTTATTTGTGAATTTTCTGTGAATTTTTAATTTCGAGAAAGTTAAAAGTGCTTTTTAGCCATAAAAATACCTATTTTAGCAATATTTTTTAGTTCTTAGACAATTTTTAGTTTTTATAGCATATTGACTTTAAGTCATTTTGTGTAATAATATATGTATGTGAAAAAATAAACATTAATAACATTTGCAATAAAAACATAACAAGAGGTGATTTTTTATGTATAAAGCTCAAGAAAATAAAAAAGAAAAAATAAACAAACTATTTGACTCTGCTTATAATCTATTTACCAAAAACGGATTAAAAGATACATCAATTCAAAATATTGTAGATGATGCAGGTGTTGGTAAAGGAACTTTTTTATTTGTATTTTAAAGATAAATATGATATTAGAAATAAATTAATTGAAAAAACTTCTAAAAGACTTTTGCTGACGCAATTTCTGCTTTAGGTAATAAGCTTTTCAAAACATTTTGCAACATGATCTATTAATTCTGAACTCCATCACCTGTTGCTGAAGAAATTTGATAAATTTAAATTTCTTTTTCTGCTAAATCTTTTAATTCTTGATACATTCTTCATTTTAACATCAATTTTAGTAGCAACAATAATTTGTTTTCTCAGAAGCTAATTTTTCACTATATTTTTTTAATTCAGAATTTATTGTTCTAAAATCTTAGCCAGGTTTTTCTTCCTTCTTGACCAGACACATCTATAAAATGTAATAATAATCTTAATTCTTTCAACATGTCTTAAAAATTGAATGCTCAAGACCAACACCTTCACTAGCACCTTTCAATAATTCCAGGTATATCTGCTATTACAAAACCATCTCCACCTTTAGTCTTTACAACACCTAAATTTAGGTTCTAATGTTGTAAAATGATAATTTGCAATTTTTAGGGTCTTGCATCTGTAACTTTTTGACAAAAAATGTAGATTTACCCCATTTGGAACTTAATAAACCAACATCTGTCAATAATTTTAACTCTAATATTACTTTTTTTCTTCTCCTTGTCTCCATCTTTCTGAAAATCTAGGGAGCTTGTCTAGTTGATGTAGCAAATGTGAATTTCCTCTGCCTCCTACCTCCTTTTGGGGTACTAATTTTTTTGCTCTGATGATACAAATCAGTTGGATTATTTTCCAGTTTCACATCTTTTACCCAATAGTTCCTATTGGTACATTTATATACAAATCTTTCTCCATATTTGCCATTGCATCTACTTCCACTTCCATTTTCACCATCAGCTTTTAAATTTTTTATTATATCTAAAATCAATAAGTATATTTTTATCTTTATCAACTTGGAAATAAATATCTCACCTCTTCCGCCATCTCCACCAAATCTGGGCCTCCTGCTGCCCACATATTTTCACGGCGAAAAGTTGCTGCTCCATTTCCACCATCTGATTTTATTATTATTGCAGTATAATCAGTAAACATTTACCACCTTCCTTTCAAACTAATATTTTTACTATTCAAAATAATCTAATTTTAACCTTTTAACATCTCTCCATAGTTTCTTTTGCAACTTTTCTAGCTTTTCTGTGCCTTCTTTTAAAATTTTTATCAACTAATTCCAGGGTGTTCTTCATAATATTTCTCTTTTTCTCTAATTAGACTAAGTAATCAATAATATTTTAGCAAGTTGTTTTTTTGCCAAGTAACACAACCTCTTTTTCAGCCTTCATTCCTCACAAAACCACTTTTACATCTTCTGAACTTGTAACAATTTATGATAATATGAACCATATTATATATTGTATTTCACTTAACTATCTTTTATACGATTTGGATCTGTTACTGCACTCATAACTTTTCTTGTAATTTCTTCTTCTTTATCTGATAAATAAATAGCATTACCCAAAGATTTCATTTTCTCATTTCCATCTAAGCCTTTAATTCTTTTCCTTCAGATAAACAATCTTTGGTTTCCACCAATACATCACCATAAATACTATTAAACTTTCTAACTATTTCTACATTGTTCAATTAATGGTTCCTGGTCCTCACCTGCTGGAACTAATTCACCTTTAAAAGTTGTAATATCAGCAGCCTGACTTACAGGATACCTAAAAATCCATAAGTAACACTTTCACCAAATAAATCTTTTTGTGCAATCTCAGTTTTTACTGTTAGGATTTCTTTAGTAATCTTGCAATCGTTACTAAATTTGAATAATATACCGTCAATTCTGCTGTTTCAGGTATCATTGATTGCACATAAATAGTTGTTTTTCTGGATCTATACCACATGATAAATAACCATTGCCAATTCTCTTACATTTTTTCTTACTTTTCTGGATTATTAAAATTATCTGTTAGCCTTTGGTACATCTGCAATTAATATAAACATATCAGGCCCTCCACTATTTTGCATTTCTACCCTTTTTTTCAATGATCCAAAATAATGTCCTATATGTAATTCACCTGTAGGTCTATCTCCTGTTAGTATTCTTTTTCATAAAAACTCCTTTCTAATATCCATTTATCTTTTATTCTGTTCATTACCTCTATATTGTTCATTTTCCTGTTCTTCAATATAATCTATAAACCTTGGTTACTTGCATCAAAATTTTTTCTTTTTTCCTCATTAAATTTTTGAACAGCCATTTCTAATCTATCTTCACAACTCTATAGCCACACATAGAAGCAAACTGTTCCACGTAATATCAGTATTTGGTATATAATCTAATCCAACTTTTTATTTCTCCATTTTCATCTATTAAATCATCATGTTCATGAGTATCATTATTTTTATTATTATCAACATCTTTTATATTTAATTTTATGTTCAGAATCTTTCTTCCATCTCCATAAATCTGATGCTCTTCACCTCTATCTAAAATATGTTCTGCTCTCTTGTTCCAGCACCTTATCTTTCATAAACTGCCAACTGCACTATCTTGTGGTCTGGTTCTTTGAGTTTCTAACTCCACATCTAAATATTCCATTTTTTCTTGAGAAAACATACTATATTTAATCTCTTTTACCTAATGATTCATCATAACTTGTACGCAAATACCATTTCCATTACCATTAACAATTCTATAGCTTGATGTTACAGCCTCTTGATTAACAGTTCCATCATTATTTATTGCACCTGTACCTGTTGATGTTCCCATTCACTATCAGGTTTCCAAATATCTTCACCTAAAACTGTGGCTGTTCAAATAAGGTGAATAGCTACATACGCATCTCCTCTTGGCCCAGATATTGATATTCTTGCTAATTTTTTGCATCATAAATACCATGCAATCCAAGCTTTTCACTTAATGCTAACACCTTTTATTTCTTGACTTAAAGATGTTTCTTCTTTTATTTGCAATCCATCTAATTGTTTTTCTGAAAGTTTTTACTCTATCATCTTTTTCCCCCATCTGCAACACCTATACCTTTTTAGCACTCGAACCTTTTTCTAGCAACTCTTCTTGATTCTCTCTTTCACTATTAATTCACTATACTTTTCATCAATTAATTGTTCTAAATCAATTTCATCTATACTATATATCTTCAGGTTCAATATTCAATTCTTTAATATTTTCAATCTTTTGATTTCTAAATCACTTAAATCTATCATTCATTTCATCCATATTTTGAAGTTGTTCTAATAGTCTTTGATTTGAATATTTTTCTGACAAAAATATTTGAGAATATCCATCTTATTTATTATCTCCTGCAATATATTCTAAATTTACTTTCTATTTACATATTTTCAACATCAACAATATTAACTTTCCATTAATTTCTTTTTGAAATTGCTCAACCACCATATGTATGTCTTGCCATTTTACCGTCTGTTTCAGTTTTTTCCCATATATTTCACATTAGAAACCTTATTTTCTGACAAGCCTGTTCCCATTCTCTTTTATCGGCCTGCAATCCTACTTTACTCTCAACAATTCTTATGGTTTCTTGTAACTTCAATAATCTCATTTCTCCTAAAACTTATTCTCATCCATTTTATCCTCCAAAAATTGTAATTATTTTTCAAGCGAAGTAATAAAATCATAGCTATTAATATATCTGTAATTCTGCATAAAACAAACTTATCCACCAAATCCAAATCACCAGAATTCTTAATAAACACAACCCCGTCATCATCAGGAGCATCCTGTATAAGTTCTACCAACAAAAATTTTTCTATCAAAAGACACATTCTCAACTCAAAACTCTACAACTCTGCCTACTCTTTTTCTCTAAGTTTCTTTTAGAAATATCCTGTTGTATCTTCATAAGTCTATTATATCTGCTTTTTGTATTACCATGAATCGATTATCTAGTTTAGCAGCAGAGGTTCCCTCTTCCTTAGAATACATAAAAGCACCAACTTATCAATTTAGTTTCTTTAATAAAAATCAATAATGAATTCAGAAAAATCATTCTCAGTCTCTGGGAAAATAACAATTAAGCTTGTCCTTAAACAACATCTGGAATCTTAGCACGTATCTTTTCAATAAATTTTGTATATCATTCTTACTTGTTTTTCTATTCATTTTCTTTTAAAATGTTATCAGAAATATGTTGAATCGGAATATCAAAATATTTTGCTATTTTATTATTTTCAGCAACTAAATCTATTAATTCATCTGAAATTCCTTCTGGATATGAATACAAAAAGCGAATCCATTCTATACCATCTATTTTAGATAATTCTTGCAATAAATCTACCAATCTAGGTTCTCCATAAATATCTATACCATATTTAGTAGTATCTTGTGCTATAACAATTAATTCCTTAATTCCTTTACTTGCCAACATTTTTAGCTTCTTCTAAAATATCTTCTATTTTTCTACTTATAATTTTCCTCTATATATGGTATAGCACAATATGTACAAAATTGCTACAACCCTCACCTATTTTTAAATAAGATACTTTGACTTGTTGTTACAACCCTTTCCATATATTCTTCTTGTTCAAGCATTTGGTAATTGTGTGATTTCTGATATTTTCAAATTTGTTTTATTTTTAGGTTGTATTTGAACATCCATTTTTAACATATCATCAATAGCCTGCCACAAATTATCATAATTTTCTAACTTAATAAACAAATCAACCTCTGGTAAGCTCTTTTCAAATCATCTAATATCTTTGCACTAAAGCATCCATTGCTATTAAAATATCTACATCTTTGTTTTTATATTCTGCCATCTCTAATATTGTATTTATTGCTTCTTCTTTGGCTGAATCTATAAAACCACATGTATTACAACTATTATATCTGCTTTTGCCGGATCATTTACTATTATAATGATGATCTTTAAAAGCCTACCGTAACTTCTGTGTCTATTAAATTTTTACTACAACCTAACGATACAAACCCTACATTCATTAAATATTTTCCTTTCTATCTTTATGACTACAAATATGTTTTCTAGTCATTTCCATTAAATCTAATTTTGTAAAACCTCCACTTGTTTTTTGCTCTATCAAACTTTAATCTTTCCTCTAATAACTTTTTGTATTTTGTCTTTATTTTTCTTGTTTTCATGTCTATGTAATCAATAATTATAATTCCACCAATATCTCTTAATCTTAGTTGTTTTGCAATCTCTACTGTTGCTTCTTCATTTTACCTTATATAATGTTTTGTTCTAAATTTCTATTTCCTGTATATTTTCCTGTATTTACATCAATTGCTGTCAATGCCTCAGTTTTATCAATTGTTATAAATCCACACATTTTGACTCATATTTTACGGTCAGGTAATTTCTCAAGTTGTATGTCATATATATCTAAAAGCTTATCTTTATTTTCCAAAATAATTTACGTAATTAACACCAGCTCATCTGATTTATTTTTCCTCATCCCAACAATTGTGCATAGTGTTTTCATTATTTGTCACTATATTTTCTGTCGCATTCGACAAATCAATTATCATTTTTCAACCATATTTTCCTTCATAATCAGACTTTCTTTTGTTATTTTGTGTTTTACCACTTGCTCCTACTTTCTCTTATTTTTCCACTTTCTTTCCAAATCCTCAATATCATGTATTAATTCTTTCTCTCTCTGTACAGCAGATGTTCTTATAATTGCCCCATTTTCCTTGCCTGCTATGTAACTAAATTTATCAATCTTTTCTTGTTCAGCTTTATCTTCAATGTGATACTGTAAATAAAACTAGTATTTGGCATAAGTACTATATATTTTCACCGGCCAGAGATTTATGTGTGTTGAAACTCTAGCTCCCTGTCATTTACTATCTACGATTTGCACTAATAATGATTTGAAACTATCAATACCTTTCCTATTTCTATATTAGGTTCTAAAGCTTTTCTCGTCTATGGTAAAATATCTTTTAAATGGAATAAAACCATTTTATCTGTTCCTATATCTACAAATGCTGAGTGCATCCCGGGAATAATATCTTTTACTGTTCCTACATATATATTTCGGCTTCTTTTCTATCCAGTATTTTCATCTTCTTCATAATATTCTACAAGATTACCATTTTCCACTAGAGCAACCTTTTGTTTTTTCTTGCTTTATCTATAAATATCTCTAACATCCTATTTGTCCTTTCTATTAGTAAATTAATTACATTTATTCATTGCATTATCTATACCATCTGTAATAATCACTGGTATTGCTTCAGCAGCCTTTTTGAACTCTGTTCCAATATTTTTGTTCTTCTTCACAAATTTTTCCCTATCACAAAATTTATTTTATCATTTGCATGAGTTCTGGACGACCTATTCCTATTCTTATTCTAGCAAAACCAGTTGGTCTGCAAGTTTTCAACTACTGATTTCATACCGGTATCCAGGTCCTCCTTTTTCTTATTTTTCATAATTCCTTTTCTATATCCATATCATCATAAATAACTATTAGTTCATTGGTTTCTATCCCATAATAACTCTCATTCTATTATACTCATCACCACTTGAATTCATATGTTTGAGGTTTCAACAATATAACCCTTTTTCCTTCTATCAATCCAGTACCAACATAACCTTTAAATTCTTTTTATTTCATCTATTTTTGTGATAATTTTATTTATATCAAATCCATATTATGCCTTGTTTTGCGTATTCTTCCTCAGGATTTCCCTAATCTACTATTAAATACATTTTTCGATGTCAATATTTTTACTTCTTATTTTACATTGTTTTGCCTTTTTTCAAGTTTTTTCAGTATTTTATTAATGTATTATTATAAATTTCCTTTTATTTTTATTAATTATTGAATTATTTACATAATTATGATAAAATATCTTAATAAATTTTCATTATTTATCATTTTATAAATAGGCAAATTATATATAAGTAAACAAATTCACACATTATGAAAGGAGATTACAATATGGCAAAAGAATTTGTTTTAGAATGAAGCACTACTTATTGCAATGCACCTGAACAGTTTGACAGTGACAACACTGTAATAATTCCAATGGCAACAATCGAAGAATTGGAAACTTACGGAAGGTTATCCAGAAGAAACAAAAAACGCAAAGCAGTATTAAAATGCTCAGAGAAATCGGAATTAACAAATTAATCAACGAAGGATTTACTCAAAGAAATGGCAGTCTTCTTAAGGTTGCACTTGATGCACCTTAAAGAACACAATTACAAAATAAAAAGCAGTAACTCTGCCATTCTCAAATCTTTCCAACTATGATAAGAGAAGATTTGCATTATGCAAATATCTACAGGAAAACAAACCTGACAATATTGATGATGTTATTCTTATCTCAATGAGTGATTCCACTCGTTTGAGAGCAGATTACCTTAAAATCAAAGCTGAAGAACCTTAAATTCCGGCTTTTCCTGTTCTTGAAGAACAATATACAGGGCAAATCACTCTTGAAGTCACCCCTGATATTATTAATAAGTTCTATGATAAGAAAAATGTAACTTATCTGACTTAAAATTATCAGCTGCCGAAATTCCATTAAATACTTTTTATCACTTTTACGTGACTATTATGGTCACCTTCAGCTTTAGGTATTTACAATGGAACACAAGCTTCCAATATTATGTGATTCTGCAATTAACTTAACACATGGCTTTGATCCTTAAATCCCAATCATTTTACTTCATACTTAACTGCCCTACCTTCAAGGCTTTCTATTGTTATAGTAAAAGGTGCCGCAGGAACAGGTAAAACTTTTTGCTCATTAGTAGCTGGTTTTTGCACAAACCAAAAAGTTAAGTTGAACACACTTCTGTACATACAATAGAGTATTATCTCTCTGCAACTAATGCTTGATGAAAAGGTTCGAAAAATCGAGCTGTAAAAGCTCTCTTGAAGAAAAATTGAACCCATATACAGCAGGTAATTCCCTTGACAATGCCAATGAAAATATTAAACTTTAACAAATATTTAAGTATAAAGCAGTACAAGAACCTCAAAGTGAAGACGAAAAGCAGAAAAGAAAAACTAATAACCATGAACTAGTTAGCACTAATCCTTCTGCATCAACAACACAAAATCTTCTTTAAACCTGATGTATGAAGAGATATTATGATGATGGAGTTTTCAGAATTATCTCTCTTGACTTATTAAGAGTGGTGAACCCACAAACGCCTATTATTACATTGTAGATGAAGCTCAAAAAACATTCGAATCAGAAGAAATGAAAACCTTTTCGACAAGAATAGAAAGGATCAAAAAATCATTTTATCAGGGAGATCCTTCAATAAGACAGACTAAAGGATTAAATGAAAGATAATGGCCTCTCACTTATGCATCTGAACTGTTAAAAGGTAAATCTTTTCTGCTATCAAATTGATTTGAAGAAGAAGAATTCTGTTCTCAGCCTCATTCGTAAAGGAAATTTTAAAATTATTTTAAATTTAAAACATGTGGGTTGATAAAACCAGAGCTTATAAATTATAAGCTCTGGTTTTCGTATTAAATATTTTAATATTTTCTTTAGTTATTTTAAACAAATATTTTTAACAACTTGTAGCAAATTTGTGTTAAATGTCCCCTGTTATTCTTCAGCTTCTATTACCCTTTTTTTCTGGTGAACATATATCAACTTGATTTTCTTAATAACTTTGTATTTTCCAAACACTTTTTCTAAACCATTTTTGAGTAATCAATTCCCATGACATATAGAACTGACATAGTATTTGGAAAATCATTAATGAATCTTAATAAAATATCCCTTGGTCCATGAGATGTTTCTCAGCCGTTATTTTGGTCATACATTTTTTGATATATGCACTTCATAACAACCAACAGTTTCCCCTGCAATGTATTTAATAATTTGTACATTACTGAATTTGGTGCCGCATATCCCACCCCATGTATCATTACATTCCTGGATCAGAAAAAATTTTTAGTATACACACTGTTGCCCATAATCACACATCTCCACCTGAGCAACAATAATTTTCGATCATTGTTTTAATAATAATCTCATTTCTAACAAATTTTTGTAAGATCAATGGTATACATTTCTACAATATTTGTAGGCATAAATTTTTTTCATCTCTAGCTTTATTCCAAATCTGAAATATTGGAACCTAGTATTATATATTTTGTGAAGTTTTTACCATCTACAAACTCACAAGAGTTTCTATTAACTCCTTTCTTTAACTTGTTTAATTTTATACAATACTTCCTGGTGTCTACCCAATGCAAAAGTAGGATATACCGTTATTATTCCTCTTTTTATATTCATACTGTTTTCTACTAAACATTCATCAAACTTGAATTTGTAGAATCTACATTTCATAAGTTGATTCAGTTACAAAAGAAGATATTTTCATATTTTTGATACTAGGTATAGCATCAACACATCAAAAATAAATTTTATCTTTATAATTCCCTGTATGTAAAATTGTATTATCTTCTTACCTGGGCAAGAAATGATTATTAATATAACTGTTGCTCCTATTAGATGACCATTTTCAAAAAGATAATCTTAATATTTTTTTTTTATGTGGTTTTATTATTTTCTATATGCACAGCCAACTGTCATTCTCATGTCTCTCAACTTCTTCTTCAGCTGTAGTTATTGTTCTTCCTAATTGTTTATCTTCTTCAATTTTTACCGTATCAGCTAAACTGCATCTAAAAGATTTACTGTTCCATAGCTAGAATAAATTTGCCTTTAAAACAACGCCGCATCAATTATTGGTAACAAACCCATGGTCAAAAATGTACATGTGTAACTATTTTCCCAAAAGATAATTTTTCTGTTTTTTAAAAGGAAAATATCCATTTAGGTAAAAATTATTTACACCTTGGAATGTCCAGCATCCAAAAAAAAAATCTCACATTTTCACCATCTGGCCAATGAACAGAATAAAAGAAACTTGATCCTGCTACTTCACTTTGCCGACAGTATCTGTGAACACAAAAAATCTAATTTTTACCATAATAAGCCCTCCTATTATATTTGTTTACTAAATAGCAAAAAGATTTATTAAAAATCTGCTTTCCCTTTCTTAAATAATTTTACATTTAAAGGATTCTATAATTGATACTTTTTAAATTTTATCACATTTTTCGTTTTTCTGTATTTATCTTTAAAATTTTTATAAAAATTTTTTCCTCTTAAAATATCATAAAAAATAACAACATAAAACTCTCCTGAGTAAGAAATTTTAATTTTTTCAAAATTTCATTGACAAGTTTATAAAAATACTGTATACTATGACTGTGCTAAGGATACATGTCTTAACGCCCCTTAGCTCAGTTGGAACAGAGCAACCGGCTCATAACCGGCAGGGTCCAAGGTCTGGAACTTTGGAGCACTCAAAAATCAACAAACACGATTTTTTTATATTATATAAATTAAATGTTATTAACAAGCTCCTATCATTTGCCAAATCCTGTGAAGCCTCTATCCTTTTTATGAATACCCCATCAGGTGATATATACACTATCAAAACACACTGGCTCATAACTTAATATTTGAAATTGTGAAACAACAATTGGTGTTTTCAAATTACAAGTTAAATTCAAAATAGTTTTTATTCCAAATCTTTCTAAGTGATTCTGGTTCTAAATATGGCCATGTTGTAAGTATCACCTTGATGAAGATCACTACAATATGGTTTCAATAGATTTTGCAAATCAACAAAGTAGGATCATTACGATGTCTGTTGACATTTCTGAAAATTTTATTGATGTAGCCCTATTTTTCTTCATCTCCAAAGCAAATTTTTTCCATTTATCAAATGAATCCAATCCCTTTTATAACAGCTTACAATTAACTCTTAACAAGGCTCAGTTTAATCTATGAAATTCTTTTTATTTGATCTAATTCTGGTATATCTAATATTTTTCATCTCACAAACATTACTTTATCAATTTTGTTATAACTGGTAATAAACACTTCAAATTATAACCATTAGTATTAACTGTAATCTTCCTTTTTATATGGTGCAATAGAATCAATAATTTTAACTAAATCATCTGGAAACAAGGTTGATTCTCCACCTAACAAAAAGAACATCCAAATATTTATCTAATTTTATAGCACTTTTTATAATTTCATCCACATTAGTCTTAGATGGTTTATTAAATCTCCCCACAAAAAAATAACATTTTCCATTACAAGCTGTAGTAGTTTGAATACATAATCTTATTTCCCCATTCTTCCCATACAATAATTTTTCCTTACTTCTTAAGGTAATTGACATTTACATCATCTCCATTCAAAATTTTATTATCAAATGAATCATATATCCAACTATCAGTTACTGAACAATCTGGTTGAATAACATTCATATAATCATGTTGATATTCAATATCTGGTATTCCAAAACTTTTTGCTTTTAAATACATTATTAAATGGACAACATAATTTTATATAAGTTTTTATTCCTAAATACTCTGATAACTCTGGTAATTCAAAAACAACCTTTTAATGTAGCATTTTTTGATGAATACCAAATTTATCAATAAATCACAATAAAAATCAATAAAATCAATATTCTATTTGATGAAGCTAATTCCATCAATTTAATTGCTGAAAAACCTAATTTTAGCTTTTTAGCATAACTTATTTCTCTTAAATTAGAAACCGTTTCTTTCGTAATAACAACAGTTGATATAGTTTCAACATTTCCTTTGTTCTTATTCAAATCTCTCAATTCTTCTTCATTAATACATATACCTGTTGAATTTTACTATAATCAAAAATGAATACTTAAAGTCACTGTATCCAAATATGGTAGACACTCACTTTAATCCTTTTCAAATTAGAACCATTACTAATTATACTATATCATCTTTATATGGTCTAATTCCTTTTATATCTCAAGTAAGTTAGGATATAAAGTTGGTTTCCAATCTAAAATGTCAACCTTTGAAAATTTCGTCATTAATTAGCGGTATCAATAAATCTTTGTGCATCTGCTGATTTTTTACTGGTGTACCAACAAATAAAATTCACATTTTCCATTACAACCATTTAATAATTTAACATTTAACAATTATAACTACTTCCACAAATGCTATTTTGAGAAGGCTTTAATCTTATCTTTTCTTTTCTTTTTCCATATACAACACTTCCTTTTTGATTTCATTGTTATTTATATTTTGATATTAACATTCTAATAAAAACATTTATATTTATTGAGTATTTTTCTAAAAATTAAAAATAAAATTATAATTAACACATTCTTTTTTTCTTTTAAAACTTGACCAATTCTTTTGTTTTTTATGTAATGCTAATAAGTATTTATAAAAAGAAACAAATTCAAAAAAATACTATATACGCCTTTGAACAAAACAAGAAAGGAATGAAAAGTACTATGAAAGAATATAATAATGAAAAAGAATTTTTAGAAAACTATGACATAACAAAATTTGACAAACTTAGCATGACATCTGGACATATTATTAATTAGTATCAAGCAAAGATTCAATAAATTATAGAAAAACAAGTACAAAAATGATTAGTATTTTACTTGTCAAAAAGAGATGATTTTCCATTTAAAGGCAAATGGTGTTTACAGGTGATTTGTAAATCCAAAAATGAAACTCTTGATGAATGTGCAAAAGAATTCTAAAAAAGAAACTAATTTATCAACAACATTTAAACAGCTATATACTTTTGATGATATAAAAAGTCAGAACGTGTTGTTTCAACCGCATATATGGGCACTAGTTGACAAAAAACAAATTAAGAAAATAACATTAGTCAAAAATGCATCATGGTTTGATATTACTGAATTTTACAAAAGTAAAATAATATTGTAAACATCACTTTAAATAATGGTAACGAAACAATAAATTTTTCAATCCAAAAAAAATATAATACAAAACCACTAATCAGTACTCTTTTCAATCTTGAAAAATGAAAATATTAACTGATCACCCAAAAGTAACAGGAATTGAAAGACTACGAAATAAAAATAAATTATACTGATATTGTATTTAATATGATGCCTAAATATTTTTTTTACACTAGGTGAACTTCAAGACGTTTATGGTAATTCTAGGAGAAAAAATTATTAGCTCCCAGCATTTAGAAGAATTGTGCAAACAAAGTTGAAAAAACCGATAAAATGTTAACCGGTAAAGGTCATCGACCTTCTGTATTATTTCAATACAAAAAAATAATAACAATATCCAGCAATAACATATAAAAACATCACGAACAAAGATGCCAAACATTAATAACATTTGCTCTCATTAAAACATTTTAAAGTCCACGTTTTGTCCATACACAAAAAATTTATTTTATAAATTTTCTGTGTATGGTTGATTTTTTGTTATATTTTTTTTCATATTGGACATACTATAAAAGAAAATAATGGGAGTATATAATATGATTACTGTCAACTTATTTAGTGAAAAACCAGGAGAAGTCAATAAATTTTTAAGCCATTTCTACAACACAAACTTAGAATTAAACACTGCATTAAAATGGAATAAACAATATGCCAATCCAGTAGAAATGGCAGAAATGGAACATATATAGACAATATTGACAACTATTCTTTAAACATGTAGATTTCCTTAGACAAAGACATCTATTTTGTAACCGAACATAATGCAGATGATATTATCAAATATTTATACGAAAGATTTCCATATTAGAAAACATCTCATCATTTTATTAATATTATAAAAACTCAAAAGACTTTCTAAACAAATACCACTAATATTAGTTCTTTACTAATACTAGTGGCTATTCCAACTATATATATTATTTTTCTCCTCTACCCTCTGTTAAAAAGCTGGATAATCTAAAACTACTCTAATTTTCATTACATATTTAATAGTTCTAACAAATTTACTATTTTTTTAAATCTTTATAAAGAAGGTTTTTAGTTTTCAACTTGTTTGTTCTTCAATAACTTGAACTTGTTCAGTTGTTTGTTCAACATTTTCTGTTTGTTCTTGTATTTCTTCAACCTTTTGTACATTTTCTGCCTTTTAGTTTTTTTAGTCTTAGCAGTTTTATTTTTTCAACTTGTTGTTCTTCAATTTCTTCTATTTGTTCAACCTGTTCAACATTTCTGTTTGCTCTACTACTGTTTCTTGCTCTGTTATATCCACTGGTGTGGGAATTGATTTTTAAAGCATCTGCAACTTCTATTCCTAATATAACTTGGGAAAGCTTTGATCTATCCTCTATTCTTTCCATATCTATTTCAATATGCAAATTTGATTCTAAATTATTAACACGTGCATTTAACAATTTCATTGCATCTGATAATTTTGAGATGTTTCTGTTTTGTTTTCCTAAAACCATTAAAGTTTCTGTAATATCTTCTGAAAAAGTATCTTCTGCCTCTTTTATGCTCTTTCCAATCTTCTTCTTTATTTTTTGAACATTTCTATCAGTTCTTTTAATTGTCCAACTAAAGCTATATTTTGTTCTCTTTGTCTAATTAATTCTTCAATTTTCTTTATTTTCTTCAAATGATTTGTTGCATATTCAACTAATCCATAAGCGGCTTTATATACACTGCTTGAAAAATTTTTTTTTTTAGGATATCAATTAAATGTTTTTATTGATTCTATTAAATCTTTAAAATATATCCTCATCCAATTGAACAATTTGTTTTTATCTCTTAGGATTTATTAATTTTTGAACTTTTTTCTATATTTGACAAAATTTTTCTTCCGTGATTACCATTCTCACGTTTACTATGCCAGATCTAGATTAACAACAACTCCTATCCTATGAACGCTTATTATTCCCATAACATTTATTATACATGAATTTATTAAACTATAAGTACCTTAAAAGATCTTGAGTTTACATTTTTATTACAGTAATATTACAAAAATATTACATCATGTAAACTATAAAAACGGACTTTAATAGTATTTACCTTTATCTCAACACTTTAAACTCCGTTTATTATTATACAAATTATATTACTGTTTTCATTTCTTCATGTCTCTTTTTATTTTTGAGTTGTTGTTTTAATAAAGCTCTTTGTCTGTTACAATAATATCTCTTACATATTTATATGCAGGCATTTCCTTATTCATCTTTTTAACTTCTTGCCAAATTGTTTCTTTTATATCTTCTACATTTTCAACGTATAAATTTCTTTTTACTATATCTTTATCATAAACTTTAGCACAAATTTATAATCCCCCACTTCCATCAGGGTCTACCATAAACAAAACTTTCCTTAACTCCTTCAATTTTATTTATAAGTGCCTCTAATTCTTCTGGAAAAATATTTTTCCATTTTGCAATACTATTACATATTTTTTCTTCCTGTTATAAAAATATATCCATCTTTATCTATTTTTGCCAATCACCTGTATGGAACCAACCTTGTTCATCAATAGTTTTGTAGCTTTCATTATTGTAATAACCTAACATTACAGATGGTGCCTTTGCTATTAATTCCCCTATACCATCTTCATTTGGTTCAAATATTTTCACATCAACACTTTGGAAATGCCTTTCCTATTGATCTAATCTTCTATATTTATCATCTTCTGCTGCTATAACTGGTGATGTTTCTGTCAACCCATAACCCTGATAATAAACTCTAAGTAAATCTGTATAACCTTTTTTCTATTTCTGGATCTAATGTTGCTCCACCTGCTACCATTAATCTTAAATCTTCACCCAAAGATTGATGCATTTCTTTAAACAATTTTGCTCTAATATCAATTCCTATTTTCTTAAAGTATTACTAATTTTTATACCCTTTTGTACTTTTTCCCATTTTCCTTGTTTTTTATGAAATTTTTACAACTTGTTTATATATTCCTTCATAAAGAGCAGGCACAGAAATCATGGTTGTTATTTTATATTCTTATATTTTTCTGCAATATGTCTAATTCCATCGCAAAATGTAATCTTGCACCCTTTTTGATATTGATTACAAAAAATCCCAATTGCTGATTCAAACGTATGATGTAGCGGTAAAATGATAAGATTACATCTTTTTCATGTAACTTAATCACAGATGTTATATCCATTAAATTACTTTACTATATTTTTTATGTGATAACTTTAATAGCTTTATTGATGTTGTTCAGATGTAAATAACATAATTTGCATTTCTTTCTGGATTTATTTTAGCATCTAAAATTCCTTATTACCTTTTTCTATCAATTCCTTTCCTTCTTTTATAAGTTTTTCCATAGAATAAACATTTTCATTTTCTTATATCCAGAAATATAATAATGCAAAATTTGAGCTTCTTTTTCTCTTTAATTTCAGCCATAACATCATCATATTTTTGAATAAAAAATTGCCTCTACCTCTGAATGAATTATTAAACTTTCAATTCATTTTCTGGTAATGCTTTATCCAAAGAGCACAACTACACATAGTTCCAGTAACTATTGCTAAATATGCTACTACCCCATTCATATCGATTCTCTCCACTTACTGCTTTGGCCCCCCATCTCTATCAATTTTTTCAATTCATTTATTTGATCTCTAAATTCTTTATGAGTAATTGTTTTTAAACTCACCTTTTTATCGTTTTTAACATATATGCTGGTCTATCACCATACTTCTCACCAATACCTTTTAGCATATCTTTCAAATCTGTAAATTTGTCAAATTCATGTATTGGCTTTCTCATTTTTATCACATTCCCTTTCTATTTTCCTTTTTAATCCCTCAATTACAGTTCTCTCAAACTCTTTTATAAATATTTGTAACATCAAAAGTATCTTGATTACGCAATTTATATACTAATGTGGAACATATTGTCCTGTAAATTTCAGAGGCCATCGCTTTAGGGTTCTCCTTGCTTTATTTCTCCTTTATTTATACCTTCCCTTACTATTTGCTCTATTTGTTCTATATACTCATAAACATGCATTTGGCATTTTGATTTTCTTGATTCTTTTACCATAAATTGGCTAATAATATAGTTATTAAATTCTCATATTTTTTTGAACAATTTTATTTCTATTAAAACTATTTTTTAATTTTATCTATAAATTATTGTATTTTGATGTTTTTTTATATAAATACTATTTTGTAAAGTTTATCCCTTCTTCAATCAAAAATTAAAAATCTTCTTTTACTAGAAAATGATAATATAATGTTTGCTCCTTTTACTACTCCCCACTGTTTGTGTAATTTCTTCTATGCTTGTTGCATCATAACCTTTTTCAGCAAATAATTTCATAGAAGTCTCAAAAAATTTTTCTTTTTGGTCTTATTCATTTTTATCACATTCCTTTCGTAAAACACAAAAATTCACTTTTAAAATAGTATTTTACTCATTCACACAATTTTTTTCTTATTATATCTTTATTTTATCAAATATTGCAATACTTTAAATAAGTTTTGTATTAAGCGTTCAGGTGTTTTTTTTGGGTAACATCTGTAAAAAACACCTCTTCTTCCATTTCAAATCATTTTTTTTTTTTTTTTCCTTTTTTTTAAAGATATTATAAAATAAGTTTATCAAAAAAATAATGAGGAATAATAGCATCTGGAGAAAAAACAATGAAAACAAAAATGAATTATCTTATAAGATTTAAAAATGACATGTAATGAAAATTTGTTAATTTAATACTACCGAAGAACTAGAAAACATACAAACAAAGATTGGACAAAGAATCGAGGGAATTAAGGCACTAAATTTGGATTGAGTAGTAAGGATTGCAGCATACATTGAAAGGACCAAGTGGAGTTGGAGCTCAGTATGCCAAGAATTACCTTGACAAGATTCAAAGAAAGAAAAGACAAATGTTTAATTGTTGTTTATAATTTTAACAATCAAACAATCCCTATCTCAGTATCTTTGCCTGCCGGACAAAAAAAGAATTTAGAACAATATGGATGGATTTATAAAAAATTAAAAAGATATTAAAAAACATTTAATGCGACGACTTTGAAAAAAAAAAGCTATAAAACAAAAGATTTGAAGAAAAACGCTCTGCTCTTTTAGAAAAAGCTAAACAAGATGCTCTCTAAAATTTGATTTTCAAGTAAAAGCCTCTCAGAACAGCATTTTATGATGCCTATAGTTGATGGAAAATGGTTGAGGAAAAGAATTTAACAAATTAGAAGACTCATAAAACAAGAATATGAAAGTAAATCTGCTGTTGTTTCAAAGAACAAGTATGACAGTTTGGACAAATTAAAAAATGAAAGACAATCAGACAAAAAATCTCAGAATGGCAATCAAATATCGCACTTTTTAACAATCGAATTTTATAAATTCTTAAAAAATCAAAATAAAACGTAACAAAAAATAAACACATTTTAAATGATGTTAAACAAGATGTTCTAAAAAATATATCATACTTTTTAGAAGAAACAGAAATATTAGAAGCTCAAAATCCAGTCAATACAAATCCTGCAAATAGAGTAACTGATCCTTCACTAAATTATCGTGTAAATTTATTTATTGATAATTCAAATAAAAAGAAGGTACACCTGTTATAATAGTTCCTAACTATTCATATAGTAATATATTTGGTGCATTGAATATGAAAACTATTATGAGGTGCATTAAAACCGATTTCACTATGTTAAAACCAGTTATTACATCAAACAAATGAATGGATATATAATTTTCCAAGCAAAAGATTTATTAGCAAATCCTGCTTGCTACGAAGCTCTAAAAAGCTCTACGTGTTAAAGAGCTTGGTATAGAAACTGCATCAGAACAACGCTCTTCTATGGTAATGATTTCATTAAGACCTGAACCTATACCATTAAGTTTAGTCATTTAATAGGTAATAGTCAAATTTATCAAACACTTTTGTAATGGATGCTGACTTCAAAAACTATTTAAAATTAAAGAGTTGAATTTGAAGATGATGCACCATTAAATACTGAAAACGCTAATAAATTAGCAAAAGAATTATACATAGTTTCTGTGATCATGATAACACCTCATTTAGACAAAGGGATGCAATGTTATGAATTAATTGAATATGCCTCAAAATTGGCTGGTAGCCATTCAAAGTCTCTACTAGATTTGATGACTTAATTCAAATTGCTGGTGAAGCTGCTACTTGGGCAAAATTATCAAGATCAAAGTAGTTACAAGTCAATTTATGGATAAAGCTTTAAAAGAACAAATCAATCGTGTAAAAAATATGATAAAAATATAAGGAAATGATAAAAAAATCATTCATTATTAATTGATACAGAAGGCTATAAGTAGGAACTCTAAACGGATTAACAGTTTTAACAGTTGAGATTATACTTTGGTAAACCTGCTAAAATCACTGTAAACACTTATACTGGTAAAAGTGGTATTGTAAATATAGAACGAGAAGTTGACCTATCTGGTTCATCACACTCAAAAGGTGTCTTAATTTTAACTGATATTTAGGAGAAATGTTTTGCACAAGATATTCCATTATGTTTAACCGCCAGTATCTGCTTTGAACAATTATATAATGGAGTAGATGGAGATAGTGCTTCAAGTACACAGAATTATATGGTTTTATTATCTAGTCTATCTGGTATACCAATTAATCAAGCAATTGCAGTAACAGGTTCTGTAAATCAAAAGGTCAAATACAACCTATTGGTGGAGTCACGAAAATCGAAGGATATTTCCAAATTTGTAAAAATGCGTGTGATTAGATGGATTTCACATGAGTTATGATTCCTATTCAAAATGTAGATAATTTACAATTATCTGATGATATTATAGAAGTTGTCAAAAATGGTGAATTCATATTTACTCTATTTCTACAATTGAAGAAGGAATAGAAGTTTTTAACTGGAGTACCAAATGGTAAAAAGACAAAATATTCCTGGTACAGTAAATGACCTTGTTTACAAAAAATTAAAAATTTTATGGAAAGTGTTCATCTCCCTGATGGAAGGGAGCCATAAAATTAATTTAAAATTTCTACGATAATTATTTGAACAATAAAATTTTATTTTTTAATTTTTTATTTTATAAAGTATAATTAAAATAGCCTCGAAAAGCTTAAGACAAAAACCCCTGTCCCCTTTGTCTATTTTAAAATACATTTTGTAAATTAAATTTATTTTTGTCTTCTATGTGTCTTGGTACAAATACGGTTTTGTCTAGTTCTGCCAATGCATCTGAATATATTTTTGAGTTATAATATTTCCAATTATTATTAATACAATAATAACTGTACAAATTATATTTTCCTTTATACATTTTTTTAATTCCTCCTTTTTCTGGCAAAATATTTGTCCTTTTCCATCATAAGTTACAATTAATGCTTCCTCTGATTCATATTAAACTTTCTTACTTCTTTTTTAACCAATTATAGTCCTTGCCTATTTTCTTTAAATTTTTGTTCATTACTTTTCCATCTACAACCAAGTCATATGGTATTCCTTCATATTCAGGTGTTATATTTAAATCTTCTGCTATTACATTTCTTTTTTCTGGTTTAGGAATTACTGTAACTTGGCCACTTGTTTCAAGTATTGCATATTCAATATCTCCCAAATTCATTATATTGTTTCCTCTTAGCCTCTCTTCTAACTCGTTTATTGTAAATCTTTTTTTTTATTAAGGCTTTTTCGTCTATTTTTCCTCTATATATTAAAATTGTGGCTTCCCACATATAATTTCTCTTGCTTTTATACTTTTCATATTTATGATAGATATTATTAAATGCATTATAAGTAATCCTAAAATTGGTATAATTCCATTTGTAATTGGTATTCCTATTTCTGTCATTGAATTGAGGCTAAGTCTGCAATCATAATTGATATTGCGAGTTCAAATGGCTGAAGTTGACCAATTTCTCTTTTTCCCATTAATCTCATAACTACTAATACTATAATATATAAAACTATTGCTCTAAAAAAAAGTAATTAACATCTTTATCTCTCCCCGATTTATATAAATAAATTTAAAATTTTATTTTTAAATATTTTTTACAAATTTTATATAATTTATACTATTTTTTTTGAATAATAAATTATTTATTGTTAATAATAATTTTAGAACCTTGAAAAATTTTGCTATTTAAAATTTTCAAACTAAGGAGGTTAAACTTATGTCAAATAATACTCAAAGTAATA
>VOFB01001725.1_pt1 | contig 31682 bp, 41 predicted proteins | sample 5384141 | NCBI WGS metagenome assembly VOFB01 (sample SAMN12384721, study PRJNA508395) | human gut metagenome | isolation source: healthy gut A | host: Homo sapiens | reverse complement strand
TATTGCTGGTACGTCAGACCAGCTGTTCCATTTCGCCCACGGCAAAGGAAGCCAAGGAGCTTATGACGATCCTGGGCGAAGCGGCGCTGAGCGACGACGACAAGCTCTACGCGAAGTTCGCCGAAAGAGTTTGAAAAAGCGCTATGTCTCCCAGGGCAATGGACCAACCGCTCCATTGAAGAGACGCTCACCATCGGCTGGGAGCTGCTCCCATCCTGCCCGAGCGCGAGCTCAAGCGCATCAAGCCGGAGTTCATTGCGAAGTATCTTCCCAAGCAGCAGTAATGGGCTTCGCGGAAAGGGAAAGAAGGTGATCCCATGGCAACCATAACACCGACCCGAATGGTGCTCAACCAGATGAAGGGCCGCTGAAAACCGCCTCCCGCGGCCATAAGCTGCTCAGGACAAGCGCGATGAGCTGATGCGTCAGTTTATGGACGTTGTCCGCCGCAATAGAGCTGCGCACGAAGGTCGAGCAGGGACTGACCGAAGCGTTCGGCGCGCTGAGCGTGGCGAGCGCGGTCATGTCGCCGGAAATGCTCGAGCAGGCGCTGCTCTATCCGCGGCGAGAGAGTGGCGCTCGATGTGAGCTTCAAGAACATCATGAGCGTCAATGTCCCGGTCTACGATTTCCAGACCAAAACCGCCGAGGAAGGGGACATCTTCCCCTACGGTCTCGCGCAGACCTCCGGCGAGCTGGACGACGCCATGACCGCTCTCTGGCGTGTTTGAGGACATGCTGGAGCTTGCACAGGTCGAAAAAACGATGCAGCTTCTCGCGCAGGAGATCGAAAAGACGCGCCGCCGCGTGAACGCGCTCGAGTACGTCATGATCCCCGATCTGCAGAAGAACATCAAATACATCTCCATGAAGCTTGAGGAGAACGAAAACTCCACGAAGGTACGCCTCATGAAGGTGAAGGAAATGGTTTTGCAGGACGCGCACCATTACCAGTATTAATTATGCGAAAAGGCACTCTCGTAAGAGAGTGCCTTTTGCGTGAAAAGGGGCATGAGTGTGTTTGAAGAGATCCGGGGCAGCGAGGCTGGCTGTCTGTGGAAAAAGATCGAAAAGGGCTGGTCGAGCGACGAAAATACCATGTCCGGACGCAGGACGGGCGGTATCTGCAGCTGCGTATTTCCGCACCGGGCGATATGCGGCGAAGAAAAGGAATGCGAGATCATCGAAAAATTCTCATCTCTCGGTTTTCCGATATCCGAGCCGGTAGGGTTCGGGCGGTGCGCTGCGGGGACGTATATGCTGCTCACGTGGGTCGAGGGCGACGATCTGGAAAAGGTTCTGCCCACGCTGCCGAAGGAAGAGCAGTACCGTCTCGGACGCGAGGCGGGCGGCATCCTGCGCAGGATCCATTTGCTGCCGCTGGACGCGGCGGATGTGCCAGGAGGAGACAAAGGAAAGGAAGCTCCGCCAGCTCCGAACGCTACTGAGGCGTCGGACGTGCGGATACCCGGCGACAGAAGGCACCATCGCTCGTGCGGGAGAATATCGACGCGATATGGACGCAGCCGCCGGTATACCTGCACGAGGGATTTCCATCCGGGAAATCTGGTGTACCGGAGGGACGGTTCGCTCGGCGTGATCGACTTCAACCGTTGGGAGGTTGGTGACCCGTACGAGGAATTCTATAAACTTGAATGCTTCGGTGTCGAGGCCAGCGCGGCGTACTGCGCGGGACAGATCGACGCTTATTTTGCCGGAAACGTGCCGGAAAACTTCTGGAAGGCGCTTGCCGTATACAGCGCCCACGCGACGCTTTTCTCGATCGTCTGGGCGAAGCCGTTTGGTGCAAGGGATGTCTCCGAAATGAAAGCGCGCGCTGTGCGCATCATCCGCGACTACGATTTCTTCCGGACGCTCGTGCCAAAATGGTATTCCGGGATCACTTTCCGGTGAAGAGCCCCACCATTCGAGCAGACGGAAGCGGAGGACATAGCCCTCGCCGTCTTCGGTGATGAGCTTTACATCGTCATCCGAGAGCACGGCGGCTTCCTGCGCGGTCTCCACGCCCGATGTACAGAGCGGAGGATACACCACGCACCACCAGTTTCGCCCGCGGCCAAGTGCCGAGCGTTACGCGAAGCGACGTATACACGCCCGCCGGGGCAAGAACGTTTCGTATTCCCGCGTGGGGTACGTTTCACGCCCGAGCTCCACGCGGGCACTGCCGCCGCTTGCGGTCTCCGCGATACGCTGAAGCTCCCCCGACGCCGCGGCAATCACCGCGGCGGCATCCTGCGCGCCGGATGCGGCTTCCAGCCGCGGCGTGAGATATGCGAGCAGCGCATCCGCACCTCGAGCTTCACGCGCTGATCCTCCGCACTGTCGGACGCGGCGATCACGTGCAGCCGCACGACCTTGTCCGCAAGCGCTCTGCCGCCCCTGCGCCCATACGCCGGTGAGCAGCGTTACGCACACCGCTGCGAGCAGCGCCGTTTCCCATGGCCGCAGCCTGTCGTTTTTATGCATAAAAAAGAACCGCCCTTCTATGTAGGTTATACACATAGTATGGGCGGTTTTATGTTTAAACCGGTACGGTCAGGGCTGCGGTGTTTCCGCGGGCGGTTCGGGCGTCGGCTCCGGCATGGGAGAGATCGATGTCCGTGATGATCTGGCAGGCGGGGAGAGCCTCCTGCAGCGAGCGCACCATATCAGCGGTGAGCCGGATTTCCGGTGATGTTCAGCGTGCGAAGCTGCGTGAGCGAGCGGAGCGCCGCAAGGGGAGTTCAGGTCGTTATAGCTGAGATCGAGCTCCTCGAGCGCGGTGCAGCCGGAGAGCGCGGTGATGTCGCGCAGGGCGTTGTGGTCGAGAATGAGCCGCCGCAGCGCCGTGTGGCCGGTCAGGGCGGAAAGATCATAAAGGTTATTGTAGCCCAATTGCAGCTCTTCCACGGAGAACAGCTCCGCGAGCGGCGCGAGGTCGGTGAGCGTGTTGCCGTAGGCGCTCAGCCGCCGCAGCTGGTGAAATTTCTCAATGCCGGAGAGCGTTGTGAGTCCCAGCGCGTCCACCGTCACATCGGAGGCGTCCGACGAAAGGACTGGTCGCCGAAAACGACGGTATAGTACTTCGGCTCATGGACGATCTGGCAGCTCGGCAGCGCCGATTGCAGCGCGTCAATGCCCTCGGCGGTGACGCCGTCGTTGTTTTCAAGCTTCAGGTACGAGAGCGAGGCGCAGCGACGAGAGAAGCTCATTATCGAGATCGCTCCGTCCCGTGGCGCTCAGATCGAGCGAGGTGAGCTTCGGCAGCAGGGCGAGCGTGGAGATATCGGCGATCGGGTTGTTCGAGATTGAGTTCGCGCAGCTCCGAGCAGCCGGAGAGCGCGGAAATGTCCGTGATGCCGCGGCCCGAAAGGTCGAGCGATTCGACCGATTCGGTGAAGTCCAGCCCGCCGAGAGACACCGGACGCGAGCCCTTCACGACGCTGTCGCTGAATATGCGGCAGCCGGGCAGCGCTTTTGCAGGTCTTCGAGTACATAGTCCGCGATCTCCACGCCCTGAATGGAGAGCGTCGTGAGTGCAGAAGCGGCGAGAGGACGGAAGGTCGGCGACCGGATTCCGGTCGAGATACAGCGTGCGAAGCTGCGAGAGCGAGGCGAGCGGCGAAGCGTCCGCCATGGCGTTATCGGAGAGAATGAGCGTGCGCAGCTGCGTAAGTCCTGAAAGAAAATGCACGTCCGATATATTGCAGTTCGTCAGCGAGAGCGTCGTAAGATTCCCGAGCGAGGCGATGGAGGCGCAGTCCCCGGCGGAGAGCGTCTTTCCGGCAAGCTCAAAGCTGTCCGCCGCGGGATCGACATCCACTCCGGCGATGGTGAGACCGGCGGAGGCACTGGGGGCGGCGGTCACTTCTGGCGTCGGTGCCGCGTCCGCGTCGGATTTCCCGCCGGACGGACACCTGCAAAAGCAGAAACAGCAGCGCCAGCGCCAGCAGGACAAAGCCCGCGGCGGCGAGTATGTACTGTATTTTCTGTTTCTTTGTGATCGGATGCATGGCGTCCTCCCGGTACAGCAATATATCAAATCATAAGTATAGCCGTTTTGCCGCCGCTCGTCAATCGGCGGAAAAAAAAAGTAAGCGGCTGCGTCTCATACTAAGACGCAGCCGCCCGAAAAAAGTTCCGCCTCAGGTCTCCGGCACATATTCGGCGGGGTCAACGGTGCTGCCGCCGCGCCGCATGGCGAAGTGGAGATGCGCCTCCTCGCCGGATTCGGCGAGCGCCGTTGAGCCGACGGCGCCGACCGTGTCGCCGCAGGCGACCGTCTGCCCGACGCCGACGGCGGGGAAACGTCGAGATTGGCGTACACGCTCACGACATCGTTTCCGTGGTCGATCTCCACAACGGTGCCGAGAAGATCGTCCTCATACACCGCCGTCACCGTGCCGTCGGATACGGCAAGCACCGGCTCGCCTGCGGCGCATGCGATGTCCCAGCCGCGATGGACGCGCCAGTCGGCCATCGTGCGGTCATAGGAGAGCGCCTCCGCACTGAAGCCGCGAAGCAGCACGCCGTTTACCGGACGGATGAACTGCGGAGCGCTCTCGTTCACCGATACCGGAACGTCCGGCAGCTCCTCCTGCACGGCGGGGGCCTGCGCTTCCGGCATCTCCTCGCCCTCCGCGGCGGGCAGGACGCCGTGCCGAGCGGGAGACGCTCGTCTTCCTCCGTGTTCATAACGGGGATGCTGCCCTGCGGCGGCGCGGTCTCCTGCGCCGAAGCCGGGATGTTCGTTTCCTTGACCGGATCGCGCTCTACATCAGCCCCGCTTCCGCGTCCAACCAGCCAGAACGAAGCCCCGACCAGTACGGCGCACAGAAGAAGGACTATGTAGAAGCCCTTCCCGGCAAAGAACGCATTCAGCTTTTTGCTGAAGCCTTTTTTTCCTCCATGGTTAACCTCCTCGATTTGGGATTCGAGGGTATTTTTACCGGTACGAAAAAGAATTTATACACGCCCTCGGCGTCGTTCACATTTTGTTTTCAGAAATAACACAGGCTGTTTAGGAAACTTCGGGGATTTCCGGTAATATACAGACAGTCGGACGAAGCAAGACAGATGAATCCCTCCAATTATTTCTTTCCCTCTCATTTCTCCCCCTTACGGGCGATCCTCCAGCCCGCAGCCGTTCTCTCTCCCGGCTGCGAATCGGACGGCAAAAGCGGAACGGCGTTACGGCGTTACGTCGTTCCGCTTTTGCTGATTCAAACGAACCCCACTCCGTTGAGGGGTTCGTTTGAGGGGATAGCGGCTCGCCGCAGCGCACTCGCTGGCGCTCGCACGTTTGCGAGCCGAGCAGTATTTTTGCCGACGCACATGTCATCGGAAAAATGCTTAAACTCTATTTGCGCCTGCGGGCGCAAACTCTGCGAGGCTTTCTGCATAATCCAATAAACCGCTTCGGCGGCAAGAGCTGCTTCATGCACAGGACGCGTTATTCACAGTTTGTTTTCAGAAATAACACGGTCTGTTCAGGAAAACAGCGCGGATTTCCGGTAATATACAGACAGTCGGACGAAGCAAGACAGACAAAACCTCCATTATTTCTTTCCCTCTCATTTCTCCCCTTTCTTGGGCGATCGTCCAGCCCGCAGCCGTCCTTCTCCCGGCGGCGAATCGGATGGCAAAAGCGGAACGGCGTTATACGTCGTTCCGCTTTTGAGCGTTAAGATAAGATCGTAAGAGGGTATTCCCCTTTTGACCGGAGCCCCCCGATGATAAACATTTTACTTGCAAAAGCAAATCTGAACATATATAATTTTCCCAGACACGAAGTCCGTAAACCCGATGAAATTATGCAATTTTATCGATCTGCGACATTGTGTCATTTTTGTATCAAGGGGACAAACCATGTCTCGTCTGAAAAAAGCCCTGTGCCTGTTTCTTTCCGGTGGTTTTCCTGTTCCAGCTATTGCCGGTAACGGCATTGGCGGCGGATGGAGATGCCTCCTATACGAACGAAAACGCGCAGCCGGTCGATTTATCGGACGCCGTGGCGGCGGACGAGATCGCCGTGCTCGGGGAAGATACCTCCCTGCGCGAGGAGTTCACGAAACAGTATACGTTGGAAAACGGGGCAAAATGGCGGTCGTGTACCCCAGCGCCGTGCACTACGAGGAGAACGGCGCGTGGCAGGACATCGACAACCGCCTGAACGAGACCACGGCCTCATATACCGTGGCTGCGCACGCGGGCGTGCCGACCGGCGCGGTCGTGAGCGAGGAGCAGGGCGGCGGCATTACGGACGCTGCCGGAACGGCTTCCGTGGACGCAGCGCTGGACTACAGCGAAACGCTGGATATCACCGAACCGGCGCTGCGCAACGCCGCGGGAGCGCTCTCCGTGACGTTCCCCACGTCGCTCACGGATACGAACCGCATCGCCGTGACGCACCGCGGATATACCCTGTACTTCCGTCCGGACGGCGCGTCGTCGTCGTCCGCGGTGTCGTCCGCACCGGAAACGCCCGCGGGCGCGAATGCTCGCATGACCGCCGTGCATACCGAAAGCAGCGTCACCTATGCGGGCGTATACGGCGGCGCGGACATCCGTTACGACCTCCAGAGCAACTCCCTGAAAGAAAGCTATATCCTCCAAAGCCTCGCTTCCACGTCGGAAGTGTACTCCTCCACCATCGCGGCGCCGGGACTCACGCCCAAGCTCCACGAGGACGGCAGCATCGACTTCACGGACGAGAACGGCGAGATCATCTTCTATATCCCGCCCTCGTACCTCTACGACGCGGACGGGCTCATCGGCGACGTTGCGGTCGAGCTGTATACGCTCAACACCGGCGAATATGCCATGGTCTGCCGCCCGGACCATGACTGGCTTTCCGACTCTGCGCGCAGCTGGCCCGTGACGCTCGACCCCACGATCTATACCATGCTCAGCACCTCCAGCTTCGAGGACTGCTATGTCACTACTGCCGGAGCGCGCTACGCCTATCCCTATACGAATAACCTCATCGTCGGCAACGCCGGAACGAGCGGCACCTGCCGCACGTTCATCCGCATCAATGACCTGCCCTCCATCGGCAGCTCGGACGTCATTATAAGCGCCAAGCTGCACTATTACTGCGAGTTCAGCCCAAGGTCCCCGGCACGCTCGAGAGCAGCATCTATCCGGTCTCCGCCGCCGAACGGCTCGACTATACGGAAATCTCCTGGAACAATCAGCCGGCATACGATGAGACCGCGCTCGACTTCAAGCTCAATTACAACCGGCGCATGGGCTATAACATCTTCGACATCACCCGCGCGGCGCGCGGGTGGTACGCCGGAGAGTCAACAACGGACTTATGATAAAGTCCATGGACGAGAGCACCTACTGCTGGTATTACTACTACGCAAAGGAAAACAGCGGCAACAACCGCTATCCCAAGCTGGAGATATTCTACATCAACACGAGCGGACTGGAAGAGTGCTGGGATTACATCCCAGAGCCTCGGCCGTTAAGGCACGGCGTATGTGCAAACTTCTCGGGCAACTGAATCCTCAGCCGCACGGACGCATGAGCTACGGCGGCAGCCAGATGAGCGCCGCGCCGGGCTGCTGCAGTCTCGCCGCCAGAGCAAATGATATTGGATACGGCTACGGCTGGCGCAGCACTACGCGCAGAGCATCGAGGCATGCACCGTCTCCGGCACGAGCTATTACCGCTGGACGGACGGGGACGGCACGGAGAAGTACTTTGTCTCCGCGAACGGGCGTATGGAAGGACGAGCTGGGGTACGGGTATACCCTGACGGTCTCCGACAGCGGATACACCATCACGGACAAGAAGAGCAACACCATGGAGTTCTCGTCCGCGGGACAGCTCACCGCCGTAAAGGACGCCTACGGGAACGCCATAAGCATCACGTCGGACGGCAGCCGCGTTACGGCCCTCACGGACGGCGCGGGGCGGCACTATGCCTTCACCTACGCAGACGGCCGCCTCACGCAGCTCACCTATACCGGCGCGGGTTCGGACGCCATCGAGACGGTGACGTATGCGTATACCGCGGCGGGCGACCTCGCCTCCGTCACCTATCATGACGGGGAGAGCGTAACGTACGCTTGGGACGGCGCGCACATCATGACCTCCGCCTCGGACATCGAGAACGCGGACGGCAGCCGCGATACGCTCTCCGTCTCGTGCTCGTCCGCCAGCCCCGCGCGCACGACGGCGCTTTCGTATACGTCCAAAAACACGAGCGTAACGTCTCTCACATTCGCCTACGGCGACAACACGACGAAGGTGACGGACAACCTCGGGCGGTACGTCATCTACCAGTTCAACAACTTCGGCAACACGACGGCGGTGTACAACAGCGCGGGACAGGCGCTGTATGGGCGGTACGCACAGGACGAAAGCGCCTCGAATCGCGCCAACCAGCTGCTTTCGAGCTCCCGCCTCCAGAGCGCGTACCGGACGGGGACACCACGTCCGTAACGGTGCAGATCGGGGACACGTCCGAGACGATCTCGCTCGTGGAACGTCAACCTCCTCTCGAACGGCGACATCTCCGCAGACATCTCCGGCACATGGACCGGCACGGCAACAAGCGGCACAGACGGAGCGGTGAACGTGGAAAACGCCGCAGGGGAGACTCGCGGCGGACTGGATACGAACGCGCTGCACCTGACGGGCAAGGGGGATGGTCTCGAAGCGGTATACGCAGACGGTGACGGTCTCCGGCACGGCGGGGGATATCTTCACGTTCGGCGGCTGGGCGAAGGCGGCGACCGTTCCTCTGGACAGCGCGTCCATGGAGACCCGGACGGACTACCCGCGCCGGGCGGGCATTGCGGTAACGCTCTATAACGGCACGACCGCCGCTGGAACGAGCTACGTCCCCGTGAATGAGGACGTGCATTACTGGCAGTTCCTCTCCGGTAAGCTCACTGCCACCGGCGACTATACGAGCGTGGAATATGCGTTCGTCTATGAGAACAACGGGAACGAAGCGTGGTTCGACGGCGCGCAGCTCTTCCGCGAACCGTTCGACTATGTGTGTATACCTACGACGATGACGGCAATCTCACGTCCGTAAAGAATCCGGACGGCACGACGACAACGTATACCTACGTCGAGGGTACGACGACGTGGCGACGATCACGATGCCGGGCGGCGGGCAGTATTCGTATACCTATAACGATAACCACCAGCTCACCCGTTCCGTAACCGCAACAGGTCTCCAGACGGACTACGGGTACGACGCTTACGGCAACAGCACGAGCGTGACGATCCGGCCGCAGAACGACACGGGCGCGGCGATCCGTTCGGACAGCACCTACACCGCGGACGGGGAACATGCTCGCCTCCACGACCGGCGGCGACCGGAATACGATCACTTACTCGAACGACACGGACCGTTCCCTCGTAACAGCGGTGACGGACGCGAAGAACGCCGTAACGAGCTACAGCTACGACTCGATGCGGCGGCAGACGGGCGTGACGGGTGCGGACGGCAGCAGCGTTTCGAGCGTGTATGCGGACGATTATCTCACGTCGCTTTCACATAGCGGCGGCGACGGAGCGACAACGTACGGATTTACTTACGGCGTTGCCGGACTTTCCACGGCAGTAAAGATAGGCGAGACATGGACGCTTGTCTCGAACGACTACCATTCCGGCGCATGGACGCTGGCGCAGCAGCTCTACGGCAACGGGCTGTGGTGGAAATACGACTACGACGCGCAGACGGACGATCTGCTCCGGCGGTACACGAACCTCTCCGATAACACCGGCACGGGATACGCCTATACCTACGACTCCCGCGGGCAGATAAGCAAGATAGAGAAAAATCTCACGCTCGAAAACGGCGCGATAACGGGCGAAAACGCTCGTGACGGCGGAGTACTACGGCTATGACGCCATGGACCGCCTGACGCGCATCGTCGTGACGGACGGGACGAATCTCATTTCGGACATAGCGTGGAGCTACGACGCGGACCAGAATGTCACAGCCATTACAACGCGCGTAAACAACGGTGGTACACTCCGGACAGATACATACGCCTACTCTACGACGATGACCACCGCCCAACCAATACGGCATATGGCAGCGTTTCGGAATCCATAACATATGACGGCTATAGCCGCGTAACGGGCAAGACTGTCCAAAGCGGCGGCAGTACCGTCCTCGCCACGTCCTATGCCTACCGCGACATAGACGCCGAGCATACGACGACGCAGGTGTCGTCCCTGACGAGCAGCACCTTCGGCGGGAACACGGTCTCGCATTCGTATACCTACGACGCGAACGGCAATATCCTAAGCGACGGCACGACGACCTACGCCTACGACAGCCTGAACCAGCTCGTCTGGGAGTACAACACCGCGGCGGGCAAGGCGTGGGAATTACGCCACGACCTCGGCGGGAACATCCTCTCGAAAACCGAATACGACTATGCGGACGGGCAGACTTCAATCCCGTCACGGTAAGCTATACCTACGGCGACGCTGTATGGCGCGATCTGCTCACTGCCTACAACGGCGAAGCGATAACCTACGACGGCGTAGGGAACCGACAAACTACCGCGGCTGGGGCATGACGTGGCAGGGCGGGCGGCAGCTGGCCTCCATGCAGAAGGACGGCACGACGATCTCCTTCTCGTACAACGACGCCGGACTGCGCACCGAAAAGACGGTGAACGGCAGCACCCGCCGTTACATCTGGAACAGCACCCAGCTCATGGCGGACGTGAGCGCGAGCGATGCGTTTTACTTCCACTACAGCTCCGGCGGCGAGGCTGATAGGCTTTACCTACAAGACTGCCGACGCCGAGACCGAGTGCATCCTCGTAAAGAACCAGCAGGGCGACGTGGAGCGCGTGATCTCCGCCGACGGAACCATACTGGCCTCCCTACACCTACGACGCCTGGGGCAACACGCTCACCGCCGAAGGTACCCTCGCCCAGCAAAACCCCATCCGCTACCGGGGCTACTACTTCGACACCGAAACAAGCCTCTACTATCTCCAGAGCCGCTACTATGATTCCGCCGTTGGCAGATTCATTAATGCGGACGGGTATACCTCCACCGATGCAAACGGGCTCCTCAGCGCGAATATGTTTGCATATTGTGAGAACAACCCCATTTCGCGCTTTGACCCCGAAGGAACAGACTGGCGAGATGCAGCCACTTTTGGACTTGTTGTTGCTGGCGTTGGTCTATTGATTCTGGCAACGCTTCCTTTCAGTGGTCCACTTCTTGCTGCCGTCGGTGTTACCGCTGCAACGGCAGCCGCTGCAGGGACAGCCATTACAGCAACCGGTATGGCTGTTGCAGGCGGTGCATTAACAGTCGCTGCTATAAATAACAGTGCTAGTCCGGATTACCATGGCCATACTACATATAATGATAAGGAAAAAACGAAAGAATAGAATATGAGTATTATGGTAACGGAAATGGTAATGTGCATCATGAAATTGGTCGTTCCAAAACCCGTATTTGGAAATTAGAAAATGGGGTAGAGCATTTCTTTGATATTCCAAAAGAAAATTGTAAAAGTGCTTGCGAAATCAGATGAAATGCAATCTGCAATAGATAAAGCTATCGAAATTGTAAAAATCTAGCTGGAGTGAAATAAAAATGAGAAAAATGAGGAAAAACGAGGTCCGTTGCTTTAAGATTTCAGGGAATGCCATAAATGAGCTTCTGTGGGAACTGCTAAATATAAACGGAGATATGCTTTTGGACATTCAGAGAAATCAGATGTTATTTTCCATATGAATTGGGATAAAGAAAAGGATGAATTAATTTTCAGCGCGCTTGAGTTTGCTCAACCTCATCCGGTAGATTTTAAGGCTATAGACTTTTATATTAACGAACATATAGGAATAACAACAGAATCGGTCTTTTCTTCTTCTGATAATCTGCCATATAAAAAGTTTTCTTGTTCCCAAGAAAAAATAAACAAACGTACGGGTATTGCTCCAAAATCTCCAGCGACAGACTTATGCGATTTATTTTATTTGAAAGTGTAAAAAGAGTTCTGGGAATAGAGAATAGATTGTGGTCGACGCTGTGATCTGCCGCGGGGAGACCCGCGGCGGACTGGATACGAACGCGCTGCACCTGACGGGCAGGGGAACGGTCTCGAAGCGGTATACGCAAACGGTATCGGTCTCCGGCACGGCGGGGGACATCTTCACGTTCGGCGGCTGGGCGAAGGCCGCGACCGTTCCTCTGGACAGCGCGTCCATGGAGACCCGGACGGACTACCCGCGCCGGGCGGGCATTGCGGTAACGCTCTATAACGGCACGACCGCCGCCGGGACGAGCTACGTCCCCGTGAACGAGGACGTGCATTACTGGCAGTTCCTCTCCGGCAAGCTCACAGCGACAGGGGATTACACAAACGTGCCCATGAAACAAAACCAGCCTCGGCCTTATGGCCGAGGCTGGTTTTATGCGGTTTTTGCGCGCTCAGCCGATGCCGAGCTCTTCGCGGATGTGGTTTTCCATGCGGATCAGCGCTTCGACCTCTTCCTTCGCGGCGTTGTCCAGCCGGTGCGGATCGGCGCTGCGGCAGTAGGTGGACATGGGGACGCCGACGAGCTGATGATAGTATTTGCAGCTCACCGGGTAGCAGGTGCGCTCGATCATGCCCGCGAGGGTCAGAAATCGTTCGCGTGCTGCACCTTTTCGGGGTCGGTGTCCTTGTGCGTGACGCAGTACTTGTAAATGTCGGGGTGGAAGTTTGCCATGATGCCGCTGTAGCCGCCGGCGCCGTGGCAGTAGCTGTCGTACCACGACTGGCAGTTGGCGTTGAAGAGCTTCATGGGCGTGTCTTTGGCGGCTTCGAGCCGCCGGCGGATCAGCTCATAGTCGCAGCAGGTGTCCTTGATGAACACGAGACGGCCGCCGGGGGCGTAGTCGCGGATGAAGTCCAGCGTAAGGAGACGCTTCCACGGCATCGGGCATTCATAAATGCCGAACGAGATCTCGGGAACGCGGCGAGCACGTCGTCCACGTTCTTCCGGAAGGCTTCCTCGCCCTCGTTTTTGATGTCCATCCGGTTGGACACGAGCACATACGCGCCGATGCTGGGGATCTTCATCATGTCCTCGATCTGGCGGTACTGCTCGGTGCGGCTGCATTCGGTATTGCCGGAGGCGACGATCTGCAGCCGGCCCGCGGCGGCTTCCGATACGCAGCGCGCGATGTCCAGCTTTTCCTGCGCCGAAAGATAATGCATCTCGCTCGACTGGCAGACGGCGAAGATGCCGTCGCAGCCCTTTCCACATACCAGTTTGTCAGCGCCTCGAGCGCTTTGAAGTCCGGCGTATTGTCCTCTTTCCACGGGGTGATCATTACCGGCCATACGCCTTCATGGATCGCAAAAGTCATGTTTGGACCCCTCCTTTTATATCAGGCCATCATACCGGTGAGCTTTGGCAGGAACAGCACCACGTCGGGGATGTAGGTGATCACGGCGAGCACGATCAGCATGACGATGATCGGCCACCAGATCTCCCGAATGATATCCTGAGCGGCGTGCCGGAGATGCCGGAGGTGATGAACAGGCACATGCCGAACGGCGGCGTGGACAGACCGACCATCATGTTGAAGCAGATGATGAGGCCGAAATGAATGATGTTGATGCCCATCGCTTCCGCGACCGGCCATAGGATCGGGATCATGACAAGCTGGATGACCGAGGTATCGACCAGGCAGCCGAGGATCAGGATGATGATGTTGACGGCAAACAGGAAGACGTACTTGTTGGCTGTGACACTGAGCAGCCAGTTGCCGAGGATCGTGCCGATCTGCTCTTTGGCAAAGATGAAGGAAATGGCCGAGGCGGCGCCGATCATGATGGAAACGGAGCCGGTACCCTTCATTGTGTCTACGAGGACTCTGCTTGAGCGTCCTCCAGGACATGAGCCGGTAGATCAGGAAGGAGACGAGAAGCGCGTACAGCCCGGCGATAGCGCCGGCCTCGGTCGGGGTCATGATGCCGGTATAGATGCCGACGAGCAGGATGACCGGGGTGAGCATCGCCCAGATGGACTTCGTCAGATACAAGGAGATAGTCGCGCAGCTTCGGGGGCGCGGTGCGGGGGTAGTTTCTCTTTTTGGCGACGAAGTACACTATAAACGCACAGCGCGACGGCGAGCAGCACGCCGGGCACCATGCCCGCCATGAACAACGCGCCGACGGAGGCGCCGGTGAGCATCGCGTAAACGACCATGGGGATGGACGGCGGGAAGATCGGGCCGATGGTGGCACTGGCCGCCGTGATGGCGCAGGAGAAGCCGTCATCGTAGCCCTCTTTGCGCATGGCGTCGATCTCAAGCTTGCCGAGACCGGAGGCATCGGCCACGGCGGAGCCGGTCATGCCGGAGAACACCAGAGAGGCCAGCACGTTCACGTGGGCCAGACCGCCGCGGAAGCGGCCGACGAGACCCATGCAGGTGCCGAAAACGTACTCGGTGATCTTACCGGCGTTCATTACGTTCGCGGCAAAGATAAACAATGGTACCGCGACGATGGTGCCGTTGGTAAAATATCGCTTCGATGGTCTTCTGCGCCACAAGATGCAGGCTGCCGCCCGCGCCGGTGATGAGCGCGCCGAAGCCTACGCCCTTGATAAGACCGTCGGTCAGGAAGGTACAGCGTACATGCGGCGATCATGCCCGCAGGGATCGGCATACGCAGCACGAATATGAGCACGAATGTGACCAGAAACACGATAAGAGGCAGATGCTCCAGCATTTACTTGTCCTCCTTTCCGGCGTCGTCCGTCTTGCTGACATCGTTCTTTCCGTCATCCGAGCGGGGGCGCTTCCGCCGTGGCCGGAGCTGAAATCGATGCTTGTAAGATCTATGTTCTCCTGAGCGAGGGATTCTTCAATGGCGTGCTCCGCCTCGCTCTTGTCTTCGTTTTTCATTTTTTCGATATAGTACGCATTGCCGCAAAGTACCATGATATACTCATATATCTCCACGAGCGCATACAGCATGAGGATCGCGATCATGACGACGTACGGGAAATACACGATCGTTTTTGGCATTTGAGAATGGTGGTCACCTGATGGCGCGCCGCCAGACCCAGAACGTAATGGAGCGAGGGCAGAATGTTGCAGAATGCCGTGAACGCAATGATGATGTCACCAAGCATGGCAACGACGGCCTTGCCCCTTGATGCTGAGCTTATCGTACAGAAGCGTGAATGTAACGTGCCTTCATGCGCTGCGCATAGCAGGCACCGAGCAGAACAAGCCACAAAAAGCAGCTCTGCTCCACTTCGCCCCGCCCAGGCCTGCGGCTGGCGGAGAACATAGCGCATAAAGACCTGATAGCAGAAAATGATGAACAGCGCCGCGAGCGCAATGGACGGGATGTACTTCTCCACGCAGTCGCGGACAAAGCCGAACGCTTTTTTAACAGCCAATGCAGATCTCTCCTTTCGCGTGCGGAAATAAAAAACCCGGGGAGTCGGGTTGCCTCGGCTCCCCCGGTTGGGGTCAAAGGGGTTACGCCATCGCCTGGATCTGCGCAAGGAGATCCTTATCCCAGGTGTCGGAGATGGGATCGGCGAGGTAGGTTTTCGAGAACGTGGTCGGCGAACGCAGCGACGTCAGCCTCGTAGATCGTCATGACCCTGCTCACGCAGGAAGTCCTGAACTTCGCTCTCGGTCTTGATATTCTGCTCATCGCAGGCGACGCGGGCGGCCTCAACGGCTTCCATGACCCAGCCCTTCTGGGTGTCGGTCAGCTTGTTCCAGGTGTTCAGGTTGATGGTGGGCCACACGGAGTCAACGAGGTGGTTGGTCAGGGAGATGGACTTCTGCACCTCATAGAACTTGGCGGACTTGACGGTGGGCAGGGGTTGTCCTGGCCGTCAACGGTGCCGGTCTGGAGAGCGAGATACAGATCGTTGAAGCCAACGGCGGTCGGGTTCGCGCCCATGGCCTTGCCGAGGAACACCCACGCGTCGGAGTTCGGCATGCGAAGGTTGATGCCCTTGAGATCCTCGGGGGTCTTGATCTGCTTGTCCTGAGAGAGGGAGATCTGGCGGGTGCCGAGATAGAACGCGCCGAGCGGGAGGATGCCCTGCTCTTCGGCGACCTTCTGGAACATATCCTTGCCGATGTCGCCGTTGAGGACTCTTGGTCATGTGGTCATAGCTCTGGAAAACGTAGCCAGGCGGTGAACATGGAGATCCAGGGGAGCCGTCGGTCAGCCAGGAGGCGGAGGAGTAGATCATGTCGACGTCGCCGTTCTTGAGCGCGTCGTGCTCGGTATCCTGACCGTACAGCGTGCCGGAATCGTAGCACTCAACGGTCATGTTGCCGCCGGAGATGGACTCGAGGGTCTCCTTGAAGACCTTCTGAGCCGCGCCGGGGCATCGGTGGGGACGGCAGCGATGGAGAAATGAGGTTGACCGGCTCGCCGACGTCATCGGTCGGTTCTTCGACGGGCTCGGCCGCGGGTTCCTCGGCAGGGAGCGGCGGTGGGCTGCTCGGCCGGGCGGCGGTCTGACCGCAGGCGCAGAGCGCAAGCAGCATGACGAGTGCGAGAGGAGCATGGCGATGAGTTTCTTCATTTCTTTTTTCCTCCTTTTGATTTGTACAGACGGTTTGTGTATGGCAGCTGCGGGGTTTTCCGCCCGCAGATGTGCCCGTTGGGGTGTCAGGCGTACAGCCTTTCCGATGCGCTGCGTGATTCCCATCAGGATGTCGGCGCATTCCATGACCTTCCGGTCGGTCATGACCTGCACCGCGCCGGAGGAGCTGATGCCGAGCGACAAGAGCGCCTCGCGTTATAGACCGGCACGCCGACGCAGCGGACGTTCAGCTCGTGCTCGCTGTTGTCGATGGCGAAGCCGCGCTCGCGGGTACGCTGCAGCTCCTGCAGGATCTTGTCCTTATCGGTGATCGTCTGCGGGGTGTGCGCGGGGGAATGATCTCGGGCAGACGGGAGAGCCATTCCTCCGGAGGGAGATTGGCGAGGATCGCCTTGCCGATGCCCGTGGTACACAGCGGGGCGTGCTCGCCGCAGATCTCGCGGTACGGCAGCTCCTTCATCCGCGCGATCGGATGGGCGACATACAGATACAGAACGTCCGTTTCGTACGGGATGCCGAAGTAGACGACCTGCCCGGTGCGCTCGGCGGCCTCAAGCAGGAGATCGTACACCGCGTGCGGGTAGCCGAGATGCTGGTTGATGATGAACGCGTGCTCGAGCAGCTTGTAGCCGAGCGTGTATTTCCGGTTGGGGCTGCTGCAGATAGCCCATCTGGCAGTATGTCGATATGATATTGTGCGCGTTGGACTTGCCGATCCCGAGCTTTTGGAGATCTCGGTGACGCCGAGCTCCGGCTCGCTGACCGTGAAGCATTCCAGAACGCGGAGCGCTTTTGGCAAGGAACGACGATCGGTTCACTCATGATTTTCCTTCTGTCGGTTGAATTTTGCGTTGTTCTCTGATAGAGAACAGGATTTCTGATTACGATACAATTATAGCGTCAGGCGAAAAAACATGCAATAAGTAAGTTGATTTTCTACAAAAATCACATGGGGAAATGCGTGTTCCTGTGTACAATATCCAAAAAATCCGCAAGCTTGTTCTGTATGGCGCAATGATCGCCGCCGGCGCTTTTCTGCGCGCGGTTGCGCGGTATATTTTTATGAACTATAATGCAGAAAACGAAAGGGGTGTTTCCATGATATACGATACGTTGGAGCACGCGGGGCAGTACCGCAAACTGAGCGGAAATCTCGCAAAGGCGCTCGATTATCTCACCGGCACGGAGCTGGAAACGGTGGAGGCCGGACGTGTGGAGATCGACGGCGAGCGGGTGTTCGCGCTCTTCCAGAGCTACGAAACAAAGCCGGAAAACGACCGGCCCGGAGGCGCACCGGAAGTATATCGACATCCAGTACCTCATCGAGGGCGAGGAGCTCATCGGCGTTGCGCCGCTCGACTCGATGGAGCGGGTGGCCGAGGCTGCGCCGGAGCGCGACATATGGTTCTATGAGGGCGAAACGGCAAAGCTGCCGCTCGGCGGCGGGCGGTTTGCGATCCTCTTCCGCAGGACGCGCACGCGCCGTGCATCGCCGTGGGCGAGTGCCGAGCCGGTGCGGAAGGTCGTTGTCAAGGTCGCCGTTGAACCGGCGGAATGAACCGAAAACGATACGAAAAACCGGAGCCGATGCGCATATCGCATCGGCTCCGGTTTTACGATTTATTCGGTCACGGTGTCCATCGCCGCGGCGTACCACGCGCCGCCGTTCGGACAGACGAACGCCAGTTCGTAGGCGTTCTGCATGTTGTAGTTCTTCTGCTCCTGCCACGAGTTTGCGGTGAAGTCCGCCTTGTAGCGCACGGTGCAGACAAAGCAGTTCGCGCCGACGAACGAGAAGTCCGTGAAGGTGAGCTCGTCATAGCTCACGCTCGTCGCGGAGGCGCCAGATCATCGCGTCGGTCGATTCCTGAATGTAGCGGTACAGATCGGTCGTCCACATAATGCAGTCGAGCAGGCTGTAGTAGCGCCGCATGGAGGCGCGCGTTGCGGGTTCATCTCGATCTCGTCATTTTCCACATCCTCGCGCGTCAGGGGCGAGATTGCCCTGAACGACCGTGAGCTGTAATCGATGTATCGGTTGAAGAAGTACCGCACGCGGTCTTCCACGGCGCTTTGCAGCGAGGCGTTGTTCGGATGGAAGAACATGAGCTGCCCGTTTTTCCCGACGAGCGGGGAGAGCGCCGTGCCGTCGGCGGCGGTGGCCCGCACGTCCGGCAGAGAGTAGAGACCGTCGAACGACCAGCGTACGGTGTCGAACGCCTGATCGCCGGTGTAGTTCTCGAGCCCGCTCAATATGCCGCGGTCGGAGCTTTCGGCGTCGTCGAGCGTGAGAACCGCGCCGCAGAGCGTCACCGTGACGTCCGACGGGGCGGTGATCGAAACGCTGTAGCGCGGCAGGGGGAAGCGCGTAGCGCGTGGCCGTCGCCCGCGTCCCGCTTCTGGGCGCGATCTCCGCGCCGGAGGCGTCCGTGACGGTGATCGAACCGTACATTTCTCACGCGGTAGCGTGTGAGAGGACGGCCGTGTCTCGATTCCATATCCGGGGCGCAAGACCCGTCTCGGCGATCTGCGCGTCCGTGAGCGGGATGCCGTTGATATATACCGCGTGATCTCTACGGCGGTGCTGCGGAGATTGCCGAGCGCTTCGCACGGCGCGATATCGCCGACCTGCCAGAGATGCCTGCCGAAGCCGAGATCGCTGTCCGGCTTTCGCTGAGCGACACGGTACACGTCCACACCGCCGCAGCGGACAATGAATTGGGCGCATCCGCGCGGCTCTCCGGCGCGCGCGGTAGGAAAAAACTCTTCCCGGCGAGGCAGAACGCTCTCGTACTCCTCATAGAGCGCCGCGGCATCGTCAAATTCACCGGACTCGCTCTCGATCGAGGCTTTCACATAACCGACCACGTTTCCGTGGTCTCCATGGAGAGTCCATCACATGCTCCGGCAGCGCCTGTCGTACGCGCAGGTATTTATAAACGCCGCGCATCCGGCGTACAGGACAAGGAACGCCGCCAGCGCCGCCTGGGCGCTTTACCGCATCGTCAGCGCGGCTCTCAACCGCGGACAGGACTGCGTTTTCTTTTCTTCCATACTCAATCCCCCTCCGGCAGGACGATAAACGCCGTGGGAATATTGCGCGGCTACCCGTGACGGAGGCGCAGTTGTTGATGATCTCGCCGTCGTATACCATGACGCTCGAGGAGCCGCCGTCGAGATTAAGGTTCACCGCGCCGTATTTCGAGCATGATGTCCGCCACGTCCTGCATCGTGGCGCCGAGGGTGTTGATCGAGCGGCCGTCGAGCACGAGCAGGAGAACGCTCCATCGGCGCACTGGCCGATGGCGGTGCGCGGAGGTTGACGCCGCCGCCGAGGTTTTTGGACTGCACCTCGCCGTTGATGATGAGCGAGGAGGCGAGCCCGTCGTGCGTGCGGAAGCTCACCGCGTCGGTGAGTCCCTGCGCAAGAGCCTCGTCCGCCGTCATGGTGCCGACGTGGAGGATGGTCGGCGTCAAAGCCGACGACGTTGTACCGCTTCGCCCTCGCGCGCGGTGTGGGCAGCGCTCCGCCGGAGATCACGAGCCCTGCGGCACGCCGCCGTTGCCGCGGCCGTTTTTCGTCGTTGAAGCCGCCCGCGTTCGTTCCGGCAACGCCGCCATACTTGGCCACAAGCTCCGTGAGCTGCAAGCCGGGGTCTTCGCGTTGAATTCCTCACTCGGAAAACGCCGAGAATGACGCGCGAAGGGTCGCGCACGATGAGCAGCTTGCCCTTGTGCCGTGTGTGATGGCGATGAGCTCCACGCCGTCGTCCGCCGTTTCGTCCCGCTCTCCCGCGGCGGGGGGCGATGCGGATGAAGAAGTGTTGACCGTTTCCGGTCTCGTCGTTTTCGGTGCTCTCGCTCTTGAAGGCGTCTACCTCCTCCTGCGAGAGAAAGATGTTCGGGATCCACCGGATCGCACTCGTTTCGCGCATGGAGCGGCAGAATTTCTCCGTTATGGTCGGGGGCGCTCTTTCCAGCACCCAGATCACGCCGAGAAGCGTGATAAGCAGCAGCGCGAGCGTAACAAGGAGAAACGCGCCCAGCCGTCCCAGCGGACGGGCGTTTTTTCGGTTTGCTTTTGTTCGTTCGGCTGCATGAAGTCATTCCTTTCCGGAGAGGGTATTTCTATTGTATCCGCGAAGACGGACGATTGCAAGTGAGAGGCGTGCGAAAATCGTTAAGACTTTATAGAATGTTAAAGGGAGGAGAGAGCCCCTCCCCCTACGGGGGATAAGTCAAAAGGTTTGCGGGGGCGGAGCTTTGCTCCGCCCGAGGGTGGTCTGTGGGGAATCAGGCGCTCTCCGGTGCGGCGGCGCCGGAGAGAGCGCGGCTTCCGCGCTCTCATAGGCGATATGTACCAGACGGTCTGGCCTTCCCTCGAGACCGGAGACGATCTCGACCTTGTCGCCGTCCGATACGCCGGTCACGACCTCCACGGGGGCCGGTCAGCTCCTCCGGTCTTGGCGTCGAAGCCGGTGTATACGACCGTTTTGAAGCCCCTGCTCCGCGAGTGCCTCGGCGGGGAGCCAGAGGACGTTTTCCGTTGTGCCGACGGTGAGCACCGCCATGGCGTTCATGCCGTCGAGCATATTCTCCGCGCGCGGCATGGTGATGGTGACGGTGTACTTGCTGTTGCCGCCGTTATTTTTCCCGTTCGGGTCGATGGCAGTCACGGTGCCGGTGAAAGCGCGCCCCGGCAGCGCATCAACGGTGATCTCCGCCTCCTGCCCGGTGTGGACGGAGAGAATGTCCATTTCGTCCACCAGCATCTGCACGCTCACCGTGTCCATGGGCGAGACACGCATCAGCTCGGTCTCGGTGCGGTCGTACATCTCAAAGGCGGGCGCTTCACCGCCGCCTCCGCCGCCGCCCCAGATGATCGAGTCGTCCGGAAATTCCGGCTCCTCCGGCTTCTGCGGGCGCACGACCCAGAGCAGCACGCCGTTTTCGTCATACACAAGATAGACGAGATCGCCCTTGGCAAGCCGGTTGGGATTCGATGCGGCCAGTCGGAGGCGTCCGCGTCCCAGTCGTAGACGGAAACGCCGTCAAAGCTCGTCACGGGAATGCTCTCGGCGCTCCCGTATCCACAACGGCTCCGCCGTGAGATCGACGTCTGCCGCGGCGGGCGCGGCGAGGAACGTCATGCTGCCGAACGTGACCTCGGAGAGAAGCGCCGGGCGGACGGTGTATTCCTCCGGAACGCCTCGGAGGGGCTGGCGAGCAGAGCCGCCGTATAGGAGCCGGTATTTCGCATGACGCCGAGATGCGCCGTATCAAGATCGGACACGCCCGGCGGCGGACGCCGTGACGGTCCCGGTCTGGTAGAGCCGGAAGAGCTTGAGCATCGTGTCCTCATAGTCGCGGTGGAGCTGGGAGAGACGGCGGTATTCGCCCTCGGCGTCCACATCGCGCAGCGTGAGCACCGTCGCGCCCTGCGTGATCTGCCGTTCCACGGCGGTGTTGACCCCCGCGACCGTGCCCGCGGCGGCGGTCACGTTCCAGGCGCTGTGCGCATAGAGCGTGCCGGTGCCGACGGTCTCGCCGTCGAGCAGAATGTCCGCCTTCGCGCCGAGCGCGGGGCCGTTATCCGTGAGTGTTACGGTGAGGGTATTGCCGCGGCGGATCTCGATGCGGCCCGCATATTCCGTGCCGTCCTCGCAGCGGACGGTGACGCTTTGCCGGGCGTCGCGGCGGCGGGACGCCGTTTCCGCGTCCACGGCCATGCGCCCGTCGAGCGAGACGACCATGAGGGCGCCGTGCTCGCGGATGACGGACTGCACGTCGTCGCCGGCATTGGCGTAGATCGCCTTGACGCGGCGCGGCGGGCGCGGCGAGATAGGCGTCTCGTCGCGCCGGAGGCCGCGGTGCCGGACCTGGCCGGCGAGGTATTCGAGATTGTTCTGCACCGTGGCGATCGTGTTCATGACCGAGGTCTTGTCCACGGTGGCGAGCGCCTGCCCTTCGGCGACGACATCGCCGTTTGCCACGAGATATTCCGTGATCTCCACGCCGTGCGGCACGGTGATCTTCACGCCGTCCCCGCCGGAGAGCGTGCCCGCACCCGCGACGGTGGAGTCAATGTTGCCGCGCTGCACGGCGACGGATTTCGCCGTGCCCGTGTTCTCCTCCTTCGACCGGAGGAAAGCATCGCCGGAAGCGCCGCCATCAAAATGGCGACGGCCACGAGCACCGCGGCGATGATGATATTTTTTTTGTTCTTTTTCCCGTTTTTGCTTCCATGTCAGCCTCCGTAATGCAGTGCGTCGATGGGCTTCATCTTCGCGGCCTTGTTTGCCGGATACAGCCCGAAGATCACGCCGATGGCAAAGAAGATCGCCGCGAGCGCAACAACGCCGCCGCTGAGCGCAAACTGCATACCGGCGTCCGCCGCGATGGTCGAGGCAAGCCGCAGGATGCACCACGAAAGAAAAAATTCCGATGACGCACCCGAGCATGCAGAGAACGACCGCTTCCATGAGGAATTGCAGCAGTATGGTGCCGCGGTCCCGCGCCGATGGCCTTGCGGATGCCGATTCGCGCGTGCGCTCCCGTGACGGTGACGAGCATGATGTTCATAATGCCGATGCCGCCGACGATGAGCGATATGCTTGCGATGCCGCCGAGCAGGGATCTTGAGAATGTTCGTCACGGACCCCATCGCGTCCCCTCCATGACACTCATGGAATAGACGTAGAAGCTGTCGCCGTTGCCGAAAAAGTCATAGAGGAATTCTTTGACGGCTGCCTCGGCGTCGGCCATTTTCGTGCCCTCCGGCGCGGTGACGTAAAATTCGGAAATCGCGCTGCCGTTCTGGGGGTACTGCCGCGTGAAGGAGGTAAAGGGGAATATAGTCTCTGGGAACGCGGCTGCCGCCGTAGACGAGCGAGGTGCGCTCGCCGAGCACGCCGACGATCGTATAGCGCATGCCGTCGATGGAGAAATCCTCGCCCACACAGTCGGCATAGCCGACGATCTGCTCGGCGGCCTGCTTCGAGAGGACGCATACGCGGCTCGAGTTATCCACGTCCGTATTCTTGAGGAAACGGCCGTATTCGATCGTGAGACCGTTGATGTCGGCATACGCCGGCATCGTGCCGTAAAGACTGATGCTGTCGCTTGAGGAGCCGGTTTCCCTTGGCGTCGCCGGTGTTGACCGGCGCGACGGCCTCGACATACTCGTTCTCCTGCGCCCATTTCCTGAGATCGTTTATGGTGAGCGAGTTTCCGACCTCCTGCCGCCAGACGTAGGCGTCCACATAGTTGCTGCCGAGGCTGATACCTCGTCCGTCACGGTGTTCGTGGCGCCGTTAACAAGACTTACGAGCACGACGAGCGCCATGACGCCGATGATGATGCCGAGCATCGTGAGCGCGGCGCGCATCTTATTTGAGCCGATCGCTGCGCAGCGCCATTTTATAGGATGATATCATAGCTGCACCTCCGTGACGCGCCCGTCGAGAATGTGGATGCTGCGCTTGGCCTGACGGCAATGTCGTCGTGCGTGATGAGCACAACGGTGTTTCCCTGCTCGTGCAGCTCATGGAGAATGTCCATGATCTCGCGGCTGGTTTTGGAGTCAAGGTTGCCGGTCGGCTCGTCTGCGAGCAGGAGCGAGGGCTCCGTTACGAGCGCGCGGGCGATGGCCACGCGCTGCTGCTGGCCGCCGGAGAGCTCCGTCGGCAGGTGCTTGGCGCGGTTGGAGAGACCCACGCGCTCGAGCGCCGCGGCGACGCGCCTGGCGCGTTCCGCTTCGCCTTACGCCGCGGTAGACGAGCGGGAGCTCCACGTTCTCCTCCGCGGAGAGCTTGGCGATCAGATTGAAGTTCTGAAAAATGAAGCCGATCTTCTGATTGCGGACGCGGGCGAGCTGCTTTTCGCTGTAGTCCTCGATGGGGATGCCGTCGAGCCGGTAGGTCCCCGGCGTCCGCCACGTCCAGACAGCCGATGATGTTCATCAGCGTGGACTTGCCGCTGCCGGAGGGTAGCCGATGACGCTCACGAACCCTTCTGGGAAAATGTGCAGCGTCACATGGTCGAGCGCGTGGACGCGCCTCGCCGATCTGGTAGACCTTGAAACGTCATGTAAATCGATCATAGCGTTATCCTTCCAGCGGCTCGCTGTCCGCGTAGGCGCCGTCGTCCTCGGCGATAGCGGCGTCGCCGCCGCTCGCGTCTCGATCCACGCGTCGCCGCCGCTCGCGTTGCCGCCCGTGCCGTAATAATAGGCGTAGGGGTCGTAGGCCTCCTGATAGTACACGGTCTGTCCTTCGGTGAGGCCCTCGGTGATCTCCACCATGCCGCCGCCGGTAAGACCGGAATGACCGCCGTTTCACCGCCGAGCGTGCCGGTGGCGGGATCATACGTCGTATAGACGAACGAGCTGTCGCGCGTCTGGCGCAGCGCCTTTTCGGGGATGAGCAGAGCGTTATCCACGCCCTCAATGCGGATGAGCGCCTTTGGCGGTCATGCCGGGGAGCATGCGGGGGTCTTTGTCGAGCGTGATCTCCACGCTGTGGCTCGTGATGCCGTAGCTGCTCTTTGCCGAGCGCTCCACCGCCGTTACGACGCCGGAGAACACCTCGTCGCCGATCGTGCTAACGGTGATCTGCGCCTTCTGCCCATTCTGCACGGAGGGATATCCGTCTCGTCCACGCTCACGGTGAGCTTCATGCTCGTATCCGACGAGAGCGTGAGGAGCTTGTTGCCGGTTGCCGCCGTGCTGCCGGAAGAGGACGAGCCGTCTCCGGAGGAATCCGAGCCGTCTGAGCCGTAGGAAGTGTAGGCATTCATCATGCCGCCATACACCATGCCTCCGCCGCCGGAGGAGTCCGTTTTATCGGAGGAAGATGTCGTTTTGTCGCTGTAGTCAATGGAGGAGACGGAGCCGTCAAACGGCGCTGTCACCGCTCCGGCGCGTACATGCCGAGCAGCGCCATCGAGATCCTCCTCTTTCTCACGGCGGTTCTTGAGGACGGATTCGTAGTTCGCGCTGTAGGCCGTGTCGCGCAGCAGCGTGAAGAGGGAGTTGCCCGCGTACACCTGCCGGTTCTCGGCGGTGGTTGTTTACCGCGGAGACAACGCCCGCGTAGCCGGTGATGCGCAGCGGGTTGTGGATATAGAGCGTGCCGCTGCCGACGGCATTTCCGTCCGCATCCTGCACGCTGGCCGCAGCATCGACCGCCGGCCGTTGTCGGTGAGGAGGATGGTCGCCTTGCCGCTCTGAGTTTGTCCACCGTGCCGGTACGTCTTTTCGTCCACGGTCACGCTGACCTGTCGCCCGCGGCGAGAGATTGGTCGATATCCACGGCCATGTAGCCAGTCAAGCGAGAGCACCGCGAGAGCGCCGTGCTCCATCATGCAGGCAGAGACGTCGTCATCCTTCTGCGCGTAGACGATCTTCACGCGGCCGTTCACGCCGGTCGTTATGTACGGCTGCACCGTTCCGCCGGTCGCGGCGCGCAGCTGCTCGTCGAGCTTATTGAGGCTCCGCCTGCACAGTGCTCATCGCGCCCATAACGGAGGAGAGCCCACCGTGGCGAGCGCGTCGCCCTTCTTCACGGTCTCGCCCGCTTTGACGAGGATCTTTTCGAGCTTCACGCCCTGGGCAGGACGATCTGCTGCGTGTCCGCGTCGGTGAGTATGCCCGAGCCAGAAACGGTCGTGCTGATGCTGCCGGTCGTGACGGTCGCCTCGCTCACGGTCGGGGCCTTCATGCTGCCGACGGCCTCACGGACCTTTTTCTTTGCCGCGCGCACGCCGAAGAAAATGGCGAGCGCGAGCACCACAACGATCGACACCGTCACAATGATGCGGCGGCGCTTTTGCGCTGCTTTTCGCGCCGGATCGAGGCGAACAGCGCCTGGTCCCGATCCCCGGACTGCGTTCCGGGCGGACGTTACCTTCTTTTCATCCATACGTTTGTCTCCTATCGTCCTTGATTTTTCCGGATAGTAGCGTCGATTAACAAGGGCACGCACACGTCGGACAGCCAGTCTTTTCGTTTTTTTTTCTCCTTGGCGGCGACAGCCCGCCTGCGTCCAAAGAACAAAAAATCCCTCGAAAATCCAAGGCTGTCCGATGCGAAGCAGTTCTGCCGGAGCAGAAATGCTCGCAGACAAGGAAAAGGACCGCAGAGAATACTTTGTGTATTCTCAAGGGCTTTGACGCGGTATGAGGGCATTTCCGCCCGGCAGAACCGCGTGTGCCCTTGTCAATCGACGCTATATTTCTAAGACGTAACAAAACCGGATTCGGTTCGGTTATGCCAGTGACAGGAGAACAAACCCCGCTTTTAAAAATAAAGCGAGGTTTGTTTAAGACTTTATTAAAATAGGGAAAATCACTACGATGACGTTTTTCCGCACTGCTCCGAGGTTCCAGCTCGGCGACGAACTGCCAGCTCGCGACGAACGGGTGGATGAGGCACGGCGCGCCGAGGCGCTTTTTCGTATCCTCCATAAAAGAACGATCCTCTCGTTCCCGGGGAACATCGTGAGCAGGAGCTTCACCCGCCGGCAGAGCGGGATGGTCCGCACTCGGGATGCGCACATAGAGCGTGCGGCTTCCCGTCCGGCTTCGCCGCCGAGGAGCCCACCGTCCAGAATCGAGCGCGCGCTGGAAGGCCATCCTGCACATAGCTCCATGGCGCGCGCTGGAACGCCGGTGTCGTCCTCGAGCTGGATATAGCTCATAAGGGTGTTGTTTCGCGTCGTGCGCGTTTTGTAGCTCGCCACGACGCCCGCGATCAAAACCTCCTGCCCGTCGCGGAAGCGCTGGGGTTCCCCTCGGCGAAGTCGTTCAAGATCGCGCCGATGGCGACCGCGCCGACGTCGCGCGCGCCCGGTCGCAGTAGTCGTCCATCGGGTGACCGGTGAGATAAAGCCCGGTCGTTTCGCGCTCCATCGTCATAAGCTCCTGCCGGGTGAATTCCGGCACGTCCGGCAGAGGAATGGTGCGGACGCTCTGCTTTCGGAGTCGTCGCCGCCCATGCCGAAAAAGGTCAAGCTGTCCGGCAATGTTTTTGCGGCTGTCGGCGGTGACGCTGTCAATGATCGCCCCGAGGCCGCGAGCGCCGCCTGGCGCTTAAGCCGAGCGAATCGAACGCCCCGGCCTTGATGAGCGATTCCACGGCGCGGCGGTTCAGATCGCGCGGCACCATCCGGCGGCAGAACTCGTCGAGCGTGCGGAACGGCCCGCCGCTCTCGCGTTCGGCCTTGAGCTCTTCGATGAAAGCCCCAGCCGATGCCCCTTGATGGCGACAAGACCGAAACGGATGTTCTCGCCCGAAACGGTGAAGTCGGCATCCGACTCGTTCACGTCCGGCGGCAGGAGCTTGATGCCCATGTCGCGGCACTCGCGATATACTCGGCGACTTTCGTGCTGTTATCGAGCACGCTCGTGAGCAGCGCCGCCATATATTCGCGCGGGTGGTGGCATTTCATATACGCCGTGCGGTAGGTGACGAAGGCGTACGAAACGGCATGCGCTTTGTTGAAGGCGTAGTTGGCAAAATCGACGATCTCGTCATAGATGCTGCCCTTGCGACGTCCTCCGGCACGCCGTTCGCAACGCAGCCGGGGATGTTCCGCACCGGGTCGCCGTGGATGAAGGCGACGCGCTCGGCGTCGATGACGGCGTGCTTTTTCTGCTCATTGCTCGGCGGATGACGTCCGCCTGGCCGAGCGAGTATCCGGCAAGCCCCGGAACACCTGCTGCACCTGCTCCTGATAGACCATGCAGCCGTAGGTGACGCCGAGGATCGGCTCGAGCTTCGGGTGCTTGTAACGGATCTTTTCCGGGTGCTGGCTGCACTCGAGAAATTTCGGATGCTGTCCATCGGGCCGGGGCGGTAGAGCGCGATAACGGCGGTGATATCTTCGAGAGATTTCGGCCGCAGCGCGGCGCATACGCCCGTGATGCCCGCCGATTCAAGCTGGAATACGCCGGAGGTCTTGCCCGCGGCGAGCATGTCGAACACGGCCGGATCGTCCATCGGGATGGTGTCGATGGAGAAATCCGGTTCCCTTTGCCGGACGAGCTTGGCCGCGTCTTCGAGCACCGTGAGATTGCGAAGGCCGAGAAAGTCCATTTTCAGCAGCCCCAGCTCCTCGATCGTCGTCATCATATACTGCGTGACGGGGTTGCCGTCGTTCGTGGCGAGCGGGACATATTCGTACACCGGCCGGTGCGTGATGACAAACGCCGGCGGCGTGGGTCGAGGCGTGGCGCGGCATGCCCTCGAGCGCGCGGGCGGTGTCGATGAGATTTTGACCTTCTCGTCGCTCTCGTACATGTCCTTCAGAGGCTTGGAGAGCTTGAGCGCTTCGTCGAGCGTCATGTTGAGCGGCGCCCAGGCTCGGCACCTGCTTTGCAACGGCGTCCGTCTCCGCGTAGCTGAGATTCAGCGCGCGGCCGACGTCGCGGATGGCCATGCGCGCGGCCATCGTGCCGAAGGTGACGATCTGCGCGACGTGGTCGCGCCGTATTTGCGCGTAACGTAGTCGATGACCTCGCCGCGGCGGCGCTGGCAGAAGTCCATATCGATATCGGGCATGCTCACGCGCTCCGGGTTCAAGGAACCGCTCGAAGAAGAGCGAGTACCGGATCGGGTCTACGTCCGTGATGCCGAGCGTATAGGAGACCATGCTGCCCGCGGCGCTGCCGCGCCCGGGGCCGACCGGGGATGCCGTGGCTTTTCGCGTAGTTCACGAAATCCCAGACGATGAGGAAGTAGTCCACAAACCCCATGCGGTGGATCATGTCAAGCTCATATTCCATCTGCTGGCGGTATTCGGGATGCCGGTCGTCGCCGTAGCGCCGGACGTAGCCCTTCGCGGCAGGCGCGTGAGATAGGTCAAAGCTGTCCGTTTCCCCCCGGGAGCTTATATTCCGTCAGGTGGTAGTGGCCGAACTCAAAATCGACGTTGGCAGCGCGCGGCGATCTCCTCGGTGACGTCTGCGGCCTGCGGCTCGTTCGGGGGAAGAGCGCGCGCATCTCCTCCTCGCTTTTGAGATAAAGCTCGGGGGAGGAAAACTTCATCCGGTCGGGATCGTCCACGGTCTTACCGGTCTGGATGCAGAGAAGGACGTCCTGATTTCGGGCGTCTTCGGGCGGGAATGGTGCGCGTCGTTCGTCACGACGAGGCGGGATGCCCGTTTCACGCGAGAGGCGGCGCAGCCCGAGCGCGCCTTGCGCTCATCCGGGATGCCGTGATCCTGAATTTCAGGAAAAAGTCCTCGCCGAACAGCTCGCGCAGCTCAAGCGCTTTTTTCTTTGCGCCCTCGTAATCGTCCGCGACGATGTGCCGGGAGAGATATCCCGCGAGACAGCCGGAAAGACAGATCAGCCCTCGGCGTGCTCAGCAGCAGCGCCCAGTCGATGCGCGGCTTGACGTAAAACCCGTCCGTAAACCGCAGGAGACAAGATAGCAGAGATTCCGGTAGCCGACGTCGTTTTGCACAGAAGGATGAGATGGGAATACTCGTTGTCGATGCCGTGCTCACGGTCAAAGGGAGCGCGGCGCAACGTATACCCGCAGCCGATGATCGGACGGATGCCCTCGGCGAGACACGCGCGGTAAAAAGACCGCGCCGTCATTACGCGCCGTGGTCGTGACGGCGAGCGCCGTCTGTCCCAGCTCCTGGCGCGCGCGAGCTCCTTGACGCGGCAGGCGCCGTCCAGCAGGGAGTATTCCGTATGCACGTGCAGATGGACAAAGCCCATATCAGTCTCCTTTTGTACTCTAATAGCTTTAACCGGTGGCTCATGCAGCTTTTGGACACCGGGGGCTGGCGAGCCGCGCAAGATCGGCAAGGCTCGACTCGATTGACGATGCGCAGCATGGCCGTCTCCTGCAGAATGTCCGGGAGCGTGTCGAGCCCGTATTTCCGGTCCAGCTCGCGGATGGCGTCAAGCTGCTCCTGCGCGGCGAGGACGATCTTTACCGGCGTTCGCGCTGTCGCAGTTGACGCGGCGGTTGACGGCGTTGCGCATGTCCTTCGCATTTTTGCCTGCATGATGCCCATCGCGGCGAGAGGCGCGCCGATCGTTGTGAGCACGTCCTCAATGGCTTCGACTGCTTGAAATACGTGATGTATCCGCCGCTGCGCACGGCGTCCTTAGGCGCGGAAGCCCATTTCCAGCATGAGATTGAACGCCTCGCGGCTCACGCTCGGGTGGCTCGTGAGCAGCTCGAGATGGTAGCGCTTGTCCGGATCGGTCACGCTGCCGCCGGCGAGAAACGCCCCGCGGAAGAAGCCTCTGCCGGCAGCAGTCGGTTTCGAGCACGCCGTAGTTGATGTGGTGGGAAACGGCGCTCTCCTGCCCAAAGACCTCCAGGATCGAGAGGATCTTTTCCGGCGCTGTGATGAGGAACGTGCGCTTGCCCGCCGCGCCCTCCGGCGGCACATGGTCGAACGAGAGCGAGAACGCGCGCCGGAAGAGCTTCGGCAGACGCTGGGCAAAGGCGTCGTTCGCCGTGATGATGCGGATCTCCCGCCGGTCGAACGTGTGGCAGTATAAAAGCACGCCGTAGGCCTCTTTGGCCTCGCGCAGCAGGTGCGGTTGAGCGGAACATGGCACAGCTCGTTTTTTCCAGATCCTCCAACACCGTCGGCCGCGCGGCTCTTGCCCCGCCGGACGAGGCCGATACGATCAGAAATTCCATCCGTCTTCGGATGATCTTCACTTCCGGCTCCGGACCGCCGGACGTGCGCAGTACCTCGCTGCGGATGTGGTCCTGACACATCATCGTCAAACGTGGCTTGCTCGGTTTGACGACAACTCGTTTCTCGCTCACCTGCACGCCGCACGGTGTCAGCCCTTGAGCCCGCCGATCGATGAGCGCAGCGGCACCATGCCAGGGCAGCTCGGCAGGTCGAGCGGCTGGCGGCTGCGGCGGCGCTCAGCTCCGTCATGCCGCGCCCGGATCTCCTCCGGGTCGCCCGGCGTGAACGCGAGCGTGCCCGAGGACGACGCGGTCCGTGTCGGAAAAGACGCGTGCCGGTAGCCGAAATCGTGCGTTGCGCCCACGGCCTCGCGCAGGGTCGGGTCATGGTCGAGATAGCGCGTCGATACCACGACGTCCTTCATC
>VOFB01003607.1_pt1 | contig 31692 bp, 40 predicted proteins | sample 5384141 | NCBI WGS metagenome assembly VOFB01 (sample SAMN12384721, study PRJNA508395) | human gut metagenome | isolation source: healthy gut A | host: Homo sapiens | reverse complement strand
TTCATGCGCCGCCGCTAAATTTACAACGAATACAACAGCTCGCCGTGAACCGGATATTCCGGTGATAACGTCAGCATCACAAACAGAGCAACTGACGGCGAAAATAAGGATCGTAATCGAGAACAGGGACGCCGTCTCGGCAGATTATAAAGAGCTTTTTGATTGCCTGCGCCGGCCACGCCGCTGACTATACGGCATGGGTCAAATACGGCGGCAAGGGAGACATGCGCGGCGGAGGGAGTTTCTCCGACGCATGACGGCTCCGCTTTGCGCCGCGGGTGGCGTGTGCCTGCAGATTCTGAAAAGGCGCAAATATAAACATCTCGGCGCACATTCTGCTCATAGGCGATATTTCCGATACGCCGTACGATCCGATGCGCGGCGTGGCGGAAGTCTGCGGTGAATTCCCATGCGTGTCCCCGGAAGCGGCGGAGATATGAAGCGCAAGATACTTGCCGCGGGCGGCGGGCGACTCGCTGGGAGCCGTCATAGAGTGCAGCGCGGACGGGTACCGGCAGGGCTGGGCGGCCCGCTCTTTGAAGGGCTTGAGGGGCGCATTGCCTCGCTCGTCTTTACGATACCTGCCGTAAAGGGGATGGAATTCGGTGCGGGCTTTGAAGCGGCACGGTCAAAGCGGCGGCAAAATAACGACCCGTTCGTAATCCGCGGCGGGCGTGTTGCCACGGCATCAAACAACGCGGGCGGGATCTCGGCGGAATTTCGGACGGTATGCCGCTGATATTCCGTGCGGCGATAAAACCGACACCGTCGATAGCCAAAGCCAAGGCGCAGAGAAGCGTGTCAGTCGCGATATGACGGAGCGCGAGCTGAATCGGCGCAGGCATGACCCGTACATAGCGCCTCGGGCAGTGCCCGTGGTCGAGGCCGCCGCGGCTATCGCACTGCTTGACGCGCTGCTGGAGGATGAACATGAACGATGAATTGAACGCACTCCGTCGTGAGATAGACGGCATTGACGCCGAGCTTGTGACGCTCCTGAAGCGCCGCATGGTACCCAGCGGCGGAGATAGCCGCGCTGAAAAGGCGCAAACGGGCTTCCTGTTCTCGACTCCGAGAGGGAGCGCGCACTGCTTCAAGAATAAGAAAATTGGCCGGTGAGGAGCTCTCGGACGGCTTCGGATCGATATACAGCGCCATACTCGCGGCCAGCCGTTCTTATCAGAATGCGCTGCTAGGGCGCGAAAACCATGAACATGAATATAACCGTGGAGGTAAAGCGATGATATGCGGACTTTTGGGAGGTAAGCTGGGGCACAGCTACTCACCACAGATACATGCGGAACTGGGAGATTACAAATACCGGCTCTTTGAGCGCGCGCCGGGAAGAGCTGGACGCGTTCTTCGCGGATGAGATCATGGACGGGCGTAAACGTGACGATACCGTATAAGCGCGCGGCCATGAAATACTGCGACGTGATAAGCGAGCGCGCCGCGCATCGGTCGCGTGAATACGGTCGTGCGCGAGGCTGACGGGCTCGTGCATGGGTATACGGATTATGACGGCTTTCTCGGCCTCGTGAACCGCGCTGGATATATTCCCCGCGGCAAGAAGGCGCTGATACTCGGCAGCGGCGGCGCGTCGCTCACGGCTCAATGCGTGCTCGGCGAGCTTGGCGCGGAAGTCGTGGTCGTTTCGCGCTCCGGAGCAGATAACTATGAAAACGTGTATTCGCACACGGACGCGGCGCTGATCGTAAACGCGACGCCGGTCGGCATGTATCCGCGCAACGGCGAGCGGCTTGTTGATCTGAGTCGATTCCCAAAGCTGGAGTGCGTGCTGGACGTCGTGTATAATCCGGCAAGGACGCAGCTTCTGCTCGATGCGGAAAAGCTAGGCGTGACGGCGATGAGCGGGCTTGCAATGCTGGTTATACAGGCCGCTGCGGCCGCGGAGCGGTTCACGGGCGGAAAGCCGAAAACAGTGTTGAAGTCGTATTGGCGGACATCGGGCGCGGAATGCAGAACATCCTGCTCGTCGGGATGCCGGGCAGCGGCAAGACCACGATAGGCACGGCTCTGGCCGAAAGGCTTGGACGGCGTTTTTTGATATGGACGATGAGATAGTCAAGGCCGAGGGGACAAGCATTCCCGAGATATTCAAGCGCGGCGGAGAGGAAGAGTACAGAGCGATAGAGCACCGGCTGCCGAAAAGTTCTCGAAGGAGAGCGGCGCTGTCATCGCGGCCGGAGGCGGCGCGGTGACGCGGGAAGAGAACTATGACCTGCTGCGCCAGAATTCGTGCGTCATATGGCTCCAGCGCGACATAGCAAAGCTGCCGACCTGCGGAAGACCGCTGTCGACAGGAGCCGATCTCAACGAGATGTACAGAGTGCGCAGGCCGATGTATCAGGCTGTTTCGGACTATACGGCGGACAATAACGGCACGGTGGATGAAACTGTTGAGAGCATCATAAAGGCGACGGGAGCTCGGGCAAATCCGTAAATTCCAGTCGGCTTAAACTTAGAGAATTTGGTGAGATATGACCGGACTCGGAAAATTGAGCGCGGCTGTCGGCCTTGCGCTGTGCCTGACCGCGGTATTATGCGGCAGCGCATATGCGGGAGAACCGGCGACGAACGTGCCGAAAACAAGTGTGGCTGCGCGCTCGCTGGAGCTTGACCGCAGCACTTATACCGACGGCAGCGTCTACGATAACGCACCGCCGGAGCATGACGTCGTAAAGGTGGGCGTGGCATACAATACAAGCGCCGTCGATTACGCGGAGCTGACGAACGTCAGCGGCGGAGGCTTCAATATAGGCTATTATGATGAGAACCGCGAGTTCGTCCGGAGTGACGGACACCGGCTCCAACAGCGTTGCGATCGCCCGCGCAGATCAGTTCGGCGCATGCTGGCACATTCTTATAGACGCCTCGTATGACGGCCTGACGCAGGCAAGAAACGCCGCAGCCTCCTTCGGCGGCGCGGCGGCGCTGATAAACGGCGAATACAGAGTCATATATGGCAGCTTCTATTCAGAGAGCGTCGCGAACGACACGATGAGCCTGTACGGTCTTCACGGTATTGCTTACCGGAGCGGAGCGGGCAGCTTCAGCGTGATAAATCTGAATAACGGCAGGTGCCTTTTCCTGACGGATGACGCCAATACGGCGGCAGTGACTGCCGCGGGCGACGGGGCGCTCACGCTGTTTCAGGGAAAATATTATCGCGGCGGCTTCAGCGCTTTTCCGATGGGGAGAGCTTGCTGAACGTGATAAACTATGTTAATATAGAAGACTACGTGAAGGGTGTCATACCATATGAGATGAGCTCGTACTGGCCGCATGAGGCGCTCCGCGCGCAGGCGGTCTGCGCTCGCACATACGCCATTTATAACCGCGACGCATATATCGAATATGGCTTTGATTTGACCGCCGACACCGAAAGTCAGGTCTATCGCGGCACACAGGATGCCGACGCGACGACCGATGCCGCAGTGGATTCCACGGCGGGGCAGTACGTCCGCTATAAGGGTGAGATATGCGATATATATTATTTTGCGTCGGACGGCGGAGCTACCGAGGACGGGCAGAACGTTTTCGGCCTTGACCTGCCGTATCTCGCTGGGAAGACCGATCCGTTTGAGCAGGCGGTGGATTACTCCATGCGCAGCTGGTACGCGTATCGGAGCGGGAGCGACCTGTCGTGGCGGCTTGCAAAAAACGGGCAGAACATCGATGTCGTTACAGAGATCAGACCCGAATACTCCGTGAACGGCAACGTGATAGCCATGACATATATCGACGCCGCGGGGAACGAGTCTGCGGCTTGAGGGACGCGACAGCTATGCGTTTATCGGGCTTAACAACTGCCGCTTCAGCGTCACGCAGTCGGACGGCGAGTTTGAGTTTTACGGCAGCGGCTGGGGGCATAACTGCGGTATGAGCCAGTGGGGCGCAAACGCGATGGCCTCTGTGTACGGCTATGACTGTGAGGACATTATCAGATTTTATTTTTCAGGAGCGTATATAGCATGAAAAAGTCGGATTTCTATTTTGATCTGCCTGAGGAGCTGATCGCGCAGACTCCGCTGGAGCAAAGGCGACCATTCGCGGCTCCTGCATCTGAATAAGACTACGGGTGAAATTGAGCATATGCATTTTTATCAGCTCCCCGACCTGTTGCGGAGGGGACTGCCTTGTTTTGAATAACTCCCGTGTACTGCCCGCGAGACTTATCGGCAAAGAGACTCACCGGCGGCGCGTGGAGCTGGTGCTGCTGGCGACCTTGGGGGGACGGCTGCTGGGAATGCCTGAGCCGTCCGGGCAGAAAGACGAAGCCCGGCACGGAGCTGACCTTTGGCAACGGTGAGCTTACGGCTACGGTGGAAAGCGTGGCCGAGGGCGGAACAGGATAGTCCGCTTCCATTACGAGGGCATTTTCCTCGAAGTGCTGGAGCGCCCTTTGGCAAAATGCCGCTGCCAGCCCTACATAAAGGCGGAGCTTGAGGACGCGGAGCGCTATCAGACCGTGTACCTCCAAGCTGGGCAGCGCCGCCGCACCTACCGCCGGTCTGCATTTCACGCCGGAGCTGCTGAGGAGACGCCTCGCGCGGCGTGAAGATATGCTATGTTACGCTGCATGTCGGCCTCGGCACTTTCAGACCTGTCAAGGAGGACGAGATAGAGAATCACGAGATGCACTCGGAGTTCTGCATCATACCGGAGGAGACGGCGAAAACCGTTACCGAGACAAAGCGGAACGGCGGCCGCATCGTGTGCGTCGGGACTACCTCGTGCCGCACGGTGGAGAGCTTCGCGAATGAGGACGGCTCACTTCCTGCCGCATCCGGCTGGACGGATATATTTATCTATCCGGGCTATAAATTCAAGTGTCTTGACGCGCTTGTCACGAATTTCCACCTGCCGGAGAGCACGCTGATAATGCTGGTCTCCGCGCTTGCAGGGCGAGAGCACATCCTGAACGCGTATAAAACCGCGGTCGAGGAAAAGTATCGCTTCTTCTCGTTTGGCGACGCTATGTTTATTGATTGAAGTCGGAGGTAAGAGACTGTGTATAAGTGCTGAAGAAGACCGACATGCCCGCAGAGGGCAATTTGAGACCCCGCACGGTGTTGTGCAGACTCCGGTTTTCATGAACGTCGGCACGCAGGGCGCGATAAAGGGCGCGCTGTCTGCACGCGACCTGAAGGAGATAAACTGTCAGGTGGAGCTGTCAAACACCTATCATCTGCACGTCAGACCCGGCGACGAGCTTGTCAAGCGCATGGGCGGCCTGCATAAATTCATGACATGGACGGCCCGATACTGACCGACAGCGGCGGGTTCCAGATATTCTCGCTCGCAAAGCTCCGCAAGATCACTGAGGAGGGCGTAAACTTCAACTCCCACGTTGACGGACGGCATATATTCATGGGACCCGAGGAGAGCATGCGCATCCAGTCGAACCTCGGCTCGGATATTGCGATGGCGTTTGATGAGTGCATAAAGATACCCTCTCCCGCGCGAATATGTTGAGCGCTCGTGCGACCGCACCTACCGCTGGCTCAACGCTGCAAGGCTGCGATTGCCGATTACAACAGCCGCGACGACGCCGTGAATCCAGGCCAGATGCTGTTCGGCATAAATCAGGGCGCGGTGTTTCACGATGTGCGCGTAAAACACATGCAGCGAGATAGCGGAGCTTGATCTGCCGGGCTATGCGATCGGCGGCCTCGCCGTCGGTGAGACGCATCAGGAGATGTACGACACTATCTCGGCGGTTGAGGAGTATATGCCGAAGGACAAGCCGCGCTATCTCATGGGCGTCGGTACGCCGTCGAACATCATCGAGAGCGTGGCGCGCGGCGTTGATTTCTTTGACTGCGTCATGCCTGCGCGCAACGGGCGTCACGGGCACCTGTTCACATGGGGCGGCATAATCAACATCAAGAACGAGAAGTATCAGGCGGACGAGCTGCCCATCGATCCGGAGTGCAGCCCTGTGTGCAGACGCTATTCCCGCGCGTATATCCGGCATCTGTTCAAGGCGGAAGAAATGCTCGCCATGCGCCTTGCGGTCGTGCACAATCTCTACTTCTATAACTCTCTCACTCAGCGCATACGCGACAGTCTTGACGACGGAAGCTTCGAGCAGTTCAGACATAAATACACAGAAATTTTGGATAAAAGAATTTAAGTGTATTGCAATTGCCGGTTAGTTTATGTATAATATATTCACACATTTTTTGGAGGTAATTCCCACATGAGCTTATTCCTTACCGAAACCAGCACCGCAGCTGGCGGCAGCAGCATGATCGTCATGCTGGTCCTGATCTTCGCTATTTTCTACTTCTTCATAATCCGTCCCGAAAACAAGAAGAGAAAAAAAGACTGAAGAGATGCGCGCTCTCTCTTTCTCTCGGCGATGAGATCGTTACCATCGGCGGCATCACCGGCAAGATAGTGCAGATCACCGAAGACACCATCACCTTTGAGACCGGCGAGGACAGAGTCCGCCTTCAGGTCAAGAAGTGGGCGATTTCCACCACTGCCAAGATGGAAGCTGCCGAGGCTGAGGCTAAAAAGGTAAGCGCAAATAATTTGCCGCAGTTAATTGAATGAAAAACCCCCGAAGCAATATTATGTAGCAATAATATTACTTCGGGGTGTTTCTTTGAAAAAAATAAATTTCAGCTTCAGGTTCCTTCTGCGGGCGCTGGCCGCGTGGATAATAACCGTGCGCCGCTGCTGTTTATCGCGGCGTTTATCGCAAACAAGCTCTCCGTGGACACAAGCGGCCTTGCGTATATAAGCGCGGCGCTCAGCTCCATCGCGGCGGCCGCGGCGGGGGCGAGAGGCGTCAGCGCGTGGCAAGGGGCGAGGCTTGTGTGCGGGCTGCTCTGCGGCGGGTTCATAACTATACTGCTTCTCATGTTGGGCTTCATCATCGCGGGCGGGGAGCTATCTTCGGGCGGAGTAATGAGCACCGCGAGCTTCACTATTGCAGGCTGCGTTTTGGGCAGCATGTTGGGCGGGCATGGGAGGAAGAAGAAAAAAGAGCACGGTCAGCGTGGGGCGGCGTTGACTATATCTTGTGTTCAAAAGCGGGAAAACATCAAAATGTAATAATTAAAATCTGGTTGACATAAAGATAAAAATTTTTGAAACTTTTTTAAAAAGGACTTGATTTGTTTGCGACTTTGTAATATATTGTTACCAGAAAATCATTATGTAAATCAAATTATGATTTACATATTTCATGTCTGACGATGCCGAACGGGCAGAATCCGCTACCTCGCCGAAAGGCCGAGATGGTCGTTTTTTTCGCCTTTGTTGCCGGATGCGCTGCGTCCGCTGTGCTTAAAACCGAGACGCTGCACGGTGTGCTGCTGCCGTCGATAATAGCCGCCGCGCCGCTTATTCTTCTGGCCGCGCCGTCGCTCATAGGCGTATATCTTATCCCTATCGTGTGCCGCGTCGGGACTCTGCGTTACGAGATATATTTCGGCAGAGGGGCTGACGCGAATACCTGTTCTTTGCCTGCTCGTGCCGCAGATATTCATTGCGGCGGCCTCCGGCATGGAGATATCCGGCAGAGTCCGGATGTGTCGCCGCTCGTCGCCGAAGCTCAAATCGGGCGGGAGGCGCGCTGAAATACTTTTTATCTGTCCGCCGCGGGCAGTCTGATATCTGCATACTTTATTTTTAGATAAAAAGAAAGGGGGAGTTTGCTTTGAATAACGAAGAATGCGTAGAGCTTTTTTGAAAAGTATCTCACAGACGAAAAGCATTCCTCGGCAAACACCCTTAGCTCCTATATGCGTGATATCCGGCAGCTTTGCCACGTACATAGACGAGCATACGGAGCTTACGCTCACTACTGCAACCGCCGACGAACTTTCCGAGTATATCGAGTGGCGCGCGGCAAGGGCAAAATCCGTTGCGACGGTATCGAGAAGCATAGCTTCGATAAAGTGCCTGTACGCCTACCTCTGCATACACCGCTATATTGAGACAAACCCCTCCACAAAGCTTGTCCCGGACAAGGGGACGCAGAAGCTCCCGCAGATCCTACGAGTCAGGAAGTCGACCTCCTGCTTGACCAGCCGGAATGCATTGACATGAAGGGCTACCGCGACAAGGCGATGCTTGAGTTGCTATATGCGACAGGTATCAGAGTCACCGAGCTTATCGACCTCAACATTGACGATGTGAACCTCAGCGCGGGTGTTATCCGCTGCCGCGGCAAGGACAAGGAGCGTTTCATCCCGATGTATCCCAAGGCCGTCAAGGCGCTGGCGGATTATATCACCATCGTGCGCCCGCAGATGATCGCTGCGCCGGATGAACAGGCACTGTTTGTCAATGTCAGCGGGGAACGGATGTCGCGTCAGGGCTTCTGGAAGATAATCAAGCATTATCAGAAGAAGGCGAAGATAACCAAGGACATCACCCCGCATACACTGCGCCATTCCTTCGCCGCGCATCTGCTTGAAAACGGAGCGGATATCCACGCGATACAGGAAAATGCTCGGCCACGCCGATATCTCCTCGACTCAGGTATATTCCCAGCTTGTTAAAAAGCAGCTCAAGGATGTTTATAACAAGGCTCATCCCAGAGCCTGACATAAAAAACTCCGGCAGAGGTTTTGCCGGAGTTTTTTGTTGCCTGATGCGATAAAGTATGGTAAAATAATATGATGAAGTATAAACAGGGAGGTGTGCACATGCGTATTCTGGGCATAGACCCCGGCATTGCGACGATCGGCTTCGGTGTCGTGGATACGGCGGGGCCGCGCATAAGCCTTGTGAAATGCGGTGTTATCACCACCCCGGCGCATACCTCGCTTGCAAGCCGCCTTAAACGGATATACGACGATATGGGCGAGCTTCTGAGCTTTTTAAGCCCGACGCGGTCTCAATCGAGGAGTTGTTTTTAATACGAATATCACCACGGGCATCGCCGTAGCGCACGGCAGGGGAGTGATCTTGCTGGCGTGTGAGGACGCGGGCGTGAAAATTTTGAGTACACGCCGCTTCAGGTCAAGCAGTCGGTCGTCGGCTATGGCCGCGCTGAAAAATCGCAGGTCATGGACATGGTGCGCCGCATATGCGGGCTGAAATCCGTCCCAAGACCGGACGACGCGGCGGATGCCGTGGCGCTTGCGCTGTGCCATGCCCGCAGTTCAACATCTTTGCTCAACAGAGGAGGCAGGGAAGAATGTTCTACCATCTAAGCGGAATCGTTGCCGAAACGGAACCGAATCTCGCGGTCATCGACTGCGGCGGCGTGGGCTACGCCGTCAACGTGACGCATAATACACTCGCCAAGCTCAGCGTTGGAGATAAAGCCAAGCTGTATATTTCCGAGATAATACGCGACGAGGTGTTCGATCTCTATGGCTTCGCGGATAAAAATGAGCGGCGCTGCTTCGAGCTTCTGCTCTCCGTTTCCGGTCTCGGCCCCAAGGCCGCGCTGTCCATTCTCTCGGCGAATACGCCGGAGGGGCTGGCGCTGGCGATAATGAATAACAACGAAAAGGCGCTCACCGTCGCGCCCGGAGTCGGCAAGAAGATCGCACAGCGTGTTATTCTTTTGAGCTGAAGGATAAGATAAACAAGGGCGTTTCGGAGATAAGCATACCGACGGCGCAGGTTCAGACGGGCGGAGCCATGAACGACGTTGTCGCGGCGCTGACTGTTCTGGGATACAGCAGCTCGGAGATCGCGCCGGTACTGAATAAGCTTGATATTTCGAGCATGACCACAGAGGAGGCCATAAAGACCGTCCTCCGTAAGATGACAAACTAAGGAGGGCATATGAGCATCAGTTTTTCCGATGAGGCTAACGACGAAATAATAACCACAGCCGCCAGCCTCCCTGAGGACAGGAACGAGGGTTCACTGCGCCCAAAGACAATAAGAGAATACATCGGCCAGCAGAAGGCTAAGGACAACCTTTATGTATTCATAAACGCCGCCAAAATGCGCGGCGAATCGCTTGACCACGTACTGCTGCACGGCCCCCCGGGGCTCGGCAAAACGACGCTTGCGGGTATCATCGCAAATGAGATGGGCGTCAACATGCGCATAACCTCCGGCCCCGCGATAGAGAAGCCGGGAGATCTGGTGGCGATGCTGACGAACCTCAACGAGGGCGATATTCTGTTTGTCGACGAGATACACCGGCTGAACCGCGCGTATGAGGAGATCCTATATCCAGCGATGGAGGACTACGCTATTGATATCATCATTGGCAAAGGCCCTTCGGCAAACTCAATACACCTTGATCTCCCGCATTTTACACTCATCGGCGCAACAACGCGCTCCGGCCAACTCCACAGCGCCCCTGCGCGACCGCTTCGGCGTGTCCCTGCGGCTGGAGCTGTATACGCCGGAGGAACTGAAGCAGATCGTTATGCGCTCCGCCGGTATATTGGGCGTTGAGATTGAAGAGGCGGGCGCGTATGAAATCGCGTCGCGCTCACGCGGCACACCCAGAATTGCAAACAGACTGCTGCGCCGTGTGCGCGATTTCGCACAGGTCAGAGCGAACGGCGTCATAACCCGCGAGGTAGCGGATGCGTCGCTGACGAGCCTCGAGGTCGATAAGCTTGACTTGACGCGCTGGATCGCAGGATCGCGCAAAGATAATCGAGTTTTACGGCGGCGGCCCCGTCGGACTGGAGACCCTTTGCCGCGACGATAAACGAGGAAGCGGTCACGCTTGAGGATGTATACGAGCCGTATCTGCTCCAGTGCGGCTTCCTGACCCGCACACCGCGCGGGCGCTGTGTGACGCGGAAGGCCTATGAGCATCTCGGCATCGAGTACATGGGTCAGCGAAAGAGATGGACTTTTAGTAAAATAGTGTAAAATTTGCAAATTGGCGCAAAAAATATATTGACTTTAGGCGAGCTTGTTGTATAATACTAACAGTATAATAAGCTGATTAAAAGTGTATTTATGACAGAGTACGAAAAATTATCTGATATTGAGCTGCAAAGGCTTGCATCAATGGAGGATCGTGGCGCGGAAGAAGAGCTTGCTGGCAGATATATGCAGCTTGTCCGCCAATGCGCAAGACCGTTGTTTCTCGCCGGCGGAGACAGTGAGGATCTGATCCAGGAAGGCACCTTCGGGCGCTCTCCGCGATACGCCGGTTTGATCCCGCCTGCGGTGTTAGTTTTAAGACGTTTGCCGAGCACTGTGTCAGGATGAGACTTTTATCAGCAATCAAATCCGCATCGCGTTTGAAGCATTTCCCGCTCAATGATGGAATGTCTCTTGAAGAACTCTCCGAGGATTCCAGCACAAATTTATCGGCATTTTCCCAGAGCTTCCGGCGTTCGCCGGAGGATCAGGTTCTGGCCAGAGAGAGCAAGGAAGAACTTTATACAGCCTTTACAGAGCAGCTATCGAGATTGAGAGAAAGGTTCTCTCCCTGTATTTGGACGGCCTGTCCTATAAGGACATTGCCCAGCGCCTTGGGAAAGAGCCCAAAGCTGTCGATAACGCTGTGCAGAGAATAAGGCGCAAGCTGGCGCGGAACTTTAATTCAGGCGACATCAGCATAAGCTGACCGCAAATACAAGCCGATAGGCACATTTATCAAAAGAGAGGATTCAAGATGTACGAAGACAAGACCTTAGTTTGCAAAGAGTGTGGTAAAGAGTTCGTTTTTACTGCCGGTGAGCAGGAATTCTACGCAGAGCGCGGCTTCCAGAACGAGCCCCAGCGCGCAAGGCATGCCGTGACGCTCGCAAGAACGCTGCTCGTGGTCCCCGTGAGTTCTTCACCGCTACCTGTGCAGCCTGCGGCGGCGAGGCAAAGGTTCCGTTCGAGCCGAAGTCTGATCGTCCCGTCTACTGCGCCGAGTGTTTTGCAAAGATGAAGGAGCAGGGCTGATTTTAGCGCCTGACACAGGATTGGGACGGTCTCCGTCCCAATCCTTTCGTAGTTTTTATCAGAAAGGTGAAAATAATGGAAATCACAAGAGAGACTATGCTGTCTGATATCCTCGAGAACTGCCCCGAGGCAATGCCCGCGTTCCAGGCAATCGGAATGCACTGCATGGGCTGCGCCCTTGCCAGCGGCGAGAAACATCGAGCAGGCCTGCGCGGCTCACGGTGTCGATCCGATGAGTTCGTCGAGGGACTTAAGAACTACCTTGCAACTCTTTTGAGTTGTGATAGCTTTGAGTCATAAAGCCGGTACTTTACCGGCTTTTATTTTGTTGAGGAGCCGCCTATATGAACAGGAGACTTGAAGCAATAATGGCGCATATCCCGCAGAACGGGCGCGGTGTTATCGACGTGGGCACTGACCACGGATATTTGCCGGCCGCCCTGTTTCAGCGCGGATATTCCGGCAGGCTCATCGCGGCCGATATCAATGCCGAGCCGCTGAGCAAGGCGAAGCGCACCGCTGAAAGCATCGGAGCAGAGGACGTGATATCGCTCCGGCTGTGCGACGGGCTGGACGGCTGCGACTCGTCCGAGGTCGATACGATCGTCATAGCCGGCATGGGCGGGGACACGATATGCGGCATTCTTGACAGGGCGGAGTGGTGCATGGCGCGGGAGTACACGCTGATCCTCCAGCCCATGACAAAGTGCGAGATCCTGCGCTATTGGCTGGTATATAATGAATTTGAGATAATCTCGGAAGAGCTTGTGCGTGACGACCGGCTGTATCAGATAATTACCGGGCGCTTCGGCGGACACCAACGGCTTAACGACGCTGAATTGTATACCGGCAAAGACAGCGCTCATCGGCGGCGACCCGCTTTTTCCGGAGCCGCGGGAAGCTTGAGCGCCGATTCGCTTCGGCAGTGGACGGCATGCGTGAGAGCACGGAGACTGAAATTATTGATCGGCGCAGGCTATATGAAGAGATATTAAATCAGCTTAGAGATATGGAGGGCGGCAGATGATGCAAACGACAGCGGGCGAAATATTTGAGTTTTTGAAGCTGATGGCTCCGCTTGAGCTGCAAATGGATTTTGACAATGCCGGATTTCTGGTGGGCGACCGCGGACGGCGCGTTGAAAAGGCGCTGCTTGCGCTTGACGCGACCAGCGAGGTCATCGATGAGGCCATAGACTTCGGGGCGGATATGATAATCACGCACCACCCGCTCATATGGAACGCGATGAAGAGTCTGACCACGGATGACATCATGCAACGGCGCGTGATGAAGCTCGTCAAAAACAACATTTCGCTTGTCTCCATGCATACGAATCTAGATATTGCCGACGGCGGCGTGAACGACGTGCTGCTGTCGCTGCTTGGTGCCGATCTCATATCAGCGCTGGATGAAGACGGCTGTGGCCGCGTCGGCCAGCTGCGCGAGCCGACGGACATGGCGCACTTTCTGCCGTTCTGCAAGGCTGCGCTCAGGACAAACGGACTGCGCTATTACGACGCAGGGCGTCCGGTAGAGCGGCTTGCCGTCATGGGCGGCGCGGGCGGCTCAAGCCTGGAGCGCGCGTATGAGCTCGGTTGTGACACATATCTGACGTCTGATATCAAATACGATCAGTTCCTGACTGCCCGCGAGCTGGTCATAAATCTGATAGACGGCGACCATTTCTGCACGGAAAATCCCGTTATATACGCGCTGTACGAAAGACTCAACCTCGCGTTTCCCTGCGCCGAGCTGCGGGTATCGCAAAGGCACGACCAGACGGCGCAGTTCGCTTGACATGCCGTCATAAAAATCCTCCGCTGTTCATAGACTCGTACAAACGAGAACATGAGAGCGGAGGCTTTTTTATGATCGACACAAAAATTTACAGGGATATCGCTGCAAGAACCGATGGCGCTTTCATGCTGGGTGTCGTCGGGCCGGTGAGAACCGGAAAATCGACCTTTATCAAGCGCTTTATGGAGACAATGGTCATTCCGGAAATAGAGAACACCTATACCAGAGAGCGCGCCAGAGATGAGCTTCCGCAGAGCGGCTCAGGCAGAACCATCATGACGGCGGAACCCAAATTCATACCGGAGGAGGCTGTGCGCCTGTCGCTGGACGGCTGCGAGCTGTCCGTGCGGCTGGTTGACTGCGTGGGGTACATGGTCGAGGGCGCGGCGGGACAGTTTGAAAACGGCGTCGAGCGCCTTGTCGCAACGCCGTGGTTCGAGCAGGAGGTCAGTATGACCACCGGCTGCCGAGGAGGGCACACGCCGCGTCATCGCGGAGCACTCAACCATCGGCATCGTAGTCACGACCGACGGCAGCATCTGCGGGATCGAGCGCGAGAAATATCTTGAGCCGGAGCAGCGCGTTATCGAGGAGCTGCAGGATAAATAAGCCCTTCGTCGTGCTTATGAACAGCGCGGAGCCGGAGTCTGACGCGGCCATCAGTGCGGCGGCAGAGCTTGAGCAGAAATTCGGCGTCAGCTGTCTGCGCGTGAACTGCCAGACACTTGATGAAAACGACATGTGCCGCATAATGCGGTGCGTGCTTGAGGAGTTTCCAGTCAAGTCGATCGGATTCTATCTGCCGGATTGGCTGGATGCTCTCGACGGCGACAACAAGATGAAGTCGGCGCTGTACGACGCGATCAAAATGCACTGCGACGGCATAAGGAGCATAAAGGATACCCATTCGGCGATAAAGAGCATAGAGGAGCTGGAATTTATAAGCTCTGCGGACGTGAAGTCGATGGAGCTTGGGAACGGCGATGTCACCGCCGTGCTGACGCTCCCGCGTGGGATATTCTATCAGATAGTGAGCGACGAGGCCGGAGTGGAGATAAATAATGACGGCGAACTCATAAAGATGCTTACCGTGATGGCGGCCGTGAAAACCGATTATGATTCCTGCGCTCCGCGCTTGACGCTGTGCGCGGCGGCTACGGCGTGGTCATGCCGCTGTCAGGGCAGGTACAGCTTGACGAGCCGCAGATAGTGCGGCAGGGCGGAAAATACACGGTTAAACTCAAGGCGCGCGCTCCGGTGATACACATGCTGATGACAGATGTAGAGACCGAGGTCAGCCCTCGCCATTGGAGGGGAATCCGCGTCGGAGGATATTATCAACTTCCTGCTCCAGGGCTTCGATGGCGACGTGAACCAGATATGGCAGTCGAACATCTTCGGAAAGTCGCTGGATACGATCGCGGAAGAGGGGCTTACGGCAAAAATCGAAGCGCTCGGACAGCGCGAAAGCCAAGCTGCGGCAGACTCTCCAGCGCATAATCAACGAGGGCGCGGGGGACTGATATGTATACTTCTCTGAGAAGGGAAGATGTAATATTGACTTGGCACACGGTAAACTATATAATATCAGAGGTAACGCAGTGTTTAAGGTTATGAAATTCAGCCGCTGCGGCGCCGTGCTTGCGCTGATGCTTGTGGCGGCGCTCGCGATCGGGATAACTTCGGCAATTTTATTCCGCGTGCTGCGCCTGCCGCGCCGACAACCGTGTGACGCTCGTGATAGACGCGGGGCACGGCGGCATAGACGGCGGCGCGGTATCCGCTGCGGGCGTCAAAGAGAGCGAGATAAACCTCGCCATAGCAAGGCGCCTGAATTCGCTGGCGGAGCTGTACGGAGTGAGAACTCACATGACCAGAGTTGACGACAGCTCGAAATCGGCGGCTGAAGGCTACAGCGAGCACGAAGACCTTGTGCGCAGGGTGGAAGAGATCAACTCCGCGCCGAACGGAATTCTGATAAGCATCCACCAGAACTGCTATCCGACTTCGCGCCCAGCGGCGCGCAGGTGCTGTACTCGGCGTACACCGGCGGGGAACAGCTCGGCAAGCTGTGTCACGCGAATCTGATAACATATCTTGACCCGTCAAACCGGCGCGTTGCGGAGCCAGCCTCCAAGGGGCTGTACATAACCGCACACGCAAAGTGCCCTGCGATACTTGTCGAATGCGGGTTCATGTCGAATCAGGGGGACGTTGAAAAGCTCTGCGATGGGGAATATCAGACGGCGCTCGCGTCTGTGCTCCTTGCGTCGTTTTTGCAGTATACATCTGGCGAAAGGATTTAGCGATTCTCAGATAAAGAATGGAGAAAATGTATGGCCGTAAAACAAAAGACCACGTATTGCTTGCTCCGAATGCGGTTATGAGACTTCGAATTGGGCGGGTAAGTGCCCATCCTGCGGGCAGTGGAACACGTTCAGGGAGATACAGCTCGGCACCGCCAAAATGGCAAGCAGGCGTACCGCTCGTCACATGAGGCGAAAAAAGCCGCGCCCGCTGTCGGGCTTGACACTTCGGCGGAGATACGCTTCAGCACCGGCATCTCGGAATTTGACCGTGTGCTCGGCGGCGGCGCAGTCGTTGGCTCGCTGGTTCTGGTCGGCGGCGCCCCGGGAATCGGCAAGTCCACGCTTCTGCTGCAGATGTGCGGCTCTATGGAGAACGACCGGAAGGTCCTGTATGTCACAGGTGGGAGAGTGAGCGGCAGCTGAAGCCGCGCAACGAGGCTCGGCGTGAATGGCGGCGAGGTGTATGTCCTGGCCGAAACCGATCTTGACAGCATCATTTCCGCGCCGACGAGCTTGATCCGACGTCATAATAATCGATTCCATCCAGACGATGTCCGACGCAAATGTCGCATCCGCGCCCGGCAGCATAACGCAGGTACGTGAGTGCACGATGCGCATTATGCGCGTTACGAAGGAGAAGGGCTACACGGTGTTCGTTGTCGGGCATATCAACAAAGAGGGGAGCATCGCGGGGCCGAAGGTGCTGGAGCACATGGTTGACTGCGTGCTGTATTTCGAGGGCGAGCAGAGCACGAGCTTCCGCATTTTGCGCGGCGCGAAGAACCGCTTTGGTTCAACGAATGAAATCGGCGTGTTCGAGATGGTCGATAGCGGCCTGCGCTGCGTAGAGAATCCGTCCGAAATGCTTTGCTGGCTGGCAGGCCGGAAAACAGCCCCGGTACCTGCGTCGCCTGCGTGATGGAGGGGACGCGCCCGATAATGGCCGAAGTGCAGGCGCTGGTCACGCCGTCGAACTATAATGCTTCCAGAAGGAGCAACGGCATAGATTATAACCGCACCGCCATGCTTTGCTTGCGGTGCTTTGAAAAGCGCGGCGGTATGAACGTCACTAGCTGCGACGCGTATATAAACGTCATCGGCGGCCTGACGCTCGACGAACCGGCGGCGGATCTTGCGACCGTACTTGCAATCGCCTCCAGCTATCTTGACCGCCCGCTTGGGACTGAGCTTGCGGCGGTCGGCGAGGTTGGATTGTCGGGCGAGATACGCGGCGTCAGCGCGATAAATCAGCGGCTTTCAGAGATTGCAAGACTAGGCTTCAAACGCGCATCATTCCGGCGCATGTGCGCGATGATGTGCACGTGCCGAAGGGGCTGCGCATCATAAGCGTTAAAAATATCGGCGAGGCGATCGCGGCGGTTCTGGCGCGGGATAAATGAAAAAAATTTTGTAGATGATCCGAACCTGCCGCACAGAGCCGCAGGCGTTATTCTCGGAGAAAAATATGCCGCACGGTTTCATGCGGCGTTGGCGGATATCGGCGTTACGCCGCTATATCTGCCCGATAATCCCTGCGTCCGCCCAGGACTTTCAGGCCATGCCGATTTGTCCGTTTTCCACTGCGGCGGAAACGAGGTGCTCATTGCGCCGTATCTGGCTGGGAGCGATTTTGCAGACCGCCTCGAGAGAGCGGAATGCAAAGTAAGCGCAGCAGATACCGAGCAGGAAGTGCTTACCCGAAGGATTGTGCGCTTAATGCCTGCGTTGTCGGCAAGCATCTGCTGTGCAATCCGGACGTCACAGCGAGAGAAGTATTGTCCCGCTTTGGAAACAAAAGAGTTATAGGCTTTAGACAGGGCTATGCCCGCTGCTCAGTCTGCGTTGTGGACGAAAACTCGATCATAACAGCCGATGCCGGAATCAGCTGCTGCGGCTGAAGGCAGGGGACTGGACGTCCTGAGAATTCAGGCTGGCTTCTTTGAACTGCCGGGATATTCGTATGGTTTTATCGGCGGGAGCTGCTTCAAACTATCGAAAACGGAGCTTGTGTTTACCGGCACGATCGACCGGCATCCGGACAGGGGAGCAATAATAGGCTTTCTGCATGATCACGGCGTGGAAGCGTTATATCTGAGGGACGAACCCGCAGTTGATATCGGCGGTATCATCCGATATTTGAGCAATAGAAACGCGCACGGTCTAAAATGACCGTCTTTCTATTGCTCGTTTTCTATATCGGACTTCGTTTTGCGCCCGATTGGATTTGCCATTGCAGCCTCGTGCAGGGACGCATTGTCAAGGTGGGTGTATATCTGCGTCGTGTTCAGATTGCTGTGGCCAAGCACCTCCTGAAGCGCACGCGTATCGACGCCGTTTTTCAACATAAGAGTAGCTGCGGTGTGCCTGAGCTTGTGCGGCGAATAGCGGCTGCTGTCAAGCCCCGCCTCAAGCAGCTTCTGATCGACCATTTTCTGAACGCCGCGGACGCTTATCCGGCGGTTGTCGCGGCTTATGAAGAGCGCCTGTTTATCCTCGTCGCGTAGCTTTCCATTATCACGGACACACAAATAGTCATCAATGGCCTCGCGGCAGCCCTCAGCGAAGTATACTATGCGTTCTTTGTTACCCTTGCCCAAAACGCGGACATGATCATCGTACACATCGCCCAAATTCAGAGATACAAGCTCCGACACGCGGAGCCCGCATGACATGAACAGCATCAATATGCAATAGTCGCGGAGCCCATACGGGCCGCTGCATACAGACAAAAAGCCGCTCACATTCGGATTCCTCGAGGTAGCGCGGCAGAGACAGCTGCCTTTAGGCATGTCAAGTTCTTGACAAACATTGGTTTCGAGCAAATGACGCTTCGAGACGAGATAATTAAAGAATGACTTGACGGACGAGGTACGGCGGCAGCGACTCGCGGCGGACAGCGAGCGATTTGTGCCGAGCATTTCCGGCGAAAAGGACTGGTAACGATAGAGCTCTTCGATTTTAATGCTTTTAATGAAATCAAGGTCAACGTCGCTGATGTCGATCTCATTAAATGGAACGGACGGCGCGACAAGTCCGCGGCGCCGCTTCAGAAACCGGAAAAGAATTTTCAGATCGAGATAATATCCGGCAACGGTCTGGTCAGAGTGTCCACGTACTGTTGAGTGATATTCAAGGAATTCCATCAAAATATCCGGCGCATCGTGGATCTCATCAATATTCATGGCAAAACCTCCAATCTAGCCCTTCCAAGTTCGCTTAATTGATATTATGCGAACTTAGAGAGGACCGCATATCGGGGAAATCATACTTCCCCGATATGCGTTTTAAACTATTTGCCGGAGCTTATTTATCAAACGGTTTGATAAGCGAGTCGGTCGTGACTCTGATGCTGTTAAGTATCGTTGCCAGAGCGGCCACCATATCAATAAACATCGCAAACCAGAGATTACAGTATCCGGTTATGCTGAGGAAAATCAGCACAGCTTTGATTATAAACGCGAACAGCGCGTTCTCGGTAGCAATGTCGCGCGTTCTGCCGCAGGTGTAAAATGCTCTCGGCAGGTTCACGGCGTACTCAGGAGCGATTGTAGCATCGGCATATTTGCCCTTGCGGCTCACGCGAATGTCCGTCTCCGCGGCGCTGTGCGCCTCGATACCGGCGGCGTACACGTACAGCGTTTTCTGATCCTCGGCTTCGCTGAAGTTCTTGATGATGCGAAGTTTCTTCGCGGTGTCGCACTCGCTGATGTATTCGTCAAAGCCAAGCTTATCCGCAAGCTGTTCCGCCTCTTCCTTGCCGTCGTCGGTGAGAAGAATACATTTGTTGACTCCGGTCGCTCTCATTCCGTCCGCGATATCGACGGTGTCCTCATTGAAGTCGTCGGAGAAAATGAGCTTGCCGACATATTTGTCAGCCACAGTCATATAATAGACAAGATGATTGTCATCCGAGACGTCATATGGAATGTCTATTCCCCTGCTCACAAACAGAGCGCGGGTGCCGAGGGTGACATGCGCACCGGCGACGCTCAGGTCAACTCCGCGCCGGGAATGTCCATGAAGTCGCTTATCACGTCGAGCCTGTATTCGGTGTCGTTCATCGAGGAAATGGCTTTAGCGATGGGCTGCTCGGAATAATACACGGCGTGCGCGGCAAAATTCATAAAGGTTTTGCTGTCCAGCACGTCAGACTGGACGCTGATAAGTCTGGGCGTTTCAGCGGTGAAGATGCCGGCCTTATCGAAAAGCGCCGTGGTAGTATCGGTCTGCGGACTCCATGACAGAAGCACTGCTGAATATTGCGCCAAACTGACCGGCTCTGCAAAGGCTGACAAGCGCGGTGATAGGCATGGCGGCGACGACCGACATGGGCGTGCAGACGATGATTATCATGAGCGCGCGGTGAATGGATACGGCGTATGTGAAGTTCGTGAACAGCGGAAGAACTATCGCATACAGCACGGCGAACGCTATCGCGAATTTCAAAACCGTACCAGAGTTGTGCTCCATCATGCCCTTTATTGGCAGTTCAAGAGCTTCGTCCTGCTCTATGAGAGAGGCCACCTTCTCGGCAGTCTCGCTGTCCTGATAGTGCAGCAGATCGAGCGCGGATTTTTTGGTTTTGTCCTTCGTGTAGGCCAGAAGAATGAGTCCTATCTGATAGAGAATTATCAGTGCGGCGCCCTCGGCGGCAAAGCCGATGACAAATGAGAGCACTGTTACGACAATTATGATGAGCGGAGTTGCGAAGTACTCCCCTTTTTCTACCGAGTTGACCGCCTCAATAGCTATGTCGTATCCCGCTGCGCCGGCGGACGCCAACAGCAGCAGGATAGACACGAAGCTCGGAAGTAGCTTGAGGATAAGCGCAACAGCAAAGATGATAGATGCAATGACAAGCCGGACTACGATTGCCGTGTCAAATGGGCCTACCTCCCCTGCGGGGTAGAAGTCGCTTTATTAAGATGATCAGGTTTTGACCCCATTATGCCACCTCCGAAATTTTTGTTCTCTCTGCGGCGGAGAATCAGGCTTTTGCCGTCGCGGCCGAGAACGTCAACGATCTTGTGTGCAACCATTTCCTTGATCGCCTGACGCGGGGCTTGAGATACTGACGAGGATCGAAATCTGCCGGATGCAGGGCGAAATACTCGCGGATGGAAGCGGTCATGGCGAGGCGAAGGTCGGAGTCGATGTTGATCTTGCAGACTGCCATGGATGCGGCCTGACGGAGCTGATCCTCCGGAACGCCGATCGCGCCGGGCATATTGCCGCCGTACTGGTTGATCTTGGCGACAAACTCCTGAGGTACGGAGGATGAGCCGTGCAGAACTATCGGGAAGCCGGGCAGACGCTTGCTGACCTCTTCGAGAACGTCAAAGCGGAGCTGGGGCTTGGTGCCGGGTTTGAACTTGTATGCGCCATGGCTGGTGCCGATAGCGATAGCCAAAGAGTCGCAGCCGGTGCGGGAGACGAACTCTTCGACTTCTTCAGGGTGGGTGTAGGAGCTGTCCTCTGCGGAGACCTTGACCTCGTCCTCAATGCCGGCGAGAGTGCCAAGCTCTGCCTCGACGACAACGCCGTGATCGTGAGCGTACTCAACGACCTTACGGGTGAGCGCAATGTTATCCTCAAAGGACTTGGAGGATGCGTCTATCATGACGGAGGAGAATCCGCCGTCTATGCAGGACTTGCACAGCTCAAAGCTGTCGCCGTGGTCAAGATGCAGTGCGATGGGCAGACCGGTCTCAATGACTGCGGCCTCGACCAGCTTCATCAGATAGGTGTGATTTGCGTATGCGCGGGCGCCCTTGGATACCTGAAGTATCAGAGGAGCGTTGAGATCCTTCGCGGCTTCGGTGATGCCCCTGCACAATCTCCATATTATTTACGTTAAAAGCGCCAATAGCGTATCCGCCATTGTACGCTTTTTCAAACATTTCTTTGTAGTTACCAGAGGCATAGTTGAAATCTCCCTTTCCAATTTTGTGATCATTTTGTTTTTTACAAAATTACATCTATATTATATCCTCAAACTATGTTATAATCAAGTCGCACATTTGACAAAACCCAAAAAAATTTCTAAAGATTTCAATGAAGGGAAGAAAGCAAAATGAACGGGAAATTGGTAGGGGCATGCATTTTCGGTCAGTCGGGCGGACCGACTGCGGTTATCAACGCCAGCGCGTACGGCGTTATCAAGACTGCGCTTGAATCCGAGGACATCACCAAGGTCTACGGTGCGTCTCACGGTATAGTTGGCGTTCTCAACGACGAGCTTTTCGTCATGGATGAAGAGGATCCGGCAGAACTTGAGCTTCTGCTGCACACTCCGTCCTCCGAGCTTGGCTCCTGCCGCTATAAAATAGCGGATCCGGAGATTGACGACACGGACTATAAGCGCATTCTTGAGATATTCAAGAAGTACAATGTGCGCTATTTCTTCTATAACGGCGGCAACGATTCCATGGACACCTGCAACAAGATCAGCCGCTATATGGAGTCCGTCGGGTACGAGTGCCGCGTGATGGGCGTTCCCAAGACTATTGACAACGACCTTTACGGCACGGACCACTGCCCCGGCTTCGGCAGCGCGGCAAAATATATCGCAACGAGGCTGCATGGAGATCAATAAGGACGCCAGAGTTTACAACAACAGCATGATCACCATTGTTGAGATCATGGGACGTCACGCGGGCTGGCTTGCGGCAAGCGCTTCTCTGGCCTCTCACTTTGGCTCCGGCCCGGATCTCGTGTACCTCCCCGAATGCGATTTCGATATGGATAAGTTCCTTGCCGACATCGATAAGGTTTATAAGGCCAACGGCAAGGTATTCGCCGCGGTGTCCGAGGGCATCCACTATGCCGACGGCCGCTTTGTCTCTGAGGCCAAGACCTCCGCAAGCGACGGCTTCGGTCACGCGCAGCTCGGCGGGCTGGCCGCGCTGCTCCTTCCATCGTGAAAGAGCACTTCCCCGGCGTCAAGGTTCGCGGCATTGAGCTTAGCTTGCTTCAGCGCTGCGGCGCGCATCTCGCCTCAAGGTTGATATCGACGAGGCATTCGGCGCTGGTGAAGAAGCGGTCAAGCAGGCCGTTTCCGGCTGCACCGGCAAGATGGTCGGCTTCAAGCGCGCGTCTATGTTGACGGCAAATACACCTGCGAATATGAGCTGCTTCCGCTCAGCTCCGTTGCAAACTTTGAGAAAAGGTTCCGATGGAGTGGATCAATGCCGAGCACAACGGCCTGACCAAGGAGTTCATCGACTATGCACTCCCCCTCATTCAGGGCGAGCCGCAGCTTCCGCTGGAAAGCTCCCTGCCGAGATACGCGAAGCTCAAGAAGATACTTGCCAAATAATTATAATTAAAGGGATTTTCTTAAGGTTTTCTCCCGTCAATATGCACAAATGCCCTGCGGAGCCTTCCCGCAGGGCATTTTTTGAGTTCTCCCCTCCACTTGCGCGAAAGAACACTCTGCAGTAGAGCCGCAGAGTGTTCTCAGTATTGCGATTACTTGGTAATCTGGAAGGTGCGGGTCACGGGAGCTGCAAGATAGTCACCGTTGATGGTGACGATGGTCACGACATAGCGTCCCGGCTCGGTCGGAGCAGTGGTGTGCTGGAGTACGGCTTTCCACTTGCTGGTGAAGCCGCTGTTACAGGTAGTGGATATTGCTTGTATCCTTGACTGCGACGCCGTCAACGGTCAGGTAAGCGTCCCAGTTGAAAGCTCGGCTTCGTCCGTAGTGAGCTTCTGGGAATCTCAGTTTCCCAAGTGATCTTTGACGCCCTGGTGACCTTCAGCACGGTCAACACCGACTCCGACGCCGGTGTTGTAGTTGGCGTTATCGGTGATGGCGGTGGCGGTGTAAACGCCAGCGTGGTTCGAGTGCCGAATGCACGCGCGTATTGTCGAACACGCCGGGGCTTGTTGAGGACTTCAATCAGCTGACCGACAGCGCCGGTGTCGATATTCAGCTTCTTCAGCAGATCAAGGATTTCTGAGTCTTAAGAGCTTTCTTGAGTGCACCGACGGTGGTACCCTCCTGCATGATCTCGGTCAGCGACTTGTGATAGATGCCATCAGGTACCGGATCGATTATCTTGATAATAACGCTGTTCTGGAATTTGTCAGGCAGGTCGAGATAGATGCATCCGCCGAGCTTGCTGACGTCGTTCTCAACGTTGGAGCTGATGCCGGCGTAAACGGTGTAAATGTCGATCTTGGGATCGTTCGGATCAATGGTGGCGAAGTTTGCGGGGACTTCCTCATTCGCGCGGATGATCGCGGAGTGAACCTTGACCTTGACGTCGGCCTTGTTGACCTTCAGAGTGCCCTCGACCGTCTCGGAGGGACGGAACTCGGTGCTGCCCTTGTAGGTTACGCGAATCTGCTGTGCATCTGCCCGCGCCCATCTGGGGGTACTTGACCACAACAACCGTGCCGCCGCCAACCGGCGCCCAAGCTTTTAATGCGCCGTCAAAAGCACCGGTCTCGGAGACAGAGGATGCGTAATACTCGATGGTGAAATCGTCAAGGCTGAGTTTTTTTCTTTTGCGGGCAGAGCGGAATTATCCCAGTCGATGGCATTGTCGAATATGGCCTGCTCCATGACGGAAGCGTCCATATTGTAGGTGATCTCCGCGCCGTCCTTGAGAACGACGGCGGACGCCTCGCGGCTGTCGGTAACGGTTACTTCGACATCAAAGTAGCCGTCCTTGTATGCGGCGGTGCCGTTCCAGGAGAAGCGGATAGTCCAAGTGCCGTCGGTGAACTTGTTGAGGAGACCGGAGGTAATTAAGCTCCTTATATTCAGGTGTTAATGTAGTGGACGCATTATATTTGATAGTAAAGTCCTCGTAACCGAGCCCCTGATCGTTGGAGGCGACGACAGCGTCATAGATCGCGCGTGCGGTCGCGTCATAGTCGTAGTTCTCAGCGTCGGCAAAAACAAGAAACCGACGTTGTAGGGGCCTTCCTTCTGCGCTACATTGACTTCGGGGCGGCCAAGAACGGTGACTTCTGCGGTGACGGAGGTGGGATTATGGGTCTTGTCACCGGCGTAGGAAACACGAATGGTCTGGGTGCCTTCACTGATTCCGGGATAGGTCAAGGTTTCTTTGCCGCCTTCAAGCGGCATCCATTCCTTTCCGAGCTCACCAAGGGAACCGGATTTAGCGGTTGCATAATACTCGATAGTCAGGTCGTCGAGCGTGATGTCTTCAGGCACCTTGGTTTCAAGCAGGTTGAAAATTGCCTGATAAGCGGCGGAGTAATCAATGCTGAGATCATCGTTGTAAACGAGCTTGATGGTGGGATTCTCGCAGAACTCAAGCTTGGAATCGTCGCGGCCGACTTCAACATTAACGGTAAACTCAGCTTCGGTGCCGTAGTAGGATTCATTGCCGTCGTAGCTGATTTTTTATCCGCTGCCACCGGAGCTCATTGCGGGGTATCTTGAGCTACCTTCGAAATCAACCCAATCATGCTTTAATCCAGTAAGACTGGAGGCCGCATAATATGTAACATGCAGATCATCAGCGGTGAGGCCTTCCGGAGTGGTGGAAGCGATCTGCTCAAGCACCATCGCGCGGACTTCGTCGTAGTTGACGGAGCCGTCGTCGTTATAGAAAAGCTTGAGCGTAGGATTCTCCACGAGGGCAATGCCGGAATTGAGCTTAGTTGCCTTGGTAAAGCCTACAACTACATCCGTGTTGTCGGCGAGACGTACACGGTATGTACCGTCAGCATTGTCCCACAGCGCGGGATGAGTATAATTAACTCTTAATTTTGTGCTTGTAAATCCCGCGATGGAGCCCCAATCAGTGTTGGATAATTTACCAAAGACGCCTGTTCCTTTACACTCATACTCCCACTCAAGCTCGCTGTAATCCTTCTCAGGATCGTAGTTTGCGATGAGGGCTTTTGCAAGAATGGCCTTTACCTCGTTGAGGTCACTGGTCTTGATGATGGCCGCGCCGTCCTTGAGCGCGATCTCGTCGGCCGAAGCCTCAACGTCAAAAACCGGCTCTTCGACAGGTTCCTCGTTCTCAACGGGCGCCTCTTCGACAGGCTCTTCTTCCGCCGGTTCTTCGGCGGGTGCCGCTTCCTCGACGTCGTCCTCGGCGTCATTTGCCAGTATCTCCTCCTGCTCCGCCTCGTCGTTCCCGGCAGAGGCCGAGGTGGTGAAAACCGGCCCGACGCTGACAAGCTGAAGAACCGTTAAGATAATTTTCCAACGAAGTATACAAAAAGTTTTAATTGGCTTGAAATACATGGGACGATATGGTATATTCCTTTGGCAAATGAATATTCAGTTCGAAAGGAGATTTCCATGAAGGACCACATGACACGCTTCCTGTCCCGTGTGCTCGTGCTGCTGATGGTTTATTTACACCGACGGGTTTTGTATATAATTATAGGCGCAATGATCCCCCATGCCGCTGCATGGGGATTATTTATCAGCTGCCCTGATATTCCGAGACGGGCTTATATGTCAGGCTCGTGAAATCAATTTCGTCTGGCAGGTAGCGCCGGAGCCGGAATTCTCAAAATGCCACCATTCCGTCTGAATAATGCCAAAACCGACCGATTCCATAACACTTGTCATGTAATCCACGTTTTGCGCGCCTCCTCTGTCCACGAATCGCGGCTGTAACGCGCCGCGGAATCGTCAAAGGTGTGCATCGGGGTCGGCATCTCAAGCTCAAGGCCGGTCGCGTTGTCGATGAGGACATGTCTATCGCGCGGCCGCTGATGCCATGAGCCGCCGGTATAGGGATTGGCGATGAACTTGTTGTTCTGGACAATGTCATACAGCTTTACCTGCGCCGATCTGGGACGATACGCATCGTATACCTTCAGCGTGTAGCCGTCGTTCTGGAAAATCTCGAATGCCTGCTTCAGCATTTCGGCGGTCTTTTCCTCCATCAGCGGCACGGCGGGATACATCGCGGAGCCGGTAATGTTGTTGGGGCTTGCGAACAGCAGCTCGAATTTGGCGTCTGGCAGATACACGCGCAGATCGACCGCGCCGTCATACTCGGCGTAGGTCGCGCCCTCGGTGAGATAGTTCACGGAGCAGTAGACTATTCCCACGTCATCCAGACGGCAGAGATAAAAGTCCCCGTCCTGGCCGAGCACGTTCACCTCGGTGAGCATGGTTATCTGGTGAAGGATGGTCGCCTTGGTGTTAGGCTCCGCGCGGCAGTTCAGGCGCGTCGCGGTGCAGGTGTATACAGGCTCGCCGTCGATGGGAACGAATGTCTCGCTCGACGTCTTTTCGCTCAGATACTCCTCCTCACGCTGTGCCTCAAGCGCGTCATCCTTCGCGCGGAGATACCAGCCGTTGCACCAGCCCTGAGAGCCGTCTGCCAGCTCCACATAAAGAAACTCATTCTCTTTGCCGAGGCAGCGGCTCAGTCCCCGCGTCAAGCGTGGCGATAACGTTGCTCTCCTCGGTCTTGGGTGCGAGGCGGAAAGCCGTCTCAGGCGACCGGACGATGTATACCTCCGGTTCCGGCTCCGGCGTTACCTCTGCGGTCGCCTCCGGGCTGCGCCAGCTGCATTGGGAGATTCCGACGCTTTGCGCGGGCGCTCCGTCTGGCGCGACGGCGGTTCAAGCCCCGCCGCGCTGATAACAGAGTCAATATCGCATGCCGTCAGAAGCAGCAGCGAGGCGCCAGTATTAAAGCTAAAAAGGATCTTTTTCGTTTTCATTTCGCCTTATCTCTTGTAGTTCAGATTCTGGCCTGCTCGGGTGTCATCATGTACATGTCTCTGTACACGTACTTCTTGCGCCCAGCCATCTCCAGCTCAGAATCAAATGTGTAATTCACACCGTCGATCTCGATCTCGACCCAGCTGTGTTTCGCGCGGTTCGAGCCGACCGTGCCGCTGTAGGCCTGCGCATCATAGCCTATGGCGCGCGCCAACTCGCCGAAGGTTGCCGCATAGCAGTAGCAGTTGCCCATGCCGGTGGAGAGCATGGTGTGGGCTTCCTGGTTCTGCCAGCCGGTCTCGCCGATGGCGTAGTAGTTGCGGCGTAGGTAACTGAAGGAGTTGACGGTGTAATCGTAGAGGACCTTCAGTTTCTCCTCCTGCGTCATCGAGTCGTCCGTGTTCTCGGCGATGACCTGCTGAACAGTTCGTCAAGCTCCGGCATACCGGAGGTGTCAGCGGCCGTACTCGTCAAAGTGCATCGTGCCGACGTCGGTATTGCGCGCGATGGTGCCGGTCCTGTCGAAGTAGTACAGGTGCGTCCCAATCGTGACGAAGCCTGAGGCATGGCGCGTGAATTGTCGTTCTTTGTCCAGCGCTCGACGCCGTCAACGATCTCGTATTCGTGCCCCAGCGCGGCCTCGAGCAGTTCCGCGTAATCGGAAAGCTGCGGGCTTGCATCGGGTACTGCGCCGAGAAGCTTTGCGGACACCTTCCCTGCTTTCTCGCGGTTGAGTATATTGTTTATAAGGCGCACCGCGTCTATCTTCGTAAGCTCCTCGTCGGGCGCCATGTTCACATCCTCGCCGCTGTTTATCCAGCCAAGCTCCGCTGCGGTGCACAGCTCGCGATAATAATAGCTGTCGCTGTCGGCATCGGCAAACGCGTAGTCCTGCTCGGTCTCACGGTAGAAGCCGTGATAGCAGAGACAGCAGCTCCCCGCGCGTGATGATCCGTCAGGGTGGAACTTGTTCTCCCTGTTACCTTCAGCTGCCAGAGCGCGGCAGTTGCCTGCGCATAGTCGGCGTTCTTGTCAACGTCGATATAATTTCCCGTGGCTTCAACGGGCTGCGCCAGCAGCGCATATATCATACGTGCCGCCTCGCCGCGGGTCAGCTTGTCATATGGGCGGTAGAACCCGTTCTCGTCCGGAAAAAGATACGGATTATGCTCTACGGTCTCGAGAGCGACGGTATACACCGGTGAGAAGCTTGTGCTTACGTATAACTCTACGCCTCGCCGCTGTAACGCGCGCCCTTTGCGTCCATCCAGTAGACGAAGGTGTACCCGTCATAATCGGCGGTCTCTGGGAAAACAAAGCTATCGCCGCGGGAGAGCCGCGTCTCTGTCACACTGCCGTCGTCAAGCATGCAGGACACCTTCACAGAGCCGAAGCGGTACCACACGAATGCGGCCGCGCCCGCGATAATGACGAGTATTACAGCTGCTATTATATATATTCTGAGCCGCTTTTTGTGTCGGTCTTTGTCATTGCACGTTCTGGACTACCTCGGAGTCGCCTTCCTTATACGTATACACCGTGAAGCCGTTGTACACAAGCTCGCCGTCCGCCGCTCGCCGAGGGGCAACTGGAAGCGTAGCTGACCGACTCCGGCTCGCCTATCGCGTCATACAGCTCGCTGACCTCTTTGCCGATATAGCTCTCGGCGATGATCTTCTGCTCGTTCTCAGCAGCCTCTTTCAGGCGCGTCGGCGGCCGCCCGGGTATCGGGCCGCTGGAAGCGGGTCTGCATCGGCGGCGGCCAGCCGCTGCCGGAGCTGGATTTGTCCGGAGCCGCGGAGCCGCATGCGCAGAGGAGCACAGCTGCTGCACAGAGCAGAATAATTGAGGATGAGTTTCATTTTTGGCTTCCATTCCGCATATCTTAACTGATCTGATATGCCGTGGTTATTCTGAATTGAGAGTTGTTATAACTTGATGCGCCTCTTCACCCGCTGGTATCCATGCGAAGAAGCGCAGTGCGTCGGAATCGCTTGAAGTGCAGATATACGCCTCATACGCGGTGTCCCCTGGTCGCAATATATACGCGGCCGCCGGAATCGAGCATATACGCCCTAGCTCGCCAGATGCGACATAACCGCCATAGCGTCGGTCTTTGCTTCATCGGAATCGACGGCTATTGTCCCAACGCTTGCCGCCGAGGGTAGCTCGCGCGCTGGAGCGGGAAATGTCGGCTCGCGGCTGAGAATATTGCTCAGATTTCGCCCACAAGCTCGATTATAACCGCGTCGGCGGAATTTGCAAGCGTGAGGTCATAATCCGCGCTTCGGGAGAATGTCGCCGCGCTGAAATCCTGCGCGAGGTAGGATACAGCGCGATGCCGAACGAGTCGCGCCAGGCGACATAAGCCCGTCGGTTCCAGCATCACAGACGGTTTTAATGGTTATCGCGTTGCCGCCGTTCGGGTCGGACTCGTATATGTAAGAAAGCTCACCGGGTCGTAGGCCGGCGGGTTTAATGGCGCCTTGCGGATAGAGCATTTCGTGCCAGGTCTCCCCAGATTTTCTTTCCGCTGTTGCAAAGCTTGCGCTGAATACCGCCGCCGCGGTCAAGCAGATTCAGCAGTCCGTCGGGCGCCCAAAGGTCGCGCCGCGGACCTGAGTGTCCGTCTTATAGTAGAGGTTTTCTTCACTGCCGAGGATTTCGAAGAGGTCGAGGTAATTCGCGCCGGCTGTGTCGAGATACGCGCCTATGCGCGCGTTTGACCTCGCCGATGCCGGTTCTCAATATAGTCCGGCATATGCTCAGGATAGATGCTGTTCTTGTTGGGCGACGATAGACAAGCAAACCGTTTGCCCTGACTTTCGATATAGTTCCCGCATCAGCGCGAGATCGTTTTGCCAGATACCGCAGACTCGGCATCACTCATCCCTGCCCCATGTAGTCCGGAAGCGCATCTGAGAAATAGAGCCAGCCGTCACTGCCGAGGATCACCTGTCCTCAACGGAGGTTCCGAGGAGCTTGGCGTTGACGCCCGCCCACGCGGTGGCCAGCTCCTGGCGGAACGCGAAGCGGTCGGCGATATAATCGCTGACGTCCGAAGAAACTCAGGCTGAGTTCCCCGCTTCGAGTCGTCACGCTCGGCTTTCCGGCAAGCACCTCGTTCGCGGCGCTGTCCTCGCCAAATATCAACATACCGACCGACGGGATGAGGCACAGCACAATAAATATTGATATGAATATAAGCTGGCTCTCATTATCGATCTCTCAGAACTGGAGTAGATAAACGGGTTGAAGCCGCCGCTGCAGCGCTGAATACCGACCAGCGAACAGCGGCAGGCAACGGCTCCGCGGATATCACGCGGACGGCGGAGACCGCTCGCCTATTTTCGCGCGCAGGCGCCGTAAGGAGACTGCCAGAGAAAAGTATCGCGGCGACCAACGTCACGCAGAACAGCGGCGTCAGCAGATATGCAGCATCCCTCGGCGGTCGCACGCCGGAGAACATCGCGCGACGACGCGTGCGGCTCCCATGACGCCGCACGAAACACCACGAACAGCGACATTACGGAGGCAGGACGTGTATACTCTGCACATGATCTGCCCGACGCGGCTTTCCTGAAGCCGCTTTACGGAATCACACCGAGATTTCTGCTGGTCAGCGCGCCGTGGCACAGACCCCAGACCACGAAAGTCCAGTTCGCGCCGTGCCATATACCCGCGCAGAAGAACACGGATAAGGCGGTTCAGTGGTGCGCCAGCGGCCGCGGGCGGGTTCCCCGCCGAGCGGATATATAAATACCCTTGAACCAGGTCGAAAGCGAGATGCCAGCGCCGCCAGAATTCCGTCATGCTCGTTGACGCGTACGGAAATTGAAGTTTTCCCTTTGAAGGTAAGTCGAACATATGCCCCAGTCCGATGGCTATGTCGCTTGTACCCGCTGAAATCGAAATATATCTGGAGCGTGTAGCATATTCCATGAGCCACGCCAGCTGCCAGTCAAGCCCGCCTGCGCTGCGCTGCGGCAATCGGAAAACACCTTGTCCACGACGAAGCCCGCGGCGTTCGATATC